>Ga0070737_10004125_pt1 | contig 14857 bp, 11 predicted proteins | sample Coa_R1_10_FD_66438 | JGI IMG/M metagenome (GOLD analysis project Ga0070737, IMG submission 66438) | Surface soil microbial communities from Centralia Pennsylvania, which are recovering from an underground coalmine fire - Coalmine... | ecosystem: Environmental > Terrestrial > Soil > Unclassified...
TTCGCATGCATCGCATCGTGCACCGCCGCGAGCCCGCGCGCCTGCGCCTGCGTGAGGGTCTCGCCGCCGGGCGTCGCCATCGTTACCGGCTGGTCCTTGTATCGCAGGTAATGCTCGTCCTCGAGCAGCGCCTTGAAGGTCATCCCCTCCCAGCGTCCATACTCGACTTCGCTGAGACGTTCATCTTCGATTAGCTCGATGCCGCCCAGACGCTCGGCAACGATCGCAGCCGACTCGCGCGCGCGGACCAGCGGGCTGGTTACGATCAGATTGAGCTTGAGCCCGCGAGCGAACTCGGCCGCCGCTTCTACTTGGACGCGTCCCGCGGCGCTGAGCGGCACCGGGTTGCGGCCCATCACGCGCCCTTCGCGATTCCATTCGGTCTCGCCGTGACGCATCAGGATCACGGTACCGTGCGCGGCTGCGCTGCGGATCTTCTGCTCCACGTAGAACGGTCCGAGCGCCATGGATGAGCGGTCCCTCTCGATCGCGACGGGCGCCGATGGCGCCCGCGATTGGATCGCCGTCAAATGCCGCCGGTCGTTGTTACCGTCCGGCCGCGGCGTGCGCCGCGCCGTTGGTTGTGGCTCCGGCGCCAAGGCCGCAGAACGCCTCGTAATCGATGAGCCCCTTCTGCGTGGCGTGCTCGCTGCAGACCGGGCACTTGGGATCGCGCGGCACCTTGAGCACCCGCACGTAGTCTTTCGATAGCGTGTCGAAGTAGACCATCCGGCCGATCAGCGGCTCGCCTGCGCCGAGGATTAGCTTGATTGCTTCGAGCGCCTCGATCGATCCGATCAGCCCCGGCAGCGCGCCGAGCACGCCTGCCTCGGCGCACGACGGCGCCATGTCAGGCGGTGCCGGCTCCGGATAGAGGCATCGGTAACACGGCCCGCCCCTGTCCGGGGAAAAGACGGTTGCATTGCCTTCGAAGCGGAAGATCGCGCCGTCGACGAGCGGCTTGTGCGCGAATACGCAGGCGTCGTTGACCAGATAACGCGTCGGGAAGTTGTCGCCGCAGTTCACCACGACGTCGTATGCGCTGATGATCTCCATCGCGTTCTCCGACGTCAGTCTAACCTCGTGTCGGTTCACTTTGACGCCCGGATTCAGCGCGTGGATCGATTCCTCGGCCGACTGGGTCTTCAGGATGCCGACGCGATCGACCGTATGGATGATCTGACGTTGGAGATTCGAGAGATCGACCGAATCGAAATCGACGATTCCGATCGTGCCGACACCGGCCGCGGAAAGATACAGCGCGGTGGGCGAGCCGAGCGCGCCCATCCCGATCAACAGCACTTTCGCATCGAGCAGCTTGGCCTGCCCTTTCTCGCCGACCTCGGGGATCACGAAGTGGCGCGAATAGCGCGTGATCTCATCCGGCGTGAACTGGCGTTCCGCTACCCACGGCAGCCCCTTGTCCTTCCATCCATTGAAGCCGCCGCTGAGGTTGTACAGATTCTCGTAGCCCATTTCGGCGAGCGTGCGGGCCGCGAGCAGCGAACGCGTGCCCGAGGCGCACTGCACGATCACCGGACGCTTGCGATCCGGAAGCTTCTCTTCGACACGCAGCTCAAGAAAGCCGCGCGGGATGAAGATGGCCTGTGGGATGTGTCCCTGACGCCATTCGTCGCTCTCGCGCACATCGATGATGGCCGCGCCGTCGTCGATCATCTTGCGCGCCTGCTCGACGTCGATCTGACGAATCGAGCTGCGGGCCTCATCCAGGATATTTTTCGAACTCTTAGCCATAATTTGACCGTTGCTTTGGATTCTTTCTCGCCGGCTTCACAATATAACCATCATGGCGTCCTAATGCGCGCTACCCACCGAGCATCGCCTGCGATTGCCGCAGACTGCGGACGAAATTCAGCACCTGCTGGGCATGGCCGCGCGGCGTCACGTTGCGAAACGCGTGACGAATCCGACCCTGCGGGCCGATCACGAACGTCGATCTCTCCGCCCTCCCGTCGTGCAGCGCGCCTAACGATGCCGCCAGCCGGCCTTCAGTATCGGCCAGAAGCTGGAACGGGAAACCATGCTTCTCAGCGAACGCGCGATGCGACTCGACCGGATCGATGCTCGCGCCGAGCACTACGCAATCGTGCGCGAGGAACTCATCGTGCAGATCGCGGAACTCGCGCCCTTCGATCGTGCAGCCGGGCGTGTCGTCTTTCGGATAGAAAAAGAGCACGACAATCCGCCCGGCAAAGTCGGCGAGGGTCACCGGCGCGCCGAGCTGATTCAGCAGCACGAGGTCGCCGGGCGCCTCATCGCGCGGGCGGCGCTCGTCAGTTGACGCCGGCATGCGCTTGGGCCTCGTCGAGCGCGCGCCGCTTGCTGAATTTGATAGCGGCGTTGTCGATGTTGATCGAGCAGAGCGATCCGCACATGCTGCAGACGTTCGAGCCTGCCGCTTCGCTTTCTTCCTTGTAACGGCGCGCCTTGTCGGGGTCCATCGCCATCGCGTACATCCCCTCCCAGTCGAGCGCCTTGCGATAACGCGACATCTGATCGTTCCACACCTTCGCCGCACGCACGCCCTTCACGAGATCGCCGGAATGCGCCGCGATGCGCGTGGCGATCACGCCTTCGCGCACGTCGTCGAGGTCGGGGAGTCTCAGATGCTCCGCCGGGGTGACGTAACAGAGAAAATCGGTGCCGGCCGCCGACGCGATCGCGCCGCCGATCGCGCCCGTGATGTGATCGTAGCCCGGCGCGACATCGCAGGTGAGCGGACCCAGGACGTAGAACGGCGCGCCGCCGCAGACCCGCTTCTCGAGCTGCACGTTGGCCGCGATCTGGTCGAGCGGCACGTGCCCGGGCCCCTCGATCATTACCTGGACGCCGAGCGAACGCGCGCGCTCGGTCAGTTCTCCGAGCACCAGCAGTTCCGCGATCTGGCCGCGGTCGGTCGCATCGCCGGTCGCGCCGGGACGGAGTCCATCGCCGAGCGAGATTGTCACGTCGTGCTCGCGCAGGATCGCGCAGACCTCGTCAAAATGCTCATACAGCGGATTTTCATTGCCCGTCCGCTCGATCCAGGCCGCGAGCAGCGCGCCGCCGCGGGAGACGATACCCTCGATGCGTCCGTGGCCCCGAAGCCGCCGCACGGTCTCTTTGGTCACGCCGCAATGCAGCGTCATGTAATCAACGCCCTGGCGCGCCTGCCGCTCGATGACCTCGAGAAAGTATTCGGCGTCGAGTTCCATGATCGAGCGCTCGGAGGCCACCTGATAGATCGGCACTGTGCCGAGCATCACGGGGCATCGCGAGATCAACTCGCTGCGAATCTTGTCGAGATCGGTCCCGGTCGAGAGGTCCATCACCGAGTCTGCGCCATAACGGACCGCGGTATAGAGCTTCTCGATCTCTTCGTCGATCAACTGATGGAAGTTCGACGCGCCGAGGTTGGCGTTGACCTTGGTGCGCATCCGCCGCCCGATCCCGATCGCGCGGAATTGATGATGAAGGTTGTGGGGGATTACCGCTTCGCCGCTCGCGACCAGGGCGCGCACTTCCTCGGGTGCAAGTCCCTCGTCTTCGGCAACCTCCGTAATCTGTGGCGTAATCTCGCCTTTGCGTGCGAATTCAAGTTGCGTCATGTCGTCACCTCTGAAAGGCTCAGCGCCCGCAAACGCCTCGCCAATGAGAATCGACCGGCTCGGCCAGAGTCATTGTTCGCTCATTATATCGCGCCGCGCTCCCGGTCTACATCGCTCCGGACGCCCCTCCGATGCGGGCAAATTATCGCTAACTCGTGATTTTTCCTGTGCTTCCGTCCGTGGCTGGGCAATAGTTGAGTTTCAAAACCAACTATAAGAACAGCCCGGATTTACAGTCAAGCAAGCGGTTCGATCGTGCCGCTAAGTTGCGCGCTTAGCCCTCCGCGCCTAAATAGTTCAAAACGCCGCGGACGGAGCTTCACCCCGGGCGGATTGGGGACCACATTGACGATGGCTGCATTCAACGAAGGGCGGGGCGCTTCGTTCCCGCCGGCGTCGCTCACTATCCCGCCAGGCGAGGCGTTCCATGCCCTGGCCGCAAGCTTCCTTGGCTGGACGCTCGATGCGTTCGACTTCTTCATCCTGGTGTTCGTGGTGCCGGCTGTCGCCCGCGAATTCCATCGCTCGGTCGCCGACATCGCATTTACGATCACGGCGACACTCGCGATGCGTCCGGTCGGGGCGCTGCTCTTCGGATGGCTCGCCGATCGTTACGGGCGGCGGATGCCGCTGATGCTCGACATCATTTTTTATTCGGTGGTCGAGTTCTTAAGCGGCCTCGCTCCCAACTACACAACTTTTCTCGTCCTGCGGGCGCTCTATGGGATCGGGATGGGCGGCGAATGGGGCGTAGGCGCAGCGCTGGCGATGGAGTCGGTGCCGGTCGAGCGGCGCGGGATCGTTTCGGGCTTTCTCCAGGAAGGTTACGCTTTCGGTTACATTTTTGCGGCGGCGGCGTATTTCTTTATCTTCCCGCATCTAGGATGGCGTCCGATGTTTTTTCTCGGCGGCGCGCCCGCGCTGCTGGTGCTTTATATCCGCACGAAGGTGCCCGAGTCGCGCGCCTGGCAGCATCACCGGCCCGAGCGCGGCGCCATCTTCCGCGCCATCCGCAACAACCTGCGGCTGTTCGGCTACCTGGTCGTGATGCTGACCGTGATGGGCCTCATCTCGCACGGCACGCAGGATCTTTACCCGACGTTTCTCGAACATGAGCGCGGCCTGAGTCCTGGAATGGTCGCCGGTTTGGCGATCATCTATAACCTCGGCGCGATTATCGGCGGCTTGGTCTTCGGCCTGTGGTCGGATTTTCTCGGCCGCCGGCGTGCGGTCGTGATCGCAACGCTGCTCGGCGTTCTTGTGCTGCCGCTATGGCTCTATCCGCGCTCGCTGGTGCTGCTCGCGGCGGGCGCCTTCGTGATGCAATTCATGGTGCAGGGTGCGTGGGGCGTGATGCCCGCGCATCTGGCAGAACTGTCGCCGCCCGAGGTGCGGGGATTGTTCGCCGGCCTGACCTATCACCTGGGCGTGCTATTCGCCGCCAACGCCGCGTTTGTCGAGGCGCTGTTGGGCGAGCGTCTCGGCTACGCTAACGCGCTCGCGATCATCGCGGGTTCGTCGTTGGTCCTCGCCGCGATCACAATCGCCTTTGGCGGCGAACGCAAGGGTATCAGCATGCACAGCGGGAGCCAAAAGAATGTCATCACGGGCGACAACGAGAAATCCTCGGATTCTTCCCTCCACCGACGTCGTTCATAATGACAACGAGCCTAGCTCTGCGCGGAATCCAAATCGTACGGAAACTGGGCGGCGCCGGGGGATTGCGTCACCTTGCCGGTGACCATGTGAAACATGTTCTGCGGAAAGCTTCCGGTCTTTTCGCTCCGCACGATCATCGAGATGGTCCGACAGTCGCCGGCGCGCTCTTCGTGGATCACGTACGGCGGGATCAGATCGACGTGGCCCGGCCGCACCTCGTGATCGGCGAGCTTCTCGAGACGCGCGAAATCCGGACGACTGCCGTCGTCGGCCCGGCGATAGAGCGTCACGTGTTCCTCGCCCTCCATCAGCGCTGACACGGTCCAGGTATGCGCATGATCGTGGACCGGCGTGCCCTCGTGCGGCTTCTTGATTAGCCCGTTCACGACGAAGCGATAGTCGGGGTCCTCGTAGAAGAGCAGATTGCGCGGCATCTCGCCCGGGCCGTGCTCGGGCCACGACCGCGCGCTCGCGCGAAGCTCCGGCGACTCGATCAGCGCGGGCATCAGCGCGGCGATGCGACGCCATCGCTCGTCGTCGCTCAGCGGCTGCTTGAACAGCGCGCGCAGCTCGTCGATAAAGCCGCGCAGAATGTGCGGTGCTTTCGATTCCATTGTCGCTACCCTCACGTCGTCGGCAAGGCCGCCTCGGCGGCGCGGTTTGTAATTCGCTTCTTGTCGGCTCCGGCTTTGAAGCCCGGGTAGATCTGCTCATTCGTATGTGGCGCGCGGAAACGGTTTTGCGATGTTCATGCGCTCGATGGCGGCGTATTTTGGTCTCGTATTCGGTGGAGATTATCAAATCGGTTCCGGCTTTGGCACCATGAGAGGTCCGGCGCCCGGACCATTGCCGGCGAAGGGAAGCGAGCGATGAGGTGGATGCGGCGGCTGGCGGCGATCGCGGCAGCGATCTTTGTTTTGGGCCCGAGCACGAGCCAGGGTAGGGCGCAGACGGCCCCCTTGATGCGCGCCATCGCATTGCCACCGTTGGCTCCGGCGCTGGCTGCTCAACTTGCGCCGATCACCATCGAGCTTCCGGCCGGACACACCGACTTGGCCCCGCCGCGAGTCAGGATTGTCGGACTCACCTGGTGTGGCGGCGACGGCGCGGACGGCGCCCGGGCGCTCGGCGTCGCCTATCCCGAGGAGGCGATCGCGCCTTCGTCGAACCTGCTTTCATCAGCAGATTGCGAACGCGAGCTGAGCTCGATCGCCCGGCGTATTCCGCTCTCCGCAGCGCATGCGCCGTGGGCAGTGATCATCAAGCTGCGTGCGACATGGCGACCGTGGCGGATGACGCTCGCGGTTCTGGATGCGGCCGGAGCGGGCGCGAGCAACCCTGCAGCAGCGCTTCGGCGACTTGGCGAGATTAAATCGATAGCGACCGCGGGGCTGCAGGTTCTCCCGCCGCCCGGCGATCGGTACCGCTTCGACCTCGCGATCAAATTTACCCGAACGACGATCGTCGCCGCACTCTTTCCGGCCGGTGCGATTGCGGATCCTGATCCATATATGATGAGCGATCCGATCCTCACCGCGGAGCAGGCCGCGGCGCCGCCGAGCGCGAACCTGGTGGCCGATGCGCAGTACCAGTTCATCAACCAGATGCTCCGCCTCTACGCGCCGGTCTACGAGGTTCCGTTTCAGCTACAGGGGATGAATCAGCCGATGACAGTGCGCAACGTAATCGCGTCGGGCGGCGACAACACGATGACGCTACGGGGTGAGATCGCCTGCGCGGGACTCATCTACAACGGCGCGATGGCTGCGCAGGGCGGGGATTTGCAGGTCACGTCGATCAGGCTGGATCCCGCGAATCTGCCCGACTGCAACATGGACGATCTTATCGCGCGGCTCCAATGTCAGGGCAGCCAGGTTGCGATTACGGGATCGGCGCGCGCGCTCGCCGCCGCGCTCACCAACTACTACCAGGGTCAGCCATTCCATTATTCGACCGGACAGCGGCCGCTACGGTTCATGCTTGGAGACGTCGAGTTCGCAGCGGATCTGGCTGCTCTCCAGTCGACCTCGCACGGCGCGATTTTCGGCGAAGTCGGCCGCGCGACCGTCCGGCGTATTGGGACGGTCGGTGATCAGTGACAGGGCAATGGCTCCCCGGGCCGGATTCGAACCAGCGACTTGACGGTTAACAGCCGTCCGCTCTACCGACTGAGCTACCGGGGAGCACCTTTTGTGGGAACTCGAATCCTTACTTGGTAATCGTCCGTGCCGGCGAAATCAAGCCGCAGCCGGTGCACTTGCGTTCGTGACAAGGGACAAATTCCAAAAATCGTCCGCTCTATCTTTGGCGTAAAGAACAGGTCTTCTAACCGTCGGAGCGCGCGGAACTCGAAACCATTCTTCGGGCGCTGATCTAGAAGACCCGGCGTGATCCTCTCAAATGCTGATTCTGGGCAACGCTATGCTCGGAATTGCAACGTGATGTGATGTTATCTTAATCGCGTTATTCGTGGTTCCTAAGTGGCACCGAATTTGTATCTTATGCAATCGTGATTGGAAGCCGAATCGATTCAGGAGCGTATTTGATAGCAGTCAAAGCCAATCGATGCGCCTGGCTGAAGCCAGTGACGAAGACGGCGGGGAAGAGAAAAGCCTTGGCATATATCTGGCTCCTGACTAAGCGGCCTCTGGTCAAATTGCTCATTAGCATCATTAAGCCTACGAAAAACTCACGTAGGCTCGATGGGTTGAGGAACGCATCAGGTTCGTTACGCCGCCGAAAGCTTTGCCCGTTTCACATCTGCACGCCCTGAAAACGGCTGAGCGCGGAGCGGTCGAGCGTTACTCAATGGAGGATAGCCTGGCCCATTATAGTCTATTGACAGGGTGGGCTCATGAGGCAAAGATGCACTGAGGGCGTGCGGCTGTGCCACTAGACATGAACTACCCTTCACCGCCGATTCCGCAAGTTAACTCAGCCAGCGGCAAGGCCCGCGTCCTGATCGCCGACGAAGATCGGGAGCTGGTGCAGACCGCCGAGCGGCTGTTCACGCAGTCCGGTTATGAGTGTGAGATCTGCGACAGCGGCGACGCTGTGTTGAGCGCACTCAAGCAACGGGGCGCAGACGTCATCGTGATCGGCCTGCAGATCCCCGGGATGGGCGGGCTCGAACTGTTGCAGCAAGTCCGCTCGCGCCGACCCGATGTACCGCTCATCCTGCTCGGCGTCGATCCCAATCCGGGCACTGCGATGGCGGCGATGCGTCACGGCGCTTTCGACTACATCGCGAAACCCTTTACCGACGACGAGTTGAACGCGTCCGTCAAGCGCGCGCTTGACATGAGTCTGCTGCAACGCGAGAACCGCCAGCTTCGCCAGCAACTCGACATGGCGAGTGTGGCGGCTGGTTTCGTCGCGGAAAGTCCCGCCAGCAAGAACATCCTGTCGATCGTGCGGCGCGTGGCGCCCTCGCGGTCGACGGTCTTGATCGAAGGCGAGAGCGGCACCGGCAAGGAATTGGTTGCGCGCCTGATACATTACTGGGGTCAGCGCGCCGACGGGCCTTTCGTCGCGGTCAACTGCAAGGCCTTCGCCGAGGGCGTGGTTGAAAGCGAACTTTTCGGCCATGAAAAGGGTTCCTTCACAGGCGCGATCGCGGCGCGCGCTGGATGCTTTGAGCGGGCTTCCGGGGGCACGCTGTTCCTCGACGAAATCGCCGAGACCGGGCCGGACTTTCAAGCCAAGCTGTTGCGCGTGCTAGAGGATGGCGAGGTCCTGCGCGTCGGCGCGTCCAAGCCGCGCAAAGTCGACGTGCGCATCGTAGCGGCGACCAATCGCACGCTGCGCAAGGAGGTCGCGAACAATCGCTTCCGTGGCGACCTCTATTTTCGCCTCAATGTCATCCCGATTCACATTCCGCCGTTGCGCGAACGCCCGGAGGACATTCTGCCGCTTGCGCGCCATTTCCTCGATTTCCATTCCACCGAGGCCGGCCGTCCAATCTCGCTTACCCCGGAAGCCGAGCGCACGTTGTGCAGCTACAACTGGCCGGGCAATGTACGCGAGCTCGAGAACGTGATCGAGCGCGCCGTGGTGATGAGCGGTGCGGAGCAGCTCACCTCTGATGCGTTTGCGCTCGACCGCGGAGTCGAAGAGCCGCTCGAAACCGAAGCGACGAGCATGAACGGTGCAGGACCTGCGCACGCGACCAACGGCTCGTTGCAGGATTGCCTTGACCGGGCGGCGGCGGTGCGCATCCGGGCTGCCCTGGAATCAGCCAAGGGCAATCGTGCGTTGGCGGCGCATGAACTGGGCGTTGATCGCACCACACTCTATCGGCTGATGAAGCGGCTTGGCTTGGGTCAGTAATCGCTGACGACCCGAATTCCTGGTCGCCTCGCGACACTGATCCAGTCGCTAAGGCCCTTTCCAGCCTCGCCACGACATTTTCAAGGGCTTAGACAGGCGACGGACCGTCCGGACCGCCCTTAGCGCTTGGAAAGCCAGTTTCCGGCTCCTCGCTATCGGAGCCCCTCGGCAACTGCGTCAAGGACGCTGCAGCGCGCCCGCCATGACCGGTATCTCTGCTGCTCCGAAGCGTTTCAAACCCGATCGTAAGGCTCCGCAAATGTCTGAGATGCCGAACTTCGCTGGCCGCCGTGAATCATAGGTGTGCATCGCTGCGCATCGATAAGCAACGGCGCGTTGCGAGATGGCTGCGGGCGTTCAGACTAATGCCATGCTCCTACAACTTTGTCGCCGTCCTGCACTGCTGCTCATATCATGTTGCCAGCATGCGTTGCACCTGTGGAATTCCGCGCGTCGCAGCATTTTCGACCTGCAGCAATCCGTCGCGGAGCGATGCCGTAGTCGCAACGGAAGGAGGGAAGCTGCGAGCGGCAGCGCCACAGGACGAGGCGGCCGCTCGCAGATGAAGGGTGAATTAGCGGGTAAGCGTGCCGATAATCTGGATGATAGCCGGACCGACGATCACCATAATCATGGCGGGCAGGACGAAAAGCACCAACGGAAACAGAATTTTGACGGTCGTCTTTTGCGCCGCCTCTTCGGCTCGCAAACGACGCCGCGTCCGGAGCGCATCGGAACTGGCGCGCAGCGCAGGCGCCATCTGAGCGCCCAATTGCTCGCTTTGAATCAGGGTCGCGGCCAGCGGCTTGATGTCTTCGACGGCAGTGCGCTCGGCGAGCCCGCGCAGCGCCTGGCCGAGCGATGCGCCGGCCGAGATCTCGCCTGCAACCAGCGACAGCTCACGGCCAATCGCCTGTTGCTGACGCTCGGTCTCGTTGCCGACAATCCGGATGGCTTCGAACAGACCGAGGCCTGCCTCAACACAGACCACCAGCAGATCCAGGACATCCGAGAGCTGTCGTGCGATTTCGTTCTGGCGGGAACGGGCTCGACGCGCCAGATAATAGCTCGGCCCGACATAACCAAGCACAGCGCCGGCGATCGCCCACACCAGGATCCCGTGGCTGGTGAGCCACGCCGAGACGATTCCGATGATCGCGCCAACGACGATCGCGCAAATACGCGAGACCTGAAAGATCTGGTTGTCAATGCTGCGGCTGAAGCCGGCCTGGACCAGCAGGCGCGACAGCTTTTCACCGGCCGGAGTATCAGGTTTCGGCGCGGGGAACTTGCGCGCCGCCCATTGGAAGAGCAGACGACCCAGAGTTTCGTTCTCAGCGGCATCCAAGGCGTCGAGGTCGGTGCCTTGGACCGTGCGGATTTTGAGGGCGAGGTCGTTGAGCCGCTCTTCGATCAGCCGATTACCATAGAGCGCGACGTAGATCGCCGTCGCGGCCACGCCGAGCAAACAGAACACCATTGCACTGACCAAGAATGTGGCTGCCATCTTAGTAGTCCACCCGCAACATGCGTTTGATGATCAAAAAGGCGATCGTGTCCATTACGATTGCGGCCTTCAGAATTTTGATTCCGGTCGGATCATTGAACAGCACATGCGTGTAGCCCGGCTGGATAAGCGAGAATGCACCGAGCACAATGGCCGGCAACAAAGCGACGATCATGCCGCCCATCCGCGACTGCGCGGTGAGCGCTTTTATCTGGAGGCGCAGGCGTTGGCGGGTGCGGACGATCTCCGAAAGCCGCCCGATGATCGCCGCCAGAGAGCTGCCGACCTCGGACTGAACCTTGACCGCCACAACCAGCAGCCGCAGGTCGTCCTCGGGCATCCGTTTGAGCAACTCGTTGAGCGCGCGCGGCAATGGCAGCCCGATGCGAGTCTGCTCCAGTACGGTGCGGAATTCACCGCCCAGCGGATCGCTGAACTCCTGCACCACAACCTGCATCCCGCGAAGCAGCGAATGCCCGGCCTCGAGCGAAGAGCGCAGCAGATCAAGCGCGTGCGGAAGCTGCAAACCGAAAGCCTTCAGACGCCGGCGTCGCCGGAAGCGCAGATAGAAGACAGGCAGGCTCGCCCCCATCAGTCCGCCGCCGAGTGCGAACAGCGAATCCGGAACGAGCATTTTGGTAAGCGTTGCGCCCGCGAAAAACGTCAAGACGATGATCAGCATCATCTCAGAGGTGCGCATGTAGAGCCCCGCCTGCCAGATGCTCTGTTCGAGGCTCCGCAGCAGGCTGGTGCGGTACAGGAACGTCAGCAGGCCTTGCTCCGGCTTGCGCACCTGCCGCGTGATGTCGATGTCCTGCGGGTTGTCCTCCGGGAGCGGCGCCATCCGGCGCGCCACCTTGTTCGCATTCGCATCGCCCTCGCGCGAGGTGATGACGATGATCGCGATCGCGAACACTACCACGAAGATCGCACTTGAGACGAGAAAGTCCATCAGATCGCCTCCCGCCTTGGAGTTGGCAGCTTGTAACCCGTGATCTCGATGCGCTCGGTGTAATGCGAGCGGATGCCGGTGTGGCGGAACTGACCCATCACCTTGCCGCCCTGGCCGATACCGGTGCGATGAAACTCGAAGAGATCCTGCATCATCATGGTGTCACCTTCCATGCCGGTGACCTCGGAAATCTTCATCACCTTGCGCGTACCGTCGGAGAGGCGCGAAACGTGAATCACCATGTTGATGGCAGAGGCGATCTGCTGGCGCATGGCCTTCTGCGGAATCTGTGCACCCGCCAGCAGCATCATCATCTCGAGGCGCATCACTGACTCACGCGGATTGTTGGCGTGGATGGTCGCGATCGAGCCGTCGTGGCCGGTCGACATCGCCTGCAACATGTCGAAAACTTCAGCGCCGCGGACCTCGCCGACGATGATGCGATCGGGCCGCATACGCAAACAGTTGCGTACCAGATCGCGTTGCGTCACCTCGCCTTTGCCCTCGACGTTTGCCGGCCGGGTCTCGAGGCGTACGACATGCGGCTGCTGGAGAACCAATTCGGCCGAGTCCTCGATCGTAACGATGCGTTCGTCGACCGGCACGAATGCCGACAGACAATTGAGCATCGTGGTCTTACCGGAGCCGGTGCCGCCCGCCACCAGGATATTGAGGCGGGCGCGCACGATGGCGTGCATGAACTCGACCATCTCAGGAGTGAGTGAGTTTTTCGCCACCAGGTCGGTGATGTCGTAGCGCTTTTTTCCGAAACGCCGGATCGAAAGTGAGGGTCCGTCAAGCGCGAGCGGCGGAATAATCGCGTTGATACGCGAGCCGTCGGGCAATCGCGCATCGACCATTGGTGAGGCCTCATCAACGCGCCGGCCGACCTGCGATACGATGCGATCAATGATCAGCATCAGGTGCGAATCGTCCTGGAAGCTGACGTCGGTCAGGAAAAGCTTGCCGAAACGCTCGACGTAGACCTGGTTCGGACCGTTCACCATGATATCGGTGATGTCCTCGTCCCAGAGCAGCGGTTCCAGGGGACCGAGACCGAGCAGTTCGTTCTTGATTTCATCGACCAGCTTGAGGCGATCGCTCTCAGTGATGAGCCGGCCTTCTTCGTTCAGGATGTCGGTGATTGCCTGCGTTACCTTGCTCGAGGCCATCTGCGGATCGAGGCTCTCGAGCTTGGCGACATCGAGCGATTCGAAAAGCCGGTTGTGTACGGCGAGCTTGAGCTGCTGGAAGCCCTGACTGGCCGTGTTTTCCTTGGGCTTGCGGGCCGGGCTGCTGTTTCCAAAGATGCGCTGCGGGGCTTGCTGGGCAGCGTCTTTGGGCGAAGCCTGCGACGAGATGCGTTCGACGAGTTTCATCGGTTATCCCCTCATGCCCGGGCTGCAATCGCCGAAAAGAGCCGCGACAAGAGACCCGCGCCTACTTCCGGCGCTTCGACGAAATCCACCGCGGCGAGGCGCCGGGCGAGCTCCTCGACGCTGCGAGTAAAAGCGGCGTTGGGTGCGATCTTCCACAGGTCCTGGGCGCGTAATTGGACGCGCTCCAGGGTTTTCTCGTCGCGCGGGATCTTGGCGAAGATCGGGCGCGCCAAAGTATGCGTTATCTGTTCTTCAGTGATCGGATGAGACGGCGAATGGCGGCTCAGCACGATGCTCGGATCGAGCTCCTTGAGCCCCAAGCGCGAGTACAGTTCGATGAACCGCCAGGCGCATCGAGCCGCGGTGATCGACTGATCGAGCAGGTAGAGCAACCGGTTTGAATTCTCCCACGCCGCGACCACGACCTCATTGATGTACGAGCCGCAGTCGATTAGTACGAAATCGAACAACTGCTGCATCAGGTCGAGCACCGGCGCGATCAGCGTGTCCGGGACGAGTTCGCAGTCCTCCATGCGCTTGGGCGCCGCGAGCAGGTAGATGCCGGACTCGTGTTTGGTCAGCGCCGATTCGAGCTGAATCGAATCGAGCTTTCGGTCGGGCTCGGTCAGCAGCATGATCGTGCGCTCGGGCTCGATATTGAGGCAGACCGAAAGCCCGCCGGACTGCAGATCAAGATCGATCACTGCCACCCGCTTGTTGAGAGTGTAGCGCAGCGCCAGCGCCAGGTTGGCCGTCAGGCTGGTCACGCCCATGCCGCCGAGCGTGCTCGTTACTGAGACCACCACCCCGCCTTGGCGTCGATGGTCGCTGCGCCGATACGATTCGATCTTGACCAGGGCCCGGGTCATGTCGCCGAGCTCGACCGGGAAGAAGATGAGCTCGTCGGCGCCGGCCTTAAGCGCGCGGCGCATCAGCTCCGGGGATCCCTTCGGCAGCAGCGCAACGATTACCGGACACGGCGGATTATCGTGCAGCGCCTGGATGTAACGCAGCGAGCCTTCTTCCTGACCGTGGAAGGTGACGATCGCCACATCGACCGATCCGGCGCCACTGCCGTTGCCATTGAGATGACCGTTGCCGTTAGTCTCGCCGGAGGCAGGCAGAGTGAGGCCACTTTCAACGATCTCGACCGGGGGGTCGCCCATCTTGAGCAGAATCGCCTTGGCCTCGTTGCGCCGCTCCTCGCTCTCGCCGACCAGCCGCACCTTGAGCGCTGGCTGCCGCTGATCGGCTTTCTTTCCAAGTACAGCCACTTACAGGTCCTCTCGCCCCCCTGGTTCTCGTTCAGCTAAAACCGCGGCCGGCTCGCATCGGCCGGATAGACACGCTCGGTGCGAATCTCTTCGGCGGTCAGCGGACCGCGATCGATCGGCAGCGCGACCTCGCCGTTGCTCGGCAAGGC
>Ga0070737_10004129_pt1 | contig 14854 bp, 7 predicted proteins | sample Coa_R1_10_FD_66438 | JGI IMG/M metagenome (GOLD analysis project Ga0070737, IMG submission 66438) | Surface soil microbial communities from Centralia Pennsylvania, which are recovering from an underground coalmine fire - Coalmine... | ecosystem: Environmental > Terrestrial > Soil > Unclassified ...
TTGCAAATTGAAGGTGGCGGCGATCAGCTTGTCGCCCTTGAACGCGCACACCAGGCACAGATGGCGCTTGAAGGGGCGCATCAGTTCGAAGAATTTCGCCGTCAGGTATTGGCGCCCCCAGTAAAGCTTGTCGATCGTGGAGCGGTAGATGGCATACATCGCGGCCAGCAACTCATCGGCAATCTCCTCGCCGGCAAACACCCGAATCGCGATTTGCTGCTGCTCCAGCGCGGCGCGCTCATGGCGCACGGCGTAACGCCGCTTGCTCTTGAGGTGAGCAAGATAGTCCTCGAAGCTGGCGTAGCCCGCGTTGCGCCAATGGTACTGATAGCCGAGCCGTTCCATGAATTGCAGCCGCGACAACACCGCGGCCTCCTCCTCGGTGCAGAAATTGACGTGCACCGAGGACAGGCGGTTCTGACTGCACAAGGACACCAGCGCATGGCCCAGCGCCTCGACCATCGCGGCGCGGTCAAGGCCGGGGCGGACCAAAAAGCGCCGCCCGGTATGGGGGGTGAACGGCACGCCGACCAGCAGCTTGGGAAAATAGCGCAGCCCCGCGCGCTCGGCCGCCTCGGCCCATCCGTGGTCGAAGACAAACTCGCCCATGCTGTGGCTCTTGAGGTAAACGGGGCAGGCGGCGGCCAATTCACCGGCGTCGTCGCGCACCACGAGATGATGCGGCCCCCATCCGCTGTCGGGCGCCGCGCTGCGCGATTGTTCCAGCGCGTAAAGCCAATCCCAGTCAAGAAATGGGGTATCCTCGGGCGCCAGCAGCGCGTTCCATTGCGCGCGGGGGATTTTGGCGATGCCTGAGAGGACTTCGGCTTTCACGTCGGCGGCCTGCCTATGCTCTACTGACCGGGGATGCCATCTGCTATTGTTTTGACCAGGAGTCTTAAGCGGGGCGGGACCTTACGATGGCAGCGGAAAAGAACAATCGCGGCAATGGCGGCGGCTCGGGCCAGGAAGACGTGGTAGTCGAGCGGCGCACGCAGACCAAAACCAAACGGCCGTCCATGTACAAGGTTATTCTGCTCAATGACGATTACACCCCGATGGAGTTCGTCGTCGAACTGCTCAAGCTAGTCTTTCACAAGCCGCACGCGGAAGCGACCCGAATCATGCTTCACGTCCATCAAAATGGCATGGGGATAGCGGGGATTTATCCGTTCGAAATCGCTGAAACCAAGGTCCGCACGGTGGACGAACTGGCCCGCGAGCACCAGTTCCCGCTGAAGTGTACAATGGAGAAGGAGTGAAGGCAGCGCGCAGGCCCCCGGGCCCGGCGCCAGCCGCGATAAATCAGCTATGCCATCCTCCGGCGTGATGATCAGCCGCGAATTGCAGGTCACGCTGCAGCTTGCAATGACCGAGGCGGCCAACCGCCGCCATGAGTACGTCTGCCTGGAGCATCTGCTCTACGCGATGCTCCACGACGCCACCGCCAGCAACATCCTGCGCCATTGCGGCGCCGACCTGGCACGGCTGCGCAAGCGCCTGGTCAAGTTTCTCGACGAGAAGATCGAGCGCGTACCCGGCCACGGCCAGGTGTCGCCGCGCTACGCGCTGGGCGTGCAGCGCGTGCTCCAGCGCGCCGCCGCGCACGTGCAATCGGCGGGGCGCCATGAAATCAACGGCGGCAACGTGCTGGTCGCGATGTTCGCCGAACCCGACTCATACGCCGTCTACTTCTTGCAGGAAGAGGAAGTGACCCGTTTCGATGTGGTCAACTACATCTCGCACGGCGTGTCGAAAGTCGATGCCGACGATGAGGAAAAGGCGGCGCCCGAAGATGGCGCCGAGGCCGAAGAGGAGGAAGGCGAAGAGCGCGGGCCGGGACGCAAGCAATCGCCCGCCAAGGCGCTGCAAACCTACGCGATCAATCTCAATGAGAAGGCAGCCAAGGGACTGATCGACCCCCTGGTGGGACGCAAGAACGAGCTGGAACGTGCAATCCACGTCCTGCTGCGCCGGCGCAAGAACAATCCGATCTTCGTCGGTGAGGCCGGCGTCGGCAAAACCGCCATCGTCGAGGGACTGGCGCTGGCGATTCACAAGGGCGAGGTGCCGGCGCCGATTCGCGACTGCGAAATTTACGCGCTGGACATGGGCGCGGTGTTGGCCGGCACGCGCTATCGCGGCGATTTCGAGCAGCGCCTCAAGGGCGTGCTCAAGGCCGTGGTCGGCAATCCCAAGCGCATCCTGTTCATCGACGAGATTCACACCATCGTCGGAGCAGGCGCCGCGTCGGGCAGTACGATGGACGCCTCCAACCTGCTCAAGCCCTCGCTGGCCTCGGGCGAGTTGCGCTGCATCGGCTCGACCACCTATCAGGAGTACAAGCGCTCCTTCGATCGCGACAAGGCGCTGGCGCGCCGCTTCCAGCGCATCGACGTGCTCGAGCCCTCCCGCGAGGAAGCGCGCCAGATCCTGGCCGGGCTCAAGGGCTACTACGAAAAGCATCATAACGTCACCTACACCGACCAGGCACTGGAGCTGGCGGTCGAGTTGTCCGCGCGCTACATCAACGACCGCTACCTGCCCGACAAGGCGATCGACGTGATGGACGAAGCGGGCGTGGGCGCACGGCTGGGCGCTGCCGAGGGCGAAGTTGCAGTGGTCGATACCAGGGCGATCGAACGCGTCGTGGCGCGCATCGCCAAGATCCCCGAACGCACCGTGTCAGCCTCCGACCGGGTCAAGCTGGAGACTCTCGAAGAGGAACTCAAGAAGGTGGTCTACGGCCAGGACCATGCGATCGAAGCGGTGGCGCGCGCCATCCGGATGTCGCGCAGCGGCCTGTCGCATCCCGACCGCCCGGTGGGCGCCTTCATGTTCGCCGGTCCGACCGGCGTGGGCAAGACCGAGGTGGCGCGTCAGCTTGCCAAGGTGATGGGCGTTGAGTTCCTGCGCTTCGACATGAGCGAATACATGGAGCGCCACACCGTGTCGCGGCTGATTGGCGCGCCGCCGGGCTATGTCGGCTTCGATCAGGGCGGTCTGCTCACCGACGCGATCAACCGCACGCCGCACTGCGTGCTGCTGCTCGACGAAATCGAAAAGGCCCATCCCGACCTGTTCAACATCCTGCTCCAGGTGATGGATCACGCCTCCCTGGTCGACAATAACGGACGCAAGGCCGATTTCCGCAACGTCATCCTGGTGATGACGACCAATGCGGGGGCCGGCGAACTGACCCGCGCCTTGATCGGCTTCGGCAAGGATTATCGCTCCGGCACTCCCAAGGACGCGATCGACCGCATGTTCAGCCCCGAGTTCCGCAATCGCCTGTCGGCGATTGTCGAGTTTACGCAGCTCACTCCGGCGGTGATGGAACGCGTAGTCGACAAATTCATCGGCGAGCTGGGCGAACGGCTGGCGGCGCAAAAGGTGGACCTGTCGCTTACCGAAGCGGCGCGCCGATGGCTGGCTGAGCACGGCTACGATCCGCGCTTTGGCGCGCGGCCGATGGCGCGGCTGATCGAAACCGAAATCGCGCGCGTGCTGGCCGACGAGATTCTGTTCGGCCGCCTGGTGGGTGGCGGACATGTGACGGTGGACGCGGTGGATGGCAAGCTGCAGTTCGACTACCCCCAAGGCATGGGGCTGCCCGAGGGCACGCCGCAGGGCGGGCCCGGAGCGCTACGGGAGTCTGCGGGGTTGGAGAAGTGAGGCGGTGAGGGCGGGCGGCCGCGCGGCGCGCGGCCGCCCGCCCTCATGCTTGCGCCCAAAAGCGGGATGGGCCGCCCGGAATTCCGGGCGGCCCATCCCGCTTTTGCGTCCCGTCTTCCGCACCTCGCGCGCTCACGCCGCCCGCGCGTTCCAGGCCCGCAGCGGCTCCAGCGACCCCACCGACTCCGGCTTGCCGCTGGCCGGCAACGGACGCTGACCCGGCGTTACTTCGAAGGGCGACTTCAGGTCCAGCTCCTTGCCCATTTCTCGAATGGCGGGCACCACCTCCTGACCGAGTAGCCTCAGGTTGTTCAGCCGATCCTCGCGCGAGATCGGGCCGTCATTCTGCCAGATCATGAAAATCCCCGGACGCAGCACTTCGAGCAGCGTCCTGATTTTGGGCAGCACGCTCTTGGGCGTACCGCAAATCATCTGGAACTGTTTTTCGGCGTCCTTGAACTCTTCGAAGATGTGCTGGCGCGTCGCCTCGACATCCAAGTCGCGTTGCTGCCAACTGGCCGAGCGATGCTGCACCTGGGCGCCAGAAATCCGCTCTCGGCTGCTGGCCTCGGTCTCGGCCTTCTTGCCCGCCCAGGGCGTGCTGGCTTCGCCCTTCTTCTTGGGCGCGGTGAGCTGCTTGGCGATACGCCGGGTCGCCAGCTTGGAGTTGTAGCCCGGAGGGAATGACCAATGGGGCTGGGCAAACAGGCTGTAGCCGATCCCCGCGCCGCCGAACATGTCCCATTTGGCGATTTCATGCGCCTTTTCGTCGGTCTCGGCCACGTAGATCTTCTGCAGGTAGCCAAAGTTCTCGGTGCCAACCTGGTAGCCTTCGCGCGCGGCCGCGTCGCGGTAGAAATCCCACAGCTCGACGGTCGGCTCCATGAAGGTCGCCAGCGCCACGTACGGGTAGCGATGCTTGGCGCACCACTCCACGGTCTCGGGGCTGAGCAGGCCGGGAATCCAGATCTGCGGATGCGGCTTTTGCAGCGGCAGCATCCAGGGATTCACGTAACGGTAGTGAAAATGCTTGCCCTCGTAGCGGAAGGGTCCGGGCTGCGTCCACGCCTTGACGATCACTTCGTGCGCTTCATCGAAGTACTCGCGATTGAAGGCCGGGTTGGCATTGCTGGCGAACTGCTCGCTGCCCGCCCCGCGCACCCATCCGCTGACCAGCCGTCCGCCGGAGATCAGGTCGATCGTCGCCAGCTCTTCGGCCAGGCGCAGCGGATTGCCGACGATCGGCAGCGGATTGCCGAGCAGCACGATCTTGGCCTGCTTGGTGATGCGCGCCAGGATCGCCGCCTCGACATTCATCACCGAGCCCATGCAGAAGGCGTTGTCGTGATGCTCGTTGAGCATCAGGCCGTCGAAGCCCAGCTCCTCGGCCATCACGCGCTCATCCAGGTATTCATTGAGGAAGCGCGCTGCCGTCTCCCGCTCGAACATCGAGTTGGGCAGGCCGAAAAAGCCGTTTTTGATGATCTCATCGTTGTTGACGTAACGATGGGGCCGCTCAGTGAAATAGCCTACGTGCATAAGTCAGCCTCCCGCTGCGATGATGCCGATTTTCTGGTCAGCCAAAATCTTGTGCACGAATTAAGCATACCTAATCCAAATTGTACAGCCGCGCCGCGTTGTCCCACATGATCTTGCGCTTGGTCTGGGCGGGCAGCTCCAGTGCCAGGATGTCGTCCAGCGCCCGGATGTAGCCCTTGCCCTCCATGTGGCCGAAATCCGTGGCCGTGACGATATTGTCGTCGCCGATTACCGCCGCCACCTGCGCGATACCGGGATCGTCGGGATCGGCCGAAATGAAGCACTGCTGGTGGAAGTATTCGATCGGCGATTTGCTCAGCCCATGGACTCGCCCGCCGCGATTGGCGCCCTGGACCCCGGCCTGAATGCGCTCCAGCCAAAATGCCGGCCATCCCGCACCCGATTCCAGGAAAACTACCTTAAGCTCGGGGAAGCGCTCCAGGATGCCGCCGCTGACGAAGGACAGACAGGCGATCATGTTGCCGATGGTGAACGCGCACAGGCCGCGTCCTTCGCTCCATTGCGGGAAGTACTCGATACCCACCTGATGCAGCGCCGTACCGCCCGCGACATGCACGCCCATCGGCACTCCCAACTCCGATGCGGCTTGCCACAGCGGGTCATAGAAGCGATCGTGCAGGGCCACATCGTTAACCGGCTCGGGGTTAAACGTGATGGCCTTGAAGCCCAACTCGCGCACACAGCGCCGCGCTTCACGGGCCGCTTCCACCGGATCGCGCAAATCCACAGAACCCACGCCGATCAACTTGGAGCCCGCCGCCTGGCAGAAATCGTACAGCCAGTTGTTGTACGCACGACGATAGGCCGCCGCCACTTCGGCGGACAGGCCCGGCACGGCGGTCGCGTAAAGCCCGATCGTCGGGTACAGCACCATGTAATCCATCCCCGTGCGCTCCAGGGCGGTCTGGTAGCAATCGGGCCCAAAGCCACGGCGCATGTAATCGCCGTAAGCCTCTTCCAGACCCGGCATCTGAACCAAATCCGGCATCTGGAAGGTCGGCATCGTGGTGCCGAGAATCCGGATGTGGAGATAAAAGCCGGGTGGCTCACCCTTGTAACCCACGGCGTGCACCGGCGCGAAACGGCGATATTTCGGTTCCAGGTATTTTTCCCACATGTCGGCAGGCTCCAGCACGTGGGAATCGGCGTCGATATAGCGATGGCCCTTATACATCAGTTGGCTCCCCGGTTCGGATAAGTACTGTTTCCTATTTTTCATGAGACGCCTGCAACAGGAACAGACCGGGCAGTACCGCGTTTTAACCCGTCGTACGCGTCAGGTTGCCGACCAGCCGAAATCCACTGGAAACACCTGACCCGCAATCAGCCGCGACTCGTCGGAAGCGAGGTAAACGGCCAGTTGGCCACATCGCCTGGCGCGCCGAGACTGGCAGGTTGAAACTGCCGCTTTGCGCCATCAACCGGGGATCACCGAAAAAATTGCTGCATGCGCCCGGGGAGAATCAACGGCTGCGCGATTGCATCGGCGCGTACCTGGTGCGCGGAGCGATCCACCGCGATCGCCCGGGTCAGCTATTTCAGACGCCCTTGAAACCCCACGCGCAGCGCACCGGCTGGCGCCCGCGCAGCACACCGCTGTGTAAAAAATCTACATTGCCTCACCCAGCGGCGCTCTATAGGCTTGAGCCTTCGAGCTTCGTCTCGATTATCGCTGGGGACGAACGTCCACGCATTGGAGGAAAGGATGTACATCAGGAGTTTGGATAGGCGCGTCGATGGCGCGCTACGAACAGCCCTCCGCTCGTCTGGGGAGGCGAATTTCCGTAAACCCTCGCGCCGTGCAGAGTTGACCGCCGCGCCCACAACGCACGCACGCTGGCTGGGTGCGGCAACCCTCGCCGCCGTCGTGCTGTGGTTGGCATGCGCACCTGCTGCGGCGCAGATTTCCTTTGACCCGGCCAATTACAAGCAGATGGTGCCGGCCAGTTCCCCGGAGTCCATTCCGGTCGGCACCCGCATCGACTTGAGCAACTGGACCACCTACAAGAAGTTCCTGCCCATTGGCGTCCAGGCGCTGTTCTCGCAAAAGTATCTGTTCCGGATGGGAAACGATCCGGGCTTCGCGATTGAAGTCGGACCGACCGTTCACATTCCGCTGCCCAGCAAAGTGGTGCGCGACACCGAGAAATACAGCGGCCAGGTCCGCTTGAAGGACATCCCCGGCGGCGGCAAGGCACCCGAAGGTTACGTGGCAGGGGAACCATTCCCCAACCCTTCGGAGCCCGACCTCGCCTACAAGATCATCTACGACAACTGGTACCGCTGGTACCCGTTTGTGCAGAGCTTCCATTCTCACACCCGGCTGGTCGACCGCTTCCTGAACATCTCCTACCAGATGAGCCAGACCAGCTATTGGCGGCTGTCGCATCTGAGCGACAATGACTATCCGACCAACATGCCTTATGCGGCGGGCTTCTCGCTCAACGCGCGCTTCTTCATCCTTGCGCCCGAACAATCCAAGTACACTACCGAAATCGAAATGCTGCACGACGATCCCACCGTGGTGCCCGAGCTCTACGTCTTTCTGCCCTCGCTGCGCCGTTCGCTGAGGCTTTCCAGCGCCGCCCGCTGCTCGCCGCTGCTGGGCACCGACTACACCGGCGATGACGGCGCGGGCACCTCGATCACCAGCCCGGGCCTGTTCAAAATCGAGCTGCTGGGCGAGTACAAGGTGCTGGCCCTGCTGCACGAAAACCCCGTCGCCCGCGAAAAGGAGGACACTTTCCTGATCAAGAGCTCGGTTCCCGGATGGCCCACACCCAAGGACGGCAGATGGGAACTGCGCGATACCTACGTGGTGGTGCTCTATCCACTGCCGGAACTGGGAAGCAGCTACTGCTACGGGGCGCGAGTGGTTTATATCGACAAAGAGACCTGGGACAATTACTGGTTCGACTTGTACGATTCCAACCGCAAACTGTGGAAGACCGAATGGCTATTCACTTATCCGATGGATATTGGGGGAGGTGAGAAGGCCATTACCAACAATAACACTTCCACCATGATTGACTTGCAGAACTCGCACGCCACGACCGTGATCGAGACCAACTACGCCCTCGACAAGCAGGCGCCTGCCGACCTGCAGGACGCCCGGACCTGGGCCTTCCCCGGCTCGCTGGGTCAGATCATGAGATAAGGCCGACGCCTTTGCCGGGTCCGCCGCGGCAACGCGGCGAACCCGGCACCCTGAACTCTTCGCAAGTCTTCAATCATGGGGCTGGCGGCCCGGTGTCGAGACACGAGCATCCTTGCTCGCGCCATCTTATTTTCAGCCTGAGATGTAATGCCGTAAACACGCGCCTCCGGCAGGCGCGCTGAAACAGGGCCCGCGGTGGGCGCCGCAGGCTTGCGCCTTACGAACCAGGATTGATATGGCAACACTAGAGGCCGGCTTTTGACAATCGCACCGATGGAACGTTCCGCTGCGGCCGGCAAGGAGGCATCCAATGACCAGCTACAGGATTATTTCGGCTGACGACCACGTCCAGGAGCCCAAGGACACGTGGGAAAAACGGGTTCCACCGGCGCTGCGCGACCGCGCTCCCCGGGTCGTCAACGTCGACGGCGGCGATGTCTGGATGCTGGAGGGCAAAGTGGTGATGAAGATGGGCATGAACGCTGCCGCCGGAAAGAAATTCGAGGAATACAAGCTTGAGGGCGAGACCTACCAGACCATCCGCCCGGGCGCCTTTGACCCCGACGAACGGCTTAAGGACATGGACACCGACGGCATCGACGCCGCGGTCATCTTCCCCAACGCGTTCTGGGCCTTCATGGTGGAGGACTTCGAGCTGCAGCTTGCCTGCATGCGCGCCTACAACGACTTTTTGGCCGAGTTCTGCGCGACCAATCCACGCCGCCTGATCGGCATCGGCCTGGTGCCGACCGACCACGTCGAGGAGGGGGTGCGCGAGGCGCAGCGGGTGGCCAAACTGGGGATGCGCGGATTGCTGGTGTCCAGCTTTCCCAAGGCCGGACCGCTCAGCAGCCAAGTCTTCGACCCGCTGTGGGCGGCTGCCCAGGACCTCGACTTGCCCGTCCATCTGCATCTGGCCGTTGGCGATACCCGCGGCCAGGTCTTCCATCAGCAGCCCAATGTGCGCGGGCTGCTGCCCGGACAGATCCTGATCAACTCGATTGGCAATATGGAGGCGCTGGCGCGCCTGCTCTTCGGCGGCATCGGCGAACTATTCCCCAAACTCAAGATTGTCTCGGTGGAGGGCAACATCGGCTGGATTCCCTATTTCCTGGAGCGCGCCGACCGCATCTACCAACGCCATCGTTACTGGTCACGGCTGGAGCTGCCGATGCCGCCGAGCGCGTACTTCCATCGCCAGGTTTACGCTACCTTTATCGAAGATAAGGCCGGCATCCGGCTGCGCGACCTGATCGGTGTCGACAACCTGATGTGGTCCTCCGACTATCCCCATACCGACACCACCTGGCCCAACTCCCGCAAGTACATCGACGAGACCATGGCAGGCGTGCCCGAGGCCGAGAAGCGCAAGATAATCGGCGGCAACGCCGCCCGGCTTTACGGCCTGAACTGAGCGGCGGCACGATCTCAAACCCGCTTTGCGTCGACAGCCTATCAGGCCGTTGCACAAAGCGGCCGGACGGGGGGTAAGGCCGTCCGGCCGCCAGACCCGCCGGCGCAGGGGAGCGCCCCGGGCCGTTACGCACGTTCAGCGGGGTAAAGCACCAACGTGCGAGACTCAAAGCAGATCAAAGTTATATTCAAACTGCGAGATCAACATGTTCTTGCCTTTGAAAAGACCTCCGTCCAGGTTGTAGGGATCGTTCCCTAAAATCTGAATCCACTGAAATTTGGCGAAATACTTGTTGGTCCATGGCGGCGTGAGCTGAAGGGTTGGGAAGAACAGCCACGTCTGTCCCTGCGGAGCGTAGATCATCGTCCAGGTCGGGCTGATGGCGCCCCACCACCACGAGCTGCCGACGTTAAGCAGCATGTTTATGTCGTTATGATACAGCGGGGTAAAATAACTGCCTGCCTGCTGCGCAAATTTGCTCGGGCTGAGCACCGTCAGATCGGTGAACTCGTAGTTCATGGTGAGGTTTCCGGTGCTGGTCAGCCATGGCACATAGGCCTGATCGAGGTCAAGCGCAATCATCCATTTGACAGTGTCTGAGTAGTACAAAGCGTCCGGCGTCCCCAGGGCGGGATTGAAACCGGTATAAACCGTTCCCGGAATAAAATCGGTGTTGAATGTCTGATGATTTTTGTAGAAGGCCTCCGCGCGCGCTACGAACGGCAACTGACTAAAGACTCCCGGCAAGTAGAGCGGCCGATTGGCGGTAAAGCCGAACGACTGATACTGCGGATAGTACTCCAGCAACCGCCGCAGGAAGAATCCCGGGCCAGCCGCCAGCGGCGCGTTAGGCGTAATCTTCAGAACCGGATTATATTCATGACTCCACAAATAGAAGGCGGTCAATTCCGTGTTCGCCACCAGCGTATGGAACCTGACCCCGACCTGAGAGTTACCAAAGGTGGCGTTGGGAATCTTCACGTCGGGCAGACCGAAGTACTCGCCAGGACCTTGGCCGGGAATTCCGGTTCCGGTTTGAAACATGGCAACCGGCGCGGCCGCGCCGCAAAAACCGGGAAAGCCCACAGCTGGAATTACCGAGCCGCCAAAAGGCGCATACAATACCCGGCAGTCAAGCTGCCCGGCAAAGCGGCCTCCGGGATTGGGAGCGCCCACGTTAACGCGGCCCGCGATGTTGTCCACACCGTCGACGTGATCGTCGGAGTAGTCGACCTGCGAATACAGGAAGTCGAAGCCCGGAACGTAGACCGCTTCAAGGTAGTTCGAGCTCAGAGGACCAAGCGAGGGCAAGTTGAGGATCGGATGGATCATCCACAGCGGCATCCGCGACTGTTCGAGGTTGGCAAATCCGAAATTCCAGCTTAGATCCTGCGGATTGATCTGATCGCCAACCCGAAAGGCCAGCGATTCGCCCCAGGTCACGATCTGCCGGCCGATGAACAAATCAAGCGGCCCCTGGCGATGCTTAAACCAGAGTTCGCGGATGCCATACTGATTGTAGAAGTCCGAGTTGCAGTGCATCGCGCTGAACGGCTGCCCCGCCAGCGCCCCGGACCAGGTCGCGCCCGGTCCCAGGCAGGCGACCTCCCACGGATAGGATGGCTCGTATACGAACCAGTCGCGCATGAACATACTGTCGTTCTCGGTGAAGTCATCGTTGACGTCGAGCTGGACCATGTTGCGTTCCACCGCCAGCGAGTTGCGGCTGCGCTCGCCGAATTGATTGACGTTGCCCGCCGGCGTGAAGCCGAATCCCTTAGCGGCAGTACTCGAATCGATCCAGGTTCCGGTCGTGTTCAGCAGAAAGCCTGAAATGTGAAGGTTCTTGAGGAACATCGGCTGCGACGACTGGCCCGATGTGCCCGCCGACGTACCACCCTGGTCCTGAGCGGAGCATACGCCCGCCAGCCACCCAACCAGCAACGTCACTACTATACCGCCGATAAGCGTTCGCGCGGAAAGGTACAGTCTTCGTCGTTCACTTTCCGATCTGTTCATGTCTTTCTTCACCTCATGCCTCTCTTCACCTGTCATGTTCTCTGTGGTGGCTCCGCAAATCCGGAATCCTGTTGTTGGCCCAAAAGTCCCCGGGTCCGCGTCCACCGTCCAAGGCAGCGCACAGCAACCCGAAACGATGGCGTCCAGCGGCGCGCCGCGGTGCGGCGCGCCTACATCAGCCCCGCGATCCGCAGCCCTGGCGGGCGCAACTCAGACGCGTGGCGAGCCGCAGAACTGGCGCACGCTGATGTGTGGTGAGACTAAGCTAGGTAGGGATCGTCCTGAGACGGCGGCGGAATGCGCCGGCGTTGAAGCTGCCCGAATTCCGGCCTTATCGGCGGCATCGGGAAGGATGGCCGTTGAGAGCGCTCGGTCAGGACTACACTGCCGGTGCAAAAGACAGCCGATACTGACAATTCGGGCTGCGAAGGACTGACCTCTTCCTTGACGTGGCGGCCGAAGCCGACGGCGGGGTTCGAAAGCGTGCAAGCGCCGCGATAAAGAGCGGTCAAGGAACCCCTGTATTGAGCTGATCCCAGCAGGGTGAGCATGGCCGCGGCCAGAAACACCATTCTGGTCGAAGCAGGGCGGACAGTTTCTCTCAGGCGGTTCACGTATGTACTACCGCAATACCAGATGACTAATTCGAAGTAGCATAAGAGATTATCCACTTGCAAGGGCTGCATGGCGGTCAAATTAATTTCTCGGCTCGAACATTCAAACGGCAGTCTCCGTTACTGAACTTGACCCGAATATTTTGGAGTTTTCTGCTCATGTATCTATTGCAAAAACCCGGCCTTCGGCCTCCACACAAGGAATCATGTAATAGAAAGTGTCGAATTTAATTTTTAACTTCGACATTTTGCATTGCCATCGTCATGCTACACCTTATTCAGGCCATCGCCGCCCGCAATCGACGCCCTCCTCGCGTGAACAAGTCCGGGGCACGCAATTTTCCGCGGTGAGGCTCTCCAGGATGCCGCTCACGCGGGAAAAGCCGCGCGCGTAAACGCCGGCGTCGGGTAGCGGACACGGTGCAATGGGCCGAGCCCGTCCGCCGCCAGGGCTCGAACACTGACCACTGGAGTTGGTGCGACCTGCCAGCTTTGCACGCTAGACGCCGATCGCTGCGATAGTTGGCATGACTGAAAGACGCAGGGATGCGGCGCGCTTCACCGATGTCTGTGCCGCCCGCGTTCGACGCCGTCCCGCGACAGGAGACCGCGGCGCCACAAATCCGCGCTACGCTGTTTCGGGGCCGCAGCCCATAAGCTGCTTCGGCTAGCGATGCGCTCGGCATGCCGTGCGCAGTCCAAAGCCACCGCCGGGAAGTAGAATTAATTTACCGCATGTCTAGCACGGTATTGGCGAATTTCAGCCGCGGTCGTCTTCAGTTTGGAGCTTGCGGTCAATCAAGCGATCTTCTCCCCGGGATTAATGGTCGCTGCGAGCGAAATTGCACAGTTCCGTGATAACCGGAAAAACTTGACGTCATGCTGACCGACAGCTACAAACTTAGGAGCTTGGACAAACAAAGCTCAGTTTGGCTCAAGTATGTCCGGGTCGAGGTCTGGTTCACGGTTTCATGATGCGGCGCAGTGGTCTCCCTGGCGACGGTCTACATGGCCGCCGCTGCACGGCCGGTTTGCGGACGGCAGGGCTGCGGAATTGAGGGTGCTTGTTTCCGGCTGACAGGAGTGCCGACGCGCCGCCTCCTGATGCGCCAGATGGGTAGCAGGAAGTGAAGTAGATGGGCTCGTTAATCCTGGCTCCGGTGGCGGCTTTGGTTTTGTCAGCGTTTGCTGTTGGGTTGGCGCGTCGGCTGGCCTGGCGCATGGAATGGGTCGCCAAGCCGGCCAAGGACCGCTGGCACACGGCGCCGGTGGCGCTGCTGGGCGGGGTCGCCGTGGTGGGTATTTTCGTCCTGGTGGGATTGTTTTGCGCCACGCCGGGCTGGCTGCTGGCATCGGCCCTGGCGCTTTGTGCGGTGGGGTTGGTCGATGACCTAGTGTCGCTGGCGCCGCGCACCAAGCTGTTGTGCGAGCTGCCCCTGGCGCTGCTGGTCGCCGCCTGGGTTCCAATTCCGCCGTTGTTACCGTGGGGTTTGCAACAACTGGCCGTGGCGTTCTGGATCCTTACCGCGATCAACTCCTTCAATCTGATTGACGGGCTCGACGGTTTGGCGGCGGGCCTGGGAATCATCGCCGCCTTCGCCATGGCGCTCATCGCAATTACCCATCAAAATACCGCCGAGGCTCTGACCGCCCTGGTCCTGTGCGGCGCGCTGGGCGGGTTCCTGATTTACAATTTCAGTCCGGCCACGGTTTACCTGGGCGACGCCGGATCGCTGCCCTGTGGTTTTCTGCTGGGCGTGATGTGCCTGAGCGCGGTGCGCTATGCGCACGAATCCAAGCTGGCGATTCTGGCCACACCCGCGCTGCTAATGGCGGTGCCGATAATCGACACCATGATCGTCACGGTCACGCGCCTGGCAACCGGACGGGCGATCTCCAATCGCGGCCTGGACCACTGCCATCACCGGCTGCACAACCTGGGGCTTTCGCAAAAGCGTGTCGCCTTCGCACTGTGGGCGCTGGGCGGAATCGGGGCGACGTGGGCGGTATTCATCAGCCTGGCCTGGAAGCCGATGATTGTTACGGTGCTGCCGCTGTGCGCGCTGATGTTCGCGACGGTCGGCCTGTTTCTGGCTAACCTTTCCTTCGAACACGAGCCGCCGGGCCGGCTCTACGGCGCGGTGCCGGGGCTGGGCCGCCTCATCCTGAGCCTGGCCTATCAGCGCCGCGGGGTGGAATTCGGACTGGATTTCCTGGTGATTTCCTCCGCCTATTACGGCGCACTGCTCATCCACCACAACTTCCAGCTCACCTGGCCCGCCGTGGCGCACTTCTCTTACGGGCTGCCCGAGGCCTGCCTGGCCGCCTACACCGCCTTTATGGCAACCGGAACCTATCGCCACATGTGGCGCTACGCCAGCGTCGAAGCGGCGCTGCGTTTTGAGTTCGCTGCCG
>Ga0070737_10004130_pt1 | contig 14853 bp, 15 predicted proteins | sample Coa_R1_10_FD_66438 | JGI IMG/M metagenome (GOLD analysis project Ga0070737, IMG submission 66438) | Surface soil microbial communities from Centralia Pennsylvania, which are recovering from an underground coalmine fire - Coalmine... | ecosystem: Environmental > Terrestrial > Soil > Unclassified...
CAGCGTCCAGTGGTCGCTGCCCGACAGTACCAGCAAGATCCGTGCCATCATTTCCTCCAGGTGAACGCCGACACCCGTAACCGGCCGCCCGCGCCAGGGACCGGGACAGGCAAGACGTCGTGCCCTGGCACCGTCGGCGGGCGGCACCCTGCTGGCCCCTACCATGACCAGAGCCGGGCAAACCGGCATCCTTCCGGCATCCTCCTGGCGCCCGCCGTCCCGCCCGGCGGCCAGCCGCCGCGTGGTTCAGTGCCTGGGGCGCATCTCCGCGAGCCTGGCGGGGCCGAAGGCCGGGGGGCGGAGCCAGCGGATGAACTCCTGGCCGGCGGCGATCACCCGGTCGGCGGCCGCGGGCAGCCCGGCTGCGATGCCGGCGGGGATCAGCTGGCTATTTCAGCAGAGTTTTCCAGGTCAGCGGCGTGCTGCAGAGCGTTACAGTAACTGCCGCCGCAGAGCGTCGCAGTAACTTCGGCATAGCCGGGCCGGAAGCTCGCGTGGCCGGGCTGGGGTCTGCCTCACGAACGGTGTTCCGGGCGTGGCCAGTTAGTGGGTCCCCGGCGGCCGCCGGCCGCCGGGCGTGATGGCGAAGGCGCTGACCACGGGCTTCTCGGGCATCGTCCACCAGGTGCGGTCTGTCCCGGCCACCTCCTCCCAGATCAGGGCCAGCGGGGACAGGAGGATCTAACCTGCAAGGAGCCGAGGCTGGGGCGGGCACGTCCGCTGCCAGGGGCGGCGAGGGAAAGAGAGCAGTCAGCCTGTGTGGGAAATCAACGAAGAGACGGTGCGCTGGATCGCCGCCGGCGCGGGCATCCTCGGCACCGGCGGAGGCGGGAACCCGTACTACGGGCAGCTTCAGATGCTGCGCCTCCTGCGCGGCGGCGCGAAGGTGCGCATCGCCGATGCCGGCGAGATCCCCGACGATGCGGTATGCGTGTCCGTGGGCGGCATGGGGGCACCGACTATCGGTATCGAGAAGATCCGCCGCGGCGATGAGTCCCTGGTGGCACTGCGGGCGCTGGAGGCGCATACCGGCCGGGAGGCAGAGTACCTGATCTCCGGTGAGATCGGAGGATCGAACGCCCTGGCGCCCATGATCGTCGCCGCGCATACCGGGCTTCCCGTCATCGACGGCGACGGGATGGGCCGGGCCTTCCCCGGGCTCCAGCCCGGCGTGGTGGTCAACGACCGCCTCGACCTGGACGACGGCGACGTGATCACCCCCCGAGCAGTACCAGCCCGCCGGCCCGCTGGCCACTGGTGACCGGCTGTGGGAAGCCTGCCAGACGCTCAACGGGAGCTGGGGGCATGGACCGGGACAACCTGGACTGGAAACCCCCCCGGTCAGCTCATCCGCATGCTGGTCGACGGGGTGCCCAAGGACGGCAACCTGCTGCTGAACGTGGGCCCGACCGGCCGCGGGGAGTTCGAACCGCGGGCGGTGGAGATGCTGGAGGCCATCGGCGCCTGGATGGATCACCACGGCCGGTCCATCTACGGCGCCGGGCCCGCCCCGTATACTCCGCCGCCCGATGCGCGCTACTGATGGCCGGATCGACGCTGGCTGTCCTGCCCACCATCGCCCTGGTCATCGCGCTGCAGAAATACCTGGTGAAGGGACTGGCCTTCACATCCTTCGGCGGCCGGTAAGCGTCATCGAGAAACCTGATGCCTATGGCGCCCGTTTCGGGGGGCTGGGCGTCCCCGTTTCGCAGGCTGGGCGTCACTGCGTGGATGGCTTTGATGCGATGACCCCGGGCCCCGGGTTAGCCCGCGGTGCCCCCGGTCATCACGACGGGTGAGCCGATCCGGCCGATGCCGGCGGCCGGGGGGCGGCCCGGCGGGTCTTTTCGCCGGTGCCTGCCGGGGTAGGCCAGGATATGTGAGCAGGGTCCGTGCCGGCCTGGCCGCCGCCCTGGAGAGGTGCCCGGCCGCGGGGGACGCGCTGGCCGGGAGCGCCGTCGGCGCGGTCACCTGTGACCGGTCGGCCCGCAGATGTATCAGCGGCGGCTGGCGCGGGCGCACCGTGTGGTCCTGCTGGCCGTGGTATCCGGCGTGAGCAGGGGATGGGGGCCACGGCGATGGGCCGCACCGGCACCTGGCAGGACCCGCATGAGGTCATCGCGCTGCTGGCCGCCGAGCTGGAGCATGGCCACGGCCTGCACCGCCTCTACATCAACGCCGATGACAAGGTCGCCTTGCTGTCGGCCTGCACCGGGGTCACGGTCTGGTACATCCCCGGCCAGTCCGGCCAGGTGCTGGCCTGGGCAGAAGGCGGCGAGCAGGTCACCTGGCCCGCCGCCGACCCCCAGGGTGCGGCAGCCCGCATCGCCGCCCGCTGCCGCACCCTCACCCGGCCTGCTGCGCCTGGACGATCATGAGCTGGTTCTTGTTGTTGTCCCGGAAGAGGAACAGCAGCGGCACCGTGCCGTCACCGCCCACCAGTTCGGCGTCGGCATCGACCCCCTTGCCGCGCAGTTCGGCATGATCGGCGCGGGGATCGGGCGGCTCCAGGGCGATGCCGGTCATCCGGCCGGGCTGGCAGCTGCCCGGGGCGGGACCAGGGCCAGGGACGCGCCGCCGCCGGGCGGGGCGACCTCGGCCCAGCGGCTGTTCCCGCCGAACGGGACGTCGGCGACCAGCGAGAACCCGAGCGTGGTGGTGTAGAACCTGATCGCCTCGTCCTGGCCGGCCACGGGAACCATCACCCTGCCCAGGCGCGTGATCTTCGGCATGACTGCCTCCCTTGCCAGAGAACCTCACACCGGTAAGGCCCCGGCGCCGCGCGAAATCCATCGGCCGTCCCGGGCGCCAGCCGCGCGCTGCAGGCCATTCCGGGGTCACGCCGGCGCGCTGCAGGTCAATCCAGGGTCACGCCGGCGCGTTCCTCGACGTACCGGGCGATCGCGGTGTGGTCGGCGGCGGGGTCGTCGCCGAGGTCGTGCAGGGCTGCCTTCCACAGTTCCAGGCAGGCGGCGCTGACGGGTACGGGCGTCCGGGTCTGGTGGGCGGTGTCCATGGCGGTCAGCAGGTCCTTGACCATCAGGCGCATGGAAAAGCCCGAGGAGAAAGATCGTGAGAAGACCTGCTGGGCGATCTTGTTCTCCGTGGAGTTGTTGCGGCCCGTGGAGCTGTTGAGGACCTCCAGCATCGACCGCGGCTCGAGGCCGAAGCGCTTGCCCACGGCGAGTACCTCGACGGCGACGGCGAGCCCGGCCGCTGACAGCATGTTGTTCAGCGCCTTCATCGCGTGGCCCGCCCCCACCCCGCCCACGTGGAAAATCTTCGAGCCGAGCACGTCCAGCACGCAGGTGACGCGGCCGAGGTCGCCTGCGTCCCCGCCGGCCATGATCGCGAGCGTGCCCTGCTCGGCGCGGGGGACACCGCCGGACACCGGTGCGTCCACCAGGCGCAGCCCGCGTTCCGCGAGCCGGCCCGCGAGCTCGACCGTGCCCTGGGGCGCCGATGAGCTCATGTCGATGACGGTGGCGCCGGGCTGCAGCGCGTCAGCGATCGCGGCCTCGCCGCGGGTGCCGAGGAGGCACTCGCGTACCGCCGTGCCGTCGGGCAGCATGGTGATCACGATGTCCCGGTCGGCGAAGTCTGCTGCCCCGGTTGCGGCTGCTACCGAAGGGAGGCCGGTGAGGCGCCGTGCCGCTCGGGCGTCAGCGTCGTGGACCAGCAGCGGGAAACCCCGCTCAGCCAGGCGCCGGGCCATGGGGTAACCCATCGCCCCGATGCCGGCGAAGGCGACCTTTGGCCTCCTGTCCCCGGCCCTCGACCGCTCCCCGGCCCTTGGCTGGTTCCCGGCCATCATGCGGTGAAGCTGCCGTGAGTTTTGTCGGTGATGAACATGTGCCCGGGGGCGTGGCTGATCGCGAACGGCGGGCGGCTCGCCGTGACCGCGGCCTGCGGGGTCACCCCGCAGGCCCAGAAGACCGGGACGTCGCCCGCTTCCATCTCGACCGGGTCCCCGTAATCGGGCTGGTCCAGGCTGGAGATGCCGATCTCGCGCGGGTCGCCGTGGTGGACCGGCGCCCCGTGCATGCGCGGGTACCGTGCCGTGACCTCCGCGGCGAGGGGCACCAGGTGCCGGGGGATCGGCCTCATGGACACCACCAGCGGCCCGCCGAGCCGGCCAGCCGGACGGCAGGCCAGGGACGTGCGGTACATCGGGACGTTGCGGCCCTGCTCCAGGTGCCGCACGGGGACGCCGGCCCGGAGCAGCGCGTGCTCGAACGTGAAGCTGCAGCCGAGCAGGAACGCCACCATGTCCTCGCGCCAGTACCGGGTAACATCGGTGACCTCCCCGGCAAGTTCCCCGTCCTTCCATACCCGGTAGGCGGGCAGGTCGGTCCGCAGATCCGCCTCCGGGGCGATGCCCAGCGGACGCGGGTCGCCCGGCTCGGTGACGTCCAGGACGGGACAGGGCCGCGGGTTACGCTGGCCGAACAGCAGCATGTCGTAGGCCAGGTCCCGGGGCACGGCGATGAGGTTCGCCTGCGCGTACCCCTCGCACCATCCGCTCGTCGGCGCCTTCAGCCCCACGCGGAACAGCTCCCGCGCCCGGCCGGGCGGCACCGTGGCGGTGTCCGCCGGGACTTGCGGCGTGGCAAGGGTCATCGGGCATCAGCTCCGGGCCAGGACGGACTGCTGCGGGCCGCTGCTTGCTGCGGATACTTGCTGCGGATCGTCACGCCGGCTGCGGCCGGCCGGGCACCGCCCCCGACGGCTGCAGCATCGCCTCGGACGTGCTGGCCGCCATGTCGACGTCGCGGGTTTCCGGCCCGAGCGCAGCACCGGCCACGATGAGCACTCCCGCGATCACCATAAGCACCAGCGGCGTGTATGACAGCGGCATGGCAGCGGCCAGGCCCGCCTGGTAGAAGGCGTAGAACGAGGGGATGATCACCGCCAGGCTGTAACCGATGCCGTAGCCGGACGCGCGGATGCCGACATGGAACCGCTCGTTGATGTAGGTCGTGACGACGCCCCACACCGCGATGACGAAGATACTCACGAGGATCGTGAGCAGCAGGACGCCGGCGAAGCCGGTCACCACGCCGCCGACGATGATCCCGTAGACCAGCGGCGCCAGCGTGGCCGTGACCACGCCGGCCAGCAGGAAGAACGGGCGCCGGCCGATGCGCTGGCTCAGCACGCCGCATCCGACGTAGGCGAGGGCCAGCACCGCGTTGGCGATGACCAGCACGATCGTGACCTGGGTGTCGCTGAGGCCGACCGGCTTCTTCAGCAGGCCGGGCAGCACGGCCGAGACCATGTTCAGGCTCAGCCAGATGCCGGTCATCATGAGGAACACCTGCAGGAAGTTGCGCAGGTTGGCGCCGCGGAACAGTTGCACAAGCGGCGCTTTCACCTTGGATGCGTTCTCCCAGGCCGCGGACTCCGGGACGACCATCGCGTACCACACGACAAAGCCGAACGCCAGCAGCGCGCCGAAGGCGAACGGGATCCGCCAGCCCCACTGCACGTACGCGGAGTTCACGCCCGCCGACGGCAGCCACTGCAGCAGCCCGAACGTGATCAGCGCGATCGTGCAGTAGGCCAGCGGGTAGCCGGTCATGATGAGCGCGCCGATCAGGCCGCGCTTGTGCTTCGGGCTGTACTCCAGGGCCAGCGGGCTGGCGCTCGTGTACTCGCCGCCGAGGAAGATCCCGTCGATGAACCGCAGCACGATGAGCAGCCAGACCGCCGCCAGCCCGAATGACGCGTAGCCGGGCAGTGCCGCGATGGCGAGGGTGAGGATACCGAACCCCGTCACCGCGATGATGGCGGTCCGCCGCCGCCCGATCCGGTCACCGAGGTGACCGAACAGGAAGGCACCCACCGGCCGGCCGAGGAGGGCCGCGGCGAAGATCATGCCGGAGATGATCGCCGCCGACGAGGCTGCCAGGTGCTTTGACTCGAAGTACCCCGTGGCCGGGGCCAGGGCGACAATCGGCAGATAAATGTCGAACATGTCGACGAAGAAGCCCAGCCAGGCACCGGCCAGCGCCTTACGGCCTTCCGGCGGCATCCTGCCGGTTTCCCGGGCCGTTGCGGATGCTGTGCTCATGGGTGCTCACATTCCCCGGGCGCGGCGCGGCGCACCACGGCGCTCGGCTGCGGCACATGGCAGTGCCGCAGTACCCTCGCTGTCAGCAGGCTGATATAGGTCTAATCATAACTAATGTATTTCTAATCATATATTAGACAACCCGTCCTGCATCGCCGTCAATGCCCTTCTCCGGTTTCGTGCCGGCTGGCGCGGATCGTGGCGGGCAGACGCGGACGTGCCCGGCAGAGGCAGAACCGGGGATGCGGCTCGCGGGAACCCGGAGGGAGCACCCGATGGATGATGGCGGCACCGGCGTGTTCCGCGTGTACGCGCTGCACTACGCCCATCGCGACGCCGTGCGCGGCGAGCACTTCTACGGGTATGACCCGTGCGGTGACCGGCCGATGCCGATGGATTACTTCGTCTGGGCCGCGGCCTCCCCGCGGGCTACCGTCGTCATCGACGCCGGCTTCACCCCGGAGGTCGCCCGGCGCCGCGGCCGCATCCACCTCGCCTCGCCGGTGGACCTGCTCGCCCAGGCTGGCGTGGCCGCCGGCGAGGTGAGGCAGGTAGTGATCACCCACCTGCACTACGACCACACCGGCTACCTGCCCGCGTTCACGGCCGCACGCTTCATCGTGCAGGAGGCGGAGATGGCGTTCTGGACCGGGCGGCACGCGGGCCGGGGCGAGTTCGCCCGTCTCGCGGAACCGGACGACATCGCGTTCCTCGTCCGCGCCAACCTCCAGGGCAGGGTCGAGCAGATTTCCGGTGACCGCGAACTCGCTCCCGGGCTGTCGGTCCATCACCTCGGCGGCCACACGCCCGGCCTGCAGGCCGTGCGGGTGCGTACCGCACGCGGCCACGTCGTCCTCGCCTCGGACGCCAGCCACTACCTGGCCAACATCAACGAGGACAGGCCGTTCGCGATCGTGCACACGCTGCCCGCGATGTACGACGCCTTCGACCGGCTGCACGAGCTGGCCGGCGGTCCCGGGCTGATCGTGCCGGGCCACGATCCCGCCGTCCTCGGCCGGTACGCCACCACGCCTGGGGCGGGCGGCGGCTCGGTGGTCACCATCGCCTGAGGAGGACAACGACGTGACCGGGCCAGATGACCGTGACTGGCAGGCGTTCACCGGGCAGTGGCGGCGGTCGTGCGCGACTGATGCCCAGCTACTCGCCATGGGAGCGGCTGCCACGGTAGCTTTCCTCGTGCGGTGCGGTGACCGGGCAGTGGCTTTCGTGTTCGAGCGCGGGCGTCTCGGCTCCGAGGTCAGCACGCGGCCGGAGGCCGACTTCGAGGTGTCGGCGGCGGCCCCTGTCTGGGAGCGCTTCTGGCAGCCTATGCCGCGCCCTCCGTACCAGAGCCTGTTCAGCATGCTCGCCAGGGTCCCTGGCGTTAAGGTCTCCGGGGACCAGCTGCGCTTCGCCCAGCACGCCCACCTGGTGCGCCGGATCCTTGAGATTGGCAGGACGGTGCGCTGTGGCGGAGAGGCACTGGAGACGGGCCCGCTTCCCCCGGCACCGGGTGGCCCGGAGCCGGTCACCGGGCATTACCGGCTTCTCACCATCGGGGAGAAGCCCACGCGGGTCTACTACGAGGAGGCCGGCGAGGGACGGGACGTGATCCTGCTGCACACGGCCGGAGCGGACGCGCGGCAGTGGTACCACGTGATGAACGATCCCCGCCTGCTGCGGCGATGCCACATGGTCGCGTTCGACCTGCCGTGGCATGGCCGGTCGATGCCGCCCCGGGGCATGTGGCCCGGCTCCTACGCTCTCACCACGAGTACCTATGCGACCACGGTCGAGGCGCTGGCCGACGCCCTCAGCCTCGACCGGCCTCTTGTGGTGGGCTGTTCCATGGGCGGGCAGATCTGCCTGGAGCTTGCGTACCGCTCACCGGGCCGGTTCGCCGCCGTGATCGCGTGCGAGGCCAGCGATCACGTCACCGGCCGGCAGGTCGGCTGGGCCAAGGACCCCCGCGTGAACCAGGCACTGTTCGTGCCCGAGTGGGTCTACGGCCTGATGGCGCCACAGAGCCCCGCTGAGTATCGCGATGAAGTGTGGTGGGAGTATTCCCAGGGTGGTTTCGGCACCTACCACGGTGACATCAGCTTCTACAGCGGCGAATGGGATGCGCGGCTCCGGGTGGGTGACATCGACACAGGACGCTGCCCGGTGTTCATGCTGACGGGCGAGTACGACTACTCGTGCACGCCGGAGATGTCACGGCACACCGCCGCGAAGATCCCGGGCGCGCGTTTCCAGATGATGCACGGCGTCGGGCACTTCCCGATGGCCGAGAACCCGCCGGTCTTCATCGACTACCTGCTGCCCGTGCTCGACGAGATCGACGGGCTCGGCGGGGCCGGGCCGGGCGGCCCTCCCCGGAGGGAGCCAGCCGATGGCACATCGTGACTACCGGATGCTCATCGGGGGAGAGTTCGTCGAGGCGGCCGGGGGACAGCGCAGGGAAGCGGTCAATCCGTTCACCCGTCAGGCGTTCGCGACCATCCCCGAGGCGGGGAAGGCGGATGCGGGCGCGGCCGTCCGCGCCGCCCGCGAAGCGTTCGGCCGCACGTGGTCACGGGCACCCGGAGTGGAACGGGCCGAGTTCCTGCACCGCCTCGCGGACCTGATCGATGCCCGGGCGCACGACCTGGGGGCCCTGGAATCCACCGACAACGGCAAGCTGCTGCGGGAGACCGAGCGGCAGGCGCGCTTCGCCGCGCGCAACTACCGGTTCTTCGCGGGGTACGCGGACAAGCTGTTCGGCCAGACGATCCCGCTGGACTCCCCGGACAGCTTCGACTACACGATCCGCGAGCCGGTCGGTGTGGCGGCGCTGATCACGGCGTGGAACTCTCCCCTGCAGCTCCTGTCCAACAAGCTCGCTCCCGCGCTCGCAGCCGGCAACACGGCCGTGATCAAGCCGTCCGAGCACGCCTCCGTGACCACGCTGGAACTGGCGGCGATGGCCCATGAGGCCGGATTCCCGGCCGGGGTGATCAACGTCGTCACGGGCGGCGCCGAGGCCGGGAACGCCTTGTGTTCCAGCCGTCCCTCGGCCGCATCAGCGTCACGGGCGGAGCGGAGACCGGACGGCGTGTCGCGGCGGCAGCCGCCGCGGCACTGGTGCCCGTCACCCTTGAACTGGGAGGAAAGTCCCCCAACATCGTGTTCGCCGACGCCGGCCTCGACCGCGCCGTCACGGGAGGGGCTTCTCGCAAAGGGAGGGACCGATGAGCGAGCAGCAGCGTCCGGCTGCCGGCCTGTGCGGCCTGGGAAACATGGGTTCGGCCATCGCCAGCCGCCTGGCGTGCGCAGGACCCGTGACCGGATACGACATCGACGGGGAACGGACGGCTGCGGCAGCCGGAGCATACGGGCTCACCCCCGCTCGCACCCTCGGTGACGTCGCGTCCGCCGGCGTCGTCGTGCTCTCCCTGCCGTCCCCGGCCGTGTCCCTGCGGGTGGCCGGGGAACTGGCTGCCCGGATGAGGCCCGGCGCCCTGATTGTCGAGACGAGCACCGTGAACCCCGCTGACATGTGGCGCATGCGGGACGAATGCGGGAAACGGCAGGTCCGCGTGATCGACGCCGCGATCCTGTCCGGTGTCCAGCAGATGTACGAGGGACGCTCGACCCTGCTCGTCGGCGGGTCCGACGAGGACGTCGCCCTGGCCTCCCCCGTGCTCGACGCGCTGAGCCGTTCCCAGGTGCGCCTCGGCCCGGTCGGCAGCGGCATGGCCGCCAAGGTCATCAACAACGCCGTCGCCCACGCCGTCATGGTCGTCCTGGTGGAGGCGGGCGCCATGGCCGCCGCGACCGGCGTGCCGGGTAAGACGATGGCCAGCCTGCTGGCCGGCCCGGACGCCGGGCTGACCCGTCCGCTCACCCACCGCTTCGCGGAGCGGATCCTGAACGGCGACTACGAAGGCGGCATGCCCACTGAGGCCGCGCGGAAGGATTCGCTGCTGGCCCTCGAACTGGCCCGTGACTCGGGCGTGCCCCTGTTCGCGACCCAGGCCGCCCACACCGTCTACGAGATCGCCCTCGCCTCCGGGTTCGCGCGCGACGACTACGCATCAATCGCCAGGCTGTGGGAGAGATGGACCGGGCGTGCGTTCCCGGAGTACCGGGGGTGAGGGAGCCGGGCGCCGGGGTGCTCATCCCGTGCACGTAGGCACGGGAGTACGGCTCCGCGAGCGACAGGAGCTGGGTGATGATGCGCAGCGCGTGCGGCCGTGCCGCCACCTCGTACATCCGGTGGTGGAAGCGGTGGCGCAGGCTCCTGCCGCCGGTCCTGCTGCCTGGCGGCGATGGCCTCGCCCATGCCGGCGGCCAGGCCGCCGGGTTCGCTGAGGTCGCCGGCCAGGACGCGGAGCGCCTCACGCAGCGGCCCCCGGCTCACCCCGAACCGGGCAGCGGGTTCCTCCTGGATGAGAGACTGCCGGGCGCGGGCACGCCGTCCCGGATCGCCCGGCGGAGCAGGCCGGCGATCTGCCCGGGCCTGCGCTGCGGCCCGGGCCCGTCCCGGCGCGTCGCTCCCATGGCCTCGCCCCGCTTTCTTCCCGGCCCGGCTTCCTTTCGGGGCCCGGCTTGCTTTCCCGGCCGGCTTGCTTTCCCGGCCCGCGTTCAGCTCCCCGTTCCTGGCGGGAGGGGGGTACCGTATCCGCCGCCGCCCGGGGTTTCGACGACGAGGACGTCGCCGGCGCCGATGCTGGCTGAGTCGGCGCCGGCCAGCCCGGTCCTGGTGCCGTCGGCGCGCTCGATGTAGTTGCGGCCGCAGGCGCCGGGCTGGCCGCCGGCCATGCCGTAGGGCGGTATGCGGCGGTGGCCGGACAAGATGCCGGCCGTCACCGGTTCGAGGAAGCGGATGCGCCGCACGCCGCCGTTCCCGCCGTGCCAGCGGCCCGCGCCGCCGCTGCCGCGCCGGATCGTGAAGCTTTCCAGCAGCACCGGGTAACGCCATTCGAGCACCTCGGGGTCGGTCAGCCGGGAGTTGGTCATGTGGGTCTGCACGACGTCCGCGCCGTCGAAGCCGTTGCCGGCACCCGAGCCGTTTCCCACGGTCTCGTAGTACTGGATGCGGTCGTTGCCGAACGTGACGTTGTTCATCGTCCCGGACCCCTCGGCCTGCACGCCGAGGGCGGCGTACAGGGCGCCGGTGATGGCCTGCGAGGTTTCCACGTTGCCCGCCACGGTCGCGGCGGGATAGGCGGGGGCGAGCATGCTGCCGGCGGGGATGACGACCTCCAGGGGCTTCATGCAGCCGTCGTTGAGCGGGATGTCGCCGCCGATCAGGGTGCGGAACACGTACAGCACGGCGGCCCGGGCCACCGACGAGGGCGCGTTGAAGTTGGACTCCAGCACCGGTGAGGTGCCGGTGAAGTCGATGCGGGCGCGCCGCCGGGCCCGGTCGGCGGTGACGGTGACGTTGATGACGAACCCGGTGTCGTGCTCGTAGCGGTAGCTCCCGTCGCCGAGGGCGGCGATGACCCGGCGGACCTCCTCTTCGGCGTTGTCCTGGACGTGGCCCATGTAGGCGTGTACCACGTCGAGCCCGAAGTGGGCCACCATGGCGTGCAGCTCCTGCACGCCTTTTTCGCACGCCGCGACCTGCGCGCGCAGGTCCGCGATGTTGGCGTCCGGGTCGCGGGAGGGGTAGCGGGCGGAGGTGAGCAGCTCCCTGGTTTCTGCCTCGCGGAACCGGCCGCCGGCCACCAGCAGCCAGTTGTCGAACAGCACGCCTTCCTCGTCAATGGTGCGGCTGAACGGCGGCATCGAGCCCGGGGTGAGCCCGCCGATTTCCGCGTGGTGGCCCCGTGCGGCGACGTAGAACAGGACCTCGCCGGCGTGCCCGCCGTCTCCGTCGCCGAACACCGGGGTGACGACGGTGATGTCCGGCAGATGGGTGCCGCCGTGGTAGGGGTCGTTGAGCGCGTACACCTCGCCGGGGCGCATCGTCCCGGCGCGCCGGGCGATGATCTGCTTGATGGATTCCCCCATCGAGCCGAGGTGCACGGGCATGTGCGGGGCGTTGGCCACCAGGTTGCCGCCGGCGTCGAAGACGGCGCAGGAGAAGTCGAGGCGTTCTTTGATGTTGACCGAGTGCGCGGTGGCCTCTAGGCGCGCTCCCATCTGCTCGGCGATCGCCATGAACAGGTTGCCGAAAATCTCCAGCATCACGGGGTCGGCGCCGGTTCCTACCTCGCGGCGGCCCGGGCGGGCGGCGACGCGGTCGAGCCGCAGGTGCCCCTGGCCGGTCACCGCGGCCCGCCAGCCCTGCTCGACGACGGTCGTGGCATTGTCCTCCACGATGATCGCCGGGCCGTCCACCCGGTCGCCGGGGCGGGCGTCTTCCCGCCGGTACAGCGGCACGCCGGCCCACTGGCCCGCGCAGTACATGGGCACGGTGGCCAGCGGGACAAGGCCGGTTCCCGCCGGTTCGGGCAGGTCCAGCGGCTCGGCGAGCCCGGTGGCCTCGACGGAGACCGCCTCGGCGATGACCGGCTTGCCCGGCATGAGGAACGAGAACTGCCGCCGGTAGGCGGCCTCGAACTCCGCGAGCATCTCCGCGAGCGTCCCGCGGCCGATCACCAGGCTCGTGTCGGTGCCCTCGTAGCGCAGGTGCACCCGGTGCGCGACACGCACCCGGTCGGCGGGTACGCCCTCGTCGGCGAGCTCGGCACGCGCGGCGGCCTCCAGGCTCGCGGCGAGTTCCCCGATAGGCGCCAGGGCGGCCTCGTCCAGCGGGAGGTCCAGGGCCCGCTCGCGCATCGCGACGGTGTCGGCCAGCCCCAGGCCGTAGGCAGACAGCACGCCGGCCAGCGGCGGGACGAGGATACGTGAGATGCCGAGCGCGTCCGCGACCGCGCACGCGTGCTGGCCCCCGGCGCCGCCGAACGTGACCAGCGCGTACTCGGTGACGTCCCGGCCCCGCTGCACCGAGATCTTCTTGATCGCGTTGGCCATGTTCGCCACCGCGATCTCCAGGAACCCTGCGGCCACCTGCTCGGCGCTGGTCCCTGTCCCGGTCGCCGCGGTCACCTCGGCAGCCAGGCCGGCGAACCCCTTCCGCACCACCTCCACGTCCAGCGGCTGGTCCCCGCCGGGGCCGAACACGGCCGGGAAGTACTCCGGCTGGATACGGCCGAGCAGGAGGTTCGCGTCGGTGACGGTGAGCGGGCCGCCGCGCCGGTAGCACGCAGGCCCGGGGTCGGCGCCCGCCGAATCGGGGCCGGCCCGCAGCCGCGAGCCATCGAAATGCAGCACCGAGCCGCCGCCGGCGGCGACCGTGTGGATCGACAGCATCGGCGCGCGGACCCGCACGCCCGCGATCTCGGCCTGCATGACCCGCTCGAACTCACCGGCGTAGTGTGACACGTCGGTGGACGTGCCGCCCATGTCGAAGCCGATCACCTTGCCGAAGCCGGCCATCGCCGAGCTGCGGGCCATGCCCACGATCCCCCCGGCCGGGCCGGACAGGATCGAGTCCTTGCCGAGGAAATGGCTGGCCTCGGCCAGGCCGCCGTTGGACTGCATGAACATCAGCCGCACGCCGGGCAGCTCCTGGCTCAGCCGGCCGGTGTACCGGCGCAGCACGGGGGACAGGTACGCGTCGACGACGGTGGTGTCACCCCGCGGCACCAGCTTCATCAGCGGGCTCACCCGGTGGGACTCGGACACCTGGGTGAACCCGATCTCGCGCGCCAGGCGCCCGATGGCCGCTTCGTGGGCCGGGTACCGGTAGCCGTGCACGCACACGATCGCGACCGCGCGGAACCCGTCGGCGTAGGCCTGTTCAAGGCCGGCCCGCACCGTCTGCTCATCCAGCGGCACGAGCACGGTGCCCCGCGCGTCCACCCGCTCACCGGCCTCGATGACCCGGCCGTACAGCATCGCCGGCTGGACGATCTGCCGGTCGAAGATCCGCGGCCGGTTCTGGTAGCCGATCCGCAGCGCGTCCGCGAACCCCCGGGTGACCACCAGCACGACCGGCTCGCCCGTACGTTCCAGCAGCGCGTTGGTCGCCACCGTCGTGCCGATCGTGACCACGTCGATCTCACCGGCCGGAACCGGCGTGCCCTCGCCGGCACCCAGCAACTGCCTGATCCCGGCGACGGCAGCGTCCGCGTAGCGCTCCGGGTCGTCGGACAGCAGCTTGCGGGTGACCAGGCGGCCGTCGGGGCGGCGGGCGACGATGTCGGTGAACGTGCCGCCCCGGTCGATCCAGAACTGCCAGCGCCGCGCCACGGCTGGTTATCACCTCGGTTCCCGCCCCGCGGGCCTGTCACACCGGATGGCGGCCCGCCGGCTGTACTGGTCGCGGTCAGGGTAGGCATGACCGGCAACGGCTGTCAACGACCGGGTCCGGCCGCCCGGGTCGCGCGGTCATCTCCGTCCCGGTCACCCGGGCGGGCCGAGTTGACCCTGATGCCGTGCGGGCCGAGCTCGTACGCGAGGGTCCCGGGTGATGCTGAGCACCGCCGGCTTGGCGGGCTGGCAGCCGGGTCTCGCGATGCTTGATCGCTGACGGCCTCGTGGTCATGCCCGGAGCGGACGGGCAGGACGGCATGCTGCGGCAACCGGGCCGATGCGGCGCAAAGTGCCAGTCGCAAGCTCAGCGGACTAGTTCTTGCGAACACCTTGAGGTCAGCCCCGAGAGTGCCAGACGGCGCGGCAGCTACCAGCGGAAACAGGCCCGCCGCCAGCCCGGCGGCCCGGCCGGGATCGCCTCAGGCCGGGCATCGGGAATCGAGGTCAGGCGCCTCGCGGGGTGGGGATAC
>Ga0070737_10004131_pt1 | contig 14853 bp, 10 predicted proteins | sample Coa_R1_10_FD_66438 | JGI IMG/M metagenome (GOLD analysis project Ga0070737, IMG submission 66438) | Surface soil microbial communities from Centralia Pennsylvania, which are recovering from an underground coalmine fire - Coalmine... | ecosystem: Environmental > Terrestrial > Soil > Unclassified...
CCCCTCGCTAGCCGCGCCAGCGCCGGCGGCGCGAAGGCGGTGCGGGATGGGGATGCGCCGCACGCGGCCGCGTGATGCGCCGGCGGCGGCCGTCGTCGGCATGTGCCCGCGGCTCCTCGGCCGCCGGGGCGGGCCGTGAGGCCTGGCGCCCGCGGCGGCCTGGCTGGTGCGACGAACGTGGCCCCCCCGCGCGCGGCTCGGCGGCCGCCTCTTCCTCGGCGTCCCAGGGGGGCGGCGCCCAGGCGCTCTCGGCCGTCTCCTCGGCTGCCGGGGCCCCCTCGATCGCCCAGCGGTACGAGGCGGCCACCACCCCCCGGCGCAGCAGTGCGTCGGCCGCTTCCAGCTTCTCCAGCAGCCGCGCGTGTGTCACGGGCGCGTCGGAGCGGGTAGTGGCCAGGGGCCGGCGCGCGGCGGCAGCGCGCAGCTGGCCCAGCAGGTCGAGCGTCTTCTGGAAGTGGCCCACCAAGTCGCCCTCGGCGATGTGCGTGCGGCTGGCGATCTCCGCTAGCGTGCGGCCCTGGGCCCAGGCCAGCGCCACACCGTGGAACAGGTCGTTGAGCGGGCGCGAGACCTCGACCTCCGCGCGCCGCTCGGCTTCCATCACCGCGGCGTGCAGCTGCCACACCTCGGCGAGCAGCCGCCGCAGGCGCGGGGGGATGGGCAGGGCGCGCACCGGCGCGTCGCGGTCCCAGGCGAACCACGAGGCGACCTCGGCGATCTCGGCGGGGGGCAGCGGCTCCAGCAGCCGGCGGTCGAGCAGCTCGGCCAGCGTCAGCGCGTTGGGGTCGAACAGGCCCCGCAGGTAGGCGGCCTTGGCAGTGGGCCGGCCGTCGCGCAGGTAGCCGAACCGCTCCAGCACCCGCGCCAGCCCGCCCACCATGGCGCGCGCCTCGCGGGCGGCCAGCGCGTGCGCGCGGTTGAGCGCGTGCTCGGCGCGCGCCAGCGCGCGGGCGGCCTCCCAGGCCTCGGGCCCGCTGGGATCGACCGCCCGGATGGCCTCGTAGCGCGCGCGGCGCCGGTCGCGCGCCTCCGCGAGCTGGCGCAGGCGGCGGTCGTGCTGGAACCGCCGCAGGCTGCGCGCGTACAGGTCGGCCAGCCGCTCCTCGTCGGCCGGGCCGTGCCAGAGGTTCATGGTCGTGCTGTAGCTCGGCCGGAAGGCGCTCTCCAGCGGCAGCAGCTCGCCACGGGCCACCTCCATCGCTCGCTCGAAGGTCACCCAGGGCGAGTACAGCACCAGCACCACTCCGCGCGTGTCGATCCCGCGCCGGCCCGCGCGGCCCGCCATCTGGCGGAACTCATTCGGGGTGAGCAGGCGCCGCTGTTCGCCGTCCCACTTGATCATCTCGCCGACGACCACCGTGCGCGCCGGCATGTTGATGCCCAGCGCCAGCGTGTCGGTGGCGAACACCGCCCGCAGCCGCCCGGCGGCGAACAGCTCCTCGACCAGCAGCTTGAGCGGCGGCAGCAGCCCGGCGTGGTGCACGGCCAGGCCGCGCGGCAGCAGCCGGAACAGCAGCGCCACCTGCCGCAGGTTGCGGTCCTCGGGCGGCAGCGCCGCCAGCCGGCTGCGCGCCTCCTCGACCAGCTCCCGCGCGTGCGGCACGGGGCGCAGCGGCAGGCACGCCGCGGCGGCCTGCTCGCAGGCGCGGCGGCCGAACAGGAAGTAGATCGCCGGGGTGAGCTGCTCGCTTTCGAGATAGCGGATCACGCGCCACGGCTCGGGCAGCGGCCGCGGCTCGGCGTCGGCGCGCCCCGCGCCGTAGCCGCCCCAGCGCACGCGGGCGCCCAGCTCGCCGCCCACACCCGCGAACCACGCGTGGCGCTGCCCCGCGCCGTCGAACACCAGGTGGCCGCGTCCGTCGACGAAGTAGTGGATCTCCAGCGGCACCGCCCGCACGTCGTGCAGGATGCAGGTCAGGTCGCCGTGCACGTCGCGCAGCCAGGCCGCGACCTCCTCCGCGTTGGGCACCGTGGCCGACAGGCACACCAGCGGCACGTGGCGCGGGCACAGCAGGATCGACTCCTCCCACGCCGTGCCGCGCTCCGGGTCGCCCATGTAGTGCACCTCGTCGAACACGATGGCGCCCACGTCGTCGAGCGGGTCGGTGCCCTGCACCAGGCGGTTGCGCAGCACCTCAGTGGTCATCACCTGGATCGCCGCGTCGGGCTGGAGCACCAGGTCGCCCGTGAGCAGGCCCACGCTCGCGTCGCCGTAGCGCGCGCGGAAGTCGCGGTACTTCTGGTTGCTCAGCGCCTTGATCGGCGTGGTGTACAGCACCCGCAGCCCGCGCTGGCGCGCCAGGTGGACGGCGAACTCGGCGATAACGGTCTTGCCGGTACCGGTGGGGGCGGCGACGAGCACCGAGTGGTGGTGGGCCAGGGCGAGCATGGCCTCCCGCTGGAAGGCGTCGAGCGGGAACGGCAGTGTGGTTTCGAAGGCGGCGACGAGCGCTTCGGCGTCGGCGGTCATAGCCCTCCAGGGGCGCGGTGACGCATGGGGGCGCGGCTGGCGGCGATCGGTGCCAGTTGCACCCTCTATCTGGCAGTATACCCGGCGGGGGGCGGTGGTCGCCCGCGACCGCCGACGGCCCGTTCTCCGAGAGAGGCACATGGTCGCGCGACTGCGCTGGGGCGAGCTGGGCCTGCTTGGGTTCCCGGTACTGCTGTTGGCCCAGGGGGTGGTGCTGCTGGCACTGGTGGACGGTGCCAGCTGGCGCCAGGCGCAATGGCTCCCGGTGGGGCTATTCGCCGCGGTCATGCTGGGGCTGCACGCGCTGCTGGCCTGGCGCCTGCCGCGTGCTGACGGGGTGCTGCTGCCGGTGGCGGCCATGCTCTCGGCGCTCGGCCTGCTGGTGGTCGGGCGGCTAGAACCCGCGCTGTTCCTGCGCCAGGCCGTGTGGATCGCGGTGGGCGGCGCCGCGCTGGCGGCGGTGGGACTCGGGTTGCCGAGCGCGGACTGGCTGGCGCGCTACAAGTACAGCTGGGCTGCGCTCGGGGCTCTGCTAGTACTGGCCACGTTCGTGCTGGGGGTGGACCTCAACGGCAGCGGCATGCGCTGGTGGATCGGCGCCGGGGGAGTGTATTTCCAGCCCTCCGAGCTGTTCAAAGTCCTGCTGGTGTTGTTCCTAGCTGCTTACCTGGCGGAGAAGCGCGAGCTACTGATGCTCGCCTCCCTGCGCGCCGGGCCGCTGCGCCTGCCGCCGCTGCCGTACCTGCTGCCCATGCTCGGGGTGGCGGGGCTGGCCGTGGGACTGGTGGTGGTCCAGCGCGATCTGGGCGCGGCGTTGTTGTTCTACGGGATCTTCCTGGGCCTGCTGTATGCCGCCACGGCGCGGTGGGACTATATCCTTGGCGGGCTGCTGGCCTTCGGCCTGGGCGCGGTGGCTTGCTACGAGCTGTTCGGCCACGTGCGCGACCGCGTGGCTATCTGGCTCGACCCCTGGGCCTACGCCGACGGGCGTGGTTACCAGATCGTGCAGGCGCTGATCGCGCTCGCCTCTGGGGGAGTGCTCGGCAGCGGGCTCGGCTACGGCTACCCGGAGTACATTCCGGCGGTGCACACCGACTTCATCATCGCGGCCATTGGCGAGGAGCTGGGCCTGCTGGGCACGCTAGCCGTCGTGGCGCTGTACCTAGTGCTGGTATACCGCGGCTACCGCATCGCCCTGCGCGCGCCCAGCGCCTACTTGCAGCTGCTGGCGGCGGGCCTGACCACGGTGCTGGGCCTGCAGGCGCTGGTCATCCTGGGCGGCACCACGCGGCTGATCCCGCTCACGGGTATTACCTTGCCGTTCGTGAGCTACGGCGGCAGCTCGCTGCTTGCCAACTACCTGATCATCGGCCTGCTGCTGCGTGTCTCTGCCGAGCGGGCCTACGACGACTGACGCGCTCGGCCCCGTGCGCCCCTCGGGTGGGCGCTATAATCCCCGCTGGCGGCGTCTCTGGCCGCGCGCCCCCACAATACGACAGATCGGCTTCATGGGGTGGTTGATCGGGGGAGGGCTCGATGGCGGAGGCTGCGGAAAACGTCAAAGAATTCGCCCTCGAACGCGCCAAGGAAGCGGCCCACGAGGCGGTCGGGCTGCGCAAATTCGAGAACCAGGCCGCGCTGCTGATCTCCTTCCTAGCCATGTTCCTGGCTATTACCAGCGTGGCCGGCGGTGACAACAAGCAGGAGATCCTCCAGCGCGAGACGGAGATTGCCGATACCTGGGCGTTCTACCAGGCCAAGGCGATCCGCCGCACCAGCACCATCCTGCAGAAGGAGAACTGGGAGCTGATGCGGGTGACCCAGGGCGCTAGCTGGAACGCCGAGCAGCGCCAGCAGGTAGAACAGCGGCTCGCTGCCTGGGAGGCGGAGATCGAGCGTTACCGCAACGAGCCCGGGGATGGAATGGAGGATCTCAGCCGCAAGGCGCGCGCGCTGGAGGCGCAGCTCGCGCGGGCCCTGCAGCAGCACCCCAACTTCGACTTCGCCGAGGGCCTGTTCCAGATCGCCATTGTTATCGCCTCGGTGTCGATCATCACCAAGGCGCGCGCGCTGCTGGGGGTGGCGGGCCTGCTGGGGGGGGCGGCGATCGTGTTGATGCTCAACGGCTTCTTCTTGTTCGCCCCGCTCCCGCTCAACGGCCACTGAGCCCATGCTTCTCGGGCGGGCCCTGCGGGGCCGCGCCGTCGCCCGGTGCGGCCGGCTCGTCGGTCACAACGGCCGCGGAATAGGCACCAGGGGCCTAGAGGGCTAGCGGGCGTTGAGCGCGTAGTCGTAGAAGCGCAGGTAATCGGCGACGTACAGCTGCCAGTCGCCGTGGTCGCGGTCGGGGTCGGCGTGCCACTGCAGCTCGAGGCCCCGCGCGCTGAGGCGCTCGGCCAGCTGCTCCGCGCGCTCGTAGTAGGGATCGAGTTGGCCGACATCGATCCAGACCTTGAGATGCTCGATCCGCCGCGCGCGCTGGGCGAGCGTGACAGGATCGCGCTGCGCCCACTCGTCGCCGGTGCCCAGGAACGGGAGGTCCCCGTCGTCCTCGCGCAGCGACGGGCTGTGCGCGCCGACCACGCCGAACACCTGCGGGTGCGTGAACGCGAGCTGCAGCGCCCCGTGCCCGCCCATCGACAGCCCCCCGATGCCCCGTCGCGTCGCCAGGGGCAGCGTGCGGAACGTGGCATCGACGTGACGCACGAGATCGACCGCTACATAGTCGCCCCAGCGCGGCCCATCGACGTGGTTGACCCAGTACGAGTAGTCGCCCTGCGGGAACACGATGATCAGCGGGTGGATCTCGAAGTCGACGATCATCCGGTCGGCTTCGTCCACCACGCCGTAGGCGAGCCATTCCTCATTCGAGGCGGCCGCGCCGTGCAGCAGGTACAGCACCGGGTAGCGGCGGCCGGCTGTGTCGTAGTCGGGCGGCAGATAGACGAAGTACGGCATCTCGGCGTCGAGCGCGCTGCTGTAGAAGAGCTGCTGGCGGAGCGTGCCGCGGATGGCGCCGACGTAGGGGCTGACACGCGGGGCCTCTCGCCCGCTGCTGGCCGCGCCCGGGCGGCGGATAAGCGACTGGTGCTCGGCGAACTCCGGCACGCGCCGACTGCCCTCGCGGGGCACCGGCGTGCCGAACACCCGGGCCAGCCGCGGGTCGGCCGGCGCCGCCGCTTCCGCGGCCGCGTGGCCCCAGCCGGGGAGGGTGGGGGTGGGATCGAGTGGTAGGACGAGTAGGCAGGCCAGCGCGGCGGCGGCCGGCGCGCCGAGCGCGAAGCGCCAGTCGCGGGCCGCGTCGAGCAGCACGCGCGCGCGGATGGCCGCCCAGGTGAGCGCTACCAGGCCGAGCTGGACCGCCGTGTAGAACGTCTTCAGCAGCCGCTCGGAAGCTGTCAGCGGCGGCAGCCAGAGCGCGAGCGCGCCGTAGAGGCCGACGAACAGCACGTGCAAGCTGTAAGCGTACAGCGCGTTCTGGCCCAGCGGGAGCAGCAGCCCGCCGAACAGACGGTGCAGCGGCGCCCACAGCCGGTCCACCACCAGGTAGCTGAACGCGAACACGACAGCGAAGGCGAGCAGGCGGCCCGGGCGCAGGTCGCCCTTGCCGAACAACAGCACGAACAGCTCGGTGACGTCGTCGCCCAGGCGGTCGGCGGGCAGCAGCCGCCAGAGCGCGTCGCCGCGTCGATACACGTCGACCAATAGGAGGAACGCCGTGCCGGCGATCACCAGCGCGGGCCAGCGCGGGATGTCGCGCAGCGCGGCCGAGATACGCGCGCGGTGGTAGCCGAGCACCACGGCGGTGAAGTACAGCGCTTGCCAGGCCGAGAAGTGGAAGGCGTAGTTGCCGGCGATCGGCCAGGGCATGTCCGCCTGGTCGGGAAAGACCTGGTACAGTGCCCACAGGCCCCACGACAGGCCCAGCAGCAGCCCCGTGCGGCCCTCGTGCAGGAGCACCAGGGCCAGCGGCGTTATCCCCAGCAGCAGCGCGTACAGCAGCGGGATGTCGACCACGTAGTAGGTGCGGTGGAGGGTGAGCACGCTGACCACGAACGCCGCGGGGTCGCTGAGGTCCACGCCCTGCGCCCAGGGCAGCCCCAGCAGCTCGGAGGCGGGGAGGAACACCAGCGTGAGCCCCACGGCCAGCAAGTACAGTTGCGCCGCGCGCACCAGCAGCCGGTGCAGCGCCGGCCCGAGCCCAGCGCGCGCGCACAGCTCGCGGTAGACGAGGCCGACTACTAGGCCCGAGATGAAGACGAAGCCCTCGGCGGCGGAGGTGTAGAAGCGGTTGCCGCCCGTGAGGGCGTACAGCCACGACGCGCCGCCGATATGGTCGACGATCATGGCCAGGGCACAGAAGCCGCGCAGGAAGTCGAGGCGCAGGTCGCGCCGCGTGGCCGGCACGTAGCTCAGCCGGGGCCACTTGACGGCGAGCGGCAAACGCAAGCGGTGCCTCCCTGGATGCGCGTGGCCCCCAGCGGCGCCGGCTCGCTCGGCGCCCATGGCCGCCGCGAGCCACCGGGGTAGTCTAGCACCGGCCCGTGACCGCCCGCCGCGTTTGTAGAACACCACAAACCGTACCGCTGCCAGTTTGTGGCTCCTTGCGATGACGCGCCCGCCCCCGGCGCCTAGAATGGCCGCAACCAAGGGCGGACGCGCGAGGTGGCGCGTCCCACACGGGCGGCGCGGGCTGTGCCCCCCCCCGCTTGCCTCTGGCGCCCGCCGCCTCTCGGGAGGTCGACGTCGTGACCGTGACCGAGCCCCACGTCCCCAGCGATATCGAGATCGCCCAGGCGGCCCGGCTGCGCCCCATCGCCGAGATCGCCGCAGAGCTGGGGCTGGATCCCGCGGATGTCGAGCTGTACGGCCACTACAAGGCGAAGATCGCCCTCGCCGCACTGCCCAAGCTCGCTCACCGCCCGCGCGGCCGTTATGTGGCCGTCACGGGCATGTCGCCCACCCCGCTCGGCGAGGGCAAGACAACCACGACCGTCGGGCTGGGCCAAGCGCTGGCGCGGCTCGGCAGCCGCTCGCTGATCGCCATCCGCCAGCCCTCGCTCGGCCCCGTGTTCGGCATCAAGGGGGGCGCTGCGGGCGGCGGCTATGCCCAGGTGGTGCCGATGGAGGACCTCAACCTCCACCTCACCGGAGACAGCCACGCCGTGGGGCTGGCCAACAACCTGCTCGCGGCGTTCATCGACAACCACCTGCACCACGGCAATCGCCTGGATATCGACAGCCGCAGCGTGACCTGGCGGCGGGTGATCGACCTGAATGACCGCAGCCTGCGCGACATCGTGATCGGGCTGGGCGGGCCGGGCAACGGGGTGCCGCGGCAGACGGGCTTCGACATCACCGCCGCCAGCGAGGTGATGGCCATCCTGGCGCTGGCCACCTCGCTCGCCGACCTGCGCCAGCGGCTGGGGCGCATCGTGGTGGCCCAGACGCGCGACGGCCAGCCCGTCACTGCCGAGGATCTCAAGTGCGCGGGCGCGATGGCCGTGCTGCTCAAGGACGCTATCAAGCCGAACCTGCTCCAGACCCTGGAGAACACGCCCGCGATGGTCCACACCGGGCCGTTCGGCAACATCGCCCACGGCAACTCGTCGATCCTGGCCGATCTCTTGGGCCTGCACCTGGCCGACTACGTGGTCACCGAGAGCGGCTTCGGGGCGGACCTGGGGTTCGAGAAGTTCTGCGACATCAAGTGCCGGGTGTCAGGGCTGGAGCCCGACTGCGCCGTGCTGGTGGCCACGGTGCGCGCGCTCAAGGCGCATAGCGGGCGCTTCCGCATCGTGGCCGGCCGCCCGCTCGACCCGGCCCTGCTGCGCGAGGACCTCGACGCCATCCGCGCGGGCGCGCCGAACCTCATCAAGCAGATCGAGAACGCGCGCGCGTTCGGCGTGCCCGTGGTGGTGGCCATCAACCGCTTCCAGACCGACACGCCCCGCGAGCTGGAGCTGGTGCGCGCGATCGCCCTCGAGGCCGGCGCCTACGACGCGCAGGTGGCCGACCACTGGGCGCGCGGCGGCGCGGGCGCCGAGGCGCTGGCCGACGCCGTGCGGCGTGCCTGCGAGCAGCCGAAGCAGTTCCGGTTCCTGTACGACCTCGACCAACCGCTGCTGACCAAGATGGAGATCATCGCGCGGCGGATGTACGGCGCCGCGGAGGTGTACTGCCTGCCCGCGGCGGCGCGCCGCCTGGCGGAGCTGGAGCGGCAGGGCTTCGGCCACCTGCCGGTGTGCATGGCCAAGACGCACCTGTCGCTGTCGCACGACCCCAAGCTGATCGGGCGGCCCGATCCGTTCGTGCTGCCGATTCTGGAGGTGCGGCTGTCGGCCGGCGCCGGCTTCGTGTATGCCCTGTGCGGTGAGATCCGCACGATGCCGGGGCTGGGCGCCTCGCCGGCGGGCGAGCGCATCGACATCGACGCCAACGGGCGGATCGTCGGTCTCTTCTAGCCCGCCGGGCCGGCCGTCGCGGTGGCTGGCCCTGGCCGCGGTGCGGAGCGCCTATGCAGGTGGAGCTCAACTACCTCAAGAACCACCGCGCGGTCGATGTCGGCCCGTTGCTGCAGGCGCTGTGCGAGGAGGTGGAGGCCACTGGCGCCGACCCCACGCACCTGTATGTGAGCCTCGACTGGGTGCAGTACAAGCGCAACTTCCGCCCGCCCGTGGACTGGCGCTGCTACCTGCTGCCCGACGGCTCGCTGGAGGAGGTGCGCGAGATCGCCATCGACGTGCGCCGGCTGCCCGCTGGCGGCGCGGAGGGGCTGGCCGACTGGCGCCCAGCCCTGCGCCAGGCGCTCAGCCAGCCGAGCCTCGGGCCTGCCCTCCCCGCCGCGCCGGCCGCCGAGGGCCAGCCGCTGTACCTAGAGCCGTTCGTCCGGCCCAGCCAGAGCATCATCTGGGCGTTCAACCGCCTGTACTGGCAGCACCTGTCCCTCTGGGAGGCGGTGTTTCGCGGCGACTACCTGGCCGCACTGCCCGGGGGCGTGTCCGACGGGATGAACCCCCAGTTCTGGCGCGAGCGGCTGGAAGCGTTCCTGGCGGTGCTCGACGACCTCGATCGCCGTGGGCTGGTGCCCGAGGAGATCTTCGTGCTGGAGCTAGGGGTGGGCAACGGCCACCAGGCGAAGATCTGGCTGGACACCTTTCGTGCCCTGTGCGCCGAGCGCGGCCGCGACTACTTCCGGCGCGTGCGCTATCTGATGAGCGACTACTCGGCCGACGTGCTGCGCACCGCCCGCCGCGCGGTCGAGGAGTACGGGGAGCAAGTGAGCTGCCTGAGCCTCGACGCCACCGACCCACTGCACGCGCTGGCGTTCCTGCGTTACAAGGTGCTGTTCATCCACTCGTGCAACCTGTACGACAACCTGCCGACTGACGAGGTCGCGCGGCGCAACGGCCACCTGTACGAGGTGCAGGTGCGTGCCTACCTCCCGGCCGCGGCGGTCGCCGCGCTGTGCGCCACCCACCAGCAGACGCCCGAGACGCTGCCCACGACGATCCAACGCCTGCTGCGCATTGGGCCGGAGTACTTCGACGATCCCGAGCAGGGCGTGCGCTTCTGGGCGGCGGTGTGGGAGGCGCTGCGGCTGGAGGAGCGCTACGTGCTGCTCGAGGACGCGGAGGGCTACCGGCTGGCCCCGGGCGTGTACGGCGTGCGGCTCGACGACGTGCTAGGCCAGTTCCCCGGGGACCTGCGCATGCACCTGTCGACGATGGCCGTGCAGAGCTTCGTGAACACCTTGCCGCTGCTGCACCCGCGTGGCATGTTCCAAGTGCAGGACCTGTTCGTCACCAGCCTGGACCAGTATCGCGGCACCTTCCGCGGGCCGGGCAAGCTGGAGGGCTCGATCGTCAACTGGCTCAACGGCCCGCTGCTGCGCGCGGTGGGCGACCATCTCGGCTATACGGTGCACTTCGAGCCGTTCACGCGCTACCGCGCGAAGTCGAACACGGTGGTGCTGACGACCAGCCAGAAGGAGTAGCCGCCGCCCGGCGGCCCGAGCGAAGCGTGAGGGGCCAGCCATGACCGAGCGCGCTGTCACCACCGCGCGGCCCGCGCCCGCCCTGCGCCACCCCGTGCTGCCCACGGGCGGGGTAGGCAGCTACTCGGTGCCCGAGTGGCTGGAGCGGGTCAACACCGACTACTTCCAGCGGCGCATCAGCAGCGAGACGCTGCGCGCCATCCAGGATGTGGCGATCAAGGCAGCGATCAAGGACCAGGAGCTGGCCGGCCTGGATATCGTGACCGACGGCGAGCTGCGCCGCGACAACCTGGTCGACCACTTCGCAGTGCGCCTGGCCGGGGTGGAGATCGACCGTCGGCAGAAAGCGTACTACTACGATTACTACGACGCCGTCGTGCGCCACCGGCTACCGCTCGCCCCGCTGCATCTGGAGGAGGAGTTCCTGTTCGCCAAGGGGCTCACCGACCGTGTGGTCAAGTTCTCGCTCACGGGGCCGCACACGCTGGTCAAGCGCATCCGCGACGAGTACTACCGCGACCAGCGCGCGTTCGCCGCCGACTTGGCGCGGGTGTTCAACGCCGAGCTGAAGCGGCTGGCGGCGGCGGGGGCCACCCTGCTGCAGATCGACGAGCCGTACCTCGGCGGGTTCCCCGAGGATCTGGACTGGGTGGTGGACGTGCTCAACACGCTGGTCGACGGCGTCGAGGCCCAGATCGCCCTGCACGTCTGCTACGGCAACCGCTACGGCAAGCCCTCCTGGGAGGGCAGCTACCACTTCCTGTTCCCGCGTATTCTCGACGCGCGCATCGACGTGCTGCTGCTGGAGTTCGCCCGCAAGGGCACCGACGACCTGGCGTTGTTCCGCCAGTACGCTGTCCCGTTCCGGCTGGGCATGGGGGTGATCGATGTCAAGGACACGCGCGTGGAGACGCCGCAGGAGGTGGCGGCGCTCATCCGGCGGGGCCTGGAGGTAGTGCCGCCCGAGCGGCTGTGGCTCAACCCCGACTGCGGCCTGCGCCACCTGCCGCCCGCCGTGGCCCAGGCCAAGCTGGCGGCGCTCGCTCAGGGCGCGGCGCTGGTGCGCGCCGAGCTCCTCGGCACCCAGCCGTAGGGATGTATAGTAGGGCTGCGCCACGGCGCACACACCGGCTGGGGGGTCAGTGATGAGGGCTATGGAAGCCGTCAACCTGCACGAGGTCACCGAGGGCATCCGCCGCAGCGTCAAGCCGGTCCGCATCCTCTGGCAGGCGCCGGACAGCGTCGCCTTCGTGGCGCGCGGGCGGCCGGGCCGCAGCGAGTTCCACATCGACCCCAGCGACGAAGTGATGCTGATGCTCAAGGGCGACATGCACCTGCACTACCTCACGCCCGAGGGCGAGGAGAAAGTGCTGCTGCTGCGCGAGGGCGAGATCATGTACTGCCCCGCTGGGACGCCTCACTCGCCGCGCTTCTCGCCCGACGCCTTCGTGTTGGTACTGGAGCGCCAGCGCCGCGAGGGCGAGGACGACCGCTTCCTCTGGTACTGCGCCAACTGCCAGGCGCCGCTGTACGAGGCGGTGCGCCACGTGGCGGACTACGACAGCGACCCGGTCTCGCGGGTGTACGAGGAGTTCTACGGCTCCGAGCAGGCGCGCACCTGCCAGCGCTGCGGCCACGTGACCCCGCGGCCCGACGGCCGCTAGCCGCCGCGGGGCGGCTGGCGGAGGGACCGAGCCGCCCGCCTACGAGTATTTGCCGGCTGGTGTAGCTGCCGCCTGCGAACCGGCCCGCCGCGCACAGCGCTAGTCGGCCGGGGGCGTCAGGCGGCCTCCGGGCCGTGCACCGGTAGCTCCAGGCGCCCCACGCCCGCGATCTCCAGCGCCAGCCGGTCGCCCGGGTGCAGCGGCCCCACACCGGGCGGCGTGCCTGTTGCCAGCACATCGCCCGGGTACAGGGTCATCAGGCGGCTCACCCAGGCGATCAGCTCCGGCACGCTCAGCAGCATCTCGTGCGCCGAGGCCCGCTGGCGCAGCTCCTCGTTCACGTACACCCGCAAGGTCAGTTCGGCGGGGTCGCCGATCTCATCGGCGGTGACCAGCCACGGCCCGAGCGGGGTGAACGTGTCGAACGACTTGCGCGTGGCGGCGCTCTCGCGGCCGCGCAGCGTGATGTCGAAGCAGCCCGTGTAGCCGGCCACGTACTCCAGCGCGCGCTCGACCGGCACCCGGCGTGCCTCGCGGCCGATCACCACTGCCAGCTCGCCCTCGTAATCCACGCGCCGGTCGGCGAAGGGGAGCACGATGGCGTCGCCCGCGCCGATCACCGACGACGGCGCCTTGAGGTACACGCCCTGGCTGGTGGGGGCGGCCTCGACGTTCATCTCGAACTGGCGCGGCCGGTAGTTGACGGGCGCGGCGATGACCTTGCCCGGCAGCGGCACCGGCGCGCGCAGGCGCACGCTGGCCAAGGGGCGGGGCGTGCCCTCGCGGGCCGCCGCCTCGAGCGCCGGGCGCAGGCGCGGGAGGTCCGCCAGCAAGGTCAGCACCTCGCGCCACGGCCAGCGGCCGGTGTGGTCGGGTACGGCGTAGGAGACGTCGACGACGCCCTCGTCGCGCACCACGCCGATGCGATACTCGTCGAACACAGCCAGGCGCACGGGGCACTCCTTTGGGCCCAGGTAGTTTGCCGCGCTCGCGCCGCGCGGCCCAGCCCGCTAGGAGTCTAGCGCGGCCCCAGGCGCCCGCCCAGAGTTGCGCCGCGCGCGCCGCGGGGGCTGCGGGGCGCCGAGCATCTGCTACAATCAGCGCACCGCGGGCCGGCGGCGCGCGGACCGGCCCGCCCTGGGGAGGATGACCATGCCTTCCGCCCGCTGCTGGCTCCCCACTTGCGTGCTGCTGGCGAGCCTTGCCTGCCAGCCCGCCGCATCCGCTCCCGGTCCATCCGCCAGCCCAGCCGGCCCCGCGCCCGCCGCGGCCGCGCCGCCCGCGCCCGTGACGATCAACTACGCGCACCCCGTGATCAGCTCGCAGTACCTGCACCTGTTCGTGGGCAAGGAGCTGGGCTTCTACGCCGCCGAGGGCATCGACCTGGAGACCGTGTTCGTCTCGCAGGGCAACCCGGCCATCGCCCAGGGCACCGTGGGCGGCGCCTATGAGATCGCCAGCCAGTCGGGCGATGTGCTGGTGCAGTCGGTCGAGCAGGGCGCGCCGCTGGTGGCCATCGCGGGTGAGAACCGCCGCGCCGTGTTCGGCATCATCGCCCAGCCGGAGATCACCAGCTGGGCCGACTTCCGTGGCAAGGCGCTCACGCTCGGCGCCGCCAGCGTGCGGGGCGGCACCTCCACAGTGCTGCGCTGGATCCTGCGCCAGCAGGGCCTCCAGGAAGGCCCCGACTTCTCGTTCGTCGCCGCCGGCAGCACGAGCGAGCGGGTCAGCGCCCTGCGCAACCGGGTGATCGCCGCCGGGCTGATGGGGCAACCGCAGGACTTCATGATGCAGGACGAGGGGTTCCGGCTGCTCGGCTACACTACCGATTTCTTGCCCGAGTACGCCATGGCGGTGATGGGGGCGCGGCGCGATTGGGCCGAGCAGCACGCGGACCTAGTCGTGCGCTTCCTACGTGCCCACATCCGCAGCATCCACTGGCTGTACGACCCGGCCAACCGCGCCGAGGCCATCCGTATCCTGCAGGAGGCCACGCGTACCGAACCGCGCTACGCCGAGCGCAGCTACGCGCTCCAGGTCGAGCAGCTCCAGATGTGGCCGCCGAATGGCGAGCTGGTCCCCAGCGCGCTGGAGGCGACGATCCGCGTGCTGGTCGACGAGGGAGAGTTGCCCGCGGCGCCTCCAGCTAGCAAGTACCTCGACAGTCGCTACTGGGAGCGAGCCGTGGCAGCCGTGGGCCGGCGCTAGCCCCGCCGCCAGCCAGGCGCGGTCGCCAAGCGAGAGGCCATGCGACCGAGTGGCGGCCTGGAGCTGAGCGATCGCCACGGCATCAGCTTTAGTCAGCGGCACGACTTGCACCAAGCCGCCGCTCATCCCGTGCTCCGGTCCCCTCCGTCACCGCGGGCACGGCGCGCGCCGATTACTTGCACGCCCGGGGGCGGAACGCCCAGCATGAACACCGGTGACCTTGCAACGGAGGAGCAAACGTTGTCCTACCGACTGCTCGGGGGCGCCGCGGCGGCTCTCCTGGCCCTGGGTGTGGCTTGCAGCAGCCCCGCGCCGGCCCCCTCGGCGACGCCCACGCCTCCCACCGCGACCGTACCGCCCCCGCCCACGTTCATCGCCCAGGGGCAGGCCGGCACTTCCCCCGCGCGCACGGCGACCCCGTCGCCCGCCCTGACCGCCTACAACCGCGGGGTGGAGCGCGCCGGCCGCGGGGAGTATCAGGCGGCCATCGCCGACTTCACGGAGGCGCTCGGGGC
>Ga0070737_10004133_pt1 | contig 14852 bp, 13 predicted proteins | sample Coa_R1_10_FD_66438 | JGI IMG/M metagenome (GOLD analysis project Ga0070737, IMG submission 66438) | Surface soil microbial communities from Centralia Pennsylvania, which are recovering from an underground coalmine fire - Coalmine... | ecosystem: Environmental > Terrestrial > Soil > Unclassified...
GGCATGGCGGTCATGGTGTCCCATTCGTGGTTGCCCCAGTGCTCGGGCGGGATGAAGCGGATGCGGGTCTGCACCTCGGGCTCGCCCGTGATCACGACGTGATAGTGGTCGTCGTCGAATACCCAGTCTCCGTTGAGTTTCTTGGTGAGATACCAGGCGACGCGCGACTCGAAGACCGTCTTGCCCTTCACCTTGGCGTTCCAGCCTCCGCGTATCGCGGCGATGGTGTCCTTCTCGATGCAGAGCCAACCGAGATCGACTGTCTCCGAGGCGGTCTGGTGGTCGATGACGAACTCCATGTCATCGAGTTCGAAGCCCAGCGCAACCGCCATGCGTTCAACGGAGTCGGCGAAGGTGAGGAAGCCGAACTTCGCCAATTCAGCGACTTCGGGCGTTGCCTCGGGCAGGCCGATGCCCAGGGCCTGCCACGTTTCGGCCGACTCGTACACGGAGACATCTGCCGACTCGACGATCGACACCTTTTGGACGTCTCGGCAGACGGCGGTCATCGCCGTCACCATTGTGTTGATCCAGCCCGGATTGATCCCGGTGATGTAGAGCGAACTGTCGCCGCGTTCGCACGCGGCGGCCAGCTTCTCCTTCGTCTCGCCCTGGATTCCGCCAACGTTGAGGAACAGGTTGGTGCTGATGACGTCGAGGCCGCTTTCGAGCAAGCGGACGGCGTGGTCGAGATCGGCCATGAACGGCGTGTAGATCACGGTGTCGGCGTCCAACGCGATGAGCGCATCGATGTCGGTGGTGGCGAGTACACCCGTCTCGGGTCTGCCGCACAACGGCCCGGCGTCGGTACCTGCCTTGTCGGCCGAATAGGCATACACCCCAACCAGTTCCAGGCGGGGATCGTCGAGAATCCCGCGCAAACTGAGCTTGCCAACCTTGCCGGTGGTCCACTGAATGACGCGCAGCTTGTTCATCGGTTCCTTTGATGGGACGGGCGCCCTCGCTGCTCCGTCGACGACTCCATGAGAACGAGTTAGCTCATTGCGAGAATTGCATTCTCATTGAGGAGAGTAAGGCATCCATAGCGAGGTTTCAAGGACGTCATCGCGCTAAATCGGAGAGCGCCTCTAACCCGACGGCTTAGCGGCCGTCACGAATTGCAGCGCCCGCTGCGTGTGCTGTTCCACGTCGATCAGGCCCGCCGTCGTGAAAAGGTCGACAAAGGTGTCCCGCTCGAACATCCGCAGCCCGATGATGCTGGCGCCTGCTGCCAGCGCGTACCGGATCCCGGGCGTCTCCGGGGCATGGCTGGTGAGGATGGCCAGCCGCCCGCCGGGACGCAACACCCGCACCATCTCGTGAGCGACGCGGAACGGGTCGGGCATCAAATACAGCGCGCCGAAACAGCAGACCGCGTCGAACGTTTCGTCGTCGAACGGCAACGTGCAGGCATCGCCGCGGACGTAACAGGTGCCCGGTCCGCTGTTGTCGAGCACAGCCCGGGTCAGCATCGGCTCGGAGATGTCGAACCCGACGGCGAGGCCGCCGGCGGGGAGTCGGCGCGCCAGCTCGCCCGTGAAATTGCCTGGCCCGCAAGCAACGTCGAGCAGCCTATGTGCCTGCGATAGATGCAGCGCCTCGGCCGCGCGACGTTGCTCGGCGCGGGTGGTGATGCCGCTGGCGAGGTAGAACGACACCGGCCGCCACAGCCGTTCGTACACGGTGGCGACGAACGGGCTGTTCATCGCCCGCTGGGCGAGCGTCGGGGCCGGCGACACAGTCGATTCGCCCAGTACGTCGAGAAACCCGTGCCGCACCGAGGCGGGCCGGTTGAGCAGGGCGCGGGTCGTCTCGATCGGGTCGTCGCTCATCTCCATCCCAGTAGTGTGACGTCCTTGCTACGGCCGAAGAAAGCGCCATAACCTGGGCACCACCCGCGAGCGGATAGGGGGCGGCAGGCACGGTGACCGAACTGACCGGTTTGCGCGCCGAGGAACTCGCCGCCATGGACATCTTCAAGGGTTGTCCCGCCGAGGACTTGATGCCGCTGGCGGCCAGCTTGCAACCCCTGCAAGCAGCTGCGGGCCAGGTACTCATGAGGCAGGGCGAACAGGCGGTTTCCTTCCTGCTCATCTCGTCGGGCACCGCCGAGGTCAAGCACGTCGGCGACGACGGCGTCGTCATCGTCGAGCATGTCTGTGCCGGCACCATCGTCGGGGAAATCGCGCTGCTGCGTGACATCGCGCGCACAGCGACCGTCACCACCACCGAACCGCTGACCGGCTGGATCGGCGACAACGACGCGTTCTCCCGGTTGGTGCACATCCCCGGCATCATGGCGCGGCTGGTGCGCACGGTTCGCCAGCGGCTGGCCGCGTTCATCACGCCGATCCCGATCACGGCCCGCGACGGTACCCCGCTGATGCTTCGTCCCGTGCTGCCCGGCGACCGGGAGCGGACCCTGGAGGGCCACGTCCGGTTCTCCAGCGAGACGCTGTACCGGCGATTCATGTCGCCGCGAGTCCCCAGCCCGGCGCTGATGGACTATCTGGCCGAGGTCGACTATGTCGACCACTTCGTGTGGGTGGTCACCGACCAGGAGGGCTACCCCGTCGCCGATGCCCGCTTTGTTCGCGACAACCACCACCGGAACGTCGCCGAGGTCGCGTTCACCGTCGCCGACGCCTATCAGGGCCGGGGGATCGGGACGTTTCTGATCGCGGCGCTGTCCGTGGCCGCCCGGGTCGACGGTGTCGAAAAGTTTTCCGCGCGTGTGCTTTCCGATAACCTGCCGATGCGCACCATCATGGACCAATACGGAGCGGTGTGGGAGCGCGACGACGTCGGCGTCGTCACCACCGTCATCGACGTCCCCGACCCGCGCGACCTGCATCTCGAACCCGACATGCTCAAAGAGATCGAACGCGTTGCCCGCCAAGTGATTCGCGCCGTCGGCTAGAAAACATCGGTGGACATCGCCTGAAAATGGCGGCCAAGCGGGTGCTTGCTCTGATATCAACGTCGCATGCGGCGCGTCTGGCTCGTTGCGATGGTGGTCGTGCTGGTCGGCGCCTGCGCTCATTCGCCGGCCTCCACGCCGGCGGCCACCGAAAGCGCTCCGGCTGATCAGGTCAACCCCGCCAACATCAAGCGGATGAGCCGCGATATGCCGCCCGGCTACGAAGTAACGGCCGTTTCGGGTACGGCCGCACCGCCGGCGATCTGGGGCCTGGGCCCGGACTGGACGGCGGAGCCGTCGCACTGCGCGGCTCTGGCAGACCCGGCCGGGGGGCGCGGCCAGTCGCCGCAAGGCGTCTCGGCGTCGGGCGACGGCGGCATCATCTACACGGTGGTCGCGGCCGCGCCGGCGCGCCTGGACCCCGCGCTGGTGGTCGATTGCCCCCAGTGGACGATGACCAACGGTGCCGCCACCACCCGGGTGCATCTGATTGCGCCGCCTCAGATCGACGGCGTCGAAACCCTCGGCATGGTCAGCGAAACCGTGACACCGGTGGAAGGTGGTAACGGAATCACTTCTCAGGCAACCACTTTCACCGCATACCTGGGCGGCTATTACGCGTTCACCACGTTGATCACCGACCCCGGCTCGGCGCAGCCACCGCTTCCGCCGCAATTCGCGGCCGACTTGCTGGTGAACACCGTGGCCGAGTTGCGTCGCTGACGCAGGGGCGTTGGGTACATTGGCCACGATGATCAGGGCTGCGTTTGCGATCGCATCGGTGTGCCTGCTTGCGGCATGTGGATCCGCCGACTCAGCCGCCCCGTCGGCTGACATCACCAAGGTCGTGCAGGTGAAGTCGAGCTTCGGTCCCGAATTCACGACCAAGGACATCCCGAAAACCGGTGTCGACCCCAAGGTGCTCTCCTCGCACAAGCTGCCCGACGGGCTGAAGTTCGAACCCGCCGACTGTGCGAAATTCGTGGCGGGCCAGCAGATGCCGCCGGGGCTGGAGGGCAACATGGCCGCGGAGGCAGCCGAGGGCAACGGCAACCGTTTCATCGTGATCGCCTTGCAGACCTCCCAGGCGCTGCCGTTCAACGACCCGGGACCAAACTGCAAGCAGGTCGGGTTCTCCGGTGGCCCGGTGCGCGGCATGATCGAGGCCGTCGACGCTCCGCAGATCGACGGGACGCGAACGCTGGGCGTGCATCGTGTGGTGCAAACGACGGTCGACGGCCAACCACGGACCGGCGAGCTCTACAACTACTCGGCTCAATTCGGCGACTATGCGGTGATCGTCACTGCCAATCCGCTGGTGGTGCCGGACAAGCCGGTCACTCCCGTCGACACCAATCGTGCCCGCGACTTACTCGTCAAGGGGGTCGCGGCGATCCGCAGTTAGCGGACGTCGCGGGGCCGGAATTGGATACTGATCCGCGGGCCGGCGCACCCGGATGTCTTGGGAACCGAGTGCTCCCAGGTCCGTTGGCATGAGCCGCCCATCACCAGCAGATCGCCGCGAGCTTGCGGCAGTCGCAGCGAATGCCCGCCGCCGCGTGGCCGCATCGCGAAGGTGCGGGTGGCGCCCAGGCTGACGATCGCCACCATGGTGTCCTCGGTGCTGCTGCGACCGATGGTGTCGCCGTGCCAGGCGACACTGTCAGACCCGCTGCGATACAGGCAAAGTCCGACGGTGGTGAACGGCTCGCCCAGCTCGCCGGCATAGATGTCGTTGAGCCGGCGTCGTATCCGCGCCAGCCGTGGATGCGGCGGATCTTCGACAGCCAGGTCGTGAAAGCTCACCAGCCGCGGGACGTCGACCACCCGGTCATACATCGGGCGGCGCTCGGCCCGCCACGGCACTGTCGTCATCAGCTCGTCGAACAGATCGTCGGCGCCGGTCAGCCAGCCGGAGCGGATGTCGATCCAGGCGCCGTCACCGAGGGTTCGGCGCTCGTTGCAGTCGAACAGCGACTCCTGTACCGGTATCGCCATGCCCGCCATTTTATCGCACGTGCGTTCGAGAGTTAGTTGAGGCGGACCGGGCCGGGCCCTCGTTCGGCGAGCATGTCGCCGGGGTTGGCCAGCTGGCAGCTGCGCAGGCTCAGGCAGCCGCAGCCGATGCAGTCGGCGAGGTTGTCGCGCAGCCGCTGCAGGTGGACGATCCGGTCGTCGAGGTCGGCGCGCCAGCCCGCCGACAGCCGCGCCCAGTCCTTGCTGGTCGGCACCCGGTCGGTGGGCAGCGTGGCCAGCGCCTCACGCACCCGCGCCAGCGGGATGCCTAGCCGCTGCGACATCCGGATGAAGGCGACCCGGCGCAGCGTGTCGCGGCTGTAGCGGCGCTGGTTGCCCGACGTCCGTCGGCTGGTGATCAGACCCTGCCGTTCGTAGAAGTGCAGCGCCGAAACCGCCACGCCGGCCCGTGCCGCCAGCTCGCCGGGAAGGAGCTCGTGGGTGTCCATATACCTAAACCATACTTGAGGTGGCGATTGGAGTTACGGTGCTAAATGTGAGTCTTGGCACCAATTCCGAGGTGGGCACGCTGCGGGTGGCCATCCTGCACCGGCCGGGCGCCGAACTGGGCCGGCTCACCCCCGGCAACACCGACAAGCTGCTGTTCGACGGGCTGCCCTGGGTGGCGCGCGCGCAGGACGAGCACGACGCGTTCGCCGAGCTGTTGCGCTCCCGCGGCGTGGAGGTATTGCTGCTGTCGGACCTGCTGACCGAAGCTCTGGAAAGCGGTGCGGCCCGGATGCAGGGCATTGCCGCCGCGGTGGATGACCGTCGGCTGGGATTGCCGCTGGCCCAAGAGGTTTCGGCCTACCTGCGTGGCTTGGCCCCGGCGGTGTTGGCCCATGTCCTGATGGCCGGTATGACGTTCGCCGAGCTGCCGCTGGACACGCGGACCGATGTGTCACTGGTGCGCCTGATGCATCACGCCGCCGACTACGTCATCGAGCCATTGCCGAACCTGGTGTTCACCCGCGACTCGTCGATCTGGATCGGGCCGCGGGTGATCATCCCGACGCTGGCGTTGCCGGCGCGGGCAAGGGAAGCGTCGTTGACCGACCTGATCTACGCCCACCATCCGCGGTTCACCGGTGTGCGGCGAGCCTACGAGTCGCACACCGCGCCCGTCGAGGGCGGCGATGTGCTGCTGCTGGCGCCCGGCGTCGTCGCCGTCGGGGTGGGGGAGCGGACCACGCCGGCCGGCGCGGAAGCGTTGGCGCGCAGCCTGTTCGACGACGACCTGGCCGAAACCGTGCTCGCGGTACCGATCGAGCAGAAGCGCGCCCAGATGCACTTAGACACCGTGTGCACGATGGTCGACACGGACGCAGTGGTGATGTACGCCAACGTCGTCGACACGCTGTCCGCGTTCACCATTGCCCGCACCCCCGACGGCGTGAAGATCTCCGATGCGGTTCCGTTCGTCGAGGCCGCCGCCGCGGCCATCGGCGTCGACAAGTTACGCGTCATCGACACGGGCCTGGATCCTGTTGTCGCCGAACGCGAACAGTGGGACGACGGCAACAACACGCTGGCGCTGGCGCCCGGCGTCGTCGTCGCCTACGAGCGCAATGTGCGGACCAATTACCGCCTTGAGGAGGCGGGGATTGAGGTGCTCACCATCGCGGCCTCCGAGCTGGGCACCGGCCGCGGCGGCCCGCGCTGCATGTCGTGTCCCGCCGCCCGCGACCCGCTCTAGCGTCTGCGTCGCGAAACAGAAGCCAGGGCTGTGACTTACGCCGCTTCACGACCCAGGCTTCTGTTTCGCGATGGCGGTGCCCAGCCTCGTCGGGCGAGCGCGCTGCGTGCCCGCTCTATGACGTAGTTAGGCCGATCCTCTTTGATCACCTTGATGACACGCCAACCAAGACTGTCGATCATCTCCGCTCGTCGGATGTCTTTCACGTATTGCTCTCGGTCGGTGCGATGTTGTTCGCCGTCGTATTCGAGCGCTACCTTCGGCTCTTTCCAACCCATATCCAGGTATGCGACGAGGTTGCCATCGGTGACGCGGATCTGAGTGGCAGGCCGAGGAAACCCCGCACCGATGAGGACGAGCCGCAACCAGGATTCTTTGGGCGATTCAGCGCCGGCGTCCATCAGCGACAAGGCCGTTCGTGCACGCTTGTTGCCCCGCGCACCGGAATAGCGATCCACCAGTTTCAGAACGTCCTGCTCAATGAGGCCTGTCGCGCGAGCCAGCGCGTCGAGATGAGCGACGGCCCCAGCACGGCGGAGATGCCGAGCAAGGTCGAATCCCGTCCTAGCGGGGGTGGCGACCTTCAAACCACGAATGGCGGCGACCTCGTCAGCTTCGAACCGCTCGTCGCGGACGATGGTCCCGGGAGGGTAGTGACTGTTCTGCCAAAGCAACTCGATGGGGGCGTCCTCGTTGACCCATTTCGCCCCGTGTAGGGCGGCCGCTGCGCGTCCCGTGATGACCGCGCGCCGACCCGACCATAACCACGCGCCGACGGTCATGAGCTCCAACGATCGACACGTTGAGTTCGGGATGTAGATATCAGGAAAGATTGGCTGGTAGTTCCAACGCAGTTGGCCCCGGGTGAGCAAGCCGCTGGCCATCGACTCGCTGCCGATGATGGGCGCATTCATGCTCGTGATCCTCGGTGCCTGCGCCGACAACTCGCCGTCAAACAGAAGCTAGGGCTGTGGATAGACGTTAAACCACAGCCCTAGCTTCTGTTTCGCGCCAAAAGGATCAACGCCAACTGGGTAGCCAGATCTCCGTGTTCCAGGTGGACTGGGATATCGGTTGACCGGTGAGGATCGGGAAGAGCCACGCGAAGTTGGTCAGCACCAAAGCGACGTAGCAGGAGACGACGATCAGCCCGAGCGTGCGCCGTTCCGGGCCTTGCCGGGGTTGGTAGAGGATATCCCCGGCAATCAGCGCGATCGCCATCACCAGGAACGGCGCCATCGTCGCCGCATAGAAGAAGTACATCTGCCGGTCGATGTCGGCGAACCACGGCAGCCACCCCGCGCAGTAGCCGACCAGCACCGCGGCGTAACGCCAATCCCGTCGCACCAACGCCCGCCATGCGGCGTACACCAATACCGGCACCGACAACCACCACAGCGCCGGAGTGCCGACCAGCATCACCGCCTTGACGCACGACTGCGCGCCGCAGCCCGGCACGTTCTGCTGGTCGATGGCGTAGAGCACCGGCCGCAGCGACATCGGCCAGGCCCACGGCTTGGACTCCCACGGATGGTAGTTGCCCGCGGAATTCGTTAGCCCGGAATGGAATTGGTAGGCCTTGTAGGTGTAATGCCACAGCGAGCGGATGGCGTCGGGCATCGGGAAGCTCGCCTGTTCGCCGATCGACTGGCCGACCTCGTGACGGTTGATCGCCGTCTCGGAGGCGAACCACGGCGCATACGACGCCAGATACACCGCGAACGGAATGACCAGCAGCGCATACACAGTCGGGCCCACGTCGCGTCGCACCACACCCAGCCACGGCCGGGGCACCCGATAGGCCCGGCGGGCAGCCACGTCGAACGCCAGCGACATCAACCCGAAGAACAGCACGAAGTACAGCCCCGACCACTTTGTGGCGCAAGCCAATCCGAGCAGCACTCCGGCGCCGAACCGCCACCACCGCACCCCCAGCCGTGGCCCCCATGGGGTCTCCGCGATGCGGCCCTCGGCCAGCGCGATGTGCATCCGCTCCCGAACCTGATCGCGGTCGACGATCAGCGCCCCGAACGCCGCGACCACGAAGAACGCCAGAAAGCCGTCCAGCAGCGCAGTGCGCGACGCGACGAAGCTGACGCCGTCGGCGATCAACAGCAGCCCGGCGATGCCTCCGACCAGTGTCGAGCGGCTGATCCGCCGCACGATCCGCACCACCAACGCCACCATGACCACGCCGAGCAGTGCGCCGCTGAACCGCCAGCCCACCCCGTTGTAGCCGAAGATGGCCTCGCCCAGCGCGATCAGCTGCTTGCCGACCGGGGGATGAACGACCAACCCGAAGCCCGGGTTGTCCTCCACGCCGTGGTTGTGCAGCATCTGCCAGGCCTGCGGCGCGTAATGCTTCTCATCGAAGATCGGCGTGCCGGCGTCGGTCGGTGAGCCCAGGTTCACGAACCGCGTCACAGCCGCCAGCGCGGCGACCACCCCAGTGACCGCCCAGCCGCCCCGGCGGTCGACGGGCCCGAAATCCGCGACCGGCATCAGCGGCCCAGGGCTGATGACCGGTACCGCCCTTTCGGCGACGTCGACAGGAGCAGCGGTCATCACCGTCGATCGTAGGCTGTGGCCCATGACCGCTGGTCGACTGCTGCTGGGCGCCACGCCGCTGGGCCAGCCGTCGGACGCGTCGTCGCGGCTGGTCGCCGCCCTGGCCACCGCCGACGTGGTCGCCGCCGAGGACACCCGCCGGGTGCGGACGCTGGCCACAGCGCTCGACGTCCGCATCGCCGGCAAGGTGATCAGCATGTTCGACGCGAACGAGGCGGCGCGGGTGCCTGTCCTGCTCGACGAGATCGCGCGCGGAGCGACGGTGCTGGTCGTCACCGACGCCGGGATGCCGCTGATCAGCGATCCGGGGCATCGGCTCGTGGTGGCGTGCCTGGACGCCGGCCTTCCGGTGCACTGCCTGCCCGGCCCGTCGGCGGTGACCGCCGCGCTCGCGGTGTCGGGGTTGCCGTCGGACAAGTTCTGCTTCGAGGGGTTCGCGCCGCGTAAGCAGTCGGCGCGGCGGACCTGGCTGGCGGCCCTCGCGAACGAGCAGCGCACTTGCGTGTTCTTCGAATCCCCGCGCCGCCTGCCGGCGTGCCTGCGTGACGCCGTCGAGCAGCTCGGCGGTGCCCGGCGGGCGGCGGTGTGCCGGGAACTGACCAAGGTGCACGAGGAAGTGGTCCGTGGCACGCTGGAGGAGTTGGCGAGTTGGGCCGCCGGCGGCGTGCTGGGCGAGATCACGGTCGTGCTGGCGGGCGCCACGCCGAGCGCCGACTTGCCGTCGCTGGTCGCCGAGGTGGAAGAGCTTGCGCAGCAAGGTGTTCGGGTCAAAAACGCCTGCGCGCAAGTGAGCGCGGGCACGCCCGTGTCACGGCGTGAGCTCTACGACGCGGTGTTGCGGTCGCGCGACTGAAGTCTGCAGGATCGGTGCGGCCTTGTGCAGGCACTCGTCCCATTCCGCGTCGACGTCGGAGTCGGCGGTGATCCCGCCGCCGGCGCCCAGTATCGCGTTGCCCGCGGTGTCGAATTCGACCGTGCGGATGGCCACGTTGAGCTCGCACCCGGCCACCGGCGAAGCCAAACCCGCTGTGCCGCAATACACTCCGCGTCGAACCGCTTCCCACTGCGAAATAAGCTGACGGGCGCGCAGTTTCGGCGTTCCGGTGACGGAGGCCGGTGGGAAAGCGGCGTCCAGCAGCGCGGCCGTCGGCAGCTCGGCGGGCACCACCGCCGAGACCGTCGACACCAGGTGCCACACGCCGGGCGCCGGTCGTACCACCAACAACTCGGGCACGCTGACCGTCCCGGTGACCGCCACCCGGCTCAGGTCGTTGCGAACCATGTCGACGATCATGATGTTCTCGGCGACATCTTTGACCGACGCCCGTAGCGCCGACGGGCAGGCATCCAGCGGCAGGGTTCCCTTGATCGGGCTGGACGTCACGACATCGCCACGGCGGCGCAAGAACAGCTCGGGCGACAGCGACGCCACCGCCCCCCAGGAGCCGGCCAGATAGGCCGCCCGGGCCGGCGCGGTGCCGGCGATGCTGTCGGCGAAGAAATCCAGCGGCCCCCCGGCGACAGTGCCGGTGAATTGCGTACAGACACAAGCCTGATACACCTCGCCGGCGGCGATCGCCTCCAGGCAGGCCAGCACCCCGGCGCGGTGGGCCGCGCGGTCGGCGTCGTCCCACTCGATGCGGGCGGCCCGCTCGGACGCCGGCGTCGCCAGCGCGTCGACGAGCCACCCCGGCATCGGCGCGCCCGACAGGCTCTCGTACCACCACTGGCGGTCGCGGTCGCAGCGCAACACGCAGTCGGTCCATCCGCCGGCGGCCTCGGGGATCCGGGGCGCACGCCCGTCGGCGCCGGGATCCGGGTAGGACACGTAGCCGATCCAGCCGCCGCCCACCGCGGCGGTGTCCGAGCCGGGGCGCACCGCGAACGCGTCGGCGGGGTGGACCGGCCGCAGTGAGACGCTGGGCGCGATCACCGCCGACGCGCCGAACCAGTCGCCGGTCAACGCCGCCGGTGACGGCAGAGCGAGCCGAACAGTGGCGTCGCCGACGGCGCGCAGCACCTGCGCCGCGTCGCCCAGGTCGCCGAGCCGATCGATTCGCACCGCTCTAGCTTGACAGAACAGTCAGCTGCGGCGGATCTCGCGTGCGGTCGCCAGGGCCGCCAGCTTGTCGGGGTTGCGCATCGCGTAGAAGTTGGTGATCTTGCCGTCGACGATCTCGATGGTGAACACGCCTTCGAGGTGGTCGGCGCGGTAGAGCAGCACCGCCGGCGCGGCGTTGCAGACCACCATCTCCACCCTGACGTCGGGTACCTGCATGCCCCTGCTGACCAGCCCGACCACCGCCCGGGCGACCTTCTGGGCGCCGACCACCGGCCGTCGCGCGGCGCTGGCCTTGCCGCCGCTGTCGGCCGTCCACGCCACGTCGGGGGCCAGCATCGACATCACCGTCTGCACGTCACCGCTGGACGCCGCGGCCATGAACTCGGTGGTGATCCGCGCCGTCTGCTCCGGGTCGGCGGGGGCGAAGCGGCGGCGTCGGGCCTGGACGTGTTCGCGCGCCCGGTGCGCGATCTGTCGCACCGTCGACGCGGGTTTGCCGACAGCGTCGGCGATTTCGCCGTAGTCGAAGCCGAACACCTCGCGCAGCACGAACACCGCCCGTTCGTCGGGCCCAAGCGTCTCCAGCAGCACCAGCATCGCCATCGACACCGATTCGGCCAGCACCACATCGGCCGACGGGTCGGCCTCGTCGAGCAGCAGCGGCTCGGGTAACCACGGCCCGACGTAGTCCTCGCGCCGGCGGGCACCCGCCCTCAGCGCGTTGAGCGCCTGGCGGGTGACCAGCCGGGCCAGATAGGACTTGGTGTCGTCCACGGTCGACAGGTCGACCTCGGCCCACCGCAGATAGCTGTCCTGCAGCACGTCGTCGGCTTCTGTTGCGCTGCCGAGGATTTCGTAGGCGATCGTGAACAGCAACGGCCGCAGCAGGGTGAACCGCTCGGCATGTTCGTCGGAGGGCCTCACGGCACTGTGACCGCCTCGTGCACCGGCTGCGACGGCCGCTTGCCGCCCTTGAGCCAGCGGTACCAGCCGGGCTTGGCGGCCTCGCGACGGATACCCCACACGGTGCCCTTGCAGACCAATTCCTTGATCGATGCGGCGACCCGGCCGCCGAGGGCCACATTGATCGGGGTGTCGTCGCGACGGGCCAGCTGCACGGTGCCGTACGAGCGGCCCAGGCTGATGCACTGACCGGTGAACGCCTGGTTGATCGCCGCGGGCGCGGTGCCCGCGATGCGGCTCAGCACCGTGTTGGCGGCCTGGGCGCCAAGCGGGATCGCGGCCTGGCAGCTCATCCGCAGCGGCTCGCCCGACGGCGAGGCGGCGTCGCCGGCCGCCACGATGCGGGCGTCGTCGACACTGGTCAGCGTTTCGTCGGTGAGCAGCCGGCCCAGCTCGTCGGTGCGTAAACCGCTGCGGGCGGCCAGATCCGGAACGCCGAAGCCCGCGGTCCACACGGTGACCGCGCTGGGCAGCACCGACCCGTCGCCGAGCACGACCGCGTCGGGCTTCACCTCTGAGACGACGGCCGTATCGAGTACGTCGACACCGAGTCGCGACAGCCACTTCGCCACCGAACGCCGGCCGGCCCGGCTCAGCGACGGTCCCAGCACCCCGCCGCAGACCAGCGTCACGCGGCGGCCCTGCTCGGCGAACTCGGAGGCGGTTTCGATGCCGGTCAACCCGCCGCCGACGACGGTGACCGGGGCGTTCGGATGCAGCTCGTCGAGCGCGTCACGCAGCCGTTGCGCATACTCGAATTCGCCGACAGGGTAAGCGAATTCGGGGGCAGAGGTGTTGCTGCCGACGGCGTAGATCAGGTAGTCGTAGTCCAGTATCACGCCGGAGCTCAGCTCGACGGTGCGCTCAGCGGTGTTGATGTGCTCGGCCGCGCCGACGGCCAGCTGGATACCCTCGCCGAGCAGGGTGCCGTAGTCGACCGTCGCGGTGTGTGTGCCGGCGACGAGCTGATGAAGCCGGATGCGCTCGACGAACATCGGGCGCGGATTTACCAGCGTGATGTCCACGTCGGCGCGCAGCCGCAGGTGGTTGGCGGCCAGTGTTCCGGCGTATCCGCCGCCAAGGACGACGACGTGAGTGCGCGGGTTGGTCATTGCTGTCTCCTCTTCTCGGGGTGTGCTCTCAAGACACCGCCGAGGCTCCGGGTGTGACAGAACGTGACCCAGATCACTGGCCGAGGTGGCGCGGGAACACCGCGGTCGGCGCCGGCAGCCGGGTGCCGGGCGCCAGCCGGGTGCCGATCGCGGCGAACGTGCGTTGCTCGCGCGGTTGGCCGAGCAGGTCGAGCAGCTTGCCCGCCGACTCGGGCAGCACCGGTTGAATCAGCAGCGCGGCGATGCGCACCGCCTCGCAGGTCACATACAGCACGGTCCGAAATCGTGCCTGATCCGCCGGCGCTTCGCTTTTGCGCAGCACCCACGGCTGCTGCGCGGAGAAGTACTTGTTGGCCGCGCCCAGCATCAACCAGATCGCTTCGAGGGCCAAATGCATTGCCTGTGCGTCGAATTCGGCGCGCACCCGATCCAGCAGCGCGTCGGCCGCCGACAACAGCTCCCGATCGTCGGCGCTGAACTCGCCGGGCTCCGGCACCACGCCGTCGAGGTTGCGGGCCACCATCGACAGTGAGCGCTGCGCCAGGTTACCCAGCTCGTTGGCCAGGTCGGTGTTGATCCGGGTGATCATCGCCTCGTCGCTGTAGCTGCCGTCCTGGCCGAACGGCACTTCGCGCAGCAGAAAATAGCGCACCTGGTCGACCCCGAATGTGTCGATCAGTGCAAGAGGATCCACGACGTTGCCCACCGACTTGCTCATCTTCTCGCCGCGGTTGAGCAGGAAGCCGTGAGCGAAAACCCTTCGGGGAAGCTCGATTCCGGCCGACATCAGAAACGCCGGCCAGTACACGGTGTGGAACCGGATGATGTCCTTGCCGATCATGTGCAAATCGGCCGGCCAGTAGCGGCGGAAGAGCTCGGAGCCGGTGTCCGGGTAACCGACGCCGGTCAGGTAGTTGGTCAGCGCGTCGACCCAGACGTACATGACGTGGTCGGGATGCTCGGGCACCGGCACGCCCCAGTCGAACGACGTACGCGATATCGACAGATCCCGCAGCCCCCCGGAGACGAAGCTGACCACCTCGTTGCGCCGCACCTCGGGGGCGATGAAGTCGGGATTGGCCTCGTAGTGGGCCAGCAGCCGCTCGGCGTACGCCGACAGCCGAAAGAAATACGTCTGCTCCTCGGTCCAGGTCACCGGAGCGCCGCTCTCGGTGGCGACCCGGATCCCGTCGTCGACGACGGTGGTTTCCGACTCGGTGACGAACCGCTCGTCGCGCACCGAGTACCACCCCGAATAGGAGTCCAGGTAGATGTCGCCGGCATCGGCCATCCGCTGCCAGATCGCCTTGGATGCTTCCAGGTGGTCGGGGTCGGTGGTGCGGATGAACCGGTCGAAGGAGATGTTGAGCTTCTCCTGCAACGCCTGAAAGACATCGGAGTTGCGCCGGGCCAGCTCGGCGGTCGGGATGCCCTCGGCGGCGGCCGTCTCGACCATCTTGAGGCCGTGCTCGTCAGTGCCCGTCAAAAACCGCACGTCGAAACCGTCGAGCCGCT
>Ga0070737_10004136_pt1 | contig 14847 bp, 9 predicted proteins | sample Coa_R1_10_FD_66438 | JGI IMG/M metagenome (GOLD analysis project Ga0070737, IMG submission 66438) | Surface soil microbial communities from Centralia Pennsylvania, which are recovering from an underground coalmine fire - Coalmine... | ecosystem: Environmental > Terrestrial > Soil > Unclassified ...
TCGTCAATTCGTAGATAAAGATCTTCGTCACTTTACCGTTGTCGTTCTGGCCAATCGTCACCTTAACGGTCGGAATCGGCTTCGCCTGGTTACAGAAATCGACCAACTGGCACGACGAAAGATCCTGATACTTCGTCACCGTGAAATCCTGGTGATTCGGTTTTCCGGAGGTCCGCTTGGTGTTGCTCTGATCGCCGGTGATCTGCTGCGCGACCCCGTGGCTATAGGACAACAATTCGATCATATTGCTGTAGTCGGGGAGTTGACATTCACCGTTGATGCTTGCTGAGCTGCAATCGCAAATCAATACATCCATTCCAAAATTGTTCCTTTCCGTGATACAGAAGTTTTAACTAGGCCGCTTTCGCCGGCGGCGGCAACTCGGCAACCAGCCGGATTGAAACCGTCAATTCATCCAATTGGAAATGCGGCTTCAAAAACACCACCGACTTGTAGCATCCCGGCTTGCCTGGAATGTCCATGACATCCACGCGCGCCTCGCGCAACGGGAACTTGGCTTTCACTGCCTGGGGCGCATCGTCGTTCAAAAGAACGTACTGACTGATCCAGGTGTTCAGATACGACGCCACGTTATCGCGCGTCATAAAGCTGCCGATCTTATCGCGCATGATGACCTTCAGATAATGCGCGAAGCGGGAGGCCGCCAGAATGTAGGGCAACATGCTCGAAATGCGCGCGTTGGCCGTGGCCTCGTTCGTGTTGTAGACCTTGGGCTTGTTCGTCGTCTGGCCGCCGAAGAAGGCCGCAAAATCCGTCCCTTTACAATGCAGCAGCGAGACGAATCCCAGATCGTTCAACTCCTTCTCGCGCCGGTCGGTGATCGCAACCTCGGTAGGACATTTGAGCGCGATGTCGCCGGAATCGGTTTTGAACGTGTGAGCCGGTAGGCCTTCCACGATGCCGCCGCCTTCCACGCCTCGTATGGCGGCGCACCATTTGTATTGCGCGAAGGCATTGGTGATGCGCTGAGCCAGCGCATAAGCCGAATTGCCCCACAAATATTTCTTCGAATCCTTGCCATTCACGTCTTCGCGATAATCGAAGCCATCCACCGGAACCGTGTCGGGCCCGTAAGGCAGGCGCAGCAGCATACGTGGTAACGTAAGCGTTACGTAACGCGAATCTTCGCTGTCGCGGAATGAGCGCCACTTAATCAGCTCGGTCGATTCGAAACTCTTTGCCAGATCGCGCGGAACGCCCAGCTCTTCGAAGCTATCCATATCGAACAGCTTGGGACTGGCCGCGGCAATAAAGGGCGCGTGCGCCGCCGCCGCCACGCCCGCCATTTTGTCGAGAATCGACATATCCTGCGGATGCCGGCCGAATTCGAAATCGCCCACCAGCACGCTGAACGGGTTTCCGCCGAACGTGCCGTACTCTTCTTCGTAGATCTGCTTGAACATCACGCTCTGATCGAATTCGGTGGCCTTCTCCATGTCGTTGAGAAGTTCCTTCTTCGTCATGTTCATGATGCGGATCTTCAACTGCGTCCCTGTCTCGGAGTTCATGACCAGGTAATGCAAGCCGCGCCAGGAGGCCTCAAGCGCCTGGAACGCGGGATCGTGCATGATCTCGTTCAACTGATCGCTGAGCAGAGCATCGATTTGCGCAATGCGCTTTTTGATTCCGGCCACCGTATCGCTGCTGATGGTCATACCTTCGGTCAGCACCTGGTTGACGAACTCCCCTACCAGGTCCTTTGCGTGCGGCCGCTGCGAAACGTCGCGCGCCATCTTGCCTTGAATGACAATTTTGTCGAGAAGGCTCAGCTCCTGCACTGCGGCAGGCGGGGGCATGGTAACGGTATCGGAATTCTGGGAAATGTTCTCTTCAGGCATTCGGTTCCTTCTCCGCCGCGGTCGCGGCTTGCAGTTGCTTCAGATCCTCCGTGTTGACGACAATTTCCTGCAGCATTGAATCGAGCGCATCGTTGCCGTCCAGCTTGCCCAGCAGATCCGTTAATCGCTGGCGCGCCTGGAACAGCTTTTTGAGCGGCTCTATTTTCAGCATCACGTTGAACGGGGTGAAATCGTCAATCTCGCGAAACTTCAGCTCCACGTTCAGCTTTGAATCTGAATCCTTGCTGAGGCGATTGTTCGCTCGCAGTGTGAGCCGCGGCGCACACGCCGCAAGCACCTCGTTGAAGTTATCGCGGTCGATTTCGACGAATTTCCGCTCTCTCAACTTAGGCAATGGCTGCTCGGGACTACCGGAGAGATCCGCAAGCACCCCCACAACCAGAGGCAGTTCCTTCTTGAGAATGGCCCCGCCGATTTCAACGTCATACGTGATCTGGACGCGCGGCGGGCGTACGCGGTCCAGCTTATGCTGGATACTTTCTGGCACTATATACTCCTGGAAAATTTGGAAGCGCGGTTCGCGCTCCTACGAAATGGTGCTCGTTTCCCCAATTACTTCAAGCAAATTTTTCTACTTTTTTGCAATTTCTGCCGGACGTAGGTTGAGTAACTTATAAATTTCGGATAACTCCGACTGGTTACGTACTAACTCTGGTAATAATTCTTCTAATGTAAGTGATCCCCAGACGATAGCGCGCCGCACCAGATAGGATGTAGGGCTGTGCGGCTCGGTGCGCGACAAGAAATCGGCGGCCTCGGAAAGCATCTGATAGGCTTCGGTGCGCGTGCGAATTCGACCTACCGGGCGCGCATCGAAGACGTCCTCCGGCTCCGCATCCAAGCGCGCATATTCCAGCGCCCTTTGGTCCGCCTCTTCGCCAGAGACATCGAGCGCCGATCGCTCCCGCAACAAGGCGGCAAGCAAATCAATGACAGATTCAGCCACACCGCGCACTGCCAGCAAACCGGGAGCGTCGCGTCCGAGTTTTTCGTCCAGGTAGGCGTCAAAATCGACACATCGCTCGAGCAGCACGCGCGCATCGTTGAAACGGGTGGCGATCTCGGGAGTGGGTGTAAGCACCGCGCTCTGCTGAAAGCGCGCCAGCGTCATCGCACGGCCTTTGGCCACCGCTTCCTGCACGCTGCGCACATGCAAGTTTGCGGTCTGTGAAGCTATCTCCCAATCGGCGAGACTGCAAGCCGGCACATCCGCTGCCTCGGGGGCGGTCAAAGGAACGAGCTTTAAATATGTCGGCAGCTTACGATTGATCCATTCGATGGGAGCGATGCGAAAATCGACATCGCCGCCTTCCATGCGCGGATACATAGTGTCCCAGAATCCTCGCGACAGCGCATGCATGACGCGGAACCCTTCGGCGGCTCCCACAAAGCCGTATAGGTGGGCCCAGGATTCGAGCAGCCACGCGGCGACCTGCAGATCTTTTGACTTCGTTTCGAGCGCCTCCAGACAGACGGCTTCGACCGTGCTCCAATCGGCTTTCTTGAGATCCGCCTTCCAGACGCCCTGCGGCAGCGTTTCGTCGTCTTCTCGACGCAGCTCGCGAATGCGATCGTATAACGGGCCGTAGCGGAGATTTTCGCCGACCGGGTTCTCCGGGCTAATGGGGGCGAGCAGCTTATCAACGGGAAATTGAAAAATACCGGTTGCTATGGTTGCCATAATTATTCCGCCGAAGCAGAGGAAATTGTAAATTGCGGAGCTTTGTTGGGGAACGCTACAATCGCCACTTCACGCGGCTCCTTCGCATCCGGTATTCGTAATCCGAAACGAAGGTAGACGACGGTTTCGCCGGGCGCGGGGACCGGCAATGGAGGGCGTTGGCGGGAGGTATCGGGCAGCGTTGGAATGGCGAATTTCGCCGTGCTCGCCATCGCCTGGGGCGTGGCGTTGAAGTCCGATGTAGTGCCGGTGTGTTGACTCAGTAGAGCGAACAGAGACCATCCTCCCGCATAATTCCAGCTCACCGACCGCCCGTCGACGCGCGTTTCCGGATCGCTTCCGCCAGGCCGCGGGTAGTCGGGCGAATCCTTTGCGTAGCGCAGTGTCGCGTTCACGGTATCTCCGTAGTGCCAGCGCAGCGAGTTTTGTGTCCCTGGGAAACCGATGATCTGATCGCCCGACCGGAATTCCCAATGGATAATTTCGTTGCCGTTCTTTTCCGCGTCCTGGTTTACGCGGAAGTAAACCACCACGTCGGCATACGGCGCTCCAGGGCTTTGCCCGCCGGCCAACATCTGCCGAACCGCGTCGGCTTGCTGCACGAAAGCGAGTTCGGCGGCATATTCCGGCTCCGTCGCGAAGAACTTTTCAAGAGCGCTTCCCCAGCGGCCCATGCGCGATAGAAACTCGGAGACGTCGTAGGGGTCGGCTTGCGCCGCGCCGGGCGTCGAAGGCAGCGGACCGAAGGGAAATCTGCCGGCCAGTTTCGCGTTGAAAAAATTCGCAATTTGTGTCGTATAAATATGCAGCGCGGATTGCGAGCAGTCCCGCATCCCGGCGCTTTCGATGTTCGCGTGGACCTGAACGAAGTAGTCGCTCGATCGCGCGCCTACATCTGCCGCCTGGCAGCCGTTCTCCGGCGTAATCTTGTCAAGGTCGCTGCGAATGAAGTTTTCGAGACTCGCGAGCGAGTTTCCGGGTTTTTTCGCATCGTAATCACTGACGTCGCGAATGATGGCGACCCATGGATCAAACCCGGAGGCGTGCTGCAGCCCTTGTGATTGCAGATACGATGCGAGCGGCGCGGCGTAGTCGGTTGCGAGCGTCCGCACGCGATCTCGCTGGGCGGCGAGGTATTCTTCGAGCGCATCGCGCGTATCGGTCTTGAACATCGCCTGCGTCAGCGGCGTCGCTCCGTTCTGGTCCGCTGCCGCGGAAACGGCGTAGGGATATGGCGGCTGGTTGGAGAGGTTGCCGTTCAGCCATTTCGCCAAAGCCGTGCTTTGCTGCTGCATAATCCATTGCAGGCTGCCGCCGGTCGTTCCACCCCCAGCCGGCAATGAATCCTGTAAATGAGTGAGCAGCGGCACTGCATCCGCGAAACTGCGTATTTCGAGGAACGCGTTTGTCTGATCGAGGGGGCCGGCCGGCTGCTCGGCCCGTTGGACCGCGCTCAGCACCGCCCGCTCCACGTTTTGCGCCGCCAGCCGCTGCACCGGACTGCGGAGGCTCGGCGGCAGCAGCGGCATCTGATCATGCACAAACTTGGCGTACGAATCCTCAAGCTGCTGTGCTTGCGAAAGCGCCGCCTTGTTCCAGATGACGTTTGTTGTGCCCGGCGAAGCCGCGCCGTCTTCGACTGCGAAATCCTGATGGAGAAGCGTATCCAGCGCCACCTCGAGGGAAATCACGTCGCCCGAAACCTGGACGCCCGCTCCGTGCCGCTGCAACACGGTCCCCAGGTCGCTCGAACCCGTGGTGTACAACTGCTCGTTGAGCTTCGTCCATGCTTCCTCGCCCTTTGAGTTCACGAAGTTCAGAACTTCCGCATTCGAGAAATGCAGCCTGAGAAGATTGCCGAGGGCCGGATAAAACGCCGGGTCGAAGGCGGGCTGAGTCAGCCATTTGGCGGCCCCGCTCGAAATGTCGCTATCCAAAATACGGATGTTCTGCGCCAGCGCCGCGGCATCATCGTTTGACTGCAGCTTGCCGGCCTCTAAATCGCCGATCTGCTCAGCCACATGATCCGCGCCTGCTAATAGCGGGTTATTGTCAAACCAGCTCGCATAGAAATTGCCCACCAGCGAAGTATTGCCCGCCGATGCGCTCAGCTTGCGTGCACACTCATTCAAATAACCTTCGCGCGTGATGGGCACCGCAAACCCGTTCGCCGCTTCTAAAGCGTGTTGGTAATACGGGCTGCCGGCCGTGGCCTCGGCGTCAGTAAGATTCTTACCGATCAAATACTGGAACAGGGCATCGAGATCGATGAACCCGCCCGTTCCCAGCCGGCGCACCATGTCGTAATGCCGGATTGCGGCTTCGAGGCCCGTGTATTGCGATACGAACTGCTGTAGCGCCAGGTACTCCGAATCGCTTTCGAAATTCACATCGGATAGTACCGAGACACTTTCCGCGTCGCTCGCTTCGGCAATGGGCGCGGCTGCGCAGCTTCCCACCAATGTGCGCGCACGCTGATCGAGCGCGGCGCTGATGGCCGGAAAAACCGTCCTGCTAAAGGCGCCCGCTAGCGCCTGGGAAATGTGGCGGTCGAGCGGATCGCCCCAGGAGGCAGGCAGGAAAAATGAATGGAAGCCGCTGGCATGCAAAGTTCCGAGAGTGTCCACTAGTTCGTAAGCGGTCTGAACGGTTGGCGCTTTCGTTTGAATGGCGGCGCTGGCCGGAATCCTGTCGGAAAGAGCATTCAATAAGCCCATGAACCGGTGGTTTTTTAGCTGCGACAAGCGCGTCCAGGCGGAAGCGGTTCCGATAGAGAAAACGATTGCAAATAGCGCGACCGCAAACTGCATCGCGAGCACCCGCCGCCGGCGCGAAAACTGAATGCGGCTTACCGGCTGGGCGATTTTACTTTCAAGAAGAACTCGCAGGTTGAACAGATCGCGCGCGAAGGCTATTTTGCGAGTCTGAACCGCGACCGTAATCGCCGCTTGTGGCGCGAGGCCAGTCATGCCGGGGCTCAGCGCCGGCGACCCCGCCGGCACGCTGCCGATCGCCGCGCCGGCGTCGAAAGAAACGGGCGCGAGCGGGACCGGCCGTGGCGAGAGATCCCGGATCGCCGAGGAATCGCCGCAAAAATAGATACCTCTCAGAAAATTCGAATCGACATACGCGGTCTCATGGAAAAGTTCGTTCAGGAAATTGCGCAGCGGGACTCGCATGCCGTCGAACTCCAGCGGAAAGACAAACAGATCGTCATCGGCCGGCGAGTAAATGCGAGTCCCGAATATCCGCATCTGGTGCGACAGCAGCCGCTCTTGCATCTCATCAAAGGCCTGGTTCACCCACTCGGGCGCAAACGCGCACTCGAGCTTGTTGGGATTCGACCAGCCGAAGATATCATCGCCGCGATCCGCATCGATCGCCCAGCAGAAGTTCCCGAAACCTTGTATCTGATCGCACTTGGTGATCAGCACGTAAATGGGAACCAGCAGGCCAGTCACGTTTTGTAATTGGTCGAGCTTCGCGCGAATAGCCGCCGCTGCCGCATTCCGCCTGGCGTTTTCCACTTCGCTGGTCAAGGTCAGTTGGGATGCCGATATGCACAGCACCAGGCCGTTGAGCGGCTGCGAGGGCCGATGCCGCATGAGCTGCCGCAACATGCGTTCCCAGCGGCCATCGGGCTGGGCATTCCCACTTTCTGTAACTAGAAAATCGCCCGGCACATCGATCACAGCCCCGCGCTCCAGAAAGCGCCATTGCAGTTCTCCGCTGGCCGGCGACGGGACAAACAATCCGGCGCCCAGTTGGTTCAGCAAGGTTGTCTTGCCGGTATTCGGCTCGCCCATCAGCATCACCCAGGGAACCCGCTGCGGGGGCTTTCCAACGGCCATCTTCTTGCGAAGCGCGGCCACCGCTTCGCCGACCGAGCGAGCTATGTGGTCGCGTGTTTCCAATCCTGGCTTGGGTTTTGCCTGTGCATCCACGCGGCTGCGGCGCAGCAACAGCAGCACAATCAAAACGGCCAGCGCAAACAGCACGAGCAGGAGGATCAGCGCGGCTAGAGTGGGGTTCATGATAACGTCTCCTGCCTACTCAGTGCTTCTGGCAGCGCAGCTCTGGCTGCACTCCGCGTTCAAGCAGCAGACCTTGTGATGCAGGTCTGAGCTGAGGTTGTACCAGAGCGCCTGGGCGGCCACGATCCACACGAGCACAACGCCGCAAAGCACATACAGCCAGCGCCGCGGCTCCGGGAGCTTCGGTGCCGCGCCCGCCTGAATGGTGTTGCGATAGGCATCGGGAAAAAGCTGATTGGCGGATTCGACAATCTCCGGGTCGCGGCGCGTAATGAAGAAGAACAGACGCTTGCGGTAGGCATCCAGCTTATCTTCTTGCTGAGTGTCCCAATAGCGCCCGCGGAATCCGAGCGCCAGCGCCGCCAGGTAGACGCTCGCGGTTTCCACCGCCGGGTCGTCATCTCGGGTAAGCAACTGATCGATACGATGAAAGAACTGCTCTCCCGCAAAGTGGCTCTGGAAAAATCGCGCTTCGAGTAAGTGGGCCAGCCAATACCCGCCACCCTCCCAATTCATATGCACGAACATTTCGTCGGCCAGCGCCGCCATGACGTAGACGGCTTCGCGATGAAACTCCAACCCGACCGGCCCGGCGATGCGGGACGCTTGTAGTAACTGCTGTTCAAGCAGCAGCGCGAGATGACTCCAGATCAATTGCGGGCGTCCCTGCGGCCGCTTGGCGATTTCTCCCGCAGCGGCTGGCTTCGCCTCGCCGGCGGTCGCCGTTTTGGCATCCACGGCGGCGTCTTCTATCGCCTTTGGCTCGGGGGGATGCTGCGCCTCCTGCTTCAAATCGAGCAGCACGGCGCAGTATTGCTGGAACAGTTTCAGAGAAGGAACGGGTGCGGGTCCACGGCGAAGCATTTACATCTCCTCCGTTGCCGCTTGCGGCCGCTTGACATACAGAACCGCTTCCGAAGGCCGTCCTTCACTCAGAAAGCGCTCGACTAACTGCAGCGCCTCGCCCGGTTTAACGGCGTTCTCGTCCAATCCGAGAGCGAAAAGAATCATGCCGCGCGGCGGGGCCAATCCCGGCAGGCGCTCCACTCGCCGCCGTTCCGCGCCGGAAACGCGCGTGGTCAGCAGCGGCCCAATCGCGCCGGAACTTCCAATGACGCAATTGTCACCCCAATGCCACACCGGCTGCTCGGCTACTCCCGGCGGCACGCGCAACGCTATGGCAGCCACCGGGGCGTCAAGACCGGCATGCTGCGCAATCGCATCGTCGAGTATCGCGGAACTGGCCGCCTCGAAGACGCCATTCACCGGCCGGAACTGTGTAGACGACCACGATTCCACCACCGCTTCGGAAACCGCCTTGCGAATGAAGTGCAGCACGGGTTGAAATGTCGCGAGAAGGTCCTCATGCCGGTAGGGCGAAAACTGCGGCACCATGAAGTCGGACGTGACGGTGGCCAGGTGCCCGGCCAGTTGACACATCAGCAGATACACGGTGAAGGGATGCGCGCCGCCGGACACCAGCGCGGCTTCAAGGGCAGGCAACCCCACCGAGAGCGCTTGCACTTTCATGCGCAGCTCGGCGGCTTCGTTGTTGTCTACCGCAAAGGCACCGGAACGAAATTGATCGGCCAGCATGCGACTTCGCTCGCGCACGAAGCTGGTGGTCTCGCCGCACATTTTGCCCAGCGATGAGCCCGCTGTCACGCTCATGGCGGGTGCGATGTAATCGTCTGCCTGGAAGGCGTTGTTCTTGGTTTCGACTCGCAGCACCGGCACGCTCTCGAAACGCGCGGGCGGGTAATCCCCGGCCCAGAGTGTCAGCCGCGGCCGCAGCCAAGGTATAACGACCGGATCGTCGCCCGTAGCTTCGTCGTCAATGGCTTCTCCGGAGTGGGAAACATAACGCGCGAGTTCGCCGCGTGTAGACAACGATTTTTGCGCCGGGACCGCCAGGTGGACGGTCAAAGGGCCATCGCGCATCTGCTCGACGTAATCCGTCAAGTTGAGTTCGAGGTTTATGCCCAGCTCTGCGCCGCCCTCGGCAAAAAATCCGTCGCGCATGACGGCTTCAATGCGCAGCACACGCAACAGTCCGTCAACTAGCGTCGAGCGGTCATACTCCAGGCGCAACACGCCCCACGGGTAGGGACATCCCACCGTTGCCACGGCGTTTTGGACAAGGCCTTCGAAACGTCCGGCCATCTGCTGAAAATGGTGCGGCATGAGCAACATGCCTTCATGCCACTGAATAGGGTCGGGAATTTTACGCACGATCGCTCAATCGAATTGCTTTCCTATTTCTTGAACTTTGGCAGTTTGGGCGGCTTCGGTTCGGCTAGTTTTTGCACGCTCATGTCATCCCGCCCCAACGCTACGCTTTCCGGCTTTGCAGTATCGATGGCGGCCCGGTGTGGGCCCGGCGTGGAATAATTCGCGAAAACCAGCGTGCTGCGCGGCGCCTTCCGCATCGGAATGTCAATATCGGGAACCACTTGCCCCGGTATCCATTCCCAGCTTCTTACTGAAATCGAATGCGATTTCGGAAAATCCTCCTCGATCTGGCTTCGTTTTTGAAACCAGTCCGTAGCCGTCATTTTTGAGACTTCTTTTGCCAGATCCTTGTCGTTGATCTCTACGAAATCAAACGCGATGGGCTGATTCTGGTTCGCGTCCGCGGCGATATTGACCGCCATCGTGACGTGCGGCCGAATGCCCACTTTGATACATCCGGTAAAGGCGAGAATTGTAGCCAGCGCCACCGCTCCGGGCGCGCCGGCCCGCACTTTGCCATGCCCTGTTTGAGCCAGCATTCTATTTTGCTTCTGTTGAGGAGTCCACAATCACAGGCGCGACAGACCTTGATGAAGGACCGCAATTCTATGTGGGTTTTGGGGGGCCTATTTTCGCAGTCAATCTTTTTTTCGGTGCTCGCTCGCAATCCACCGCAGATCTAAGGTCGATCTGATGCAAGATTTCCGGTGCTTTGGGCACTATCACTAGCGAATTAAGCTCTCGGCACGGACGCTGTAGCAGCGCTGGTCAGCATCGGCCCCGCCGATCTGCTGAAGAAGGCCGCCAATCTTATCGGCTGGGCTAGTCGGCAAACGTGACCGCCCCCTGCTATCGCAAAGCGTTCTCTACGGCCTTGACCAGCGACGGATCTTCGGGTGTCACCGCCGGCTCAAAACGAGCCAGAATTGTGCCATCCCGGCCTATCAGGAATTTCGTAAAGTTCCACCGAATTTCTCCGCCCGTCTTCGGATTCTCGGTCTCGTCTGTCAGATAGTCGTAAAGCGGAAGACGCGGATTTGCTCTGATAAATACCTTGGACATCATCGGGAATGTGACATCGTACTTCCGCCTGCAGAACTGCTTGATCTCTGGATCCGACCCGGGTTCTCCTTCTCCGAAATCATCGGAAGGGATGCCAACAATTACGAATCCTTGGTCCTTGTGCGCCAAGTAGAGCTTCTGAAGGCCAGCATATTGGGGAGTGTACCCACAGCGGCTTGCCACATTGACGATCATCAGCACCTTGCCTCTGAAATCGCGAAGCTGCACTCTCTGGTAGTCGATTGTATTCAGCTCATAGTCATAGACGGAGGCTGCGGAAAGCGTCAGAGCCGTTAGAACGGCGCCTATTGCTGGAAAAAGAAGCGTTCTCTGCACGATACCCCCCCAATGTCAGTAGGAGCGCGAATATCCAATGGTAATACTTCTATCGCTGGCATTCGGCTCTGGTGAGTACGCGGCGGCTTTGGTACGTGGAAGTTCTCGTCAAATCTCTCGGCGTGGTTTCACTCCAGGATCCCAGCAGTACAAAAGGCGCCCAATACCAAGGGTGCGGCCAAGTCTTTCGTATCTCCTTTTGGGTCTCGGTAAGTGCAGTACCGATCGGCAATTGCTCCTTCCGAACCTTGGTGTAAAAAGTCCGGACGAATTCGGAAGTCGATTCATCCGAGACCTGCCATAAAGTTCCAATAACCGCTGGCGCACCCGCTGCCAGGAAGGCGGTCGATAGACTGAGAACCTCTTCATAGGGCTTCTTTACATCCAGCCCGCTCTCGCATGCAGCCAAGAAAACGAGCCGCAACGCGGGACCGTACGGGCGTTGCCGGACGTCTTTATCGTCGCTCAGGAGCTCCTGCACGCTGAGGAATTGGCCGGTTGAAAGAGTCAGCCCATTCGAACGCCTGTCTGTAGAAGCCATCTGGCCGTGACAGCCGAAGTGCACGACATTTGCCTGCTGAAGTGCGGCTAGAACATTCGCCACGGACGCTCGCTCGCCTTCAAGGCGAATAGCGTTCTCGAAGAACGGCGAAATCACTTCAAACTCCTGCCTGGCGGAGCTCAACGTCCCATCCGGATCGGAAACAACTAAGATTTTTTCGCCCCAGTTTCTCTCGAGCTGAAGATTTCGCGTAATCATGCGACTGCTCGGGGAATAGCAAACTTCGAATTGGTCGCAGATGTAGCTTCCGTCCCCAGCGCGTGCCGCATGCAGCGGCAAATGGTGGAGCGCGCCGTGCGGGATAATCACGAGCCGCCGGATACCGACGGCTCGCAGCGTATCCAGCAGGGGCTCTGCTCCCGCCCGTGGAGACGCGAAGAACAGCTCGTGCAATTTGCCGAGAAACGTATTCATATTTTCCTGGAAGGCGGTGACGCTTCTGGCATCGCCGCGGCGCGATTCCTCGTAAGGTTTTATCCAGTCCTTTAACAGCAGGTTGGAAAATGCCGTTCGAGTTACTCCCGGAATGGAAAACGTGCGAGGCCAGTCAGCATCGCGCGGTAGTAAGACCCATACGTAACTTTCGTTTTCACCTATGAAGTAGCTAATAGCTGCGGTACCGGGCTCTGATTCCATCCACTCGATGTATTTTGGAGGCTTGCCGCCAATGGTCTCGGCACCTATAAGAAAAGGTACGCGCCATACTAAATCTCGGCTAAGCACGTCGTTCGCGTAAGTCAATGAGCGGGCGCTCTCAAGCTGCCAGAAACCAGCTTTTGATTGATGCGATCTGGCCTGCAACTCGGTAATGAGGCTATATACGCGCCAAAAGCTTTGGTGATCGTAATAGACCCAATTGCGCGTTTCATATCGCGCGGGGTCGGTATGGCCCAGCTCAGTGCGAACCGCCGCATTCCGGGTTTTCAGCCCTGGCAAGCTCATTAGCGTGGCGAGAAGCTGACCGTCAACAGCATTCTTTTCGCTCGCTGCGGCGGGAACGTTTTTGTCCGAAGCGAGGCGATAGAGTGCAGTGCGAAAACGCTCAGCGATGTCGGGATTCAGAGTTGCATCAGTTGCCTTGTTATGTAACCCCTCAACGATTTCAGCTGCTTTGCGCAATTGTCGTATCGCCTTGGCCGTGTCCTGATTGCGGAGCGCGCAGATGCCGAGTCCGACACACCCAAGCACCGCTGCGGCGCCGCCTGTTTTGTTGAATTTCATTGCGTTGGCGTCCTGGTTGCCGGCCTGCACCATCAGTTCGTAAATCTCTCGTGCGCCATCAAGCGATCCAATTAGAACGAGCGCCGCCGCTGCCCGCAGAAGTAGACCAAAGGCGGTCATGGAATCTCCTTCTGAAGAAACCAGTTCGCTGTTTTCGACAACAAAGTTTAGACAATCGCGATAGCGCCCGCGTTTGAGTCGCACATCCGCCTCGAGAAGGATCATATTCGGATCGAGAGCATCTGGCGCGTCGATGAGGGAGGCCAGCTCCTTGCGCCGCTGGAGGCACTTTTCCGTGAATTCCAGGTCGATTTCGACCGCCAACTGAGCTGCGCTCCCTAAGACGTTATATTCCGTATCGGGAATGTTTGCTTGGCGCAAAACCTCTGTCGCGCGCCGCGCGTCAGCAAGCGCCCGTTCCGGGTTCCCGCGTTGCTCGTAATATTGCGCGATCATGAGAAGACATCTAGCCGCCTGGTCCAACTCGCCGCGCTGTTCATGCACCTGGCTCGCTTCCGACAAGAGTTCTCGAACCTCGCCAGGAGATCTTCCCTTTGCGATTAAGAGCTCGGCGAGCAACACCAGCAGGATCGGTTCCGATCCGCCGGCTGCTTGCTTCTTGGAAGCGGTAATTGTGTTCCGTAGCCAGTCCTCCGTCCCATCGGCTCCAATGTGAGACACGAGAAAAGAGAATATTTCGTGCTGCCGATCGGTGACCGCTAACGCCTGCACCCGGACTGCGATCAGGATCGACTGCGGTTCAGACGCGTCCCTAGGGCAGTGTTCCCAAGCTTCGCGCCAGGCACGTTCGAACTCTTCGGTGTTCGGCTCAATATGTCCCAGTTGTTGCGCCAGAGCCACTTCCGCCTTAAGAGCCAGCTCCGGCTTCGGAGACCCCCTGAGGATCTCGATTGCCTGCCGATACAGTTCCTTTGATTCGCTGAAACGGGAGAGTGCGCCGCACACGCCGGCGAGATTGGACATCAGAAATGCCGACTTGTCATTTTGCGGCAGCCGGCCGCTGTGACCGAGAGCGGTCTCGAGGAATTTCGCGGCAAGCTCCAATCGCGATTGATTGCTCAGCTCAGCAGCCACGTACGTCAGAATGCCGCAAACTTCCTCGATTTGCTTGGGGATCTTCGACTGTGCTGCGATACCGTCCAGCATCGTCAACGCTTCGTCCAAATTTCCGGACTCTGCCATCTGACGAGCTCGTTCGACTGAGCGCTGGAATCGACCAAACACGGCCAAGCTCCTATTCTGTACTTGTCGCGCTTCCATGTGCGCGCCGGAATACGCTGAGTTACTTCAAGCGCCCATCGCCCCGTCGTTTATTTTAGGACTCCAAGACCACGATGGGGACTTTTGTAGTTCCTTTACGCTTGCTTCGACGCAACGGGCTCGCTCCTGTTCGAGCCAGACGGCAAAAGGAGCGGTCAGCCCGTCGGCTCCCACGCGGTGTAACAGCCACAAAACCTTTTCGTTTACACTGTTCCCGCTGATATCATTCGGATCGATCTCGGCATCGAAACAGAAAGCTCTTAAGCCTTGCTCGTCAAGACATCGAACCGCGACTAACCTGAGTTGGCGGCGAGTCGCGGCGGCAAGAATTGCGCTCGGGCGTCGCAAACGTACGGTTGGCTCTACATCCGTCTCGCGCTTGAAAAAGCGAACAATTTTAGCGATGCCGCCCTGAAGATCGTGTCGCAGGTCAAAATGAAGTAAGTGTCCGAGTAACGTGGGCGCTGGGGTGTCGTCGAGGAGGACCGGGATCACAGTCGCGTTCTTAGCCAGCGCCGAACTCCACTCGTGTCCCACCATCTTCGATTGCGCCGATGC
>Ga0070737_10004137_pt1 | contig 14844 bp, 16 predicted proteins | sample Coa_R1_10_FD_66438 | JGI IMG/M metagenome (GOLD analysis project Ga0070737, IMG submission 66438) | Surface soil microbial communities from Centralia Pennsylvania, which are recovering from an underground coalmine fire - Coalmine... | ecosystem: Environmental > Terrestrial > Soil > Unclassified...
TATGGCATCAACGCGCGCCTATCCGTTGTGTTTTTTCAAAACGTTTGATGGCGCGATCCCGTTTCAGCCGGGAAAGCCTATCGATCCAAAAAATCCCGTCGAGCTGATCGATCTCGTGCTGAAGACACACGGAGAGTAAACCATCGGCCTCTTCGACCTTTCCCGCGCCGGCCAAATCCTGGTAGCTCACACGCACACGAGCATGGCGTTCGATTTCTTCGATCATACCAGGCATGGAAACGCTGCCTTCCTTGTGCCGGATCATTTCAGCGGAAGCCCACACAATCTGCGGATTTACGTAGGTCCGCACCCCATCGGCAGCGGTGACTTCGACAACGGCCAAGCGCTTCAAAACGCCGATGTGCGGGGCCGTGATCCCGATCGCCGATGCCGCACGCAGAGTCTCTAAGAGGTCGGCCGCAAGTGAGCGAAGATCCTCATTAAATGCAACCAGGCGCTCGGCACTCACTCGAAGGCGATGATCAGGAAATCGCAGGATCGTGCGCAATGTCATGGCATTTTCTCCACATCGGCGGCTATCCAAAAGGCACGGGCGCTGGTCCCTTGGAAGGCGCTGCGAGCATAATACCCCGCAGGGCGGCCGGCAGGTCTATACCTCGCGGACACGCTTTATTCCCGCTGGGCTGCTTTACCTCTTCGAGCAAACCGCGTGACCCACGGCCGCACCGCAAACAGCCGCACTGCCCGTGAGCCAGGGAGCTCGCATGGACCTTGGCGCCTGTATGCGCGGCATGTGGAGATGAGGAGGATCGGCCATTGTGCAATCTCTATTTGGTAACGGAGGGCCAGCAGGCAATCCGCGAATTCACGGGTGCCATGCGTGACCGGACGGGCAATCTGCCGCCAATGCCCGGCATCTTTCCGGATTATGCTGCGCCCCGATTGTCCGAAATCAGTCCGGGGGCCGCGAGGTCATGATGGCGCGCTGGGCATGACGGATGGAGGGTATCTCCATGCGCGGATAGCTCGCCACATATCGATCTCTGACGGGGCCCTCCGGCTTTATCAATGCCCGCCATCAATGCCCGCCGGAAAGCGGAAAACTCTCTGGTCATCGAGTGGGACATCGGGTAAAAATAATCTTTAAACGGCCGCGTATGCCAAGGAGGGGGCTCGACGGTCTAAGAGGTCAAGCTTTGCCATAATTACCACAAGCATAGGAGGATATGCCATGATGAAGCTTAACTCCGCGCGTGAGAGCAACGCTGAAAGACCCGGGAATTTGCGTTTGCGGTTTGTTCCCGCCCTCTCAAATCATCCAATCATGATGACTGCAACCATCTTTATGCTGGCCGTTTGCTTTACTTCTTTCGGCAAGGCCTACGCACAATCAAGCCAAGATAGCGCCAGTTGCATTGAAAAATGTAAGGCGGACGAAAAAACTTGTATTCACAATGGCAGCTCAGAGGAACTGTGCGATTATGATTCCAAACAGTGCCAAAAGGCATGTAGCGAGGGGAAATGATCGTACGATGGCACCTCGGCAGGTTCTGGCGAAGGCATGAGCTTTTATTTGATGCGAGAATGTCCGGAATTTCGGTGTCGATGAACGAGTGAGGCGGCTGCGCGCCGCCGGCGGCAAACTTGTGCATGCCAGGTGCGATAAGCGATTTCATCGTTCTTGGCGAGGCGGTAAGCCGCTCTTCAGTTTGGATGAGCCCGCGCCGAATGCGGTCTTGGACACGCGAGCGGCGCGGGCGTCCCTGATTCCGATTGGGAACGGTTGCTCACATCCAAGCGCTGCGGCGGCCGCTTAGAACGAACGTTGAAAAGGCCATTGCCAGCAGAAGATGGGCCAGCAGAAGATGGGAGTGAGAATGAGCATTATGGCGAAACTGCCTCGGCTGCGGCCATCGTCAGGTTAACTGCTTAATCTTGATCTGATGCGTTCATAGCTTCGGCAGGAATTGTTTTTCACCACGCATGAGTTCTTGGTATCGGTAACCAAAGGTCCATTTCTGGTCAGAGAACGAAGAGCCGGGATGGCATTATTTGTTGCAATATCATATCTCTTCAGCGCAGAGCGGGTTGCCTCGCCCTGCTACATTGGCTGACCCTGCTCGCGCTTATCGCGATGTGGCAATGTTCTTTTCTGAAAAAACTCTCAGCGGAGTTTCAAGATATTGGTTCCACAACTCTACGGTAAAGATGCCAACTTGCATGAGCCAGGATAGGCACCGCGACTGCAAGCCCGACGAACAGAATCAAGAAACCGGCCGCCAGGACCGCCGCGATGATCAGTCCCCACACAGCCATGGTGAAAGGGTTGGTCAGCACGGACCTAACGGAAGTCTGAACTGCCACCAGGGCCCCTACATCGCGGTCTAGAAGCAAGGGAAATGAGACGGCGCTGATGCTCAGCGCCACCACAGCAAAGACAAAACCGATTGCGCTGCCCAATCCAAGAAGCGTCCAGCCTTCCGGCGTAGCGATGATAGTTGTGACAAGTGCTATGAAGGATTTAGGCGGCGCGGTTCCAAAAAGGGACATGAAAAGAGATTGGGCCGCGAATACCCAGGACATAAAGATCACCAGCAGCAACAGGCCAAGCGACAGGATCGATAAAATCGATCGCGAGCGCACCACGTCCAACACGTGCCCCCATGAGGTGTCGAGGCCAAGCTCTCGGCGCCTGCTCATCTCGTACAACCCAATCCCCGCGAAGGGACCAACCAGAGCAAAACCTGCCGTTAGCGGAAAAAGCAGAGGCAAAGCGTAGCCGGTGAACCATATGAGGGCGATCGGGTAAGTCAGAGCTAGAAAAACGTGAAATGTTGGCATCGCCAAAAAATCGTCGACGCCTTTGGCCAAAGAATCTTTGAGATCCGCTAGTCCGATCTTGCGGATAGTGATGAGGGCCGGGGCCGGCTCTGGGCTGCGGGTCATGTGAAAATCCGGCAATGGTGCCCTCCCGAAGACAAGAGGCTGTTACGAAGCCAGAGGTGTGAACTCAGAACGCGGCCGGGCGTTATGCCTCGGGCGGAGCTTGTCAGCCGGCGCGCGCGGCATTCGTGTACTGTAAGCGATTCGGCGCACGCAAGGGTATGTGGGCTTTAACCGCCTGCGATAATTTGCTCCAAGTTTCGCAAGTGGCGCTTCACAGGCATGTTTCGAGCGAGATAGCGAACGCGATTCAGCCCATGCTTTATCAGAGGCGCATTCCTTAACCAGAAAAGGTTTCGGATTCTTCTTTCACTGCTTGTAGACAATAGAAGGATCAAGCGAATTGGGAGTGAGGCGAAGGCGGCAGAATCGCATCCACAACTCTTGACTACATTTCAGAACCGATTTGGGCTTTTGTAGCGCGCCGAGGCGCCGAAAGCCGGGGCCCCGGATTGACCGGCGCGGCGGCAGGGACCACCTTAGCCCTGGCATCTTGGCCGGCCAGCGCTCCGAACTTCAACCATGCGGCGTTGGGTCTGCTGCGCAATTTGTTCAGAATGCCCGGGGCGATTGCCGCCAATCTCATCATGCAATTTTTCAGGCTGTCTTCTATCGTCTTCCTCGCGCCCCAAGCCTACGGGGCCGGAGGCTGCCTGCTTCCCGGTGCCTTGAACGTTTGACGGCCAGGCTTATGCTCTCGATGAGGTGCAGGCTCCTGTGTCCGGCGGGACTTGTGGCCATGCTGTCACCGGCTTAATATATTAATATAATTTGGGAATTCTATTGGAACTACGAATGAAAAAATACATCATTCCGTGGTTAATGGCGATTGTTGCTTGTGGCGGATTCGCCTTATCATCTGTTGCCTTTTCCGGACTTGCCTCATCGGCGGTTGAAGCGGTGATAGCGATACGAGATCATGTCAAACGTAGTGTTGCCATTTTCGAAGCCCCGGTGAACCCAAGCCTGCCAAACGTACTGATTATAGGCGACAGCATATCGATTTCTTATATTTTGCCCGTGAGGAGGAGGCTGGAAGGAATCGCAAACGTTATCCGTCCCGTGGCAAATTGCGAAAGCACGCTGAGCATTCTCGAAAATCTTGACCGGTGGCTCGGTCAGACCAAATGGGCCGTGATCCATTTCAATGCCGGGCTGCATGACTTGGCGCATGTTCAGTCGGAGGGAATTACACCCGGGAAACAAATTTTGGTTCCGATCGAAAATGGCCCTCGCTGGGTTTCAATCGATGCGTATCGGTCAAACCTTGAGAAGATCGTAGAGCGCCTCAAAAAGACGGGCGCAAGTCTGATATTTGCTACAACCACGCCTGTCCCGGCTGGGGCAAAAAGCCGTGCTCCCGAAGACGTCGCGCGTTACAATGAAGTTGCCCTCGCGGTAATGCGTGAGCAGGGTGTGCAGATTGACGATTTATATTCTGCTGTCGTGGAATCCGCTTACCAATACCAAAAGCCGCAAGACGTCCACTTCTATCCCGAGGGAAGCGATATACTAGCCAACCGCGTTGCGTCGAGCATCAAAGCGCGCTTGGCCGATGGCGAGCACGGTGCCCGCTATTGACCACCTGACCAAAAGAATCCGTGAGGATGCCGGTGCGGCGGGCGAAGGCGGTCATCAGAGGGCATCGAATTCCTCAACGCTATCTTCCTATGTGCTCGCTTCCTATGTGCTCGCGGCCAACTGCTAGCGGCGGGCTTTGCTGAAAGATCTGCCGTCAAAAGTACGGCGCCGGCCATGACACATCCAGACAACCGGCGGTTCCTTGCCTTCTGTAAGTGCAGCAGCCCTCTTCCAACGTTGAGTTTCTATAGAGCAGCACGATTAATCGCGCCGCTCGGTGTTCTCTGACTGCCCTGGGAGCGCTTCGATCCAGCAGGCGGCCTCTCGATGAGATCGTCCGCGGGATCTTTTGAGATTTGGCCTAGCCGCACTCTCTCCCAGAGCTTCCCTTACGAGGCGCTTCCATATCGGAGCCATTTTGACCAGACTCTTAGATTTCCCTGATTTCCCAGTCAGAATGCAATCCAGGTATATGCGAAAATGGTGTTGTTTTGCGAAGCGTTGTGGAAGGCACCATCGAAATTATTCACCCCTCCAAAAAGCTTTAGATAATGAGTGTAGGAAACGCCGATACGGGCGTTGAGCCAAGGCCAAACTGACGGGCCGCCATTGCTAAAAGGCAAATAGGCAGCGTCAAATATCAGGCCTTGGCCATCGGGGCTGCCGGTGAGCGAATTGGCACCGTAAAGCAAAGAGTCCGCTGAGCCATATACGCTGAAATAAGCGGCCGTCAGGCTATAGGTGTGATCATATACATAGCCGAGAGATGCCTTGAAGCTTTCCAGCGTATTATAAATGTTGGATGAGAGCCCCTGCGCAAATGATGAGTTCAGCTGCTGCTTTTCGTTGATATGCGTTATTTTGGCGGTGATGATGTGCGGATCGCCTATGTATTGATATTGGGCATCAAATCCAATATCTAGATAATGATCAAAGCCGAACCCCCCGACCCTTCCTGGCAGCACATCTGCGGACAAGCCAAAAGTTCCAACCTCAAGCGAATGCACGCCGAAATCATATTCTAGGGCTGCCCGCCAATAGGGCGCAGCGCCTCCGATTGAAAGATCGTTGATTCCCGGCTCGCCAAGCGCTTCCAAAGCCTGCTTGGAAAAGTTCTGATAGGCGCTTGCTTCAAGATACAACATGTCATTCCAGAAGGTGTACACACCTGTTCCAATCACCCGGCTGGCGAGAGCCCCTTCGATCAGGGTTCCAGGTGGAGCGAATTGCGGTGCGAGGGTAGAAGCTATGTATGGGAAGCTCCAGGCGGGGGTCGTGTTCCACACATCCTGAACAGTTGGGTTATTGTTAGCATCTACGCCGTAGATGAGCCCGAGCCCGAGAAAATTTGTCGTGTCCGCGTAGCGGATATCGGTATTGTCGAGGAAGGTGTGAAGCGTGGCTCTATCATAGGTAATCTGGGCAAGCGCCCCGAGATTTCCGTAGATCTGGCCGCCGTAGAACACGCTCGCCTGCTGCAGAATCGTATTGTTGTTGGTGGATGTGCCAGGAGCCGGTTCCGAGTCCTGATTACGCGCGGTATGAGTAAAAGTCGGGGCCAGCATCGCGGCGATCGGGGGCGCCTCTTCCAAGGTCAGGCCGCCACCCAAGGTATAGCCGTTGAGTTTAAACCGGCGCCCGAAAGGTGTAAGTTCGGGAAAAGCAGTGTGACATGTGGCACAAGGCTGACCGGTCTGCCGTGCGAAACTCGGAACCGCCGATGCGGCTGGCGGCTTGATCAAGAGTCCGGCAGCAGCTACCACTGCGCCGAGAAACGCAACTCCTCCGAAAGCGGCAACAGCCCGAAGTTCTTGGCGGGAACTTTTGTTCGGGGCGATTTTGCTTTCCGCATCAACTTCTGTGCATAAAAGACTGGTATCTTGATTCGATAGAGTGTCTTGCATGAGCCCTCGCCGCCGTATCCAAGCTGTTTCGAAAAGATGGGTAAAGGAGTCTATGTTCGAAACATTATGCCACGCTAACAGCGTTTCACCTCTGGCCGGATGTTAAACTAGCTACGCAATTTGTTTTTTCAGTAATTTGTTTTTTCATCATGTTGCAACACAGCAGCACGATTAAGCTGTTAACGGCACTCTTAATTCGCCGAAAACTCTTTGAGGTATTCTAATAGATTTCCCAGCCGCATTATATCAAGAAACCATATTTGCGGCATTTTTACGTGCTGCTTGTTACCGCCATGCCGTATTGATTTAGATCAATGCAGTTTGAGGCCAGCGCTTGCAAATATAATTGCTAAGATGGCTAACTGTCACAGCGAATCGCTGAGAGCAATCTGGATAGCTTTGCGCAGTAGGAGTCAGTCAAAATTGTCATATTCGACAAAGCTCAGGTATGAGGCGAGGGCCTCGATTTCATCCGGAGATAAATTTCGCGCAATCTGAGGCATTGGCTCCGCGGCCGCATCAAATCCTTCGCCCCACTGATCGAGCCTCCTTTTCAGATAGGAATATGACAATCCTCCCAAGCGGGGAATTTTTCTGATGCCCTCAGCATTGGGGCCATGGCAGACGAGACAGGACACAACATTCGATTCTGGAATTCCCTGTTCATAGATGGCCTTACCTAGGGCTATCAAGTCCCTCTTTCCGTCGGCGGCGGCTTTGGGGGGCAGCGCCGAAAAATAGGCTGCCAACTCATGTGCCGTCTCCGGGCTTAGGTTTGCAACGGCACGCCACATATATTGTTTCGCATATGGGTCGTCCCGGATATGGCTGCTAAAGGTTAATATCTGATTCTCGATGTATTGATCTCTCTGCCCCGCCAATCTCGGCGCAGTCATGAATCCTTGTGCTAAGGTTCCATGACACCACGTACAATTCCGGAAAGGAAGCGGATCATCAGCCAACAGCGGGCTCGAAGTAAAAGAAACAATCGCCAAAATTGCTATTTTTGTGATGAATTTCATGATCCAGGTTCTCGATGCCGGTGACTCATTGAGCGCCGTGTCCTGCCAAACCGCCGGTTCACTTCAGAGTGCTGACATAGGCTGCCACGGCAGCAATCTGTGATGGGGTCAAGTTGTGCGAGGTCGGCATCATAACGGCCGCCGCAGTTTCACCTCGCTCTTTGCTCCAATTCGTCAATTCTTGTACCGTGTAAGGAAAGAGCTGGCCAGCCAATCGGGGAATTTCGCCATGTCCTTTAGCATCCGGACCGTGGCAAGCAGAGCATGCAGGAATGTTCGATTCAGGAAGCCCCAGCTCATAGATTGTTTTTCCTAAAGCCAGTGATTCCTTCGGTTCCCCCCCTATCGGATTTGGATTTAAAGCCTTGAAATGCGCAGCCAAGGCCGCGACCATCGCCGGGCTCAGGGCATGTGCCACGTTAAACATAACTGGGTTTGTCCGTCTGCGCTCAATAAAGGCCCGCAGCTGATTTTCGAGATATTCGGGTTGCTGGCCCGCGAGCCGGGGCATTGGATAATACCCCCGATAACCTTGCCCCGACAACCCATGGCATGTTTTGCAATATTCCAACTTGGCTTGAAATTCCTGCTTGGAAACTGTGAGGATGCTCCTGTCTTCCGCACGGCTCGCCGAGGAGAAAATAATAGCCAGGACTGCCACTTGCAGTGCCCATCGTAAGCTCATAGCCGTCATGATCCGGTCCCCGCGTCTTTCCTTCCGTATCATTGCCCAACGACCTTTCTGCAATTCAGTGGATACCAGACTCAAATCGCTTTGCGCCCGGCTTTTTATAGCACGCGAGAGGCGGAGCTGAGCTGCTCGTGACTATCGTAATCCTTCGATATGGGTGAACAGTTCCCATCTCGGCGCATCTCGCTTGGAAATCGGGTATGGCGGCCGGATTTTCATAATGATAAAGGGGCTTGGAGAACTCTGCTAATGCAAATGCAGCAGCCAATAAAATTTCATCAGAGTGATACCTTTCGGCAACACAAACGGCTGATGCGGGCGATCTCTTGGTTGTGGGCCGATGGGCGCGTCAACTCCTTGTCAGGCTGCCAAGCTGATAGCTGTGGGCTTGATATGCCGTTATGTCATAATCCTGAGATAGAATTTGGAGACCTAGTCATGAGAACTTTTTGCTTGCGATCTCTGTTTCACGCAGTAATTCTTTCGATTATCTTTCCCTTAGCAAGCCATGCGGAAGAAACAAGTCCGGTGACCGTATCGCAGCAAGAGCTTCAGGCTAAGGTAGCCTATTGCAAAACGTGCCATGGACCTGAGGGGCAAGGTTTTCGTGGTGCTTATCCGATGCCCCGGCTCGCGGGCCAGCAACCCGAATATCTCGAAAATCAGCTGCGGGCCTTTATTGACCGCAGGCGCACAAACCCTATCATGTTTAACGTGGCCCATGTCTTGAGCCCGGCGATGATCAGCGGCTTGGCTGCCCATTTTAAAGACCTAAACCCTAAACCATTAGGGGGCGCTCCAAGGGAACTCGTAGCGGCGGGAAAGACAATCTACGAAGAAGGAATTCCGGATGCCGATGTGCCCCCATGCTCTTCGTGTCACGGCGCGGACGCGAAGGGCAATGGAGAATTCCCGCGCCTAGCGGGTCAGCTCTATGACTACATTATCAAAAAGCTTGTGAATTGGAGCAATGAGCGGGGGCAGGACCGGGCAAATCCGGACGCTTCGGCTATTATGGAACCGATTGCACATAAGCTGTCGGAGCCCCAAATTGCGGCGGTCGCAGCCTATCTGAGTTATCTCGAATAATCCCTTCCTGGGTTCAAATCACACTACCCATAAACTCGGCAATCACCTCCTCCGGGTCAGCGGGAGACGGCGTGCTGCGCTTACGAGACTTTGCCGCTCTGGCTGACTGTGATCCGGACCGCCGCGCTCATTCCTGGCTTGAGCATTAATCCGGGTTCGGTGTCCTGATGACGACGCTGGAACCGGCATCGGTCTGCGCCGGTCCGCGGATCTGGATGGCTTCGCCGTCGAAGGTCCGGTCCGGAATGGATGCCACTGCGAAGGCCGCTTCATCAGCAGAGATTCGCGCCTGCAAGGATTTTTCTCTGCTCATGCCTTCATCCATGATCACTTCCATCCATGCCGGCATCGCATGAAGGCAAGTGAATATCGCAGAGTACGGGCGAAGGCATTCAAGATCTGGGTGCAGGAGACCTACGCGAAAGAAGCAGCATGATCCTCGATCCATTTACAGAAGGTCTGTGCCTTCGGCGTGACGGTTTTAATTAATGTGACAATGCCCATAACGAACATCTGCCTTACTATCCTTAAAAAGTCACCATACTGGCGTCCATGCGCCAAGACAGCAGAAAACGCTCCGTGCGAATCAATTATGGCCTTGTGTTCTGGGGACCGCTGAAAACTTCGCGGAACATGACAAAATCAACCAAGGACGCCAATAAGTATTGGACAAGGTTATAGAAAATGACGGGCAACATGACCATCGGATGAGCCGCTAATTCCATCGAAGCCAAAACAAGTCCCGTACCGTTATTGTTCATTCCAAGACCGAACATCAGCGAAGCCATATCGTACCGGTCTGTCCGGGCGATACGCGCCAGCAGAAAGCCTGCGGCAAAACCTGCGGCGCAAAGTGCGGTCACGATGACAAAGATGGCGAACAGAAAGTCAGGATCTGGATGATGTGTCACCCTCGGCAAGGTTAGGGCAGCATTCGAATAATTGAGGAGCAGCAAGACAACGCAATTCATGAGTTTCAAATAGGGCGTCAGCCGCGTAATGCGGTGTTCCCCGAGGAGCGGGTTGATCGCGATGCCGAGAAGCGAAGGCAGGATGACCCAAGTGCCGAGAAAAGACACGGCATCACCAGAGGCGAGCTCGTGCAAATCTTCTGAATAGTCGCCGGTCGTCATGAAACCGACGGCATGGAGGGTCAGCGGAGTTGTCAGGGGACTGACGGCGGTCGTGAACAAGACCAGTCCGAGACTCAAGGCCAGATTGCCATTGGCGTTCTGGGCAAAGGCGGTCGACGCACCCGCAACCGGCATGGCCGCCACGAGCGCAAGGCCGGTCAGCAATTGCTGCGCTTCGCGCGGGTTGTACCAGAGCTTCATGATGAAGCTGACCGCAAGAATGAAAGCGAGCGGTGCCGCGAAATTTGCGAACAGGCCACCCAACATTACACGAGATCTGCGCAACAGTCCTCTCAGTTCATCGAGCCGCACCCCGAGGCCAGCATGGAAAAGCAATGATGCCAGCATGGCGGGGAGAAGATAAATATGCACACCGCTGTGTGGTCCGAATATGCTTCCGGCATCAAGACTGCGCAGCCATAACCCAAAGCCAGGCCAACCGGCGGCAACTCCATAGGATGCAATAATCAACCAAATGAAATACCGATGCATTGCACGCCCAAGGGCCGAAATTAGATCCCTTGCTGTCAATTTCATTCCGCATTCTCCATTCATCTGGTACTTCCGATTTAATCTTTCCCGGCGTAGAGCCCACAGGAAGCTTGGCGGAGCCTGTATGATGGAATGCATGGGCCAAGGACGTCCTAGCCTCTAAGTTGTTTGCCAATCTATGATTTCTGTTGATTCATGAGAACAAGCGAGAGAGTTTGAATGACTAAATTTTTTTTAAATAGCCTTTAGGTATAATCTCGATGCATGCTGATCGTCGCGGCCTCGCACGGGCGCGAATTTCCGTTTCCGATAGACCCGGCCTTAGAATTGTTGCAGGGGAGATCGAAAAATCCTTGAGCGAGGCAATTGAAGTTAGCCGGCTGACGGGCGTAACCTCGAAAGACGCTCAGCGGCCAGCCATATTGTTCGGATCTTGCGATCGAAACGGTCCCAGCTTTGCCTGCCATTTTCCGTCTAGCTCTGGGCGGCACGAAGGGGCTGACTGGCTCGATTATGCGCTTGCTAGCGATGGGTCTTTCCCTTCCCAATTATTCGGCGCCGGGGTAGTGCACCGCCGGTTCAAAGACAGCTGCGGTCTGGAACGGGCGAACTGTATCTGATGGCCGATAGCTATAGTGCTGAAGCTTCGCGGGGCGGGCGAATGGCTGTTCGAAAAATACGTGACGCCAAAACGCGGGTCCGATTCAAACTTTCCGGTTCAAACTTCATGCCGGCATCGGCGCTGGCACCGATCAGATCGCCGCCTTTGATCTCCCAGAACACGGTATCGGCGACGCCTCTCATGTCGAGCCATTGCCGGAGCATTTGGATGATACGCCACCGTTAGTCATGGGCTCTGGCACCGATGATCGCCGCATGTCCCTGATGCCGTCCTCGCCAAGAATCCGGCCGCCTCATTCATCGTGCCTCCATGCAAGAGCCGGGGCCAAGCTCGCAGGCCGCTCCAGCCCGGCAGGATTTGCATTTTCGCACGATCAATGAACGTTGGCGCATGAACTGGCAGAAAAACATCCGTTTACAACCAGCGCTCGAAAGCCGGAGAGCCGGTCAGCTGCTACAAGCGGGTGATTGACGATACATTGCGTTCACGTGAAGATGCGCGCGGGGGTACGAAGGCAAAATCGCCGTCAAGGCGTTCGATCGTATGCTGTAATTCTGGTGGCCGATCTGCCAGCACATCGCTAGACACACCCGTTTGAGGATCGAGAGGCTGTTTGCGTCAACCAATATCCGTGCAACAAAGCCGCATCCGGTGAATGCCGTTGGAAAACTGTGATGCTCCCGCAATTTCGCCTGGAGGGGTTGAATCGAAGGCAGTTGGCTGTCAAATTTGTCTTTGTGTAGGACATCGAGGTGCAACGCTCTGCTCAAAGGACGATAGTATGTCTCTTCACAAAGTGTTTATTGCGCTCGGCCTGATCATGATTATCGATTCCTGGGCCTGCGGTGGATGGTCCGCGCGGGCTGCTCCACCCAATCCGAAGGCTGGGGCGGCTATTTCCGGCCAGTGCGCCGTCTGCCATGGAAACAATGGGATCTCCGTCGCCAATAACATACCGAACCTCGCCGGACAGCACTATCAATATCTGCTCGCGCAGCTCAAGGCGTTCAAGAATGGCACGAGGAAGAATTCCCTTATGCAAGAAATGGTGCTTTCCCTATCATTGCAACAGATGAAAGATATCGCGGCCTACTTCGCGAGTGTGAAAATACGCGTGAGCCAAAGCGAGGGCGGCGAACCGGAGTATTCTCACAGTGAGGTCAGCGCGCAATGAAGCCGTTATCGGAGCTGTCCATCGAAATGAAGTTCCTCACGACCGCGACGCTGGTATTTACCGGCCTTGCGATCGTGGTGGCACTTATTTATCTCGATCTTAGCCATCGCGACCTTAGCCGTAATCTCTTGATCGGCCCGTCCGACATCGTCGCCACCTATTATGGTCCGGGAGACAGTGTGGAGACGCTTATCTCTCTTGCGCATATTCATATGCTGGGGCTTGTGACGGTATTCTGGCTTATCGGCTTCATATTCCTGCATTCCAGCGTGGCGGCGGGATGGAAGATATTTTGGTCTGTGCTTCCCTACGGAGCGTTCCTCGTTGACGTGAGCGGGTGGTTCCTGACGAAAATGAATCCCAGCTTTGTGTACATGGTGATCACGGGCGGAGGTCTGTTCATCCTTGCCCTTGTGGTCATGATTGTCATCAGCCTTTATGAGATGTGGCTGAAGCGGCCGGGTTAGTTCGAGACTAGAAAAAAATTGGGGGTCAATTAAGGAAGTGTGAATACCATTCGGGGAATTCCGGACAGAGGAGTTCTCCATGAAATGGACATTGAAGATCAAGCAGATTGACGAAGGCGGTAATTTGCATTCGGCAGAGAGGGACATCATCGAACGTCCCGAGCTGACGTCTGAAGCCGATCTTGGTCTCACCCATGATGACGATAAGTACCTGATCTGACGGGTCCAGGCGGAAATTGCCCGCGATCAGGTTCGTACCCTGATTGAGACCGGTAATTTATCTGGGGTTCGAGCATCTCTGAACAACGGCAGCGCTGGCTGAAAGATTGGGAGAGGCATCACAGGCGGTTCGGACTTTTGCCGGGGTCGCTCCGGAGCCGCTATCGTAACCTGGAATTTGCGTAAAAAGTCGTGGTTAAGGTTTCCTCTCCCCCGCACCCCAGAGTTTTTGCCGCTCCCGCCTCCGCGTCATCAATCCTGGAATTTCGGCTTCTGGCGTGGCTGGGGTATAACTTAAAAAAATTTTCTTTCAGGTTATTCCACCAAAACGCGCGCCTCGTGATACATATTTTTCATCTATATGTGAAGGATCGAAACAATGTATCGCAGGTTTCTAATTGCTTTCGCGGCAGCTGGCGCTTTCACCTTGGCTACCCAGCCGGCAAGCGCATGGTGGTACGGCCCGGGGTACGGCTACGGAGGCCGGTTCATGGGTGGAATGCTTGCAGGAGGGATGCTTGGTGTCGCGGCAGGAGCACTTGCAGCGCAAACCGTCCAGCCCCGCTATTACTATCCAGTTCCTCAACCGTATGCCGTTCCTGCATGCGGTGCTGGCACATTCATCGGACGTGACGGCTACTGCCATCCCTCTTATAGACGGTGATGCTTGACCCACGGGGAGTTTCCAAACCAGCAATCCCCGCCGCAGAATGATTGAGGCGTTAATGAATGCTGTCTCAAATCAACCGGTTCTGCCTCAAGGTCCGTGGCTGACTCGATTTGATCCGCTGTGAGCGTTGGTCAAGATCCCCGTCTCTCAAGTGCGCATCAGCTCGGCCATGCCGCCGACGCCGAAGCTGTCCACCGGCGTGCCGCAGGCCATTGCTTCGGGCACCACATCCGGAAAATTGCCGTCGCGGGAAGGACGAACGAAGAGAGCGGCGGCCGAAAGCGCAAAAGACATTCCGCACTCGGAGGTGATTTCACCGGGTGGGAAATGGCGTTGGCCAAGATGCGCACAGGTATCCAGAATACAGGCCGGGGCCAAAACACAAAGGGTTTTGGCGGTAGTCTGCCAGAGCCGCGATCAAAAGATCGCACCCTTTGCGATGGTTGCACAATAATGTGCGGCGATCATCACCACCTTGCCGTCCTGGGCAGGCCAAACAGGTCCCGCGCCGATTTGTGATCCCGAGACTGAAAAACATCGATGCCGGCGCCCATTCGGAATGCGGATGATATCGAAAGTTTGAAAGGGCGAACCAGCTCTTGCATGAGCTGCCATCCAATGGCTTGGAGCGATGATCCTGGCAGTTTCCGGCCGCAGCCTTCCGAAAGCAGACGGCTTTCTGGTATAAATGTTTGCCGCCGGCACCGTCACATTAACGCGTCCCGGGTAGAGAAGGCGTCCATATGCTGGTGGAGGCGTTCATGCTGCGGGGCGTGCCTTCGAGACATCTTCCCAGGCCGTGAAGGCTCTCGTGCGCACGGCGTGGCGTGCGAAGGCCGCCGCAGATTCTGGGCAGAGGATGTGGAAGAGGCTGGC
>Ga0070737_10004138_pt1 | contig 14843 bp, 12 predicted proteins | sample Coa_R1_10_FD_66438 | JGI IMG/M metagenome (GOLD analysis project Ga0070737, IMG submission 66438) | Surface soil microbial communities from Centralia Pennsylvania, which are recovering from an underground coalmine fire - Coalmine... | ecosystem: Environmental > Terrestrial > Soil > Unclassified...
GCCCGAACGGTGGTGGGCCTGGTGGGCGGCGACCAGGCGCGCGTCGGCTTCCATGTCGTCGTCGAGGAACACGACGACCGGCGAGCGAGCCCTGTCGCAGCCGAAATTCCGGGCTGCGGCCGGGCCGGAGCGGTCGATCACGTGGTGGGAGAGGTTGGCCAGCCGGCCCTCGCTCTCCCAGCGCTCCAGTAGACGGCAGGACTCTCGGTCCGGCCCGTCGACGACGACGATCGTCTCGTAGCTTCGATGGTCGGCGCTCTGGCCGGCGAGGCTGGAGAGGGCGCGCTGCAACGAGGCGGGGCGGCCGAAGGTGGGAACCACCACGCTGCAGAGCAGGCCGCTCAACGGTCCCCCCGGGCGCGCTCGGCCCGCCGGGTCCGAAGGTAGGCCGCTGGTGCTCCGAACGCCGCCCGGATCTCCGCCAGGACGAGATCCACGGGGGCCGCTCCCGGCGCCCGCGTCAGGGACCGCCGCAGCTCGTGCAGGTGGTGGGTCCGGAACCATTCCCAACCGACCTTCGCCGCCTGCAGATCCCGGTGGTGCAGGAGGAGACGGGTGAGCACCACGTAGACGCCGGTGCTGTAGCCGGCGACCGTCCTCTTCATGGCCTCGTAGTCGCGGCGGTGGAGGTGCCAGACGAGCGCCTCGGGCTGGTAGACGATCCTGTAGCCGGCGGCCAGCACCCGCGACAGGGCGTAGTGGTCGCCGCCCGAACGGGCGTCGGTCCCCGCGTCGAGCTCGGGGGCGAACAGCCGCAGCCGTGACAGCAGGTCCCTCCGGATGGCCATCGAGACGCCTGCGCCTGCCTGGCCGGCCGCCGCCGGAGGGTGTTCGGCCATGTCGAAGACCCGCCGCCGGAAACCCCGGCTGAAGCTGCTGTAACGCTCGAAGAGCTCCTGGGCCTCGGTTTCGAGCTCCAGCGGCAACGCCAAGCCGGTGACGGCACCCACCAGCGGTTCGGAGAAGGGCTCGAGCATGGCGTCGAGCCACCCAGCGTCCACCACGGCGTCGTCGTCCACGAAGAGCAGGATCTCCCCCGCCGCGTGGCGCAGAGCGCTCCGTCGTGCGGCGTTCAGCCCCGGGAGGGGTTCGCGCTCACAGCGGAACCCCCACCGGCCGGCCGCGACCTGCGCCGCGTCGCCGCCCGAGCCGTTGTCGACGACCAGCACCTCGCCGTTGGCGAGACGAAGGGCGGCGAGGGACTCGAGGCACCGCCCGAGCTCGACGGGCCGGTCCCGGGTGCAGACGACTATCGTGAAGCTTCGCTCAGCCGAGGCCGGGACGCGCTGGGGCCGCCCGGCCAGCCGGGCCAGGCAGAGATGCTCCAAAAGGAGCGAGGCGAGCTCTGGGTCCTCCTCGACCGCACGGCGCACCCGGTACGGTTCGACGGTGCCCGCCGTCGGACGCACCCGCAGCGTCCCGACCGGCCGCCCGTAGAGGCGGACGAGGACGAACGCCTCGGGGTAGCCGCCGGTGTCGATGGCCGGCCAGGCCCCGGCCACCTCGACGTCCACGACCTTGGCGGGCATCGGCCTCGCCGCTCAGGCCATCGTCAAGCCGCCGGACACCGAGAGTGTCTGCCCGGTTATGTAGGCGGCGCCGTCGGAAGCGAAAAAGGCCACCGCGGGAGCGATGTCGGCCGGACGGGCGATCCGCCGCATCGGCACGGCCCGCGCCAGGCCGTCGTAGAGCTTCTGCGACGCCCGTGCCACCTGGTCGAGCAGGGGCGTGTCGGTCGGGCCGGGGCAGACGACGTTCACCGTCACGCCGCTGGCGGCCACCTCCCGCGCCAGCGCCTTGGCGAAGGCGATGACCCCGCCCTTGGTCCCCGAGTAGACGACCTCGCCCGACGACCCGACCCGCCCGGCGTCGGACCCTATGCAGACAACCGCACCCCTGCCCCGCTGCACCATCCCCGGCACGACGACGTGGCAGCAGCGGACCGTCCCGAGGAAGTTGACGGCGACGATCCTCTCCCAGGTGGGCTCGGAGGATTCGAGGAAGCGTTCGATCTGGTCGATCCCGGCGTTGTTGACCAGGATCGAGACCGGCCCGAGCCGGCGCTCCGTCTCGGCGAGGGCCGCCTCCACGCTTGCGCGGCTGGTGACGTCGGCCTCGACGTCCAGCGCGCCGTCCAAGCCGTCCGTCGCCCGTTTGGCGCCGTCACCGTCCAGATCCCACGCCGCCACCGAAGCCCCCCCGGCGGCCAGCTCGGCGACGATCGCCGACCCTATGCCGCCGCCGGCCCCGGTAACGACGGCCACCTTGCCGTCCAGCGATCCCATGTGCCCTCCAGCCCTCGAGGGGCAGATGATAACGCCGTCGCCTCCGGCGGTCACTCCGAGGTGGGGCCGGTGAAGCGCGGCGCCCGTTTCTCCTTGTGGCTGGCGAGGCCCTCGGCGGCGTCGGGGCCGCAGAACCCGTAGAACTCGTAGGCGAGGCTGGCGTCGAGCACGGCCGACTGGGCCCGGTACCAGTGGTTGAGGGTCTGCTTGGTCCAGCGGATGGCCGCCTGGGCGCCCTGTGCAAGCTGGCCGGCGACGGCCAGCGCCCGCTCTTGGACCTCGCCGTCGTCCACGCACAGCGACACCAGCCCGATCCGTTCCGCCTCCTCCCCGGTCAACGCTTCGCAGGTCAAGAGGTAGTACTTCGCCTTGGCCATGCCGCACAGCAGCGGCCAGCAGATCGCCGCGTGGTCCCCGGCTGTCACCCCCAACCTCGTGTGGCCGTCGATGAGCCGGGCGCCGCGGGCAGCGACCGACACGTCGGCGAGCAGAGCGGCCACCAACCCGGCTCCCACCGCCGGTCCGTGGATGGCCGAAACGATCGGCTTGGAGCAGTTGATCACGTTGAACACAAGGTCCCTGGCCTCCCGCATGATGCGGGTGCGGGTGGCGTAGTCGTCGATCATCGCCCCGAGAAGGTCGAACGACCCCCCGGCGGAGAACGCCTTGCCGGCGCCGCGCAGCAGGGCCACCCTGGTAGAGGGGTCGCGGTCGACGGCGAGCCACACGTCAGCAAGCTCGCGGTGCACCTGCGGGCTGACAGCGTTCAGGCCGGGCGCGTCGAGGGTGATGCGGAGCACGCCTTCGGCGGGCCGGTCGAAGGCGAGGCCGGGGAAGGCGTCGTAAGGGTCGCTCATGGTGGTGCCTCCATGTCGTGGTCGCGGTCGCCGGGGCCGGCGCCGGGTGGTGGGAGCGCAGGTACCTCGTTTAGCAGAACCAGCCCGGCCGTCCGAAGCGGCGCGGCGGGTGAGCGACGCCGGGCTGGTGCAAGGATGGGGCATGCCGACGACGATCCCGCAGCCGGCCGAGGTGCAGCAGGCGTTTCGCGAGGAGCTCCACCCTGGCCAGCAGAGTGCGCTCATCAGCTGGCTCGCCTTCACCGCCACGTTCGGTCTGGTGAGGGCGATCACCTACAGCATCAGGGCGGGCAAGGGTCCCCTCCGCAACATCAGCGCCGGCGGCGTGCACCTGCACCACTACCTGTGGGGCATCCTGCTCGTCTCGGGCGTCGGCGGCGTCGCCCTGCGCGGCGATGAGAGGACCCGCCGGCACCCGCTGGTCGCCACCGGCTACGGGTCCGGCCTGGCGCTCATCGTCGACGAGTTCGCCCTGCTGCTCGACCTGCAGGACGTCTACTGGGCGAAGCAGGGCCGGGTGTCGGTGGACGTGGCGATCTCCATGATGGCCGGCACCGGCTCTGTCCTCGCCGGCTGGCCGGTGCTGCGCCGGCTTCGCGCCAACAGGCGCTGATCTGCCCTCGGACGGATCGTAACCGGGGGTTCCTCAGCCCTCGACGGTGACGAGGCTCCCGATCGTCAGGTAGGGCCAGATCAGCTTGCCCACCCCGTAGGACACCTCCACGCAGCCCAGGCTCTGGGGGTAGCCGTAGGCGCTGCGGGCGATGTAGTGGATGGCGTCGCCGCCGTTGAAGTACGCCACCCACGCCACGGGATCGGCGTAGTGCGACCCGTCGGGGTTGGTGCCGCGCATCACCTGGGTCGCGAGCCGCTCGTACACGGGGAAGGTGCCGTCGGCTGTCGGGGCGGCGGCGATCCCCGTGTTGGCCGGGCTCGTCGAGATGACGGTGCCGTCGTGCCACACGGTCAGGCTTTCGGGCAGCGCCTTGTTGGCCAGCGCGTAGGTGTAGCCGTGGGGGTTCGAGGGCGGGTTGGGCGAGGACATGGCCGCCGTCAGCGCCGCCCACACCTCCGGGCCGGCTATGCCGTCGGTGGCGAGACCATGATCCGACTCGAAGGCCATCACCGCCCCCTTGACCATGACCGTGTACGCCCCCGGCGCCCACTGGGAGGCGAGCGTCGGCGGAGGATTGGGCCAAGCCCAGGAAAAAGTGCCCGCCGGCGGGTTGAACACGGACTGGCCCAGCGGAGCCGTCGCGGCCGCGGGGGAGGGCGTCCAGTGGAGGGGAAGGTATCCGAGCTCGGCCAGCAGCTGCTGCAGGCGCAGGGTCGAACCCGCCTCTGTGGTGAAGGTGAACGTCGCCGCGCCCGCCAGCACGTTACCGGCCGTGGAGCGGAGCCCGGCGGGCAGCGTCACCGTGTAGGTGGTCGAAGGCGCGTAGGCGTCGGCAGGGGTGAAGACGAGCTGGTCGGACGTGGCCGTCCAAGTCCCGGCGACGGCCGGCGAGATCGTCGGCGCAACGGCGCTCGTGTCGACGGGGGCGCTTGTGGAGATCACCACTTGCTGCGTGCCGTTCACATCTTTGGCACCGGCGGCGGGGGTGAGGGGTGTCACCGACAGCGGGGGCGGCGGCGCCGTGCTCGACGGTACCGACGCGCTTTCTGCTGCCGGGTCGCCCCGCGCCCCGACGGCGCGCACGGCCAGAGCCGACCCGCCGGCGGCGAGTACGACCACGACGCCGGCCAGGGCCAGCAGACGGTGGCTCCTTCGGGGAGCGAAATGCTTCGCCATGCTCCAGCTATCAACGCTACCGGGCCGCAAGACGTTCCATCCGCCCTGAGGTTGCTGACGCCCTGAAAGACCGGGTCGACACGTAAGCTCGCCCGCGGCATGACCCAAAGCACCGGCCTCGGCGCCCGGGCGCCGCGGCAGGAGTCCCCCGACCGTCCCGCATGACACGCAGGCGACGCGGCACACCGCTCGCAGCCGCAGCGCTCGCAGCAGTGCTGCTCGTGTCCTGCTCGGGAGGGTCGGCGGCCCGCTCGGCAACCGGAGAAAGACCGGCCGCCTCGAAGGCGAGGAGGTCTTCCACCACGTTGCCCCGTCCGCGCACGTTTCCCACGGCTGACGGAGTGGTGTCCTCGGCGATCGTCGACGAGAACCGCCTGCCCGGGACTGCCAGCTGGCGGATCACCGGCGCCCCCGCCACCGGCTACATCCAGGGGTTCGCCAACACCACGTACGCCGCGCCCGGCCAGGACGTGAACCTCTACGTCTCGACCACCGCCCCCTCTTTCCACGTCGTCGCATACCGGATGGGCTGGTACGGGGGGCTCGGCGCCCGGCAGATCTGGGTGTCGCCAACGGTCCCGGGCCACGTTCAACCGCCCTGCCCGGTGACCCCGGGGGTCAACATGGTCAGCTGCGACAACTGGACGCTCTCGCTCACCGTGCCGATCACCTCCGCTTTCGTCCAGGGCGACTACCTGTTCAAGCTGGTCGGGGCGGGCAACGAGCAGAGCTACGTCTTGATGACCATCTGGGACCCGGCGAGCACCGCCGCCTACCTCGTGATGGCCCGGAGCTTGACCGAGCAGGGCTGGAACACCTACGGCGGCTACTCCTTCTACCAAGGCGAGGGCAGTTGCGCGCCGTCCTACCCGCCGTGCAACCGGGCCCGGATCGTCTCCTTCGACCGCCCGTACGCCTCGGGCAACGGGGCGTCGGACTTCCTTACCAACGAGTACCCGCTGGTGAGGCTGATGGAGAAGCACGGCCTCGACGTCGCCTATGTCACCGACATCACGGTCGACCAGCATCCGGGCATCCTCGACAACCACCGCGTGCTGCTCTCCCTCGGTCACGACGAGACGTGGACGTACCACGAGAGGGAAGCGATGGTGCAGGCGTTCAAACGGGGCATGAACGTCGTCTTCTTCGGCGCGGCGGCCGTTTTGCGTCACGCCCGCCTGCAGGCCTCCCCGCTCGGGCCCGCCCAGGAGGAGGTCGACTACCGGGACTCGGCGGAGGACCCCCTCGACGGTGTGGGCAACCCCGACGAGGTCACCGGCAACACGTGGGCGTCGCCCCCGACGAACTGGTCGGAGGTTCCGTTCATCGGCCAGGAGTACGCCGGCTACACCGAGCCAGGGGTGGCGCCCATGCCGCTCGAGGTGACCGACCCCGGTGCTTGGATCTACAAAGGAACCGGGCTCACCGCCGGATCGCAGGTGCCCGGTGTGATCCTCTCCGACATCGACCATCTCCCCCCGAAAGGCTCGTTCCCGAACGACATCGAGGTGATGGCCCACTCCCCGCTTCCCGTCCAGTCGGTGTACACCAACCAGGGTCAGTGGGACAGCTACACCTACTCGGACCTCACCTACTACACCAGCCCGACCTCAGAAGCCGGCGTTCTCGACACCGGCACCGTCAACTGGATCTACGCCCTCGATCCCTGCGCCGCCGCCGGCAGCGACTGCTTCTCACCCGATCTCGTCCGGATGACCCTCAACATCCTGTCGGTTTTCGGCCGGGGGCCGGTGGGGCTGAGCCACCCCTCGCAGCCCAACTGGCAGTCGGTCACCCCGCCCGGCTCGTAGGCGGAGCCAACGGCGAGGAGGCGGAGCGTCAGCCCCCTCGCCGTCGAGGGGCCGCGCGCGGGGACCAGCGCGGTCGTGTTCGCCACGGGCTACGCGGAATTCAGATCCAGATCACCTGAAGTTTCCACGAGGTTTACGAGCGAGAAAGGTTCGATCGATACGTTCTGGACTCGACCATCCGCCGACCCGGAGGAGCAAGCGTGGCAGACAGTGCGGCTATAGACCTGACCGGGGCCATGGACGAGGCCCCGATCTCACAGTTCCACCTGAAAGCGCTTTTCACATCGGGCATGGGCTTTTTCACCGACGCCTACGACCTGTTCATCATCGGCACGGCCTCTGTGCTGATCACCAAGGAGTGGCACCTCAGCTCCACCCAGTCCGGGCTCATCAACTCGATGACGCTGCTCGGGGCTTTCCTCGGAGCGATCCTCTACGGTCGGGTCGCCGACCTGGTCGGACGCAAGAAGATCTACGGGCTCGAAGCGGCGATCATGCTCGTCTTCGCCCTCGCGTCTGCGTTCTCTCCGAGCGTGGGCTTCCTGATCGCGTTCAGGTTCATCCTCGGCCTCGGCGTGGGCGGCGACTACCCGGTGTCGGCCGTGCTCATGGGCGAGTACGCCAACCGCAAGGACCGGGGGAAGCTGGTGGGCACCGTGTTCGCCTTGCAGGCCGCCGGCACGGTCGCGGGATACACGGTCGGTCTCGCCCTGCTCTCGACGGGGATCAACCACGACTACGCGTGGCGGATCATGCTCGCGCTCGGCGCCGTCCCGTCGGCCGCGGTGCTCTACTCACGGCGGCGGATGCCCGAGTCCCCCCGCTACCTGGCACGCGTGAAGGGCAACGTCCAGAAGGCAGCCACCAGCTTGGCCGCCTACTCGGGGGGGGTCATGGCCCCGGCAAACGGCAGCAATGGGGCGGTCAAACCCCAGCGCATGCGCTTCAGCCAGCTCATCTCCAACCGCAGGTATCTGGTCGCGCTCATCGGCACCGCCGGGACCTGGTTCGTGTTCGACTACGCCTACTACGGCAACTCGGTGTCCGCGCCGCTCATCGTCAAGACGGTGCTCGGTAAGGGTGCGACGACCACCGAGGCGTTGGCATTCAACCTGATCGTCTTCACCGTCGCCGCCGTGCCCGGCTACGTGCTGGCGGCAGGCTTCATGGACAGGATCGGACATCGGCGTCTGCAGCTGATCGGCTTCCCCCTCATGGGCCTGGCGTTCCTCCTGATCGGGGTGATCCCAGGGGTGACCGTGGCGATCGCGCCCTTCCTGGTGCTGTTCGGGATCAGCTACTTCTTCGCTGAGTTCGGGCCGAACACCACCACGTTCGTGCTCGCCGGGGAGTGCTACCCGACCTCCTTGAGGACCACGGGGCACGGGATCTCGGCTGGGATCGCGAAGTTGGGAGCGTTCATAGGGGTGTACCTCTTCCCGGACATCAGCAAGGCGTTCGGAGTTGGCGGGGCGCTCGAATTCTCCGCCGGTATGGCGCTCATCGGCCTCCTGCTCACGTTCTTGATTCCCGAGACCACCGGGCGCAGCCTGGAGGAGATCTCCGACGAAGATCGGGTCTTCGCCGAGGCGCAGCACATCGTCGCCAAGGCGTCGACGACTCCCGTCGGCCTCAGCTGAGCTCCCCCGACCCCTGGCCCCGTCGATCCAGCTCTCTCGGGCTCATGTGATGGCACGGTCTGGGACGTCTTGCTCGACACGGGCTTCCGAAGGCGCCTCTCCCGGCGTGCCCGGGTCGCCGGTGGAAGAAAGGCCTGACGGCCACCAGTTGTAGCGGCCCAGGATGGCCACCGCCGACGGGACCATGACGGTTCGGACGAGGAACGTGTCCATCAGGATGCCGAGTGCGAGCCCCGCCCCGATCGCCTGGAACTGGCTGGCGTCGGCGCCACCGCCAGAGACGATCACCAGCACCGCGAAAGTCCCGGCGAGGACGAGCCCGGCGGAAGTCACCGTCGGGCCCGTCGCGCCGATCGCCTTGGCGATCGCTCGGCGGAGCGGAAGGTGGTGCGCCTCTTCCCTGATCCGGGTCATGACCAAGATGTTGTAGTCCTCCCCCAGGGCGAGAAGGAAGATGAACATCAAGAACGGAAGGATGAACACGAGGCCGCTCTGGCCGCCGATCTCGACGAAGATCAGCGCCGTGAGACCGAGCGCGGCCAGGTAGGAGATGGCGACGCTGCCGATCAGGTAGAGCGGCGCGACCAAGCTGCGCAGCACCAAGATCAGCAAGAGGCCGATCAATACGATCGCGACCGGCACGATGCGCAGCAGGTCGCTCGACGAGATTCGGTTGACGTCGTAGATGCCGGCGGCCTCGCCTGCCACGCCGCTCGCTCGCGCCCCGGCCGCGTGAGCGGCGTCGGTCACCGCCGAGCGGACCGCCGGCACGGCCAACATGGCTCGGGTGGTGGTGGGTGGGCCGGCGGCGAGGCTCGCCTCGAACTGGATCGTGCGGCCGTTGGCGCTCACCAGCTGCGACGTCGACCGATAGGCCTCGTAGGCGCCGACGGGCACCCCCGTCCCAGCCGGTGGGAGCACCGGGAGCGACCCTGGGGGGCCGAGCAGGCGGTGCAGCGCTACGAGCTCGCTCGGGCTGAGCGCGGCGCCGTTCGGGTCGAGCGGACCGAGCAGCCGGGTGAACTGGCCCGAAGAGCGCAGGTGTGACTGCAGCACGACGAGGACTTGGGGATCGCTCCACACCGGCTTCGCCAGCTCGAAGACCAGGTCCGTCGGGTTGGCGGAGGCCTTGGGGAAGTTGGCGACGAGAGCAGCTTGCCCGAGCGCGGCGTCAGTCCCCGGGGGGGCGGCGGTGTTGCCGCCGAAGCCCGACGGTTTGTTGCCGGCGAGGCCGATGGCGAGGAGCCCGAAGAACACCAGGCCTGTCCCCAGGGTCACCGCTGGGCGCCGGAGCAGACGGGTGGTGATCCGATGCCAGACGCCCTCACGTTCGGGTCGGGCCGTGACCTTCGACGGCCAGAAGACCGCCCTTCCCAAGATGGCGAGCAATGCCGGCAAGAGGGTGAGCCCGGCGAGAAGCATCAGCGCGATGGCGATGGCGAGCGGGACGCCGAGGTCGTGGTAGATGCCGAAGCTCGCCAGCAGCAACGACAGCAGCGCGACGATGACCGTGCCCGCCGAGAAGGTGATCGACTCGCCGACCCTGGCGAGCGCGCGGCCGACCGCGTCGTGGGGGCTGAGTCCTCGGCGCAGCTCTTCGCGGACCCTGAAGACGAGGAAGAGGCCGTAGTCGGTTCCTGCGCCCAAGACGAGGACCACGAGGAGGATCTGGGCGAAGCTCGAGATAGGCACTCCGGTCGAGGCGATGACGGAGCCGGCCAGGGTGACCACCAGCGCAGCCGGTAGCAGCGTCACGAACGGTGCCAAAACCGAACGGAAGATCACGAACAAAAGCACGAGGATGAAGACGATCGACAGCGCCTGGGCCTGCTTGGTCTGGTGGCCCGAGGCGTGCTGGTTGGCGACGTTGATCGCCAGGTTGCCGGCCAGGTGGGCGGCGAACCCGGGAGGTGCCGGCGTGGCCCGGACAACCCGCTGGAGGTTGTCGACCAGGTGTGTCGCCGGACTGCCCTTCGGGGCGACGTCGGACTGCACGATCAGCTCGGCGGCCCTGCCGTCGGGCGCAAGGCCGGCGTTGAAGACCTTCACGACCGTGGGAACCTTCCTCGCGGAGGCGGCGATGCGTGCAAGGGCCTGCTCGTCGGCGCCGGTGAATCGACCTGTAGCCGACGTCGCCACCACCAGGACCGGCGTCACGCCCTTGCGTTCGAGCGGGGTCGCCAGCGTGGCTGCCTGTTCGCTCGGAGCGCTGGCGGGCAGGAACGACGAGTTCTGCTCTTGGACCTGGGATCCGAGCGAGGGCAACAGTGCCACCGCCGCGACGGTTCCCACCAGCCACACGGCTAGGATCGCCCATCGGAACCGGACGGTGAAACGGCCTAGCCCGGCGAACAGGCGGCTCATCGCGGGATCGACTCCCTTCCCGACTCCCGCCGGACCCCTGGCACATCCACCCGCTCCGGGGGTTGCGGTCCGGGGTTGCCCAGCGAGCTACGGCCGACCGCGTCGGCGGACGACGAGCCGGCGACCATGACCTCTATGAGCCCGAGGAGCTCTCCCAGCTGGGCGTCGCTCAGCGCCCCGAGGATCGACTCCGCCATCTTCCGACGCTGGCGCTCGATCCGGCCGATGATCCGGCGACCCTCTTCCGACAGGGCGAGCACCACCACCCGCCTGTCCCGGAGACCTGCCCGACGCTCGACAAGTCCCTGGCGGACGAGGCGGTCAGCAAGATCGGTGGCCGCGCTCTCGCTTATGTCGAGGCGCCGGGCGAGCTTCGACATGGTGACGTCCCCGCCGGCGAGACCATGGAGCACCTCGAGCTGGTGCAGCGTCACCGATCCGAGCTCACCTCGCAGCTCCGGCGACCTCACCGCGGCGAAGCGGCGCGCCAGCGCGGGGCGAAGCTCCAGAAACCGATCGACCAGCTCCCGGCGAGACAGCCGTGCGCTGGCGCCCTGTTCGCCCCGCCCAGCCTTGCCCCGCTCGGTCACGACCAGCACCGGCCGAGCTCGCCCACGCAGTGAAGATACGGCACCAGGATATTCAAGGCCCCGAAGTATATCGGCAAGCGCGTCCTTGTGAGCTGATTCAGCCCGGCTTGGCTGCGGGAATACGACCGGGCCTGGGATCAGAGGCGGCGGTACACGTCGGCTCGGTGCTCGATCCGGACCACATGGATGACGGAGTCGTCTTCGATCAATCGGTAGACAACCCGGTAGGCACCACGTCGCGCCGAGAGGTAGCCGGCCAACTCCCTCCCAGGGAACCGTTCAGCGTGGGTCGGTCTTGTAGGCAACGGCGCGGTGACGGACGGCCAGGACACGCACAAGGCGATGCCGCTCGTCGAGTTGGTAAATGACCCGGTACGTCCCGACACGAAGCGATCGGAGCCCGCGGAGGCGGCCCCGCAAAGCCTTGCCCGCATCAGGGTCTCGCTCCAACAGACCCAGAGCTTCATCTACTGCGCCGGCGAGCGGCCAGTCGAGGTCGAGCACCTCCTGTCGGGCTCGGCGGACGAGCTCGACCCTAGCCACCTACCTACGGCTGGTGACGCCGGAGGTCCCGACGGAGATCGGCAAGCGTCACGGTTTCCCCGCGTTCGGCCTCCCGGAGGCCTTCCTCAATGGCGTCCATCGTCTCCGGATCGGAAAGAATCTCCGCCGTCTCCTCCAATGCCTCGTACTCATCCACTGGGACCAGTACAGCGGCTGGCCGGCCCCGGCGGGTGATGATGACGTGCTCTCGCAGGTCTGCCACCTGGTCGATTACCTGGCTCAGCTCGCTACGCAGCTCTCGAACAGGTACCGTCTTGCTCATACCACGTAGTGTACCTTTCTGCGTACGCATAAGCCAGTGGAGACGATGGGACTCGAACCCACGACCTACGGCTTGCAAAGCCGTCGCTCTAGCCAGCTGAGCTACGTCCCCGAGGCGATGCAAAGATTACCGGGCTCAGCGGTCCGGCAGGGGGCCGGGGAAGGCCGCCTCGGCACGCTCTCTGAGCCGGCCGGCCTGGCGGCGCAGGGCGAGGATGCCGGCGACGATCACCACGACTGCGGCGACGCCGAGGGCGATGCCGACTTTTGAGGAGACGCGGTTGATGGCGCCGCCCACCTCGTAGGGCACGAAGGAGTAGATCGCCGCCCAGACGATCCCGCCCGCCGCGTTCCAGGGCAGGAACCTCCGCCACGCCATCTTGGTCGTGCCTGCGAGGAAGGCGGCGTAGGTCCGCAGGACGGACACGAACCGGCCGAAGAAGACGACCTTGGCCCCGTGGCGGTCGAAGATGTAGCGGCCGATCTTCAGCTTCCCCTGGTCAAGGCGCACGTAGTGGCCGTAGCGCCTGACCAACCGGTAGCCGCCCTTGTCACCGATCCAGAAGCCGATGTTGTCACCTGTGATGGCAGCAGCGGCTGCAACTGCGAAGATCGCCCACACCGAGAGGCGGTGGCTGGTGCCGGCGTAGATCCCGGCGGCGACCAGGATGGTCTCGCCCGGCAGCGGCACCCCGAGGCTCTCGCAGGCGACGAGGACGAAGACGGCCGCGTAGCCGTACTGGTGGAGGAGGTGACTGACGTTCACGGGAAGCAGCCGCCTAGGGTAGAGACGGACAAAGGGAGCACCGGTGGATAGAACTTTCTACTTGGACGTGAACAACTTCGCGGTTCACACCGCCTACCTTCACGGCTTCATGCGTTTCTCGGCCGTGTACCTCGTGGGCATCTTCGGGCTCTTCGTGCTCGCAGCGTGGTGGTTCGCCCGCCAGCAGCGCCAACCGGCCCGCTCGGTGGCTGCGTCGATCTGGGCCGCCGGCGGAACGCTCGCCGCCGTTGGGATCAACCAGCCGATCACCCACGCCGTGGCCCGCCCCCGCCCGTACTACACCATCCCCGGTGTCGAGGTCCTAGTCGCCAAGGCACACGACTACACATTCCCATCCGACCACGCCATCACCGCTGGGGCTGCCACCGCCGGGCTGTGGATCGTCGCCCACTACGGAGGGCGGGTGATCAGGTGGTTGGCCGCGGTCAGCACGGTGTTCGCCCTGTTCATCGCCTTCGCCCGGGTGTACGTGGGCGCCCACTACCCCGGCGACGTCGCCGCCGGCCTGGCGATCGGCGCGGCGATCGTGGTGCTGGGATGGCTGGTCCTCAAGCGCCCGCTCACCGCCGTCGTCGGCAGGTTCGCCGAGGCGCGGCTCACCAGGGTGCTGGTGGTCAGCCGCTGAAAGGAGTCGAGGGGCCGCCGCTTTGTCCGGAAACTACTGCTCGGCGAGGAGGGCGTCGAGGTCGGCGAGCGGGGAGCGGGGAGCGGCGCCGTCCGCTTCGACGCGGACCTCGTGTATGCGCCCGGTGAAGGGGAACGGCGCCCGGTAGCCGGGGCCGACGGCGGGACCCTGCTCCCAGCCGCAGGTCAGGCCGCCCCCGGTCAGGTTGTAGCGGGACACCGGCACCCTCTCGATCCTGCCCGACGCGACGACGCGCCCGTCGACGAGCAGGCGGGCGTCGCCGGGCGGGTCGAACTCGAACCCGAGGGCCCTTCTGCCGGGCTCGAGCGGCGAGTCGGCGGTGATCACGTCGAGGTGGGCGCCGACGAAGTTGTGCACGTAGCGCAGCCGGCCGTCGAGGACGTGGAGGCTCCAGCCCCCGAGGACGGTTCCCAGAGCCAGCAGCACCCCGTCGGCTCCCTCCGGGGGGATGTCGACGCGGGCCTCGATGCGGTGGCGGCGGCCCCGGATCTGCATGACGCGGTTCTCCGGGACGATCGCTCCCGGGCGGAACGTCTGGGCCGGGCGTTCCGGGGGTGAGCGGCGCGGGTCGAGCATGGTCTCGATCAGCCGGTGGTCGAGGGGAAGCACCTGGTAGCGCTCCGCCTCCTCCCACCACAGGCGCACCAGCTCCTCGACCATGGCGGGATTCTCGGCGGCGAGATCCTCGGTCTCGGCCGGGTCGACCGCCACGTGGTACAGCTCCCACACGTCCTCGTCATAGGGGGCGTCGGGGTTGCGCCCCTCGCCGTAGAGGTCGATGAACGGGTGGAACGTGACGGCCTTCCACCCGTCGCGGTAGATGCCCCGGCTGCCGAACATCTCGAAGTACTGGACGCGGTGGCGCTCTCCGCTCCCCGGGTCCAACAGGTTGTCAGTTATACTGACGCCTTCTAGTGGGCTCTGGGGTACGCCGGCGATCTCGGCGGGGGGCTCGACGCCGACGAGGTCCAGGATCGTCGGCATCACGTCGACGGCGTGGGCGAACTGCCGGCGGGGCGGCCCACCGGCGGGGAGCCGGGCCGGCCAGGTGAAGATGCACGGGTCGGCGATCCCCCCCTGGTGGACCTCGCGCTTCCAGCGCCGGAACGGGGTGTTGCCGGCCATCGTCCAGCCCCAGGGGTAGTTGTTGTGGGCGGTGGGGCCGCCGAGCTCGTCGATCCGTTGGCGGAGCTCCTCCGCCGCGGCGGGGGCCACGTTCCAGAGGCGGACGTCGTTGATGGAGCCT
>Ga0070737_10004139_pt1 | contig 14843 bp, 13 predicted proteins | sample Coa_R1_10_FD_66438 | JGI IMG/M metagenome (GOLD analysis project Ga0070737, IMG submission 66438) | Surface soil microbial communities from Centralia Pennsylvania, which are recovering from an underground coalmine fire - Coalmine... | ecosystem: Environmental > Terrestrial > Soil > Unclassified...
AGTGAAGCTCCTGCCTCTCGTCAAGCGCGTGGCCTTCGAAATGCGCGAGCGACTGCCCCAGCATGTGGAGATTGCTGACCTGGCCGGCGCTGGAGTCCTCGGGCTGCTGCATGCCGTGCGGAAATTCGACGCGCGGAAGCACGTGAAGATCGAAACCTACGCGCGCCACCGCATCCGCGGCGCCATCCTGGACAGTTTGCGGGAAATGGATACAGCTTCACGCGACATGCGCCGCAAGAACAAGAACGCGGAGAAAGTCTATCAGAGGCTGCAATCTGAGCTAGGCCGGGCCGTCACCGATGATGAGATGGCCCAGGCGCTCGGCATTAGTCTGAAGAAATGGTACCGAACCATGCAGGAACTGAACAGCATGGGCGTAGAGTGGATGAGGCCCGCGCAACTTCCAGAAGCGAACATTGTGGATGAGAAGAATTTGCCGGCGGATGGCCGCGAGAATCCCTTCGATCTTTGCTACCGCAACGAGCAGCGGGAAATCATGGGGCGCGCCGCAGCGGCGTTGCCGGAAAGAGAGCGAATGGTGATTGCGCTTTACTATGAGCGCGAAATGACTATGAAGCAGATCAGCGAAAAAATGGGGATTGACGAATCCCGCGTTTCCCAAATTCACAGCGCAGCGCTCGCCCGCCTGCGCAACAAAGTGAAAAGAATTTTGCACCCGGCGGCATCCAGCGCGCCTCCGGCGTTTATGGTGGCGGAATCGGAAGGATCGCGCCCAGCGGCGACCTTTTGACAACCTCCGGTTCTCGTTCTTTGTATTCAGTCACCAGCCTAATCGAGTTTCTTACGGTCCTCCTTCCCACGCGCAGGGCTTCAATTTCCAGCTCTGCGCGTATTTTTTTAACCGCATCGTGCAAGCCCAGCGCTATGTTTCAGCCATTTAGTGAACGTTTTCGGCTATGCGCGTGGCCGGAAGATCGCGGAAGCTAAACTGGCACTTAATCGAATCGTACGGTTTCCCGCCGGCTTCAGCATACGGATAAACGAAGTAATTTACGGGCGGACCGTCCTGCTTGGGTGAAAGCGTGAGGTCGCGACCCACTGAAAAGCGTACGCGGTCTGCATCCAAACTGCCAAAGTAAAAATCATGCATGGCCGGTTCCAGCCAGGCTTGGGAAATGTCCGCTGGAACCCATCCGAGCTTTTGCACGTAGAATTCAGCCCAGCAGTGATAGCCTGGTACCGGCCCCTCACGCGAGTCTGTGGGGATTTGAAAGCCGATTGCGAATCGCGCAGGAATTCCCGAAGATCGCGCGAGCGCCATGAAGAGCGAATGAAAGTCCGTACAATTGCCGTGGTGTGAGTCGCAGGCCCACAACGCGTCTCCATGCCCCCAACCCGTTCCGGACTTGTCATAACGCATGTGGTGAAACACGTAATTGTAAAGCGCGTAGGCCTTTTCGATCTCGCCCTGCTTGCCGCGCGTGTCCGACATCGCAATCTGACGGATCAGGCCGCCGGTCGGCACCAGGCGGTCCGGCTGCAAATACCGGACCAGCGTCACCGGCACTTGCGACGGATCGCTGTTGTAACGCAGCAGGCTCGCGTAGTCGCCTTTGGAATATTCCTGCCGGGTGACCTTGTAGACGATCTTAAAGTCAGCGGTTGCGGAGCGGGGATGGTGAATTTCCGCATAGACCATGCGGTCGCCGAATTCCGGCTCCCGCGTGATTCGCGTGGGAACGGAGCCGGAAATCTTGAGCGCCGTCACCGCCTGATGCGCATCTGAACTCGCCAGCGGAATCCACACCCGCACCGTGCCTGCGCTGGGCGAAAGGTTCGTGAGATGGACGGCGTAAGTAAACTCAAAGGTCCGCGAAGGGCTTGTATTTTGCGGCCCAGCCAGCGCGAATAGCGCGGCGCTAAGCATCAGGGTGAAGCTCGCGGGCAATGCCAACTTGGTTTTCATGGGAATCTCCTAGACGCTGAAAGGTTGTAGCGATGATTAGGTCCGGTCACTAGAGCCAAGCAGCCGGGGTCTGAGCTGCACAGCCAAGTAAGTTCCAAACCCGTGGACAAGGCCTCATGCTAGCAACCGGAATCGCCTTCGTCAAGGCAAGCAACAGGCGAGCGAAGGCGCAAATACTCACATGGAAAGAGACCATAGCAAAACAGATGGTACGTTCCATTAGGTCGGAATAACAGCGGAGTGTTTGACGAACACCGGTCCGCCTCCTAGAATGGAGGGTCTGGCCGTTAAGGGTTATCTTTTCTGGAGGATCCTGCCATGGCGGTTAAAATTGCAATCAACGGGTTTGGACGCATCGGTCGCAACGTGCTGCGCGCCGTCCTAACTGATCCGGACATCGAAGTTGTGGCGACAAACGACATCACGGATTCACGCACGCTGGCTCATCTGCTCAAGTATGACTCGATCCTTGGAACTCTGAAAAATGAGATCGGTCATGGCAAGGATTGCATTCATGTCGATGCCCGCACCATCCGCGTCTTCAAGGAAATGGATCCGGCAAAGATTGACTGGTCTTCGCTCGGAGCGCAAATCGTGGTGGAATCGACGGGGAAATTTACCAACGCTGAGGATGCCAAGAAGCACCTGCGTGGCAGCGTGAAGAAGGTGATCATCAGCGCGCCTGCCAAGGGCGAGGACATCACGATCGTGCTTGGGGTCAACGAAAAGATGTACGACCCGGCTAAGCACCATGTGATTTCAAACGCCTCTTGCACCACAAATTGTTTGGCGCCGCTGGCCAAGGTAGTGCACGAAAATTTCCGGATTGTAAAGGGAGCGATGACTACCGTCCACTCCTACACCAACGACCAGCGAATTCTGGATTTCCCTCACAAGGATCTGCGCCGGGCTCGCGCCGCTGCGGTCTCGATAATCCCCACTTCTACAGGCGCCGCCAAGTCGCTGGGGCTGGTGCTGCCGGAACTGAAAGGCAAACTAGATGGTTACTCGATGCGCGTGCCTACGCCCGACGTTTCTCTAGTGGACTTGGTGGCGTTTGTCGAAAAATCCACCACCACAGAGGAGTTGCAAGAAGCCTTCCGTAAGGCCGCCGAAGGCCCGCTCAAAGGCATTCTCGGCTACGAGACTGAGGAGTTGGTTTCTGCGGACTTTCGCGGCGACCCGCGGTCATCGATTGTAGACGCCGGCTTCACCAAGGTGATTGACGGCACATGTGTGAAGGCAACTTCCTGGTACGACAACGAATGGGGTTATTCCTGCCGCGTGAGGGACCTAGTGAAATACGTGGCGGCGAAGCCCTAAAGTCAGGGAGTGGGAGCAGCGAATTTGGACCAGGCACTCGGTAGGCAGTGGACCCTGAATCCGATACCTTGAGGCAAGAAGAGCGTTGAGCAACGATCATTGGTTCGAAATCCTAAAGGACATACTTATTGCCTTTCCTACCGTGACGTTCACGGGTTGGATAGCTTATTGGACGTGGCGGCGCGACCAGGAGAGACTCAGGGTTCAGAAGTATCTGGTATTTGATCGCACAATCGAAGGGAAGCCGGTTTTGGTCACGAATAGCGAGATCGGAGTTTTGGTCATCAACCTCTCACTGTTCCCCGTTCGAATCTGTGCTGTGGGTTTCACGACACCCGAAAAAGGGAAGCCCATCGAATTGCGCGACGCCGAAGTAGAGGTAGAGAAGCAGGAGCAGTTTGCCCCTCCACCGTTTCCAAATCTCCAAAGAGGCAAAGTTCGATGGCCAGTAGAAATTCCAAGTCACAGCCGTCAGTTGTTCTATTCTGGCAGGGACGATTTGATAGCGCTTGCCAAGGAGCTGCCTGACGGATTCCGGAACACCGCTGCCTGCAAGGCAATCGCAGTCACCGAGACACGCAAGAGAATCTACTCAAGGCCCTCTTGGCATTGGAGATTGGCTAATGCCTGGTGGCGCATGAGAAGTAGCGCAACGTCTCGCTTTTCAGAGACTCTGCGGCGTTTCGGCCGGGCCACACACCTCTGACAACGGACAAAACCGGAAAGTGACGATGGCCAAACTCTCCATTCGCGACGTTGACTTAAAGGGCAAGCACGTATTCATGCGCGTGGATTTCAACGTTCCGCTCGATGGTGACGGTAACATCACGGATGACACCCGCATACGGGCTACATTGCCGACCATCCAGTACGCTCTGGAACATGGCGCGCGCCTGATTCTGGCGTCTCATCTGGGCCGCCCCAAGGGCAAGCCCAACCCGAAGATGAGCCTGCGCCCAGCGGCGACGCGGCTCTCCGAGTTGCTTGGCAAGCCCGTCCAGTTTGCCGAAGACTGCGTAGGGACCGAGGCTGAGACGAAAGCGAAGACGCTCACGGATGGTGAAGTGTTGTTGCTTGAAAACCTGCGCTTTCATCCGGAAGAAGAGAAGAACGATTGGCCATTCGCCGAAAAGCTTGCGGGCCTTGCGGATCTATATGTGAACGATGCATTTGGTTCCGCACATCGCGCCCACGCTTCCACCGAGTCCATCACTCATTTCCTTCATCCCGCTGCCGCAGGTTTCCTGATGGAAAAGGAAATCGAAAATCTTAGCAAAGCAGTAGAAAATCCAGCCCACCCTTATGTTGCGATCATCGGCGGAGCGAAAGTCTCGGACAAGATCGACCTGCTCAACAATCTGATGAAGCATGCGGACGCCATCCTTATCGGCGGCGCGATGGCTTACACCTTTCTCAAAGCGCAGGGTTACGAAGTGGGCAAGTCCTTGGCGGAAGAAGAAAAACTCGATCACGCGCGGGAAATGCTGCAAGCTGCCAGGGAACGCAAGGTGACGATCCAGCTTCCCAAAGACCACGTAGTGGCAGAGAAAATCGACCCTGGCAGTAAGGCCGAAACGGTAGGCAGTGTTGATATCCCTGCTGACCGCATGGGTGCGGATATTGGCCCGGCCACGCGCCTTATTTACGCCGCAGCCATTAAGAGCGCGAAGACGATCGTGTGGAATGGGCCGATGGGCGTTTTCGAGATTCCGCAATTTGCCGAAGGCACACTGGCCGTCGCCAAAGCGGTGGCGGAATCATCCGCCTTTTCAATCGTGGGCGGAGGTGATTCGCTGGCCGCCGTCGCCAAGGCCGGAGTCGCCTCCAAAATCTCTCATATTTCCACCGGCGGCGGCGCATCGCTCGAATTCCTCTCCGGATTGAAGCTGCCAGGCGTCGAAGCGCTGACGGACCGCGGATAGTGTATGACAAACCGTGAGCGCACGCTTGAAACGCTGGAGGCGAATTCCCACGGCCTCTGTGACGAATGCATCAGCAAGGTCTCCGGTATTTCACTTCACCAAACCGTGCAGCAGCTTTGCTCACACCTGGCTAAAGAAGGGCTTTCCTCGCGTAGAAAAGGGGCGTGCAGCCGCTGTGGAAAGAGTGTGTTGGTTAACAAACTGGCAGTCGCGCAGCGGGAGACGGAGGGACCACCGCCCCTCCTAACGCCGACGGGATCAGGATCAGAAGGAACGCAACCCTGGTTCGATGAAATGCCCACGACCTTAGTGAGAATGCTCAATCAGCTTGATCCATCGGGAAGAGGAGAGCCTTTTCGAAGAGGGTAACGAGACTAAGAGACAAAGGAGATTTGCCCGCCAACATCTCTTGTTGGATGCTCACGTGGACGTCCCTTCGAAACATCGTTGCATTCGAGGGACATGTTTTAACTATTCGGGAGATGGAAATCGCCCGGCTCGTTCGAAAGGAACTCAACACCTATACAACAAACTGCTTTCGTGCGTAAGTAAAGACGTTTATGCCAACCGAGCCTAGACATCCCGTTATCGCGGGTAATTGGAAGATGTACAAAACCATCGCCGAGGCGGTGGGGTTCATTCGTGCGCTCAAGCCTAAAATTGCAGGGATCGACCACTGCGAAGTTATAGTGGCGCCGCCATTTACGGCATTGCAAGCCGTGGCGGAATCCGCCGCGGGCAGCGTTATCAAGGTTTCCGCCCAGGACGTAGCATGGGAGAAAGAAGGGGCGTTCACGGGCGATGTCTCCGCCCCTATGCTGCGCGAGGCCGGCTGTACGCACGTGATCATCGGCCACTCTGAACGCCGCCAGTTTCATGGGGAGACTGACGAGAGGGTTAATCGCAAGCTCAAAATGGCTCTGGCTAGCGGTCTTACGCCCATTGTCTGCCTGGGCGAGACGCTAGCCGAGCGTGAAGCGGGCCGCACGCAAGAGGTTCTAGAACGGCAAGTTACGCACGGATTCGCCGGGTTGACCGGAGCGGACTTTTCCCGTATCATCATAGCGTACGAACCGGTGTGGGCCATAGGAACCGGACGCACGGCCACTCCGAAGATAGCTGCTGAAAGCCACCGATTTTTGCGTGAGTTGGCGCAGAAGCGGTTCGGGGAGAATTTGGCCCGCGCGGTGCGGATACTTTACGGCGGCAGCGTTAAGCCCGATAACATCCGCGGCTTGATGAGTCAGAAAGAAATTGATGGCGCCCTGGTAGGCGGCGCGAGTCTGGATGTGGACTCGTTCTCTGCCATTGTAGGCTACAACTTGTAGCAAAGCATCAGACAGGAAGCGAAAAAGTATGTTGCATGGTCTAATCCTGGCGGTTCACGTTGTGGTGAGCCTGCTGATCGTCCTGGTGGTGCTCATTCAGGGCGGCGAAAACGTTGATATTACCGCCGCCTTCGGTGGCGTCAGCCAGGCGGCGTTCGGTCCGCGCGGAACGGTTTCCACGCTGGCGAAGATGACTTGGGTGCTGGGCGCTATTTTTCTCATCACTTCGGTGACGCTTTCTGTCTGGGCTACGAAGGGCCGCACGAGCTCGGTTTTGGAGAATTCGCCCCGTCAATCGGCGCCCAAAACTCCCGGCAATGCCCCCGCCGCCCCGGCGAATCCAGTTCAGAAATAGCCAGCGCTTTTTGGCGTTTTTCCAGGCGCTTCCTGCTGCTACTTTAATGTGCGGAAGTGGCGAAATTGGCAGACGCACCAGCTTGAGGGGCTGACGGTCGCAAGACCATGGGGGTTCGAGTCCCCCCTTCCGCACCATTTTAATCCGAGGCTTTCCGGTATCGGTCCGGCAGCGGGCAGTTTCACTTGTCACGCACCTTGAATGCCTAGAGGTTAGGCCGCGAGAGTTTTTGCGGCCTTTCTTATGCCCTCCCGCCCGCTCTTTATGATAAATTGCCCTCGTGCCTCCACCTGTTGACACTCAGCACCGGCTGAGGGAAATCTGCCGCGTCGCGGCGCGCATTTTCTACGAAAAAGGCTACACCGGCGCCTCCATGCAGGAGATCGCCGAAGCCGTGGGCTTGACGAAGGCGGGTCTATACCACCACATCGGCAGCAAAGACCGCTTGCTCTTCGAGATCATGAACTACGGAATGGATATTCTGCAGGAGACTGTGCTTGACCGTGTAGCCGCCATCCAGGACCCACGGGAAAAGTTACGGCAAACCATCGCCGGCCATATCCACCTGATCGTCCGTGCACGGGACCTGGAAATCACAGTCATCCTTCACGAAAACCGGTCACTGCGCGGCCCGCTGCGGGATAAAATTGACGCTCGCAAGAGGGAGTACACGCATTTTCTCGAAAACCTCATCGCCGAGGTGCAGCATAAATGGGAAGGCGCACCCGCGATTTCGCCGACACTGGCGGCATTCGCCTTGCTGGGCATGATCAACTGGTTGTATCAATGGTACCGGATCGAAGGACCCGTCCCGGAAAGCGACCTTACAGAGGCATATTCGGAATTCTTTTTTCGCGGGCTGCTTGGCACGCAAGTCTAGCCCTGCATTGCACGATCCATAACACAAGTCAAGGGAGGCGATGCCCACAATGATGCAGACCTTAGTGGCGATACAGGGTGAGCGCGGCTCTTTCAGCGAAGAGGCCGCAGGCGCTTTGCTCGGGCGCAACGCCCGTGTGCTGCCCAAGGAAACGTTCGCCGCCATTTTCAAAAGCGCCGCGGAAGGCGAGGCGCGGTACTGCCTTGCGCCCATCGAAAATACGCTTGCGGGCTCGGTCTATGAAAATTACGATCTCCTGCTTGAAAACGACCTGCACATCGTGGCGGAAGTGAACCTGCGCATCGTGCATAACCTCATCGCTTTTCCCGGTACCACAATGGAAAATCTCCGCCAAGTCTATTCTCACCCGGTGGCGCTTGCGCAGTGCGGAAAGTTCTTCAAGCGGCATCCCAAAGTAGAAAAAATCCCGTTCTATGACACAGCGGGGAGCGTGAAGATGCTTGCTGAAAGGAAGATTACCGGTGCGGCGGCCATTGCCAGCCACATCGCCGCCCGCGTCTATGGCGGACGAATTCTCCAAAAGCATCTCGAAGACCACGCGGAAAATTACACCCGCTTCCTGCTACTGTCGCGCAAGCCAGTTGTAGCAGCGGGGAGCAACAAGGTCTCGATCGCATTTTCCACGCGCAACGTTCCTGGAGCGCTTTTTAAGTGCCTCAGCGTTTTTGCCCTGCGCGATATTGACCTGACCAAAATGGAATCCCGTCCCCTGCGCGGCCGTCCGTGGGAATACTTCTTTTACTTGGACTTCGCAGGAAACATCAAAGATCAAAAGTGCAAATCTGCCCTCGCGCATCTCTCTGAAGTCACCGAATTTCTCCGCGTTCTCGGCTGTTATAAGAGCGGCGAACGATGAGCTGACCCACCCTACCGTATCTGGCGATCGCTGATTGATGCAGCAGGAATAGCCAAGGAAGCCGATTCCCGGTGTGGCAACCCTCATACCTTCGGGTTCCATAAAGAAATGGACTCCGATACGTTCTTCGTTGGACAATACAGAGAGAGTATCTATGTGAAGGCGGACAGTGAAGAGGACGCTGACGCGCTATCGCCAGGGTAACCGTTGGCCGCGTTTCGACTGTAGATTGAAAAAACCAGTTGCACAAGTAGCTGCGCTGGCAACACTACGTAATGAATCTGAAGGTTCACGCTCTCAAAAGCATCGGAACGCGGTGGTTTAGACTCGGCATTCACATGATTGTCGGGTTTCTCCTCGCCCCCTTTATCCTGCACCGGCTTGGCGATTACGCCTTCGGTTTATACGTTCTGATACTTTCACTCACTGGCTATTACGGACTTCTGGATTTTGGGATTCGCTCTTCCGTGGTCCGCTACGTGGCTCGCTTTCGCGCAACGGGAGAGCGAGACAGCCTCAATCGATTTCTCAGCACAGCGTTTTTCACATACAGCATCGTGGGGTGTGTCCTACTCGGGGTTACTGCGGTCGGGACATTGTATGTCGATTCCGTCTTCCATGTTTCTTCCAGTTTCGTCACTTCTGCTCGTCTTCTGCTGGTCATTTGTGGAACGGCCATTGCTTTGAGCTTTCCGCTTGGCGTATTCGAAGGCGCAATGGAAGGCCTCCAAAAATTTCCAACCATAGATATCACGCAGATCGTAACTGCGCTCCTGCGTGCAGTCTTGATTGTGATCGCGTTGAGTCATGGTTTGGGATTGCTGACGGTTGCCCTAATTACAGTAGGCGTAGGCATTCTAGGTCGAGCCGCCTTTGTGGTCATCGTCTACCGGGCCATATCCTTTCACATATCCTGGAAACTCATAGACAGGTCTTCCCTGCGCCTTATGGCAAGCTACAGCCTGCCGACGTTCGTTATCGGCGTGGGAGACCGCTTGCGGGGTGGAATAGATGCAACGGTGATCGGCATCTTTCTGTCGTCGGTAGCGATAACCTACTTTTCTATTGGCGCTAGGCTCGTGCAATACGGAACGCGCTTAGCGAGCAGCATGAGTGACATTTATACGCCCATGGCCGCCCATTTTGACGCTGCCGGAGATATGGCAGGCCTTCGCAAAGTTCTCATGCACGGAACGCGAGCCTGCGCATTAGTCCTGTTTCCGATCTGTGCCATGCTCATCATTCTTGGCAAACCTATTATTGCTCTGTGGATGGGACCGCGATATGTTCCGGTCAGCTATCCCATACTAGTGATCCTGGCTTTGGGTTCGGCGCTGTATACGCTCCAGGGACCTTCCTTTCGAATCCTTTATGGCATGGCTCGTCATGGCTGGATGGCCGTCATCCGTTTGTCGGAAGGCGCTGCCGTTCTTTTATTCAGCATTTTGCTGGTTCGGCGGTTTGGGATAGAAGGCGTGGCGTTGGGCACTGCGATTCCGCTCGCGTGCAGCAGTCTGTTTTTTTACCCCCTCCATCTCTGCCGCTTACTAAAAACTCCGGTTGCGCAGTATTTCACGCGCGCCTATTTGCTTCCGCTGGGCCTTTGCACTCCCATGGTTATTGCCCTGGTTCTGCTGCGGCGGCTGTTTCCGGGCGCCAGCTACTTTGCGATTTCTGTTCAGATTGCTGGGGGGGGCCTGGTTTATGGTGTCGCCTTCGGCTGGTTCTTCTTTACGCAAGAACCTTTTGGAATACAACTGCGGAATCGCACAACTCAATTTCTTCGCCAAGCCAGCGCTCGTTGATTCACCCTGGAAGCGCGCTGCGAGGAGCAGCAAAAAGTGAGCAGAATGTACGAGCACAGCAACCCTGTGATTCCCAGCGAGAGTCGCAGCGTCTTGGACGTGGGCTGCGGTGACGGCGCAAGCCTTCGCGACGCTCACCTTCCCGTAGGTTCGCTTTCTGTTGGCGTGGATATTAGCCTAAACTCCCTGAAAGCGTGCCGCAGCAAACTGCCTTCCTCGCACTTTATCTTGACCTCTGGGGATGAACTGGCTCTGCGCGGAGAGACTTTTGACGCCTACCTTTCCAGGGTTTCCTGGCCATATACGCATATTCCTTCCACGGCGAAGGAGGCATATCGGGTTCTGAAGCCAGGGGGCTATCTCTGGGTTAAGCTTCATCCATTCAGTTTCGTGTTGTCACACTGGCTGGCAAGCGCCCGGTCCTTAAACTTCAAGGACGTCTTTTTCCGCACATACGTAATATTGAACGGCGTTGTATTACACTTCATGGGGCAGAATTACAGGTTTCCATTGAATCGGAAGCGGTGCGAAAGCTTCCAAACGGTTCGTTCCATCAAGCGCGCGTTAATTCAAGCGGGCTTCCGCGACGTCCAAATCACGCAAGGAGCTTCGTTTCTGGCAACTGCGCGAAAATAGACTGCGCCTCTCGCCGCGCATGGCATGCAGCGCGCCCCAAGATGGCTTTAATTTTGCTGGTGCGCCGCTCTATGAGCGGCGAAATCCGCCGGTCGCAGACCGGCGCGCCAGGTTTGGAGTGTTGTCGACTTATGGCGTTATGTATGGCATTTGTAATTCCCAGTAGAATGAAACTTCACGAATAGGAGGCTTGGCTCACGTGAGAAGTTTGTACGTTATGGGCGGGCGGCAGAGAAAAAGCTTCGAAAACATCGAGGCGGAGTGGTTCCTCTTTGAGAAGGCGCTGGTCTTGCGCGTGGACACGGAGACGGGAAAGGGCGAGGTCTGCCTGGAATATGAGACGCCATTGGAAGCTCGCGCCAGCGAAAAGAGTTCAGTCATGTTCAAGTCCGGCTCTCTCAAAGACAACAGGCTTTATCTCTGCACATCCACGGAAGTGATGATCTATGAAGTCCCCTCTTTCAAGCGCCTGGCCTACATCTCACTACCCTGCTTTAATGATCTTCATCACGTTTGCCCGGCGCCGAACGGCAATCTGATGATTGCCGCCACGGGTATGGATATGGTCCTCGAAATCACTCCGGAAGGCAAAGTTGTGCGTGAATGGAGCGCTCTGGGCGATGACCCGTGGCAACGATTCTCGCGTGAGGTCGACTATCGCAAGGTCGCAACCAACAAACCCTACCGCGCTCACGCGAATTATGTGTTCTGGATCGGCGATGAACCGTGGGTGGGGCGGAGCGACCTGAAAGATGCCGTTTCGCTTGAGAATCCACGCCGGCGCATTGACGTCGGAATCAACTGTGTTCACGACGGAATCCCGTTTAACGGCAGCATTTATTTCACGACTGTTGATGGCAACCTCGTCGCTGCCAATCCAGATACATTGCGGGTCGACCGCGTGATTGACCTCAAGACGATCGATAATCCCAATAATGCTCTGCTGGGCTTTTGCCGCGGCATTTTTATTGAGGATGAAAAAAAGTTTTGGATCGGCTTTACGCGTGTCCGTCAAACGAAATGGAAGGAGAAGGTGGCATGGATTAAGAGGACTCTCATCGCGGCCCAAAAGCCTACGCACCTCGCCCTTTACGATATTGAGCGCCAGAGACTACTGAAGGAAATCAACCTCGAAAATTTCGGAATGAATGCAGTGTTTAATATGTTTCCCACCGAGAACGCTTTACCGACGGCCGCAAAAGCGTGACAACCTTCGGCCTTTCGGTAGGGATAGCCTGTACCCTGAATTTGCAGAAGTTAGTAAGCTCCGCGAACTGCTAAATGAAAAACCTGAATCTGAAGCTTGCTGTTTACGAGGACTTGAACTCTCTCGACCGTCTTCGTCCCGCTTGGGAAGACCTGCTCGCCAGTTATCCAGCGGCTTCTATCTTCTCCACCTGGGAATGGCTTGCCCCGTGGTGGCGCGCTTTTGGGGGCGGCCAGCAACTCTTGGTCCTCGCGTTCTTTGACGGGGACAAGCTGGCAGCCTTGGCACCTCTGTCCATTGGAACCCAGCGCGGCCCAGGCGGAATCAAATTGCGCGTACTTCGGCTCATGGGGGACGGCAGCCAAGATTCCGATAATCTCGACCTCCCCGTGCGCCCCGGTTATGAGGAGGCGTTCGTGGACGCTCTCCTCGGTTATCTAAAAACCCGAAGGAGTTTGTGGGACTTGGCCGAACTTAATACTCTTCCCTCCAATTCCCTTCTGGGTGGAGTCTTGCCGCAAAATCTCGCGAAGAGGAAGTGGACGTATTGCATCCGCCGCTGCCCCTGTTCTGCGGTCGCGTTGCCTGCCACTTGGCAGGCATACGTCAGCAATCTCTCCAGCGAAGACCGCAACAACCTCACTCGCTACGGGCGCCGGCTTGAAAAGCGCTATCAGGTACGGATGTATAAGTGCACGGAGGAGGGCAAATTGCCGGCCTACCTCGATGTCCTCTTTGAGCTGCACCAGAAGCGGTGGCGCCTCCGGAACGAGCCCGGAAGTTTTGGTTCGCTCGCCCGACGGCAGTTCTACAACGAGATGGCCCGGTGTTTTCTCGCGAAGGATTGGTTGGAACTATGGGTGATGGAACTCAACCAAAGAATTGTTGCGGTCCAGTATGCCTTTCGATACGACTCCACGGTTTATCAGCTCCAGGAGGGGTTCGAACCAGATCACTCCCCAGACCGTATTGGTTTCATTCTGCGCGGGCACGTCCTGCAACATCTTATCGAGCAAGGTGTTCGCGTATACGACTTTCTCGGCGGCGAATCTCCCTCGAAAGCCCGCTGGGGCGCGCAGGTTGGCAATTATATTGATATCCACTTTGCCCGCCCCTACACGCTCGGGGCCGCTTATTTGCGGCTCCGCAGCGGCGCGCACGAAGGCAAGGAATGGTTTCGCGCCCATCTTCCGGGAAGCGCATGGTCCGCCTTACACTGGCTCAACCTGCACCTTCGAGGCGCATCTCCGCACAAGGGTGCGGCCAGCGAAGACTAAAGAGTCTGTGTGACAAAACCGTGGCTGTAGCGGCGGTCTATGACCGCCAGTCTTTATTTTTCAAATGCTTCGGCGCTCATAGAGCGCCGCTACAACTCAAATACGGCAGTTTTCACACAGACCTAAAGGCCACATGCCCTTCGAGCCGCCCATTCTCACGTTCTTAAATATCGCATGAATGGGCGCCATTTTGGCCGTGCTGAAAGAATGAGCGTTCCAGGTGCCAGCGGAAGTCAATGGGATGATTCAACGTGTAGATGCGCGGCAATAACCACGCATCCTGCCCGCGGCGTACGGGGGCGCTCACGGTGGTGACGCCGCTTGCAAAGCCCGCCTCGCGGCTCATCGCCGCCGTCCGCTGCGTGTAATTTGGGTTAAGCGCCGGGTGCGGGTAGGAAAAATGGCGCACCGCCGTCCCTAACTGTGTTTCCAGTCGCCGCTTCGATTCTACGAATTCATGCCGCGCCTCTTCCTCTGTTACATAGGCCATGTTCGGATGGCTAAGTGTATGCGAGCCCACCACATGACCCGCCGCATGCAGTCTTCGCACCTGATCCCAGTTCATCATGATTCCACCCGCCGCAGGCGGCGCGGCCTTCAACTCATCTTCGATCGAGCGAACCAGTTGCGCTTGCGCGTCACCCACGAGCCGGGCGCACTGGTCGCAGGCCGCCAGAAACGCGGCGCGCTGGCCGTCCGAGTCGCTGAGCGTAAAAACCCTCCCATTTCCAGGCTCCCGCCACTGCTTCTGCCGTGGCGTCCAAAACGCATGGCGCAGCCGGATAAACCACGGCAGACTCCCGTTGCCGATTGCGTCCACCGTCACATAGAACGCGCCTCGAATACCAAAACGCTCGAGCACCGGGGCCGCGATTTCGCAGTTATCCGCATAACCATCGTCAAACGTCACCGCGACGGCCCGGGGCGGGAGTTCGCCTTCTCCTGTCAGGAAAAGCAGAATGTCTTCCAGCGTGACGGGATGGAACGCACGCGCCACGAGCTCCATCTGCCGAGTGAACACCGCGGTCGAGTGGATGTTGTTTACGCCGATGGTATCCGCGCAGGTTTCCGGATGATCCCGGACGGAATGGTAAGCCAGAATCACGGCGGAAGGCGGAGCGAACCGCCCTGCCAACCTGGCCGCTCCCGCCGTCATCAGCGCTCGCTTCAACCAACGCTTTGACACGCTCGAAATCGCCAAACGCGCCTCTCCTCACCGTATTATCCCGGATTCCGAAGTTGAAGCTCAAGGTTTTGCTCCATGCGGGCTTCCCAAGAATGCGTTTTTACGCCGACGTTGTTTTTG
>Ga0070737_10004140_pt1 | contig 14839 bp, 13 predicted proteins | sample Coa_R1_10_FD_66438 | JGI IMG/M metagenome (GOLD analysis project Ga0070737, IMG submission 66438) | Surface soil microbial communities from Centralia Pennsylvania, which are recovering from an underground coalmine fire - Coalmine... | ecosystem: Environmental > Terrestrial > Soil > Unclassified...
TTCCGCCAGCACGCTGAGTTCGTCGCCGCCGCTGACCGCCAGACTGACATCGGCGTTGCCCGCGGCCAGTTGTTCCACGCCGCTGGTAATGGCTAGTACTGGGTGGAGCAGAAAATTGCCCGCCAGCAGGGCGGCGATTACGGTCAGCAACATTGCCAGCAGTGCGATGGCCGCCACCGTCCACAGCAGCGAGTGCACTTCGGTGGCGATCAGGGCAGTGGAGACGCCAACTTCGATTACCGCAAAGGGCACGCCGTTGATGTCCACTGGGCGGGCCATTTCGTAGGTCTGGCCGGACCACAGGGCGCGCAATAGACCAACGGGTATAGTGGAGCGGCTGAGGTCGTCAAGCTTGAAAATGGGGGGCGGCGGCGTGCTGGAGGGTGGGGTGTCGTCAGCGCTGGCTAGCAGTTGGCCGTCGACCCCCACCACCCGAATGAAGACCGCGTAATCCTCGAAGGCCAAGGCTGAGCGCATTTCGGCCCGCAACCCAGGGTCGGATTGAAGCGCGGTTTGCGGATCGTTGGGCGCCAAGGAGAGCGCCATCCGGACTTGCTCGAAGGTTTCTTTGCTGATCCGATCGCCCGAACCAATCAAGGCGCGCGCCATCAGCTTGAGGTTCCAATCGAGGTAGGCCAAGCTGAGCAGAGCGATTGCCAAAGTCAGCAAACAGACGAAGGTCCAAACCAGTTTTGCGCGCAAGCCCACGATGGCCGCCCTACTTGCCGCCTACCGGTTCCTTTTGCTCGTAGCGCTCCAAACGATTGTAGAGGGTCTTGAGACTTACGCCCAAAATCTCGGCGGCCTTGGTCTTGTTACCGCCAGCGTAATCGATGGTGCGGAAGATAAGCTCGCGCTCCAGTTCGTCCAAGCTGCTGCCCAGCCGGACCTGGAAGTTGCCATCGCTCTGGCGCGGGCGAAAATCGGGTGGTAGGTCGGCTATCCCGAGTAAGGGTTTTTGGCTCACGATGGCGGCGCGCTCGATGACGTTGCGCAACTGGCGTACGTTGCCGGGCCAGGGATGGTTGCGCAGCGCCTCGATGAATTGCTCGTCGGCCCCCTGGATCGGCTTGGCGCCGGAATTGCGAAACTGCTCGATGAAATATTCAACCAGGGCGGGAATATCCTCACGCCGCTCGCGCAAAGGCGGCAGCTCGACAGAGAAGACGTTAAGCCGATAGTAGAGATCCTCGCGCAAGCGCTCCTCGCGCAAGGCCCGCTCCAGCGGTCGGTTGGAGGCGGCCAGCACCCGTACATCGATCGGAATCTCGGCGCTGCCACCCAGCCGCCGCAGGCGGCGCTCTTCGAGCACTCGCAGCAACTTGGCCTGCAACTCCGGCTTCATCTCAGTGATCTCGTCCAGTAACAGGGTGCCACCCTCGGCTAGCTCGAAATACCCCTCGCGCCGCCTGTCGGCGCCGGTGAAGGCGCCACGCTCGTGGCCGAAGAGCTCGCTTTCCATCAGGGTGTCCGGTATCGCCGCGCAATTGACCGCGATGTAGGGTCCCTTGGCGCGCTTGGAGAGGGCGTGGATGGTGCGCGCGACCATTTCTTTGCCGGTCCCGCTCTCCCCGATCACAATTACCGAAGCCTCGGTAGGCGCCACCTGATCGATTAGGTGCAGAACCCGGCGCATGGAGGGGGCCGCGCCCACCATCGCACCCAACTCGCCCGCGCCCAGCAGGCGACGGCGCAGGCGGTCGTTTTCCTGGCGCACCGCCAGATGATCGAACAAATTGCCCAGCATCACACGCAGGTGGCCCGGATCGACGGGCTTGGTCAGATAGTCATAGGCCCCCAGTTTGATCGCCTGGACCGCATCCTGAATTTCGCCCTCGCCCGAGATCATCACCACCGCGCTCTCCTCGCCCGCCTCGCGCAGCTCGCGCAACAGCGTAATGCCGTCTTTACGCGGCATTTTCAGATCCGACAGGATCACGCTCGGATGGTGAGCGAGCGCGGCCTCCAGGGCCTGCTGACCGTCGGCGGCGGTATCCACCACGAATCCCCAGGAGAGCAGCAGCTCGCTCCAAGCCTCGCGCGTGGCGCTGTCGTCTTCGGCGACCAGGATGCGTTGTTCCATCGAATCGGTGTTCTCTACCAAGTAGCCATTAGTCCGATTGGTAAGTTAAGCGGCTGCGTTGCAAACGGCAAGCTACTCTCTTGAACAGCGCTGGAACCTATCCGGGCCGAGGAAGCGCGAGGGCGAAAATGCAGCCCAGAACGGATGGAGAAAAATGTTAACCCGCCTCAGTTGGCAGGTCTAGCCACCGGTTGAGTGGGAATGGAGGGCTCGTCCACGGCCAGCGGCTCGATCGAAATAATTAACGCCCCCTGCTCATAGCGCGGCCCGCCCACCAACAGCACCCCACCGCTGATAATTTTGAAATCGGTAGTCATCAGCGGCTGGTCGCCTTCAAACAGCGTCACCTCCAGGTGGATCATGTCACCGTCGCGATCGATCGGTTCGATTTGCAAAATGCGCCCCCCGGGCAGGTCGAATTCCACCAACTGACCGAACCGGGTCTGACGATCCTGGTGGCTGACCAAATGATAGGTGGTGAAGTGGAATAGCCGTTCCAGATGGCGTTGGAGAGCACGTAGGCTGGCATCGCAACCCTTGTTGGTGTCGGAGGCTAGGACCGAGTTGATCCTTACTTCGACCGCCCCCGCCGAGTGCTGCGCGGCCGCGCTCACCGCCAGGGTGACCAGCAGCACCATGCTCAAGCCGGCGGTTCGGGTTGCCCGTTCAGTTATCGCCCGAATCCTCATCCGGCAACCATATCACCGTGGTTTTGTTCTCCGGCTCACTCCAGACTGCCACCGAGGGCGCCTTGGTTTCCAGGCGTGAGATGTAAGCCTGGCTGTCCTGGTCGGTGGCGGCCACCGTCTGGGGCTGGCTAATAGCCGGCTGTGCGGCAGCGGCAAAATTGGAGCTCGTTGCGTGCATCGCATGACTGGCCCGGCCACCCATCAACAGGATGATCCAAGCGCCCACCGCCAGCGCGGCCGAGGCGAAACTTAAGCCCGCCATCCAGCCCGCGGACCACTCTGGCGGGCGCACGCGCCCAAGCCACGCGCGTCGCGGGGGGTGTGCGGGCAATCGCGCCATCACGGCGGCGGTAAAGTCGGGTAGCTCGGGCGGCGCCAGTAGCTGGCGCAGCTCGTGGCCGACCAGCCCCAAGTCCAGCAGCTCCTGGCTGCATGAGGGGCAGTCCACCACATGGGTTTTCACCAGCGTGGACTCGGCTTCGGCCAACTCTCCGTCGTGGTAGGCGGAGAGCAAGGGGTTTATGAAATCGCAGCGATCCAAGGCTTTCTCAGTTTACTCGCACGTCTTTCAGCAACTCGCGCAGCCGGTTGCGGGCATAATGCAAGCGGCTCATCACGGTGCCCTTGGGACAACCTAGGATGTCGCTAATCTCGTCGTAACTAAGACCGTCGACTTCGCGTAAAAGTATCACCGCGCGATGGTCCGGGGTCAACTCATCCAAAGCCTGATTCAATTTGGCTCCTAACTCCCCGCGCGCCGTAGTTGTGAATGCGTCGGGCTGCGGCGCAGGTACTCGTTCCAATTCCGCTTGCGCTTCTTCACCATGCATCACCAGGTGGCGTCCCTCGCGCCGGCGCCAATCGATCGCCAAGTTAGCGGCGATGCGATAAAGCCAAGTGGCAAAACTGGAGCGCGCCTCGAACCGTGACAAGTTCTGAAAAGCGCGTATGAAAGTCTCCTGCCCCAGTTCTATCGCGTCCTCCGGGTTGTGTACCAGAGCCCTTGCTACCGATATCACGCGGCGCTGGTAACGCTCCACCAATATCCCAAAGGCCTCACGCTGGCCCGCGGCGGCACGCTTGATGAGCTGCCGCTCCTCGTCATCGGGTTTGAGCGCGCTTCTCAAGGGAAGTAGACGAAGGAGCGGCCGGTTACATTCACGGGCTTAGCGGGCTGAGGTCGGCCCAATTGGGTCCGGCCTTGAGTTCTACCCGTAGTGGTACCGCCAACTCGGCCACCTGTTCCATCTCGGCCCGCGCCAGCGCCGCTGCCGTATTCAATTGTGCTTGAGGCACTTCGAACAGCAATTCGTCGTGAACTTGTAACACCATTTGAGCGCCCGGGGCCTGGGCCGCCAGCTTCCCTTGCAGCCGCACCATCGCCATCTTTATCAAATCGGCGGCGGTGCCCTGAATGGGGGTGTTGATGGCGATGCGCTCGGCCTGAGCCCGTGCGCCCCCTTGCGGCGAATTAAGCTCGGGCAAATAGCGGCGTCGCCCCAGCAGCGTGGCCACGTAACCGCGCGCCCGCGCCTGCGCTAAGCAATTTTCAAACCAGGCGCTGACCCCGGGCAGCCGCGCGAAATAAGCCTTGATGTAGCTAGCGGCCTGCTCCAACGCAATCGCCAGCTCACCGGCCAAACGCTGTGGTCCCATGCCATAGATAATCCCAAAATTGATAACCTTGGCGAGCCTGCGGGCTTCCGAATCGACTGCGTCCGGGCTGACTCCCAACAATTCCACTGCGGTTCGTTGATGGATGTCCTCGCCCCTGACAAAAGCCTCCACCAAGGTGGGATCGGCCGAGAGATGGGCTAGGATACGCAGCTCTATCTGGGAATAATCGGCCGAGAGCAAGAGCGCACCCGGGCGTGCCACGAAAGCCCGCCGAATGCGCCGTCCCTCGGCGCTGCGCGTGGGAATATTCTGGAGATTAGGGTCTGTGGAGCTCAGCCGCCCGGTGGCGGTGAGAGCTTGGTGAAACGAGGAGTGCAAGCGCCCGCCGCGGTCAACTGCCGCCGGTAGAGCATCCACATAAGTCGACTTCAGCTTGGCAATGGTTCGATATTCCAGCAGCTTGCGCGGTAGTTCATGGAGCGCGGCAAGTTTGGTCAGCACATCGACGTCGGTGGAATAGCCGCTTTTGGTCTTTTTAAGTCCCTTGGTGGGAAGCTTCAGGTCATTAAAGAGGACCTCACGCAATTGATTTGGCGAATTAAGATTGAAGGGATGGCCCGCAAGCCTGCTGCATTCGCTCTCCAGGCGATGGAGCTGCTCGCTGAATTCCATTCCTAGCGCGGTCAGCGCTTGAACGTCGATCCCGACCCCCACCTCTTCCATCTCCGCCAATACCGCGGCCAGAGGTAGCTCGACTTGGGCGAATACGTCGCCTAAACCGTCGGCGCGCAGGCGAGCCTCCAGCACCGGCCAGAGCGCGGCTACGATTTCCGTCGCCGATTTCGCCATAATGGCGCCTGGCGCCGCCAAGTGCTCGTGATAGAGATCTTCTAGGCTGGGTTCGGCTCGCCCCGGATTGATCAAAAAACCCGCCAGCATGGTATCGAACGCGACGCCTCCCAGGCCAAGACCGCGCTCGTGCAAGGCGCGCAGATGAGCCTTGTAATCATGACAGGCGCGCGGCGGACCCGAGGCTCCAAGTAACTCGCGCAGGTCACCCCAATTGGCCTGCTCGACTACCAGTACAGCGTCTTCATCGAGCGCCTTGACTTGGATCTGCTCGGATTGCAGGTGCAGAGCCAAGCCGCGGGCACCGGCCAGGCGGGTTGCCGCTACTTGGATTTCACCGGGGCCGAGCGTCAGTTGGTGAACTGGGGCCGCGGGCGCGCGGCCTTGTTCCAAACCCAGCTCAGCCAGCACTGAAGTGAATTCCAGCTCGCGTAGCAGGGCGATTGTGGCCGGCTCATCGATACCGGCGTAGGTGAAGCTCTCGGGGTGCAGATCGATGGGCACCGCGGTGTCGATCCGCACCAGCTTGCGGGAGAGCTCCAGCTCGCCGCGATGGTCGGCAATAAGCTGGGCAAGTTTTTTACTTCCGCGGATGGCGCTTTGGGCCACCGCCGCCGGATTGGCCAGGATCTGATCCAGGGAGCCGAATTGGTTGAGGAGGGCGGCGGCGGTCTTGTCGCCGACCCCGGGCAAGCCGCGGACGTTATCGATAGGGTCGCCAGTCAGCGCCATCAGATCGACCACCGAACTGGGCTCTACCCCGGTGCGCTCGACCACCTCGCGCGGTCCCACTCGCCGCTCGCGCATGGTATCCCACAGGCTCAGATGGGGGCGGACCAATTGCATGAAATCCTTGTCGCCGGTCAGAATCACGACCTCGAAGTGCTGACGCAGCGCGCGCAGGGCCAGGGTCCCGATCACGTCGTCGGCCTCGTACCCTTCGCGGATGATGCGTGTAATCCCAAACGCATCGACCAGACGATAGATATACGGAAACTGTACCTGGAGGTCGCTTGCTGGAGCGGCGCGATTGGCTTTGTAATTCTCGAACAGATCGTCGCGGAAGGTCCGCGCCGGAGCATCGAAAACGATCGCCAGGTAACGCGGACGGGTATCCTTGAGCAGCTTGAGCAGCATGCGCAAAAATCCGTATATCGCGTTGGTGGGCAAGCCGCGCGAGTTATTAAGCGGCGGTAGCGCATGAAAGGCGCGAAAGATGTAGCCGGAGCCATCGACCAGGTACAAGATGGGGCGGGCTTCGCTCATTGTGGCGAGGCTAACAAAACCGCCTGTGCCGAAGCCAGCCCGTGCGCTGCCCGCGCTCGCGCCGCTGGGGTCGTATTGACAGTGGGAGCCACGGTGATTAACTGATTGGGTTGTTTTGGTTCCCCATGAATAAAGGGGACGGCGCGGCGTCCATAGGTTTATTCAGGTATGTGATGCGGCGTTTGTAGAGGAATGGGAGCTGTATTGTTCTCCTCCGCTATCCCGCCGGAGCCAGAAGAGTGGGAATTTGGGGGTGGGGCGGAGCGAAGCTGATTCCTCCGTGCAAACCGTGACTCAACCGCGCGCGAACTAGGTCAGAGTGCAGCCACCGGAGCGCACAATTGGATGATTGAGGTCAAGCAGCTTACCAAGTTGTATGGCAACTTTGTTGCCATCAAAGATGTCTCCTTCAAGGCCGAGAAAGGGCAAATTCTGGGCTTCCTCGGACCCAATGGCGCGGGTAAGACCACGACCATGCGGATTATCACTGGCTTCATGCCGGCCAGTTCGGGGACGGTTCTGATCGATGGCCTAGACATTTTTTCACACTCGTTACAAGCACGTCGGCTGATCGGCTATTTGCCCGAAAATCCGCCGCTGTACCTCGAGATGAGAGTAGAGAGCTATTTGCGCTTCGTGGGCCGGCTCAAAGGTGTGGGTCGCGACGCCATTGACGGTGCCCTGGATCACGCGGTGCAGATGTGCGGCCTGACTGAGGTGCGCCATCGCATCTGCGGCCAACTCTCCAAAGGCTACCGCCAGCGGGTGGGCCTGGCCGGGGCCTTGATCCACAACCCGCCGGTGTTGGTGATGGACGAGCCAACTATCGGCCTGGATCCCCGCCAGATCCGCGAAATCCGTAGCGTGATTCGCGATCTGGCCGGCGACCATACCATCGTGCTGTCCACGCATATCCTGCCCGAAGTCTCTCAGATCTGTGAAAAAGTCGTGATTATCAACCACGGCCGGGTGGTCAAGGAGCAGGCGATCGCCGATCTGCCCGGACCGCTGGAGGATGAATTCCTCAAGGCTATTGCCGGCGACCGTGAACATGAGGACGCCGATGCCGAAGAGGAATTGGAAGAGGTCGAGGCCGGACGGAGCGCGACACCATGAAGAATGCTCTATTGATCGCCAATCGCGAGTTGCAGGCCTATTTCGTGCAACCCGTGGCCTACGTGGTGATGACGGTTTTTCTGCTGTTGGGCGGGTGGTTCTTTTTCGCCCTGCTGCGGCGCTTTGACGTGATCCAGGAAATGTACCTGGCGATGCAAAACCCCCGCGCGCTGGCTCAACTCAACCTAAATCAGTTGGTAATCCAGCCGCTGCTGCACAACCTGGCGATTGTGCTGGTGTTACTGGTGCCGGCGCTCACCATGCGCAGCTTCGCTGAGGAAAAGCGTATCGGTACCTACGAACTGCTGCTTACCTCGCCAGTGCGAACCGGAGAGGTAGTGGCCGGCAAATTCATCGCGGCGATGGTTATGATCCTGGTGATGGTGCTGCTGACGGCGATTTTCCCCCTCATCCTGGTCCTGTTCGGCAACCCCGAGATCGGGATCATCGCCTCGGGCTACCTGGGCTTGGCGTTTTTGGGGGTGGCCTTTGCCTCGGTGGGCCTGTTCACCAGCTCGCTAACGCAGAATCAGATTATTGCGGCGATTAGCTGCCTGGGGGCGTTGCTACTGTTGTTCGTCATCTCCTGGCCGGCGGAAATTGGCGGCAGCACCACGGTCAGCGCGTTGCTCGGCTACTTGGCCCTGCCCGGCCACTTCACCAACATGGTCAATGGCCTGATCGACACCAAGGATATTATCTACTTTCTCAGTCTAATGGCGGTGGCGCTATTCTTGACCCAGCGCGCGGTCGAGTCGGCGCGCTGGCGCTGAGGGGCGGGGTCTTTGTTATGCAAAGAAGTGCGGCTTTAGCCGGCATCATCGGTCTGGTTCTGCTGGCCTTCGGGGTGCTGGATTATTTCATTGCCTCCGGCTTCCATCTCTTCGTCATGTTAAACGTGGTTGCGGGGGCCTTCGCCTTGGTGCTGTGGGCTACCAACGTCAGTCGCGAGAGTCTGGGCAGCGCGATCGGCAGCCGGACCACCAAGTATGGCGCAAACGCTTCCATCTATTCCGTCATCTTCATCGCCTTGCTGATTGGGGTCAACTATCTGGCTAGTCAGTACAACCGGCGCTTTGACACTACCCAGGAGAAAATCTACAGCCTCTCGCCTCAATCCATTCAGATCGTCCAGTCGCTCAAGCGTCCGATTAAGTTCTATGGCTTCTTCCAGGGGGGCACCAATCCTCAGGCCCAGCAGGAGTACGAAGCCTATCAGTACGTCTCACCGCAGGTGTCCTACCAGCTCATCGATCCGGACCGCCATCCTGAGTTGGCCGAGCGCTACCACGTAAGCCTGATGAATACCACCCGCGTTCAGTATGGCGACGACAATCCGGCTCACGGCACTAATGTGACCGAGCTAAGTGAGGAGAACCTGACCAACGCTATCCTCAAGCTGACGCGGGGCGGTACCAAAATTGCTTACTTTCTGGACGGCGAAGGGGAAGCGGACCCCGATGACAGCAAGAGCCAGGAAGGGATGTCCGATTTCAGGCAGGCTTTGGAGGGCGAGGGCTACCAGGTCAAGAAGGTCTTCCTAGCCACCCGCGCCGAGGTACCCAAGGATTGTTCCATCCTGATTGTGGCTGGCCCCACCCGTGTGATGTCCCAGCACGTTATTGACGCCTTTGACGGCTATCTCAAGCGCGGCGGCAGCGCCTTGGTGATGTTGCGTCCGGTCGGACCCGATCTGACCGACCCCGAGGCGGGCCTGGTCGCGCTGTTGGGCAAGGAATGGGAGATCAAGGTCGGCAACGATATTGTGGTTGACCAAGTGCTGCGGTTGTTCGCCGGACCGGCGCTGGGGCTCAATCCAATGGTCGATGATTATCCCGACTCGCCTATCACTCACAATTTTACTAAGCGTGTGGTGTTTCCAGAAACCCGCTCGGTCATGCCGATGCCGGGTAAGGCCGGCTTGACGGTGCTTCCGGTGGCGCGTACCAGCACGACCTCGTGGGCCGAGACTGATCTGTCGGATCTGTATAAAAAACAGATCGCGAAATTGGATGCTCACGATACCAAGGGTCCGATTACCGTGGCGAGCTCGGTGGAGGCCTTTCTGGAGGCCTTGGGTTACGCCAAGAGCGGGGAGTCGCGCATGGTAGTGTTGGGCAGTACCGATCTGGCCAACAATCAGTACTTCGACCAATTCTATAATCGCGACTTTGTCATGAACTCCGCCGACTGGTTGGCGGGCGAAAGTAAGTCGATCTCAATTCGGCCGCGCACTCTGCACTCCTCCAGCTTCCGCCTGACCGTGGCCCAGTTCAGCGTGGTGTTTGCGCTTTCCGTGCTGTTGCTGCCCGAATTGCTCCTCATCGCTGGCATTGCGGTGTGGTGGGAGCGGCGCAACTGACCGGTGCTGGCAGTTAATTACAGTCATGCCGATTCGTAACACGATCATTGCCTTCGTGGCCCTGCTGGTGGTGGGCGGGGTCATTTACTTCACCCATTCGCGTACCACGGTGGCGCCCACTCATTATTTGTTCAATGTCAAGCCCGACGCGCTCACGCGGTTGACCCTTAAGTATCCCAACGCCGAAATCGATCTGGTGCGCGAGGCCGGCAAATGGCAACTGGTCAAGCCAGTGTCGGCGCCAGCCGACAATGACGCCGTGCAAACCCTGGCCCAGGAGATCGCCCAATGCCAAATCGAGCGGACCGTCGATGAACACCCGGCCAGCCTAGCGCCTTTTGGCTTGGCCCAACCTCAGGCCACGATCATCGCGGCGACCAAAGCTGGCGCGCTGCCGGCGATCGAAGTGGGCAAGACCACGCCGGTGGGTTACAACGTCTATATCAAGACCAGCGCCCGGCCGGCGGTGATGATTACGGCCGCCGCCTTCGGCCCCGGCACCAAGCGCACGGCCAACGACCTGCGCGACCATACCTTGCTCAGCTTCAGCTCAGACGACGTCAAGCGGTTTGTGATTCAGCGTCCCAATTCTCCCGCGATCGAAGTGGATAAGCAGGCTGGACAGTGGGCGATCGTTAAGCCCGCGCGCTTTTCGGCCGATCAGCGGGCGGTGCGCGATTTTCTCAATTCGCTTTCCAACTCGCGCATCAACGAGTTCGTCAACGACCATCCTACGGACCTGGCCAAATACGGGTTGGTCCAACCTAAGATCACAGTGACCATCTACCGCGATTCGGGCAAACCATTGGTGCTCGACGTGGGCGGTCAAATCATGAGCGTGGGCAAGGAAGGCTTCTACGTTCAGCGTGACGGCGCGCCCGCGGTTTACTCGATCAACAGTTGGATGTTTGCCGACCTCGACAAGGATTTGAACGATCTGCGCGACAAAACGGTGCTCGCCTTCGAGCCCTCCGATGTCGAGCGCATCCAGGTGACTCAGAACGGCAATACCTTCAACGTAGTGCGCAAGCCAGCGGGCAAATGGTACGTCGAGAGCAACGGCGGCAGCATCAAGGCGCTGGCCGATCCGGTCAAGGTCGAGCAGTTCATGGATCATCTGCGCACGATCAAGGGCGACCAGATTGCACAGGACTCGCCCACCGACTTGAGCAAGTTCGGGCTCGCCGCGCCAGGTCAGCAAATTACGCTTTATGGTCAGGGCAACAAGTCCCTGGGTTGGGTCAAATTCGCCAAGCTCGAACGGCATGAGGACAACAAGGTTATCAACCCTACCCAACGCATTGACTATTATGCGATGTCGAGCCAGGAGCCCACAGTCTATGGACTTTACGAGGCCTCCTATCGCGACCTCGATAATGGCATCTCCGGCCTGCAGGCGATAAGCGCGCTGCCCGCGCCTGTGCCGGCCAAGCCGGCCAAGCAGGCGGCCAGCGGCGCGCCCAAGCATTCCTGAGCGCCACGACGGGTCGGCCAGGGCTGCCGTTGGGTGCGCTTGGTGGCGGCGCGCACGCCGCGCTGGCTGCTGCGTGCGCCGCCGCGGCGTTACTCGCTACACCCTTGCAGGGTTGGATGATACCGCATGGCGAATCTGCGGTGCCTTGAGCGGGATGATGATCGCGGCGTAGACAACCGGCGGGGGCTTAAGCCAACAATAGCAGCCGCCGATTTGCCCTAGCGGATGAAGCACGAACCACCGCGATACCAAGCCAACTACCAGGCCTTGGAGCAGCTCCTAAGCGCCCGCGAGGATCCCTGGCGGTTCGCCACCGATTCCTTCGAACGCAAAAGATTAGAACGGACCGTGGCGGCCTGCCTCAAGGTGCCGCATCGTTCGATTCTGGAGGTCGGCTGCGCGGAAGGGCATATGACCGCGCCGCTTACAACCATCGCCCAGCGCGTTGCGGCAATCGACGCCGCCCCCGCCGCGGTGGCTCGAGCGGCGGCACGTGCGCCGGCCGCTGAGGTTATCACCTCCAGCCTGGAGTCGTTGGCCCTAGCCGAGCATTTCGACCTCGCCGTGTGTACCGAGACGCTCTACTACTGCCAAGATGTAGCGGGCGCGCTCGCGCTGCTCTGTGAGCGTGCCGATTTCGTGCTGCTTTCCTATACCGTCCAGGAGCGAAGGACCTTGGATGGCTACTTCAACAATGCTCGGGCGCTTCATGACGAAGTAGTCCGTGGTATCAATGTGTGGAAGGAACCACCTAACGAATTTTCTCGCGGATTGCTGGCGCGTGCGTGGGGGTTGGTCAACTATAAGCCGCAGGTCAGGGGTTGCCGCATATTGCTTTTTTGGTCTGGCGGTCTGCCCTGGGCGGCCGGCTCTGCGTAGTCTTTCCCCGACAACAGCAAAATTCGAAACAAATTATGGCGCACTTGAGTTGCAGATTACCCGATAGCCTGTGGCATGCGCTCAATGAACGGGCCTGTCGTGACGGTGAGCCGGTTTCCCATTTGGTGGCGCACGCGGTGGCCCAATTCCTGGAGGTCAATCATGCCACCATCTTCCAGGTTTCGACCTCCAGCGCGCTGGTCGAGGGGGTCTATCAGGGCGCGGTGCGCGTAGGCAAGTTGCGCGAGCATGGCAACCTAGGCCTGGGCACGTTCGACCATCTGGACGGTGAGATGGTGGTGGTTGACGGGGAGTTCTACCAGGTGCGCGCCGACGGCACGGTGAGCCGCGCCGCCGACGACATGCTTAGTCCGTTTGCCGTGGTGACCGATTTCGCCCCCGACCATGAGGCCGCGCTGGCCCGCTGCGCCAGCCTGACCGAATTGACGGCGGCTTTCGATAGTTTGCGCGATTCGCCCAACTTCTTTTTTGCCTTGCGCGCCGACGGCCGCTTCGAGCGCGTGCACACGCGCGCGATGTGTCGCAGCGAAGAGGGCGTGCCGCTGGCCGAAGCGGCGGCCCATCAGCCGGAATTCGAATTCGGTCCGGTGGAAGGAACGCTGGTCGGTTTTTGGGCCCCGCAATACACCAAAACGCTCAACGTTCCCGGCTATCATCTGCATTTTGTTGATCGCGAGCGCGGCCGCGGCGGCCATCTGTTGGAATGCTCGAGCGGCGCCTTGGAGCTGAAGTGCCAACGGGTGACGGGCCTGACCGTCGCGCTGCCCGAGACCGCAGACTTCATCAAGGCGGATTTCAGCCGCGACCCCAGCGCGGCCCTGGCCTACGCCGAACAGGAGCATCGCAAATGAACCTTGCGGTACCATCCCAGCCCGGAGCCCGTTTGCTGGTGGCAATTTGGCAGCTCAGGGGGTCGAATATGTGTTCGGCATCCTGGGGGCCAAAGTCGACCGAGTCTTCGATGAGTTATACGACGCCACGACCAAGTAGATGGTTTGCCGCCACGAACAGAATGCCGCCTTTAGTGCGGGCGGGATTGGCAGGCTCACGGGGCGTGTCGTGGTCGCACTCGTCACCTCGGGGCCCGGTTGCAGCAACCTGGTAACCGGGTTGGTCAACGTCGAAGGCCAGCCGATGGTCGCGCTGGGTGGTGCGGTGCCGGGTTCCGCGCGCCTCAAGCAAACCCATCAAACGCTGGACACCGTTGCGCTGATGCGGCCGGTGACCAAGTTCGCGGCCGAATCGAGTCGCCCCGGCGCAGCTTTTCTCTCCCTGCCCGTTGACGTTGAACGAGGCGAGCAGTGCCGCCCTGCTTGCTCCCGGCCTTGGTTCCCGCACTGGGCCCGGGACACGCGGCGCTGATCGCCCAGGCCGCGCGTTCTTAGCGCCGAAGGCGGCGCCATAGCCAACCAAATCGATCGGGCTGAAGGCGACCTCGCCATCGCTTCCTTATTTGTGGACTTGTCGAATGCACCGCACCATGCGCTAGGCCGGGGATTTGGCCGGACCGGTGAGCATCGGCGTGCCGGTGAATTACCGCGACAACCATCGCCAAGGAAAGCCCCCATTGCGGCATCTTCCACTAACCGGGTGAAAGCCTTCAGGCCTTGCGCCAAGCGGGCGCACGTTGGCTTAAGCTGAGCCTGACCGATACGGGTTTAAGCCCTGGCAGCAATCGGGCGAGCGGATGGAAAATCGCCTTGCGAGCATAAGACACCTGCGATAGACATATAGCACGATGCGCGTCAAACCACGCTTCCTGCTCGGGGGCGGCCTGATTGTAGCCGCGATCGGTTATTTGATCGTGGTGGGCATTCGCAGCACTTCCGAATATTATTTGACCGTGCCAGAGGCCCAGGCCCGCCAAGCCCAGCTCATGGGACAGGCGGTACGGGTCGCGGGGCGGGTGCAAGCCGGCACCATTAGTTGGGATCCCGTGAGCTTGACCCTGCGCTTCGCGATGGGCCCGATTCCCGCCAACGACGACGGTACGGCCAGCGCTGCGGGCGCGATAAAGGCGGTTAGCGTCCACGCCCCGCTGCTCTTTGCCGTGGTCTGTCGCGGCGAGCCCAAGCCTGACATGTTTGCGCCAGGGCGTGACGTTATCGTCGAGGGGCATTTGACCGGCCCTGGCGCGATCGATGCGGAACAAGTGCTGACCAGTTGCCCTTCCAAATACACTCCCAAGAAGCCGAGCTGAGGCGGGCCCAAGGCGATGGCATTTTTAGGTAAACTGGCGCTGGGTCTCGCGCTGCTCCTAGCGCTGTATTCAATCTGGGCAAATTGGCTGGGAATGCGCCGCAATCGCGCCGAGTTGCTGGCCAGCGCAAGACACGCGCTGTGGGCGATGGCCGCGATGGTAGCGCTGGCGGCGGGAACGCTGTGGGCTGCGCTGCTACAAAGCGACTTCAGCTTGGAGTACGTGGCTAGCTATACCAGCACGACCCTGCCCACGGTTTACAAAGTGACGGCGTTGTGGGGCG
>Ga0070737_10004141_pt1 | contig 14837 bp, 10 predicted proteins | sample Coa_R1_10_FD_66438 | JGI IMG/M metagenome (GOLD analysis project Ga0070737, IMG submission 66438) | Surface soil microbial communities from Centralia Pennsylvania, which are recovering from an underground coalmine fire - Coalmine... | ecosystem: Environmental > Terrestrial > Soil > Unclassified...
GCAGGCTATTGATCTGGCACTCTTCACACAGGCGTTGAGACAACAAGGACAGGTGCTGCATGAGGAGGATCGGCGTGAGCCATGATCTCCCTTAGCACAGTAAAGGGGAGCGCTTGGTCTGAAACCAAGTTACCCGCCCCCCAAGAGACCGGAGACGTATATTTCTTTTAAGAAATATGGTTTTGCATATAAAGTACAGTGGGGAAATGAAGAATCTTCGCTGGTACATCGGAGGCCTGCTCTGTCTGTCGACAGCGTTAAATTTCCTGGACCGTCAGACGCTATCGGTGCTCGCTGGCAGTATTCAACGTGAACTTAGGCTGAGCGATGTTCAATATTCCTGGATTACTTCGTCGTTTCTCGTTAGCTATACAGCGATGTATTTTGTAAGCGGCCGCATAGTGGATCGAATTGGTGTTCGCAAAGCGTTCCTCGTTGCAGTATCCGGGTGGTCTCTCGTAAGCATGCTGCACGCTGTCGTCCATAACTTGGCCCAATTAATCGGAGTTCGGTTTTTCTTGGGCCTGTTTGAATCGGCCAACTATCCCGCGGGAGTGCGTGCAATTGCCGAGTGGTTTCCGGTTCAAGAACGCGCTCTGGGAGTTGGACTTTTCTCCTCCGGGGCAGCATGGGGAGGTGCTCTCGCCGCACCTCTAGTCTCTCTACTGACTTTTTACTTTGGATGGAGAGCAGCATTCTCCTGGACCGGTTTACTCGGATTCTTTTGGATTGCAGCGTGGAGCACATTATATAGAAGAAACAGAGAGCCTGCATTGCAGGATCCAGGAGACCGGGCAACTGTTTTAAAACCGTTGCCTCTTCGCACCTTACTCAAGATCAGGCAAACATGGGGCTGTGTTGCGGCGCGTGTCTTGATTGATCCGGTGTCCTACTTCTTGAATTTTTGGATACCGAAATATTTGGAGCAAAGCCATCACTTTTCGCTCTTAGAATTAGGAGAGTTCGCCTGGCTGCCTTTTGCCGGGAACTCTTTAGGTAATCTCTTAGGAGGCGCCATTCCTTTACAACTGGTCGCACGCGGCTGGTCTGTAAATCGCGCGAGAAAGTTCACGATGACGGTCGCATCCGCTTTAGCTGCTGGTTTTGGAATCGCTTTGAGCGTAGCGCAACCTTCCTGGCTTGCGGTTATCTGCGTCAGCGGTTTGGGGTTTGGGCACGGTCTTTGGGGCAATGTAGCACTCCCTGCAGAGGTGCTGCCCGAGCAAGCCGTAGCGACTGTATCTGGACTTGGCGGGACCTTGGGCGGTATTGCGGGAATTGGAACTCAACTTGGAATTGGTCTTCTGCTCAAGCAACTTTCTTTCGGATGGCTCTTCGCCTCTTGCGGGTGCTTTTATTTTGTAGCGCTCATTCTGACACATTGGATGGCAGGCGAGATTGGCATAATCGCCACGATATCGAGTACGGAGGCGGTGGTGCAGTCGAGGATAATAAGCAATTTATGAAACCGACTCCGAAATATCATGTTCCGGCGCTCGAAAAGGGGCTCGATATTCTGGAAGCCCTAGCGGCGACAGCCGTCCCTCAGTCTCTGGCCGGGCTTGCACGGACACTAAACAGTACTAGCAGCGGTTTATTTCGCATGTTGACCGTGCTTGAGCGTAGAAAATACGTCATCAAAGATCCAATATCGGGCAACTATAGCCTTTCCTTAAAGTTGTACGAACTTGCTCATACTCACAGCCCGGTGGAGCAGATCGTAAAGGCAGCATCCCGCCCGATGCGCGAATTGTCTGATAAAGTCCGGGAATCCTGTCATCTAAGTATTTTGAGCAGAGATAAGCTGGTCGTACTCCTGCAAATGGAGAGCCCGGAAAAGGTGCGGCTATCGATCGAGGTTGGCGCACGTTTCTCAGCAATTCATTCCACTTCCGGACGCCTCCTGCTTGCGCACCTTCCTGAGGAGGAGTTACGGTCCTTTCTCCAGGCTGATCCTGAGTATCAGGAAATGGCACGCAAAGACCGCGAACGGCTGTTGCACGAGCTGGACAAACTACGCGTATCCACGTACTCCATTTCCGACAGCGAAAGCCGCCCCGGAATGAAAGATATCGCCGCACTAGTAGGAAATCCACAAATTGGGGTCATCGCGGCTCTAACGATTCCCTGCCTACTTGGTGGTCGCAGTGAACAGGATTTGAAGCGGCTCCGCAATGCGTTATTGACTTGTGCGAACCAAATTACTGTTGCTTTAGGTCTGCAAAATACAGCCTTACCGGATACTCTGGCAGGATAGACAGTTATTCCTTCAAAGCAAGATAGATCATGACTTTGACGCCCCCCCCACCGGAATTCCCACGCAGCCGCAGCCACTGTCCGAAGCCCGTCACCAGAAACGAATACAGTCCTGTTTTCTGCATTCTGTAGCTATCTGGGCCATAGTCGCACCAGATAAGGCCATCGGGGGAAATTTGAGGTACAACGATCAGGCTGGACTGCGTGGAATCGATCTCTAGAATCCGGATAAAGAAACGCGCCTCAGATGCCCACCCTGCCTCATAGGGCTCTGTTTCGAAATTACCATTCAGGACTGCGTTTCGTTCTAAGACAGCAGTAAATGATCGCCGCACCATTGTTGTTACCAATCCACCGAGACCAGCACAGAATCCAGAAAGAGGAAGTTTCGCGTAGCAGAATGGGTTCTTACATCTACGCAAAAATTCAGCAGGTTATCCAGAGCTCGATAGCTGTGATCATAAACCGGCACCGGTATATCTCGCAAATCCATCACTCGATCGTTGACTTGAAGTTCGATGTTACGCCGTGCAATCGTATCGAATGTCCAGCACAGATAATGCCAGTTGATCTTTGTTGCGACCTCGTTGTAGCACAGCGGTTGATGACCTCCGGGGATCTCACACCAATCACCCGGCGACTGCACATGATGGTCTTCGGTTGGCCCGGCGAGTCCGCTGCGCTCCATCTTCGTTGATGTTTGAACTGACGTTTTGTACATCCAATGCTGGATCAGGTTGCCTGAGTCTCCGGTATTCACGTAGCGGAGCGCACAGTGATAGCGAACTCCGTGCTCGCCCTCACAAATATCATTGCTGATTGTAAAATCTCCGAATTGAAACTCAGAAGGATCGGTGTTTCCATCCCAAAGAGAGTGAGCTGAGGCCGATGAGAATACTTGTTCCGCTTTATAGGTGAAATAAGCTTCAAAGCGAACTCTGGACTTTCGTACAAACGTCAGGCGCTTGATAGCCTGACTCATATGGGAGGGCACAGGGCGCGTTGCCAGTTTCAGTGCATAGGTCCCGCTCATTGAGCCGTGAGTGCCGATATCAAAAAACGTGCAGTTACTGAGTTGCGGCGGCCGCAGGTCAGAGACAATGGGCCGCACATGATCCAGATTGCCGTCATGATTTCCGATAAGTTCACACCATCCATTGATGCCTTCATCGAAATCGTCGTAGAACAAGATGCGCGGCAACGGATTAAATCTGCTAAGCCTTGGATCGGCACTAATGATCGCTTTTCTCAAAGCAGAGACGGCCGGCCGGCGTTGTGTTTCACTGGTTTCACAATGTGCGCTATTGTTTTTTAGCATAATTTGTATGCTTCTTCCCAAGATTCCATGTAGATCGTTTTGCCCTTGCGAGCCGACTCATAAGCCGCCATAATGACGGCGAGCGAGGTTACTCCATCCTCCAGCCCAGGAATTGGGTCACGGTGATGGCGGATTGCATCGATAAATTCGGCGATCTCGCGTTCAAAGGGATCGTCTAAAAGATAGTTTCGTTCCTGTGTCCCTTCGGAAGTCGTTATGGAGAGGCGTTGCACAATGCTGGCTTCATTTAGTTCCACCGCTGCCTCACCTTTGCTCCCCTGCAGCTCGAACCAGTGTCTTTTCCTGTGCCACCGCAGCGACGAACGGTGGCCAATCAGAACCGCCTGACTGCCTGAACGAAACTCAAGCGTAATGATTCCCGTACTCTCCACTTGGTTCGCATCATGATGGCGGTCTATCAAGCCGTGGACAGAACGTACTTCACTGTTCAACAACCAACGCAAACGGTCGACAGCATGAATAGAGCCGGTGATGAGAATGCCGCCGCCTGCTGCAGGCTGCTGCAGATACCATCCCGGAACAGCCGGACCGGCACTCAGATAATCGACTGAAAGGTCGATGGGCCCCAGGATATCTCGCTGTATGGAGTCTTTTAAATCGCAAAAACCATCCTGGAAGCGCTGACTGAAGCCCACCATGCAACGGATACCAGAATCCCGGCAGGCCTTGCGTATTTCCAAGGCCTCCCTGATCGAAATCGCAAGCGGTTTTTCTACAAGAATGTGAATGCCCCGTTCGCAAGCCATCAGAGCACAACGATGATGCAGGCTGTGAGGAAGACAAATGCTGACGGCGTCTAGCCCTAGATTGAACAGCGCTTCCGGCGTGGTCACGGGGCGGGCGCGATAAGCAACCGCAAGACGCGCAGCAGCGGTTTCATCAGCGTCGGCCACTCCGACGATCTCTGCGCCTGCCGCACTGTATCCGCGAGCATGGGCGGCTCCCATGGTTCCAGCGCCAAGGATTCCAACTTTGACGGTCATGCGCTTTGCTGCCAGCCTTGCTCATATCTTATCTAGTAAACCATGTTTTGTACAAGAAAAACTTTTGTTGACAAAATATTATCTCTCCTATAAAATTCAGGCTGTTTGGGATATTCCTGTTATGTATAACGAACCACCTCGTCGAGAACTGGCCCGTGTTGCCATTTTGATTCTGTGGGCTCTCGGACAAAGCACAACGGTGCTTCACGCTCAATCCGGTCTGGGAGGTATTACCGGTCAAATCGCAGATGCTACCGGTGCGGTAATTCCGGATACATCAATTCAACTGCTTAATGTGGCGACTAATATTGCTGCATCTACTTCGTCAAGTTCCGATGGAATCTATAACTTTGCGGCGCTTCTTCCTGGCACCTACACGTTGATAGTTCACCGCAACGGATTCAAAGAAACTCGGATCGAGCACATCATTGTCACGGCGGGTAACACGGTCACGGTAAACGTCAAGCTCAGCATTGGAGAAAGCGCCACGAGAGTCGACGTGAGAGCGGAATCTCCACTGCTGACGACGAATGAACCCGTTGTGAGCACCACAATCGACCGGTCTCTGGTGGCCAATTTGCCCTATCCCGAGAGGAGTTCATTATCGGCGGTCATGTTGGTTGCTGGCGTACATGGCAATGCTTATTCTCCAACCCAAGTAAGCAGCGAAAACCCCGGAGTGAGTTTGGGATATGTCATCCCTGGAGCGGAAATTAGTGTGGGCGGGGCACCGGCCGGTCGCAGCCCAATTTTGGTGGACGGCTCCGATGTATCGCAGGCCAGCTATCCGAGAGCCGGGATTAATGTTTCTGGGGAATTGATTCAGGAAACAACCGTCATTACTGGGGCCGCGCCTGCGCAGTATGGTCATACGGCGGGTGGTGTCATCGTACAGGCAACGCGATCGGGAACGAATGAATTGCATGGAGCGCTCACCTGGCGACATACGGACCCATCGCTTGCCGCCTGGCCCACCGGCAGCCCGGTACCTGCCGCACAACACCAAAATTTCTTCGGAGCCTACGCGAGCGGTCCGATTGTGATACCGAAGATCTATGACGGCCGCAATCGCACCTTCTTTACGGTGGGAGTCGAACCCGGCAGGCTCTCCAATGTGAGCTTTCCGTCTAGCACCGCACAGACTGCCATTCCTACACCCGAAGAATTGCAGGGCAATTTCCATGATTCCATAAACCTGCTAAACACAACGATCCTTGCTCAGCAAGGCTTGGCGGCCGCGGAGGCGGCCCCGCGCGTAAGCAGCCTCTATTATCAATACCCTCTGAACACATCAGGTTTCCCATTTGGCCCGCAATATAGTACACCCAAGCAGTACGTTCCCATTCCGAACGACAACCTTGCGGCTCAATTAGCCCAGAATCCTCTCGCTCAATTCCTCGTCTCCCATCTTCCAACCCCACAAAATCCGGGACCTTACATTCGCTTTATTCGGCCGGATGGTATGTATGACAACCAAGGAGACAACGCTTACATTATTGGAGCCATCACGAATACAGACAATCGATACTCTGTGCGTATAGATCATTCCTTCTCCGAGTCAGACCGTATTTTCGTGCGATGGACCGACGCTCCGCTCGAATCCAATAGAGCATTCGGATTCCCCGTTACTTCGCCGCTCGATGGCTATCCGAGCGATCAATCCTGGGCAAAGGACCTCGCTTTGAATGAGACGCATGTTTTTGGAGCAGCTATGGTGAACGAACTACGTCTTATGTTCATGCGCAATAATCAGGTCCGCTCCGAAACGGGCGCTGCAGTGAGTCAAGACTGGGCAGCGAGCTTGGGATTGACTCCCGCTGTCGCTGGAGTGGGATTTCCAGGGATCTCTTTTGGTTCTGGGCTAAATCTCGGAGTTTCCACATCAACCACGAATTCTTTTGCAGATATTGATCAGAATTTTCAGGCAGCAGATGATTTGACTTCGACAGCAGGCCGTCATTCGATTCGCTTCGGAGTGGACTTCCGGCATATCCAGTCCAACCAGTATCTCTATAACGGAATTTACGGAGGACAATACGTGTTTTCCGCATCTTCGACCGGTAACGGATCAAGTGGAGGCGACGGATTGGCATCGCTCATGCTCGGTCTGATCTCTTCCTTTAGCAACACACCGGTCATGGTTCCGGCATACTATCGCTGGCATTACTACGCTGGATACTTTGAGGACGCAGTGAAGCTGTCCCCCACTTTTACTATTGACCTGGGGATTCGCTATGAAGTCGAGACGCCTCGCATGGAGAAATACAATAATCAGGGCTCATTCATTCCTAATCTGACAGGGACATTAAATGGTATGCCAGCAACCGGCGCATTCTGTTTTTCCGGCGCGTGTGGTCTACCTGTGACACTCTGGCCCACCAACTACAAAGGTATTGAACCGCGGGTCGGACTGGCCTGGGCTCCACTGTCCAACGTAACGATCCGAGCCGGATTTGGCATCCTGCGAGTTCCTCTTGATGGAAATCAGAACTTGCCCAGCCCGAACTTCAGCGTCTCTTCGTATTCGGTAGGTGGTGTTTCTGGCGGCGTTATCCCGAATTATGCGGTCGACTATATCAGCAATCCCGTGGGTCCACTCTCTTCAGCCCTTTCCGCATTGCAGGGCAGAGGCCCATTCTTCACAGTTCAGGGCGTTTCCGTGCCGTTCGTAGAACAAAACGCGATCGTTCCCACTACCTACCAATGGTCGTTCGTCACGCAATATCAGTTGGCAAGTAACACGATGCTACAAGTCTCCTATCAGGGAATTCGCGGGTTACATCTGTTTACCAGTTATGCGCTTCCTTTGAATCTTCCCAATATCGCCAACCTGCAAACGCTTATTGCAAGCGGATATAATTTCTCAACGAACGTTCCAAACCCATACGGAATCAAACAAAACGGCGCGGTAATTCTAGCCACACCTCTCCAACTTCTGAGCCCTTATCTGAATTTTTTCAATCAGAATTTGACGTGGTCAGGAACTGGATACAACCGGGAAGGAGACTCCATCTATCACAGTCTCTATCTGACGGCTCAGCATCGCTACCGTGGCGGCCTGACGCTTCTTGGCTCGTTTAGCTGGTCGAAATCCATAGACGACGCAGGCGGGGATAGCAACATGCAAAACATCGGCTCAGGAGGCGTCAACTCGTTTCAATATCTATGGAATCTGAAATTGGAGCGTGCGGTTTCGACTTTTGATGTTCCCGCCAAACTGACTATCGGTTACTTCTACGATCTGCCAATAGGTCGCGGCAAATTGCTCTCTACACACAGCCGGATACTAGATGCCACGTTCGGGGGTTGGACAACATCCGGCACATTCAACGCTCAGTCTGGCCAGCCCTTTGAGCCCATGCTCGGCGGCTCCGGCTATTGGGTTTCGAAAAGCGGCGTAGCTGTGCTGCCTTCCGGTATCGGCTTGAGGCCCAATGTAAATCCGGGAGTATGCATCAATCCAAACTGGAAGGAAAGCCCGTTCACGCAGTCGTATATCAATCCAGCATTATTCAGCGTGCCGGGTTCGTTCGGCAATCCACAATTTGGTGATGCCCCGAGAACGATGGCGAATTGCCGCTCACCGCGAGTCATTATCCTCAATGCAGCTCTGAATCGCCGCTTCCATTTTGGCAACAGCGAAAACCGTTATTTAGAAGTTGGGGCTAGCGCGATGAACGCGCTCAATCACCCTGTGTACTTTGTACCCACGCAAAGCACGACTTTTGACAGTGCATTCAATGCCTTTAATATTGCGTCACTTACAAACCCGAACATCCCCGCATTTACTCAAAATCCAAAGTTCGGCACGCTCAATCCGGCCAGCTCCTCCGGAATGTCTCGTGTCGTGCAGCTTAGTGTGAGGTTGTATTGGTAGGCAGAAGTTTCTGCGCGGGAGCTGCCCTCGCATTCATCGGGCTCTTCTGCGGCTCGTGGGCATTCTCCGCCCGTGGCACAAGCAGCGGTATCGAATACTTCATCGCGACCAACGGCGACGATTCCGCTTCCGGCATAAGCCGCACGACCCCGTTTGCCACCTTTGAGCGTGCACAAGAGGCCGTTCGGGCAGCAAAAAAGGCCCATCCTAATACAGGTATCACAGTCACCGTGCTTGGGGGACGCTACGATCTTCGTTCGACTCTCACATTCACTCCAAAAGACTCGGGTACACCCACAGCACCTATCCTGTGGCGGGCTGCTCCCGGTGAGGAGGTCATCATCAGTGGTGGAAAGTCAATCACTACTCACTGGCTTACAGAAGATGGCAAGATCTACTTCACCGATATCCCGGAGGTCAGGTCGGGACGGTGGGATTTCGATCAATTGTTTGTAGATGGCCGGCGCGCTGTCAAGGCGCGCTATCCGAATCTGCTTGAGACTGATCCGGAAGGGAAGAGTTGGTTATATGTGGGGAGCCAAACACAAGATCGCATACTCGCCGGTTTGGCGCGTAGAGGAGATTTTGTTCAGTATCGTTTTGCAGTAAACGTTTCCAATAAATATGATCTTTGGATCGGTATTGCCTGTCCTGCCGCCGGGATTGCCGACCGGCTAGCTCTGTGGATCGATGGTAAGGGTGTCCCCCTCACCTTTATTGCTGCGAGCAGAAGTTTCCGAACTCTTCGTTATACGCGGCTTGGCCCCATTCAGCTTGCCTCCGGGCAGCATTCGCTGCGGATCGAAAACATCAGCAGTACTGAATTCCGGGTTCACCTCGGTCGGGTCATTTTCACCGATAACAGAACAATGGTGACCTTCGGAGACGCGCCGCCTCAGCCTCGTGCCGACGAGTACCGAGTCGAGATACGGCCTGAGGACGAGTCGCTACGGTCCGCATCATTTAGCTCTATTGGATTTCAATTCTTCCTTCCAGAAAATGCGCCGGATCGCTTCACCATTCATACCGACCCAAGCCGGATCAAGACGTCTTGGGCCTTAGATCCAGAAGCACGGATTAACCTCATCGCCGGCTTAGAGTACTTCAATGAGGTTTTGCACATCGATTCCATCGATCGCAAGCAAGGCATCATTCGTGTAAAGGGCAAAGAGGCGCAGGAGCTGATCCGCAATGGGAACCGCTTTTTTGTCTCCGGCGTTCGCGATGAATTGGACACTCCCGGCGAATGGTATTTGGACAGCCACAGGGGCCGGCTCTACTACTGGCCTCTGCCCGGCAAGGACCCAAACCGCTCGGTCTTCATCGCCCCCCGGCTGAACCGGCTGATCGAACTCGACGGAAATTTGGACAGCTCTGAGCGTGTTCGATGGCTGCAGTTTCGCGGCTTCACCTTTGAGTACGCAGGCGCAGGCTTCGGCTATGCGGCGCTGCGAACCGCTACAGACGCGGCGATTCGCCTGAATGGCGCCTGGAACTGTTCGATTGAGAACTGCCATTTTCGCAACATCGATGGATTTGGCATCTGGCTGCATCTTGATAGCTGTGAGAACCGAATCGCCAGCAACACCATCGAGCACATGGGTGGCGGCGGCATTTTGCTCACCTCAGCGCGTGCCGCATATGGTGAGACTCTCGATCCCCGACCCAGTGTTGCCGGCTACGCGCCGCTACGGAACATACTCGTACGCAATCATATCCACCATGGAGGCGAGGTTCGCGTCTGTTCTGCTGGATTCCTACTGGACAGCCGTCCTCTGTCCACGGCAATGGAGCCTGGTAATCTTATCGCCTTCAACCATGTTCATGACATGACCCGGCAGGGTGTATTTGGCTTTGCCAACCAGGGTGGAAACATTGTCGCCTATAACGATTTTCATGACTTGGTGACAGAGTCCGCGGATGCCGGCGCAATCAATTTCGCTCTCATGAACAATGTCACCGCTCCACTGCTCATTCGCAATAATATTGTGCGGAGAGTGAGCGGGCTTCTGAAATCGGGCCGGCAGTTACCCGACTATTTTGGTGGCGTCGGCATCTACCTCGATTGGGGAACAAGTCATAGCACTGTGATTAACAACTTTGTCGAGTCGACCACCTACGCTTCTCTGCTTATGAATGGGGGCTCCTGGAATGACATTGAGAACAACATCTTTCTCAACAATGCACGAGCTCTTATCTTCGTGCCCGATGGAGAAGCAATCGGAGAAGGCCACCGGATTATACATAACATTATCGCCAACACGACAGGACACTCCGTTCCCCTGTGGAGACTTCCCTCTCAAATGGACGAGCGGTTGAGGGAGCCCTGGATTCCATTTGTGTTTAGCGATGAAAACCTGTTTTGGAACTCCGGTCAGCCGGTAGAATTGCTTCCTATCGGATCACTGGCGCAATGGCAGGCGGACGGATTTGATCGCCATTCGATGATCGCAGACCCACAACTCACTGGATCTGGGAATTTACAACCGAGTTCACCTGCGATTCATTTAGGATTTCATCCGATTAACACATACAATGCGGGCATTGCGGCAGAATCTGAGATGCGTCTCGATGTGCGCCAGCTCGCGGTGTGTCATGAGGAAATTCGCCTGCCGTCTGAGATGAGACCTAGAACACCGCTTGTCAAGGTTTTGCCCTATTTCTGCAGGCGAGCCAGATACATGGTTTATTTACGCTATTTGGGGAAAGATCCCAACCAGACACTTACCGCCGAGATCTTTCATGAAGGCGGCATCAGTTATACGAGGCTCAAGGATCACTTATCTTTAGGGCGCGTTCCCGATCTCCGTTGGGGAATTGATCTGGGTGTCTATGAATTTGCCCCAGGCAAACACGAGGGGCTTGTTCTCGACTGGCGGAGCGGCGCGCCCGGCAGCCTACCGGCTGAGGTTATCTTTCTCGAGCACCAATGAACTCCAGATATTTGGGCCCATTTCTTCTGATCTTTCTGAGTACGGTCGCGCTGGCAGGCAGAAGACAAGTTGTCAACGTTGGCGCATTTCGAGCGCAAGGCTTCGTTATGGGGATGCCACCCTAGCCGTGCGCGCAGCGCTCGCTGAGTGCCGCCGTTTCCGCTCCTGCAAAGTGGTCTTCCCGAAGGGGCGCTACGAATTTAGGCCCGACCTGGCGTACGAAGAATACCTATTCATCAGCAACAACGACGAAGGCCTGAAGCGAATCGCCTTCGCTCTGGTAGATATGGAGGATGTGGAAATCGACGGTCAGGGCTCCAGCTTTGTATTCCATGGAACGATCCTGCCGTTTGTTGTAGAGCGATCACACAATGTTAAGCTGAGCAATTTTTCGGTTGACTGGCAACGTACGTTTCACAGTGAGGGACGCGTGCTGAGGTGTGGCCCCAGCGGCGTCGATGTTGAATTTTCGCAGGCCTTTCCCTTCACGATTCAGAATGGCTTCTTGCGCTTTCTGGATGAATCCCGGAATACACTCCCAATCGGAAGCGTCCTGGAATTTGATACAGTGCGCCGCGAGCCCGCCTACGGCGCGCGAGATCAGTGGACTGCACCCGATATACAGGCTTTGCCGATTGCTCCTGGAATGGTGCGGCTCCTGCACCTTAAATTTCAGCCGGCCCCGGGCAACACATTAGTGTTCGCTGCGGCCAATCGCAACAACCCGGCTATCACCATATCAGAGAGCTCTGGAATCCAGCTCAATCATGTGGACATCTATCATGCGGGCGGCATGGGAGTCATTGCGCAACGCAGCAGGGACATCGAACTTGACCACGTGCGCGTCACGCCGGCTCCAGGCAGCTGCCGCGTGCTAAGCGTGCCCGCAGATGCGACTCATTTTGTGAACTGTAGGGGACGGATCGTGATAAGCAATTGCCTATTTGAATGTCAAAACGACGATGCGACTAATATCCATGGCATCTATGGGAGGATCGCCAAGCGCATCAACGCTCGCACAGTTCTCGTGCAGCTCGTCCACCGTCAGCAATATGGCTTTGACTTGATTCACCCTGGCGAAACACTGGAGCTGGTGCATCCGCATAGTTTAATCACCTTTGGCTTGGCTGTACCCCGAACCCTAGAAAGGCTAAACAAGGAATTGACACAAGTTTCATTCGCACATGAACTTCCAGCAGAGTTAAAAGTAGGAGATGGAGTTGCAGCGATTGCCTATCCCGATGTGACGATTACCCATTGCACAGTTCGAAACAATCGCGCCCGCGGATTTCTTTTGGGATCGCGTGGAAAAATCGTCATCGAAGATAACGTCTTTCACACGGCTGGTTCTGCAATCCAACTGGAAGGCGATCTCAGCTTTTGGTTCGAGCAGGCCGGAGTTCGAAATCTGACTATCCGCAGAAACCGTTTTGAGAACTGCAATTTCGGTTCCTGGGGCAATGCCGTCATTGAGGTCCGGTCGAGGATTGATCCAAAATTCCGCTCCATCAGCTTTTATAACCGCAACATCGTGATTGAGGACAATCTGTTTCGCATGTTCGACCAGGGGCGATATTTGCGTATGTACTCTGTCGATGGCATCATCTTTCGCCACAATCGCGTCGAAAGAACAAAAGCCTATCCGCCCCGAATACCCGCTGTTCACCAATTCGATATTACGGATTCCTCACACGTGGAGATTCAAGAATAGATGTGGAAAAGTAGATGGCGAATATTACTGTGTGTCTTACTGCTTTCCCCGATTACCGAAAGAGCGGCCCGAGCCGAGCTGCGCCTTCCATCGATTCTGTCCGATCACATGGTGCTACAAGCCGGAGTGCCGCTGCGTATCTGGGGCTGGGCAGAAGCGGGGGGAAGGGTCACGGTCTCTTTCGAACATCAGAGTTTTGCAACCGTTGCCCGCAACTCTGGCTTTTGGGAAGTCTTCCTGCATCCCCTTCGAGCAGGTGGCCCCTACGAAATGATTATCACCGCTCGCGATCGCGTTGTGATTCAGGATGTTCTAGTGGGGGAAGTATGGGTGGCATCTGGGCAATCCAATATGGAGCGCCCGCTTCTTTTGGTGAACCATGCCGAGGCGGAAATCGCTGCGGCGAACTATCCTCAAATCCGTCTATTCCTGGTGCGCGATAAGGAATCCGATGTGCCGCTTGAAGATGTGGAAGGAAGCTGGAAGATCTGCACACCGGAATCGGTGCCGCATTTCTCTGCAATCGGCTACTTCTTCGCGCGCAATCTCTATCTCAGCAGACACGTTCCTGTCGGCCTCATCGATTCATCATGGGGCGGAACTCCGGGCCAATCCTGGCTTCGCCGGGTGGTAATGGAGAACGATAAGAACTTGCAAAGCTACATCGAAGAATGGAACCAGACGCTGGCTGATTTTCCCTCTGCTTTTGAGCGATACCAAAAAAGCCTGGGCGAATGGAGGCGGCTGGCTGCTGAAGCGAAACCCCGGGGCATTCAGCCGCCGCCCGAACCCAAGGCCCCGCTTGGCCCTGGTCATCGAAATACACCCGGTGGTCTATGGAACGCGATGATCCTGCCACTTACCCGGTATGCAATCCGTGGCGTTCTTTGGTATCAGGGGGAGTCGGATGCCGATCCAAAACATGCCTACCGTTACCGGTATCTGTTTCGGGCTCTGATCGAGGATTGGCGCTGCCAGTGGCAGGAAGGCAACTTCCCGTTTCTGTTCGTTCAGTTAGCCAATTATGCGGGCAACCCCAACTGGCCATTGTTACGCGAATCCCAATCGTATGCACTCGGTTTGCGCAACACGGCTATGATCGTCACTATTGATATCGGCGACTCGCACGATGTTCACCCGAAGAACAAGCAAGATGTTGCGCTCAGGCTGAGTCTTGCTGCTCAGGCGCTGGCCTATGGCGAGCCCGTGGAGTATTCGGGCCCGGTATTCCGGCAAGCAACTCGGGAGGGGAATCGTGTTCGTTTGTATTTTGATCACGCCGCGAGCGGTCTTCGCTCACATGCGGGAACACAACCGCAGGGTTTTGAGCTAGCTGGAGCGGACAATCAGTTCGTGCCGGCACAGACTCAAATTGAGGGAACAACGGTTCTACTCCAAAGCGCCAAGGTGCCTGTTCCGATTCATATTCGATATGGCTGGGCGGATGATCCGCATTGCACTTTAGAAAACGGGAATGGTCTTCCGGCGAGTCCGTTTCGAGCCGATGTCGATTAAGCCATACAGATGTTCGTCAAATTTACTCATCGTCGATGACACGCAAAGTAGCCGGATTCCGGGGCATCAGACATTCGCGTCTGAATTGTGACGCAGAGTGGATGGAGCCAGCGCTTGGCATGTGAGCGTCACTGTGGCGGTTGGTTTTGAGAGCGTTCTTTTAAGATCTCGTCGATCTGTTCTGGAGCGACCGGAAGATGGTTCCGGTTGGCCCGCAGCCACT
>Ga0070737_10004145_pt1 | contig 14832 bp, 12 predicted proteins | sample Coa_R1_10_FD_66438 | JGI IMG/M metagenome (GOLD analysis project Ga0070737, IMG submission 66438) | Surface soil microbial communities from Centralia Pennsylvania, which are recovering from an underground coalmine fire - Coalmine... | ecosystem: Environmental > Terrestrial > Soil > Unclassified...
CCGGCCGCCGAACTGGCCTGGAATCCGGAGTTCCTGCGTGAAGGGCACGCGATCGAGGACACGCTGCGGCCCGCCCGGATCGTGGCCGGGGTCCGCTCGGCCCGCGCTGAGGAGGTGCTGCGGACGGTCTGGGCCGGCCCGCTGCGCGCGGGTGCGCCGCTGCTGGTCACCGGCTACGCCACCGCGGAGCTGGCCAAGGTGGCGGCAAACGCCTTCCTGGCCACCAAGATCTCCTTCATCAACGCGATGGCCGAGGTGTGCGAGGCGGCCGGCGCCGATGTCCTGGCTCTGGCGGGCGTGCTCGGCCGGGACGAGCGGATCGGCGCGGCCGGGCTGGCTCCCGGCCTCGGCTTCGGCGGTGGCTGCCTGCCCAAGGACCTGCGGGCCCTGCTGGCCCGCGGCGAGGAACTGGGGGCAGGCCCGGCGCTGTCCTTCCTGCGCGGCGTGGACGAGGTCAACCGGCGCTGCCGGGCCCGGGCGGTCGCGGCCGCCACCGAACTGGCCGGCGGCTCCCTGGCCGGGCGGGTGGCCGGTGTACTCGGGGCCGCGTTCAAGCCCGGCACCGACGACATCCGCGATTCGCCTGCCCTGGACGTGGCCGCCACCGTGGCCCGGCTGGGTGCCCGGGTGACGCTGTATGATCCGGCGGCTGCGGGCCGGGCGGTCACGGCCTGCCCCGGGCTGCACCGGGCGGAGTCAGCCGAGGCAGCGGCCCGGGACGCGGACGTGCTGCTGGTGCTGACCGACTGGGCCGAGTTCCGGGACGCCGACCCGGCCATCCTGGGCAAAGCCGCCGCGCGGCGCAACGTGCTGGACGCCAGGAACGTGCTGGACGCGGCCCGGTGGCGGGCGGCGGGCTGGACCTACCGCGCCCTGGGCCGGCCCCAGTGACCCCGGGGCACGGCGGAGCCGTCGTCACCGTGGTGATCGCGACCCGGAACCGCCGCCGCCGGCTGCTGGGCACTCTGGCCCGGCTGGCCGATCTGCCCGAACAACCGCAGGTGATCGTGGTGGACAACGCTTCCGGCGACGGCAGCGCCACCGCGGTTCGCGAGCGTTTCTCCCGGGTCACGGTCATCGCCCTGCCGCGCAACGCCGGAGCGGCCGGGCGCAACGCCGGAGTGGCTCGCGCCACCACCCCCTACGTCGCGTTCAGCGACGACGACTCCTGGTGGGAGCCGGGCGCGCTGGCCCGGGGCGCGGCGGCGCTGGACGCCGACCCGCGGCTCGGCCTGGTCGCCGCCCGGACCCTGGTCGGCCCGGCCCGCACGCCGGATCCGGTCAACGCGGCCATGGCCCGCTCCCCGCTGCGCGACGTGGCCGGGCCCGAGGTGCTCGGCTTCCTGGCCTGTGCCTGCCTGGTCCGGCGGGAGGCCTTCCTGGCCGTGGGCGGGTTCAGCGAGCTGCTGTTCTTCATCGGCGAGGAGCGGCTGCTCAGTTACGACCTGGCTGCGGCCGGCTGGGGCCGCCGCTACCTGCCGGACGTGGTCGCCGTCCACGAGCCCGCGGTCCACCGCCCGCCCGCGTCCGCCCGCCACCGGGCCGAGCGGCGCAACCGGGTGCTCACCGCCTGGCTGCGCCGGCCGCTGCCGGTCGCCCTGGCCGAGACACTGTGGCTGGCCCGGGACGCGGCCCGCGACCAGGACGCCCGCGCCGCCCTGACCGGAACGCTGCACCGGCTGCCCGCCGCACTGGCGTCCCGGCGGCCGCTGCCCGCCGGGGTGGAGGACAAGATACGCCTGCTGGCCGCAGCCCAGAGTGGTGCCTGGTGACCGGGCCAGCCGCTGACCCCCGGGTCACCGTGGTCGTGATCACCAGGGACCGGCGGTGCGAACTGATGCGGACACTGGCGATCATGACCGTCCTGCCCGAACGGCCGCGGGTGATCGTGGTGGACAACGCCTCCCGGGACGGCTCGGCGCAGGCCGCCGGGTCGTTCCCCGGTGTCGAGGTGATCCGGGCGGAGCGCAATCTGGGTGCGCTCGGCCGCAACGTCGCGGTGCGCCGGGTGACCACCCCGTACGTCGCGTTCTGCGACGACGACACCTGGTGGGAGCCGGGCGCCCTGCGCCGGGCCGCCGATCTGCTCGACGCCTGTCCCGCGCTGGCCTCGGTAACCGGCCGCATCCTGGTCGAGCCGGGCGGGCAGGAGGATCCGATCACCCCGGAGCTGCGGGACTCCCCGGTGCCTGCCCCGGCCTGGCTGCCCGGCCCGGCGCTGCTCAGCATCCTGGCGGGCGCGTCGATGCTGCGGGTGACCGCGTTCCGGCAGGCGGGCGGCTTCTCCGCCCGGCTGTGGCTGGGCGGCGAAGAGGAACTGCTCAGCCTGGACCTGGCCGCGGCGGGCTGGTGGATGTGCTGGGCGCAGGACGTGACCGTGCACCATCAGGCCTCCACCGCCCGGGACCCGCGGCAGCGCCGGATGCTCGGCATCCGCAACACCCTGTGGACCGCCTGGCTGCGCCGCCCGGCCGCCGGGGCGCTGCGGCACACCGCCGCCGTGCTGGGCGGCGCCCCCCGCGACCTGGCTACGGCGACCGCGGTGTTCCGCGCCCTGGCCGGCCTGCCCTGGGTGCTGCGCGAGCGGCGGGTCGTACCGCCCCGGGTCGAGGCGGGGTTGCGGCTGCTGGAAGCACCGCGGCGTTCGTCCCCGGCACGCCGTTACGTCGGGTAACCGCCAGCCGGCGGGTTCTTCTTTCCGGCTGAGCAGGTGGGGCGGCCGGCTCCGTCCAGGACGGCCGGCCGGACGCCGTGCACGGCCGCCAGCACGTCCCGCACTTCGATCCGCAGCAGCCGGGGATCCACCTGATCCGCGTGTGCGTCCCCGGGCCGGCCCCCGTAGCCCAGCCACAGCGCCTGGTGCCGCCGGGACCCCGCCGGCGGCCCCCACAGCCGGGGGGAGACCGGCCCGAACAGTGTGACCGACGGGGTTCCGTAGGCCACGGCCAGGTGGGCGACCCCGGTGTCGTTGCTGATCACCAGCGCGGCCGCGGCCACCAGGGCGGCCAGGCGGGCCAGCCCGGTCCGCCCGGCCAGCACCGCCCCGTGCCCCAGCCCGGCGGCGTCCGCGATCCGCAGCGCCAGCGCCCGCTCCACCGTCGTCCCGGTGATCACCACGGTTGCTCCCGACGCCGCCAGTGTCCGGGCCACCACGGCGAACCGGTCCGCGGGCCAGCGGCGGCTGCCACTGGCCGCACCCGGGTGGACGACCACCACACCCCGGGCCGGTGGCTCGTCCGGGGGGGTGGCCAGCCGTAGCGCGTGTGGGTCGGCGGGCGTTCCCCACCAGGTCAGCAGCCGGCACCACCGGTGTACCTCGTGTTCGTCGTCACACCAGCGCGGCCCGGCCACCCGGGGATCGGCAGCGGAGGCGTACATCATGGTCACCGGAGCGCCGAGCGCGCGGACCAGGTCGTGACTGGCCGGCCCGTTGCCGTGCAGGTCGGCCGCGATGACCGGGGGCGGGCCGGACCAGGGCACCGGCCGCAGCTCCCCGGTGGGCAGCAGCCGGTCCACCGCCCCGGTCAGCGGGATGAGTGGGGCGAGCGCGGCCGGGGCGGCCAGCACGACCTCGCATTCCGGGCGGGCGGCCCGCAGCGCCCGGTAGGCCGGCACCCCGGTGAGGAAGTCACCCAGGCCCAGCGCCCGCAGGATCAGTACCCGGGGCCGTGCGCTCACCGGGTCACCTCGGCCAGCAGCCGGTCCCAGTCGGCCAGGAACCGGTTCAGGCCGTACCGCTCCAGCGCCGCGGCCCGGGCCCGCCGGCCCATCTCCGTGGCCTGGTCCATGTCGCCCAGCAGCGTCCGCACCGACTGGCGCAGCTGCTCCCGGCGGGTGGTCAGCACCCCGGCGCCCGGCGGGACGGCCTCCACCGCCTCGGTGGTGGCCAGCGCCACCACCGGCATGCCGAGCTGCATGGCCTCGATCAGCGCCAGGCCCAGCGACGTCCACCGGAACGGGTGCAGGTACACCCGCCGCCGGGCCAGCTCGGCGTGCATCCGGTCCTGCGGCAGGTCCTCGTAGGCCCGGATGGCCGGACAGTCCAGCTCACGGGGCAGGTCACGCACTCCCATCCCGAACACGTCGAGCGGCACCCGGCCGGCCAGGTAGGGCAGCAGATCGGTCCCGGTGTACCGGCCGCGCCGCAGCGGCTCGTTCACCACCACCGCGGCGCGGGCGTGCTCGCCGGTCCATCGCGGGCCGGGGTCGGGGATGCCGTGCTCGATCACGCTCACCGGCGTGGTGCCACAGTCCCAGAACAGGTCGTTGAAGTGGGTGACGTGGACCAGGTGCAGGTCGGGCCGGTCCGCCATCGGGTGCCGGGTGAGCGGCACGTCACCGCTGGGGGCGTCGTGCTCCAGGTACACCGCGGGCAGCTCCCGGCCGGGCCGCCGGCCGGTGAGCCGCTGGGTCAGCTCCTCCTCGTGCGGACGCTGCAGGATCACCGCGTCGATCTCCGCCGCACGCAGCTGGCCGGGCGGCACCTCGACCGCGCGGGCCGGCCAGTCCCAGGTGCGGGCCCGGCCCCGGCCGTCTGGGCCCCGGTCCGGCGTCACCGGCAGCAGGCAGGTGTGCCGTCCCTGGACGAACGCCGTGGTCCACGAGCCGTGCACGTGCCAGAGCAGCACTCTCATCCGGCCCGCCGGGCCGCCAGGCCGGTCAGCGCCGCCTGGCCGGCGGTGAGCTGGTCCAGCGCGCCGCACGCCGCCGCGGCGCTGACGCCGGTCAGGCAGGGGTGGCCGGGAACGCCGCAGTGCACCGCGCGGCTGCCCCGGCACGGCGCGCTTTGGTCGCCCAGCAGGGCTGCCGGCACGCCGTAGGGCGCCCACCGGGCGGCCGGCACGACCGGTGCGAACAGTGAGACCACGCTGGTTCCCACCGCCGCGGCCAGGTGCGCCGCCCCGGTGTTGGCCACCATGACCGCGTCCGCGCCGGCCAGCACCGCGGCCAGCTCGGCCAGGCTGGTGCGGCCGCCCAGATCCACCGGTGCCCCGGCCGTCCGGGACGCCGGGCCCGCGATGGCCGCCGTCAGCTCCCGCTCGGCGGCGTTCCCGGTGACCACCACCCGTCGCCCCTGGTTCACCAGCAGGGCGGCCGCCTCCATCCAGCGCACCAGCGGCCAGCGCCGGGCCGGGGCGGACACTCCCGGATGCAGCACCACGTACGGCTCCGCGCCGGTGAGCCCGCTGACGTCGGGTAGCGGGCCGCGCACGGCCAGCCTGCCGTCGTCGCCCGCGGGCAGCGGGAAGCCAGCCGCCCGGGCCAGTCCCAGCGCGCGTTCCGGTTCCGGGATGTCCTCCTCACCACGGTGCCGCACGTCGAGCAGGGAGCCCGGGTAGTCCTCGCTGATCGCGGCGATCCGGCCGATGCCTGCCAGCCGCAGCACCAGCGCGGTCGGCAGCGGCGACTGGTGGAACGAGGTGAAGATCACCGCGTCGGTGAACCGCCGGGCAGCCAGCCGGCCGGTCAGCTCGGCCAGCACGTCCGGGCGGACCGGCGGCGGCTCCAGATCCACCCACGGGGCCAGCCAGACCAGTACGTCAGCCACCCCGGGCAGCAGCCGGGCCGCGTCCGCGCCGCGCGGGCCGGCCAGCATGGTGACCGGGCCGCAGTGCGCAGCGATGGCCCGCACGGCCGGCCCGGCCAGCAGCACGTCGCCGGCGTTGTCCAGCCGCACCGCCAGGCATCTCCTGCCCCCTGTGGCCTGGTTCACCGCACCCCCCGGGCGGTCCAGTCGTCCGGCCACACCGGGGTGAACGGGACCGCGCCCGTAATCATCGCCATCGCGTGCGGCAGGCTGGCCGCCACCCGGGCCCCGGTCAGCTCTGCGGCCCAGGTCTGCGCCGTCGGCACCAGCACCGCCCGGGTGCCCGCCGCCCGCGCGGCCGCCACGTCGGAGCCGATGTCGCCGATCACCACGCATTCGTGCGGGGCCACGCCGAGGTCGGCCGCGGCCGCCTGCACCAGGCCCGGGGCCGGCTTCCGGCAGCCACATCCGTCGTCCGGGCCGTGCGGGCACACCTGGACCGTGCCGAACGGCCCGAGCAGTTCGGTCATCCGGGCGTTCACCGCGTCCACGTCGGCCCGCCGCAGCAGCCCGCGGGCGACGCCGGACTGGTTGGTGATCACCCCGGTGGCCAGGCCGTGCCGCTGGGCTGCCCGCAACGCCGCGGCCGCGCCGGGCAGTGGCTCCACCCGGGCAGGGTCGCCGTTCCAGGGCACGTCGCGGATCAGCGTGCCGTCCCGGTCGAACAGCACCGCCCGCACGTCCGGCCACGGCCGGGCCCCGACGGCGCCGATCCGGCCGCGCAGCCAGTGCCAGCAGGCCAGCTCGGGAATGAGCAGGCTGGTCGCGGCCATGGTGGCGACTTCGCGAGCGGTCCTGGGCCCGGGCGCGACCCGGGCCGCCGCGAACTGGGTGACGCCGGCCAGCGCGGCGCCCGCGGCGGCCAGCGCGGCCCGCGGCCGGCCCGCCGCGGCCAGGCCCGCCGCGGCGATGACCGCCGCAGTGATGGCGGCGTGGCTGAACTGCCGCCCCCGGGACGCGTCCGCGCGCTGGTGCCAGTCCCGGCCGTGCAGCACTCGCATGAGCGCGTCGTCGGCGTTGCCCGCCTGGCTGCGCAGGCTGGCCCAGGGTGAGGCCGGCCGGATCGGGTGTACGGTGCGGCGCTGGCCCCGGGCCAGTTCCCAGCCGTCGGCGAGCAGCCGCAGCGCCAGGTCGGCGTCCTCCCGGTAGGCTCGCGGGAAGCGCTCGTCGAACCCTCCCGTTTCGGCCAGCGCCTCCCGCCGGTAAGCCATGTCCGCGGTGATCCAGCTCGCGGCGGCCAGCCCCATCGTGCCCCGCTCCCAGTCGGTGGGCCGCCGTCCGGCCGGCCCGGGGACGACGATCCGGCCCTGTACGCCGGCCACCCGGCCCGGCTGCTCCGCCAGGTCCGCGGTGAGCCGCAGCCGCCAGTCCGTGGTGACCCGGACGTCGTCGTCCAGGAACGCCACCCAGGGAGCCGACGTGGCCCGCCAGCCCGCGTTGCGGGCGGCGGCCGGGCCCCGCCCGCCGCTGGCCAGCACCCGGACCGGCAGCGGGCCCGCCGCCGTGTTCAGCGGCCCGTCCCGGCGCGGGCGGTCGTCCACCACGACCACCTGCTCCGGGGGCGGTCCCGGCGCGGCGGCCAGGGCATTCAGGCAGTCCCGCAGGCAGCGGCGGCCGATGGTCGGGATCACCACCGCGTACCCGCTCATCACCGGCTCACCAGGAACGGGCCGATGGCCAGTGCGTCCACGGGGGTGGCGCCGAAACATTCCAGCGCGTCCCTGATGTCGTCCACCATCGGGCGCCCGGCGGTGTTCAGGCTGGTGTTGACCAGCACCGGCAGCCCGGTGCGCTGCTCGAACGCGGTCAGCAGGGCAGCCAGCAGCGGCTGGCCGGCCGGATCGACGGTCTGCACCCGGGCGGTGCCGTCCACGTGTACCACCGCTGGGATCCGGTCCCGCCACCGTGGCGCCACGTCGTGTACGAACAGCATGTACGGGCTGGGCAGCGGTCCGCGGGAGAAGATGCCGGCCGCCCGGTCCGCCAGCACCATCGGCGCGACCGGGCGGAACTGCTCCCGGCCTTTGACGTCGTTGAGCCGCTCCAGGTTGGCCCGGTGGCCCGGATGGGCCAGCAGGGACCGGTGCCCGAGTGCCCGGGGGCCGTACTCGCTGCGGCCCTGGAACCAGGCCACGACGCCGTTGCCCGCCAGCACGTCGGCCGTCGCGGCGGCCAGGTCGGGCGGCCGCTGGAACGGCAGCCGGGCGGTGCGCAGCGCCTGCTCGATCTCGGCGTCGGTGAACCCTCGTCCCAGGCCGGCGTCGCCCATCCGCCAAGGCGGCCCGCCGTGGTCCGCCGCCACCTGCAGGGCGGCCCCGAGCGCGGTGCCCGCGTCGCCCGCGGCGGGCTGGACCCACACCTCGCCGAACGGGCCGCGCTCGTGCAGCACCGTGTTGGCCACACAGTTCAGCGCCGTGCCGCCGGCCATCGCCAGCACCCGGTCGCCGGTGCGCTGGTGCAGGTCGTCCGCCAGCGCCAGCAGCACCTCCTCCAGGCAGCGCTGCACGCTGCTGGCCAGGTCGGCGTGTACTGCGGTGAGCTCGCCGCCGGGGAGGCGGGGCGGAGCGAACCGGCCCCAGTCCACCGCGTCCGTGCGGAATCCCCCCGGCACCGCCCGGACCCGCTCGCGGATCTGGTCCAGGAACCTGGGCTCACCGTAGCTGGCCAGGGCCATGACCTTGTACTCGTCGCTGGAGCGCAGGAAGCCGAGGTGACTGGTCAGGTCTTCGTACAGCAGGCCCAGCGAATGCGGTAGCGGCTGGGTGCCGAGCACCTTGAGCTGGCCGCCGTCGTACCGGCCGGTCAGGCAGGAATCCTGCTCGCCGCGGCCGTCGCAGACCAGCACGCTGCACTGCGCCGGCCCGGCCGCCAGCCCGGCCGAGGCGGCGTGCGCGACGTGGTGCGGCACGAAGCGAGCCCGCTCCGGGTCCAGCCCGGGCAGGTCCTCGGCCAGAAACCACGGCGCCCGCGCTGCGTACTCGATCCGCAGGTGATCCCACGGGTCGTCCAGGCCCATATCCGCTGCGGGCCGGGTCAGCGCCGGATCGTAGGAGAAGCCGATCACGTCCACGTCCGCGGGCGTCAGCCCGGCCTGGCGCAGGCACCAGCGCGCCGCCGCGACGGGCTGTTCCCACGCGGCGAACGGCACCGGCCGTTTGCCGTGCTTGCGGCGGCTGAACCGCTCCTCTTCGGCCGCCGCGACCACCTGACCGTCCACGACCAGGGCGGCGGCCGGGTCGTGGAACACCGAATTGATGCCGAGGATGCGCATGGGCCAGCTCCTTCTGCGGCGGCCGGGGGTGGTCCTGGCTGCTGGGCCGCCGCTCACTGCCCGGCGGGCGGCCGGGCAAACCCGTCCGTTGCTTATGGGAGGTTTATCCGTCTTTGCCCCGATGTTTTAGTTACTGACACGTGGTAGTGACCGGCTGCCTTCCGTCACCGAAAGTGGGGGCTACGTGAAGATCGACCTGATTTCCGAGCACGCCAGTCCGCTCGCCACGCTAGGCGGCGTGGACGCCGGCGGGCAGAACGTGCACGTGGCTGCGCTGGCCACCGAACTGGGCCGCCGAGGGCACGAGGTCACCGTCTGCACCCGCCGCGACGATCCCGGCCTCCCGGACGAGCTGCCGTTCGCGCCCGGCGTGACCGTGCGGCACGTGCCGGCCGGGGCGCCGCGGCCGCTGCCCAAGGACGACCTGCTCGCGCACATGCCCACGTTCGCGCGGCACCTGGCCCGGCGCTGGCGCAGCCAGCCGCCCGACGTCGCCCACGCCCACTTCTGGATGAGTGGCCTCGCCGCCGTCTGGGCGGCCGAAGCCGTCCCGCTGCCGGTTCCCGTGGTGCAGACCTTTCACGCGCTGGGCGTAGTCAAGCGGCGCCACCAGGCGGCGGCCGACACCAGCCCGCCGCAGCGGGTGGCCCTGGAGGCCAGCGTGGCCCAGCAGGCCCGGGTCATCATCGCCACCTGCACCGACGAGGTCCGTGAGCTGATCGGTTGCGGTGCACGCCCCGAGGCGATGTACGTGGTGCCGTGCGGGGTCGACTGCCAGGCGTTCCAGCCGGGCGGGAGCAGCAGGGAATCCGGTTCCCCGGCCCGGATCCTGTCCATCGGCCGCCTGGTGCCCCGCAAGGGCGTCGATACGGTGCTGGCCGCTGTGGCGCAGGTCCCGGACGCCGAACTGCTGGTGGCGGGCGGCCCGGACCAGCGGGACCTGGATACCGACCCGGAGGTCGCCCGGTTGCGCCGGGCGGCCCGGCGGTACGGGATCGCGGGCCGGGTGCGGTTCATCGGGCGGGTGGCGCACGCGGAGGTGCCGGCCCTGCTGCGGTCGGCCGACGTGGTGGTGTCCACCCCCTGGTACGAGCCGTTCGGCATCGTGCCGGTGGAGGCGATGGCCTGCGGGACGCCGGTGATCGCCTCCGCGGTCGGCGGCCACCTGGACACCGTGGCCGACGGGGTCACCGGGTTGCTGGTACCGCCGCGCGACGCCGCGGCGCTGGCCGGCCGGCTGCGGCAGCTGCTGGCCGATCCGGACTGGCGCCGGAGACTGGGCGCGGCCGGGGCCGCCTACGCCCGCGCCCGGTACTCCTGGGACCGGATCGCGGCCGAGACCGAAGCCATCTACGCCGCCGTGCGGCAGGACCAGGCCGCCGTCGCGGCCAGGACGGAGCCGGGCCAGTGACCAGCACGCATCTGCACCGGCTCCGGGTGGCACTGGCTGGCTTCGGGCCGCAGGTCCCGCGGCTGGAAACCTGGGGGCGGCACGCCGCCACCGTCCTGTCGGCGGGCGGGCGGCTGCTGGCCTGCGGCAACGGCGGCAGCGCGGAACAGGCCCAGCACCTGACCGCCGAACTGACCGGCCGCTACGAGGACGAGCGGCCCGCCTTCTCGGCGCTGCCCCTGACGCACGACCTGGCCGCGCTGACCGCGATCAGCAACGACTACGGCGTGCACGAGGTCTTCGCCCGCCAGGTCCGGGCCCACGGCCGGGCCGGCGACCTGCTGGTCTGCCTGTCCACCAGCGGCACCAGCCGGAACGTCGTCGCGGCCGCGGAAGCCGGTGTGCAGCGCGGCCTGACCGTGTGGGCCCTGACCGGCCCCGGTCCCAATCCGCTGTCGCGGATCTGCGAAGACGCGGTCATGGTGGACGCGCCGGCGGTCTGCACGGTGCAGGAGGTGCACCTGGCCGCGATTCACATCCTGTGCGCCGCGGTCGACGCGGCCGTCCGTGCCCTCCCACCGGACCAGGTGACGGCCGCCGGCGTCGGCGCCGGTGCGGGAGCCGCCCGGTGAAGGCGGGACCGCTGGTGGTGGTCGGCGACACGTTGCTGGACGTCGACCTGCACGGCACGGCCGGGCGGCTGGCTCCCGACGCCCCGGTGCCGGTGATCGACTGCGCCAGTGAGCGGCACCGGGCTGGGGGCGCCGGGCTGGCCGCGGTGCTCGCCGCCGCGGCGGGCGGGGCCGTGGTGCTGATCACCGCGCTGGGCACTGACCGGCATGGCCAGCGGCTGCGGGACCTGCTGGCCCCGCGGCTGGACCTGGTGGCCCTGCCGCTGACCGGTGGCACGCCGTGCAAGGTCCGGATCCACGCTTCCGGTCAGCCGGTGGCCCGGCTGGACGCCGGCGCCGGGCGGGCCGCGCCGGGGCCCGCCGGCCCGGCCGCCGGGCGGATCCTGCGGCAGGCCGGCGCGGTGCTGGTGTCGGACTACGGCCGGGGCGTCACCGCGCATCCCGCGCTGCGGTCCCTGCTCGGCCGGCTGCCCGCGAGCGTCCCCGTGGTGTGGGATCCGCATCCGCGGGGCGAGCGCCCGCTGGCAGGCTGCCGGCTGGTCACCCCCAACCGGGGTGAGGCCCGGGGCTTCGCTGCCGCCCTGGGCGTCCCGGCCGCCCCGGCCGGCGGGGTCATCGGCCCGGCGGCTCACGACGCCGCCGCGCTCAGCCAGGCCTGGCGCAGCCCGGTGGCCGTTACCCTGGGCGCCGGCGGCGCCCTGCTGTGCACCGGGGAAAGCGTCCCGTTCGTTGCCCCCGCGGCGCCGGTCACCGGTCCCGTGGACACGTGCGGGGCGGGCGACTGCTTCGCCGCCGCGGCGGCCCAGGTGCTGCGGGCCGGCGGCCTGCTGACCGAGGCGGTGACCGAAGCCGTGCACCGCGCCGGGCGGTTCGTCAGCCGCGGCGGCGCCGGGGCGGCCCCGGGCCTGACCGTGCCCGGCCCTGCCCAGCCCGGCCCGGGTGAGCCGGCCGACGACGTAACGGACGCGTTCGCTCTCGCCGCCCGCGTCCGGGAACGCGGCGGGAAGGTGGTGGCCACCGGGGGCTGCTTCGACCTGCTGCACGCCGGGCACGTGCGGCTGCTCCAGCAGGCCCGCGGGCTCGGTGACTGCCTGGTGGTCTGCCTGAACTCCGACGCCTCGGTGCGCGCGCTCAAGGGGCCGGGCCGGCCGCTGACCAGCGCGTCCGACCGGGCCCGGATTCTGGCCGCGCTGGCCTGCGTGGACGCCGTGGTGGTCTTCGACGAGCCGGACCCGGCCACCGTCCTGGCCAGGCTGCGCCCGGACGTGTGGGTCAAGGGCGGCGATTACGCCCTCGGTGAGCTGGCCGAGGCCGGCGTGGTGCGGGCGCACGGTGGCGAGGTGGTGCTGCTGCCCTACCTGGCCCGGCGCTCCACCAGCGCGATCGTGGCCGCGGCCCGGGAAGGATAGGAGATCGTCATGACCGCAATCCTGCGCCGCGCCGTGGTGACCGGCGGCGCCGGCTTCCTCGGCTCGCACCTGTGCGAGCGGCTGCTCGACCGTGACGTCCAGGTCGTCTGCCTGGACAACTTCCTGACCGGGACCGCGCGCAACCTCGCCCACCTGACCGGCAGGCCGGGCTTCCAGGTGATGACCGGCGACGTGACCGATGTCGTGCGGGTGGCCGGCGACGTGGATCTGGTCCTGCACTTCGCGTCGGCGGCCTCCCCGGTGGACTATCTCAACTGGCCGGTCGAGACGCTGAAGACCGGCGCCCAGGGCACGCTGCACGCCCTCGGGCTGGCCCGGGCGAAGGGGGCCAGGTTCGTGCTCGCCTCCACCAGCGAGGTGTACGGCGACCCGCTGTGCCACCCGCAGCGCGAGGACTACTGGGGCAACGTCAACCCGGTCGGCCCGCGCAGCGTCTACGACGAGGCCAAACGCTACGCCGAGGCGCTGACCACGGCGTACCGCACCAGCCGCGGAGTGGACACCGGCATCGTGCGGATCTTCAACACCTATGGGCCGCGGATGCGGCCCTACGACGGCCGGGCTATCCCCACCTTCATCCGGCAGGCCCTCAGCGGGCAGCCGCTGACCGTGGCCGGCGACGGCACCCAGACCAGGTCGGTCTGTTACGTGGACGACACGGTGACCGGGATCCTGGCCTTGGCGGCCAGCAGCCTCGCCGGGCCGGTGAACGTCGGCAGCCAGGCGGAGACCACCGTGCTGGCCCTGGCCGAGACGATCGGGAAGCTGACCGGGTCGCACAGCCCGGTGGAGTTCGTCCCCCGGCCGGTGGACGACCCCACGGTCCGCCGCCCGGACATCTCGCTGGCCCGCGCCCGGCTCGGTTGGGAGCCCGCCATCCCGCTGGCCGAGGGCCTGCGCCGGTCCATCGCGTGGTTCACCGCCGAGCTCGGCCTGCCCCCGCTCGCCGCCACCGCCTGATGCCCGGGCTGCCGCGCCCGGTGCCCCGGGTGCTGCTCACCGGCTGGTTCAGCTTCCGGCACGGGGAGGCCACCGCCGGTGATGTCATGGCCCTGGAGACGGTGACCACTGCCCTGACTGGAGCCGGGGTGGCCTGTGACACCGTCTGGAGCCCGGTGTTCCGCCCCGGCGGCCTGTCGCTGGAGCAGGCTGATCCCGGCCGGTACAGCCACCTGGTGTTCGTCTGCGGGCCGGTACACGGCGCGCAGGTGGCCGGGTTGCACCAGCGGTTCGCGGCCTGTGTCCGGATCGCCGTGGGGGTGAGCGTCGTCGATCCGGCCGATCCCGCGGCGGCCGGGTTCGACATGATCCTGGCCCGGGACGGTGCGGCCACGCCGCCGGTCCGCGACCTGTCCGTGCTGGCCGCGTCGGTGGCGGCCCCCCCGCTGCCGGTGACCGGGGTGGCCCTGACCACCGGCCAGGGAGAGTACGGCAGCCGCCGCCGTCACGAGGCGGTGACCGCTGCGCTGACCGGCTGGCTGGCCACCAAGGCGTGCGCCCCGGTGCCGCTGGAAACCCGGCTGGACACCCGGGACTGGCGGTTGTGCTCCACCTCGCAGGCGTTCCTGTCGTTGCTGGCCCGGCTGGATCTGCTGGTGACCACCCGGCTGCACGGCCTGGCTCTGGGGCTGCGGGCCGGGGTGCCCGTGCTGGCCGCCGACCCGGTACACGGCGGGGGTAAGGTCACCGCACAGGCCGCTGCCTGGCGCTGGCCCGCCCTGCTGCCGGCTGGCCAGGTCAGCCGGGACCAGCTGGACCAGCAGTGGGATTGGTGCCTGTCCCCGGCCGGCCAAGCCGCCGCGCGCGCCGCCGCCCGGCAGGCCGCGGACGGCCCCCAGTGGCTGCTGGCCGCCCTGGCGCGCGAACTGCGCCCCCCGGCTGGCCCGCGGGCTGGGTGAAACCGGCCGCCCGCCGGGCCCCGTCTGGGCACGACGGGACCGGGCGGGAGGCTGGCCTCCGCCTTCGCCTCAGCCTTTGAGCTGCTGGATCTTGTCCTTGAACAGGGTGGTGCCGATGGCGGCCTTGTGCGGCTGGCCCTTCAGGAAGGCCTGGGTGAACTTCTTGGCCTGGTCGTAGGCGACCTTGCCGGGCAGCGGTGGCTCGTTCGGATCCACGTCGATGTCGACCAGGGCCGGCCCGTCGAACGCCAGCGCCTCCTTGATGGCCCCTTCCACCTTCTTCGGGTTGTCGACCTTGGCTCCGTAGCCGCCGCAGGCGGTGGCCCAGGCCGCGTAGTCGGCAACCGGGGTGGGGAACCGCACACCGTGCTCGGGGTAGCCGAGCACCATCTGCTCCCACAGGATCTGGCCGAGCGAGTTGTTGTTGTTGATGATCACCTTGACCGGCAGCCCGGCCCGGGCCGCGGTCAGGAACTCGGCCATCAGCATGGCGAATCCGCCGTCACCGACGTAGGCGATCACCTGGCGGCCGGGAAAGGCGTGCTGGATGCCGACGGCGTAGGGCAGCCCGGGGGCCATCGTGGCCAGGTTGCCCGACAGGTAGAACCGCCGGTCGCCGCGAAT
>Ga0070737_10004148_pt1 | contig 14824 bp, 13 predicted proteins | sample Coa_R1_10_FD_66438 | JGI IMG/M metagenome (GOLD analysis project Ga0070737, IMG submission 66438) | Surface soil microbial communities from Centralia Pennsylvania, which are recovering from an underground coalmine fire - Coalmine... | ecosystem: Environmental > Terrestrial > Soil > Unclassified...
AGCCGTTTCCTGGTGCGCTCGCACTCGTTGAGTCGCTGGAGGAGCTGTCGCCGCAGGGCCGGGACGGGCTGAAGCGGCTCTGGGAGCAGCTAGAGCCGTTGCTGGATCACGATCCCTGGCGGCTGCTGGCACGCTATCTGATCGAGCGCAGCAACTACTTGCTTCCCGTGTATAGCGATGGTCATGAGGAGGTCGAACGGCGGCTGGCGCTTTTTCAGGTGTTGCAGTACATCGACGAAGAGACGCGCCAGACGAGGCAAGAGGCCCTGTCTCCCAGAACCCTGCTGGCACGGGTGCGCTGGCGCGTGCTGATCGGCGGCGATCGCGACCTGCGCCAGATGCCAGAGCGGGCGCAGTCTCTAGAGGCGGTGCGACTGCTGACGGTCCACGCTGCCAAGGGGCTGGAGTTCAGCGCGGTGCACGTGGCTGGTCTGGCGGCGCGCGTCTTCCCTGCCGATCGTCAGCCCGAGCCGTGCCCACCACCGCCCGGTCTGATCGAAGGGGGCGAGGATGCCGCCGCGCATGACGCCGAAGAGCAGTGCCTGTTCTTCGTGGCGATCTCCCGTGCGCGCGATGCGCTTACGCTTGCATATCCCGCCCGCGCTACCCGCCAGACGCGCAAGCCGTCGCCTTTTCTCACCGCGATCGACCGCTGGGTGACGCGGCGGGAAAAGGCGACGCCGGAAAGCCCGGCGGCCGCTGTGGGCAGGAGGGCGGCCGATCGACGCGGCGGCACACCATCGCACGCGTACGAGTGGGAGGCGCCCGAAACCCTCGCGCCGACGCCCGCGAAGAGCCGCGGCGACGGCGCATCGCCTCGGCGCTATGAGCTGGGGGAGCTCGAGCGCTACATCGCCTGCCCACGGCGCTACTTTTACGAAAGGCGGTTGCGCCTGCCAGCCGATCCGCCCGAGAACCCGCACTACCGTAGCCAGCGCGTCTTGCGCGATACGCTGCGCGCGCTCTGGCAGGGCGAGATCAGGCTCGAGGACGCGCGCCTCGTGCTGGCAGAGCGTTGGGAGCGCGACGGCCCGCGCGACCATGCCTACGCTAGCCACCTGCGACAGGAGGCCGAGGCGATCTTCACTCGGATCGTTGCCGCGCTGGCCGAGGGGACGTTTGAGCCGGCGCAGGAACGGCACGTTCAGATTGCGCCCGACGTTGTTCTGCGCGTTTGCCCCGACGCAATCATCCAGCGCGAAGGCAAACGTGCCTGGCTCTGGTTTCGCTTCCGCCGCTCCGGCAGATCGCCCGATCGCGTTATGGCCACGCTGGCCCACGCCTGCCGGGAGGAGGGCGACGTCTGTTACGTGTCGCTGGACACTGGTGAGGTCGCGCCGATCGAGGTCGCGCTGTCCACGATCAAGCGCGCGCTGGATGACTACGAACGCGCTGCCGGTGGAATCGCGCGTGGTCGCTTTCCCGCGATGCCGGAGGAGACGCGGCGCTGCCCGGTCTGTCCGTACTTCTTCATCTGCCCTGCCTGAGCGTTTTCCGGTCATGTGCGCGCGCTGCGATTCTCCTGGGAGAAGCCGCACGATACGGCCCGGGTAGCTGGAGGTGATGGCATGGTGTCCGCGACGTTCGACCCCGATCTGCGCCTGCGCGATCTGCGCCAACAGCACCTGCTCTTCCTGCGCGAAGGGTACGATGGTCACAACCGTCGCTCTGGACTGACCTCGATGCGCCGCCTGGCGCTCCGCCGCGCGCGGCGGATCTGGCACCGTCGCATGGTCGCGTGGTGCCGGGCGTTGAGCCAGGGCTACGACCTCGGCGGGCAAAACGCGCAAACCCTGTAAGCGTTTCCCCGACAGAACCTGCGCGAACCTTGGCAAAACGGGCGCGCAGGTTCTTTTTGCGCGTTGGCCACCGCGCAAGCCGATGGTACCATCGCTTTGAGAAAGCCTCGTGCGGCGAGAAGATTTGGAGAGATTTGCGCAAGATCACTCCGCGTCCGACCGGCAGGAAGGGTGGCTAACGCTCGCCGAAGCATCGCGCGTGCTGGGCGTGAATGGCAGCACGCTGCGTCGTTGGGCCGATGCCGGCCAGGTGCGCACGTTCCGGACGCCCGGAGGCCATCGCCGCTTCTCGCGTGCCGACCTGGTGGCGTTGGTTGGCGCGCGGCCGTCGCCGGCCGAGCAACGTGCCGCCCTGGGCGAACTTGCAGTCGCGCGCATCCGGCGGCGCATGCAGCGCCCGCCACAGCAAACCGATGCCTGGTATCAGGCGTTGAGCGAGGAAGAGCGGGCACGGCTGCGTCTACTGGGACGGCGGCTTGTGGCCCTGATTAGCGAATACTTCAGCAAGCGTGCGCGGCGGCCACGTCTGCTCGAAGAGGCGCGCGCGATCGGGCGCGAGTACGGCCAGGAGCTGCGCGGTAACGGTACGTCATTGCGCAACGCGCTGGCCGCGTTCATGTTCTTCCGCCACGCCCTCGACGACACCGCCCGCCAGCTTGCGATCAAGAACGGGCTCTCGATCGATGAAACGGTCGATGGTCTCGAACACATCGCGCACCTCTCCGATGAGGTGCTGCTGGCCATCGCCGAGGCGTATGAGCCGCTCCCAGAGCGGCTCGATCGGCCTGCGCCGCGCGATCGCGCGGTATCCATGCAAGGAGCGCACGATGGGCTACTATCCGATCTTCGTTGAGCTTGCCGGTAAACGCGTTCTCGTTGTCGGCGGCGGCAACGTAGGGCTGCAAAAGGTCACCGGCCTGCTCGCGGCCGATGCGGATGTGACCGTCATCAGCCCTGACTTGCATCCCCAACTGCGTGCCTGGCACGAGGCCGGCCACTTCCGCTGGATCGCGCGCGACTATCAAAGCGGCGATGTCGATGGCTACGACCTGGTGATGGTGGCCACCGATGACGGCAAGATCAACAGCGTGGTGGCTGGCGAGGCGCGGGCGCGCAAGATCTGGGTGAATGCCGCCGACGACGTGCCGAACTGCGATTTCATCCTGCCGTCGGTGGTGCGCAAAGGGCAGATCGTCGTGTGCGCTTCCACGGGCGGTGCTAGCCCCGCGCTCGCACGCCGGCTGCGCGAGGAGCTCGAAGCGTATCTCGATGATGACTTCCCGCCGCTGGCCGAGCTGCTGGCCGAAGTACGGCGCGAGCTGCGCGCGCGCGGTATCATCCCTGATCCCGAAACATGGCAGCAGGCGATCACCGGCCAGGTGCGCGTGCTGGTAGCGCAGCGGCGTATCGGCCAGGCCAAGGCTTTGCTACTCAAAGGCCTCGGCGTGGGAGTAGATCCAGCGCCGCTCGATCCCGATCTCGCGGGCCGCACCCTGCCCGCGCTAACGCCGCTTGGGTAAGCGCATGATCGTTCTTGCTGGTATCAGCCACGCTACCGCGCCGGTCGCGCTGCGCGAACGGCTCGCCGTCTCGACGGAAGAGCTGCCGCGCGTGCTGGCCGCGCTGCGCGAGCGGTACGGCGCGGCGGTGGTGCTCTCGACCTGCAATCGTACCGAGCTGTACCTGAGCCAGCCTCTGCCGCCGGCACGGCTGCGCGCGGCCCTGCGCGCGCTGAAACCAGCAGGAGCGGGCATTCCCGACGATGCGATCTACGTGCTCGTTGGTACCGACGCGGCGCGGCATCTCCTGCGCGTCGCCTCTGGGTTGGACTCGCTGTTGCTCGGCGAGGACCAGATCCTTGGTCAAGTGCGCGAGGCACTCGGCGCGGCAGCCGCGGCCGGCACGACCGACCGTTTGCTCTCGCGTCTCTTCCACCTGGCGATCGCAACCGGCCGCCGCGTGCGCGCGGAGACGGCGATCGGCCGCCACGCGCGCTCGGTTAGCGCTGCTGCCGTGCAGGCGGTGGTACGGCGGCTAGGACCGCTCGGTGAGCGCACGCTGCTCGTGGTGGGCGCCGGTGCGGCAGGCAAACTGTCGGCGTTGGCTTTGCGCGAAGCGCACGCCGGCCGGCTGCTCGTGGCTAGCCGCACGTACGCACATGCTGTCGAGGTTGCTGCTGAAGCAGGTGGCGAGGCGGTGCCCTTCGACGGGTTGCCGCGCGCCCTTGCCGAGGCGGACGCCGCGATCCTGGCTGTCGCGGGCGATGGCCCCTTGATCGTGCCGGAAACGGTCGCCACGGTGGGCGTTTCACCCGCACGGCCGCTGTTGCTCGTCGATATCGCCGTGCCGCGCGCCGTCGATCCCGCCGTGGCCACGATTGCCGGCGTGCGGGTGCTCGATATCGACGCCCTCGGCAGCGAAGCGGCGGATATTCCGGCGCTGGGTGCGCTCACGGACGCCGAGACGATCGTCGATGCAGAAACGGCCCGGCTCGAGGCCTGGTGGGAGTCGCTGCGCGTCGTACCAACCATCGCGGCCTTGCGCGGCCGGGCGGAGGCCGTGCGCCGCGCCGAACTGGCGCGCACGTTGCCGCGTCTCTCCAATCTCTCCCCGCGCGATCGCGAACGGATCGAGGCGCTGACCGCGGCGATCGTCAACAAACTGCTGCACGAACCGATCCAGCAGCTCAAACGGCCGGGCGTGGGCGCGCAGTACGCCGCGGTGGTGCATGAGCTGTTCGGCCTCCCCGGCGATGGACCGATGCAACCGTTCTCTTCGGTGCGACATGCCGGCTTCCCCGATCCCGAGCCGCTCCCCTGGCCGCCTATCGGCGCCGATGCGGCGGTCGATCCTGCCGAGGCGTCGCAGTGACAAGCGTTCGCTCTCTGCGCGTCGGTACGCGCGGCAGCATCCTTGCGCGCGCGCAGACCGAGCTTGCTCTGCAGGCGCTGCGTGCCGCGTACCCGGCACTAGCGTTGATGCCGGTGGAGATCACCACGCACGGCGATCGTGACCGTCGCTCCCCGCTCGCGGCGATCGGTGGCGCGGGTGTCTTCGTCAAGGAGCTGGAGAGCGCGCTGCTCGACCGACGCATCGACATCGCCGTGCACAGTTTGAAAGACATGCCCAGCACGCTGACGCCTGGCCTGGCGATTGCGGCGGTGCTGCCACGCGGCGATGCGCGTGATGCACTGGTGTCGCGCACGGGGGCAACGCTCGCCGAGCTGCCGCCCGGTGCCTGCGTCGGCACTGGTAGCAATCGCCGCCGCGCCGAGCTGCGTGTCTTGCGCCCCGATCTACGCTTCGTCGAGCTGCGCGGCAACGTCGAGACGCGCATCCGCCGCGTGCGCGAAGGAGTGGTGGACGCGGCTGTGCTGGCGGTCGCTGGCCTCGAGCGGCTCGGGCGCCTGCACGAGGCGGCGCAGATCTTCTCGACCGAGGAACTGCTGCCGGCGGTAGGCCAGGCTGCGATCGCGGTTGAGGCGCGTGCCGACGATGCCGAGACACTGCGGTTGTTGGCCGCGATCGACGATCCGGCAACGCGCCTGTGCGTCTCGGCCGAGCGCGCCTTCTTGCGGTGTCTGGGTAGCGGTTGCACGATCCCGGCTGCCGCGCATGCGACGCTGGGGCAGGAGGGGCTGCAGTTGCGCGCTCTGCTGGTGGCCGACAACGGCACGCCGCTGCGTGGCGAGTTGCGTGGCGCGCCAGACGACGCCGAAGCGCTGGGTGCGGCGCTCGCCGAGCAGCTGCTGGTGGCCGCAGCGAATGCGCGGCGGTAGAGATGGGCTCGCGAGCGCGGCTACAATGCGGCGTTTATGGAGCAGGACGAGATGGCAGCGCCTGATGGAGCCGCACCGCCGAGGGACGCGGGCGATCGCGCTGCACACGTTGGCAAGGTCTGGCTGGTGGGGGCAGGTCCGGGCGATCCGGGTCTGGTGACCGTGCGCGCGATCGAGGCGCTCTCGCAGGCCGACGTGGTGGTGTACGACCGCCTGGCCAACGAAGAGCTGCTCGACCACGCGCCGGCGGGTGCGCTGCGTATCTTTGCCGGCAAGGAGCCGCGCCGGCACGCGCTCAGCCAGGAGGAGATCAACGCCGTGCTGGTCGAGCACGCGCTGGCGGGGCGCAACGTCGTGCGACTGAAGGGAGGCGATCCCTTCGTCTTCGGCCGCGGTGGCGAAGAGGCCGAAGCGCTCGCGACCGCGGGCGTTCCGTACGAGGTCATCCCTGGCGTGAGCTCGGCGATCGCGGGGCCGGCGTACGCGGGGATACCGGTGACGCATCGTGAAGTTGCCTCGTCTTTCGCCGTCGTGACCGGCCACGAGGATCCGACGCGGCCCGAGTCGCGCATCGACTGGGAAGCGCTGGCGCGCGGCCCCGATACGCTGGTGATCCTCATGGGCATCGGCAATCTCGCCGAGATCGCCTCGCGCCTGCTCGCGGGCGGGCGGCCGGCGACAACGCCGGCCGCGATCATCGAGCAGGCGACGACACCGCGCCAGCGCACCCTCGTCGCGACGTTGGGTACCCTCGCGCGTGTTGCCGAGGAACAGCACGCGGTAGCGCCGGCGGTCGTGGTGGTGGGCGAGGTGGTCCGGTTGCGCGAGCGACTCGCGTGGTTCGAGCGGAAGCCGCTGTTAGGCAAACGGGTGCTCGTAACGCGCACCCGCGAACAGGCGAGCGGGCTGCGTCAGCTGCTCGCCGAGCGTGGGGCGGAGGTGATCGAACTGCCGGCGCTGGAGATCGTCGCGACGGCGCCAACAGAAACCGTGCGCCCGGCCATCGAGACGCTCGCTCGCGGTGGCTACGCCTGGACGATCTTCACCAGCGCCAATGGCGTGGCGGCGTTCTTCCGCCACCTCGATCAGCAGGGGCGCGATGCACGCATCTTCGCCGGCACGCGGATCGTGGCGATCGGTCCTGGCACGGCCGAGGCGCTACGCCAGCGCGGGGTGCGCGCCGATCTCATCCCCGAGCAGCACATCGCCGAAGGGGTGCTGGCGGCGCTGGCCAGCGAAGACCTTGCCGGCAGCGCGGTGCTGGTACCGCGCGCTGAGAACGCCCGCGCTGATCTAGTTGAAGGACTGCGGCAACGCGGTGCGCGCGTTGATGAACTGCGACTCTACGTGTCGCGGCCGCCAGAAGCGCCGGATCCGGCCGCGCTCGCCCGTGTGCGCGCGGGCGAGATCGATATCGCGACTTTTGCCAGCAGCTCGACCGTGCGACACCTGCTGCAACTGCTGGGCGGCGACCCCGCGCCGCTGGCACGCGCGGCGATCGCCTGCATCGGCCCGACGACCGCGGCCACCGCGCGCGAGCTTGGTCTGCACGTCGATGTGGTCGCGGAGCGCTACACTATACCGGGACTGGTCGCCGCGCTGGAGGCGTACGTCGCGGCGCACAGGGAGATGGGCAGCCATGACGATGCTTGAACGCGCGATCGGAACGCAAACGGCTTTGCCGCCGTTCACGCGCTTTCGCCGCCTGCGCCGTACCGAGGCGCTGCGCGCGCTCGTGCGCGAAACGGTGGTGCAACCGGCTGATTTCGTCTACCCGCTATTCGTTGTGCACGGGAACGGTGTGCGCAACGAGATCGCCTCGTTGCCAGGCCAGTATCACCTCTCGGTCGATCAGCTCGGGCGCGAGGCCGAGGAGCTGCTGCGGTTGGGCGTGCCGGCGGTGCTGCTCTTCGGCCTGCCGGCGGCGAAGGACGAGCGCGGCTCTGAGGCGTACGCGGCGGACGGTATCGTGCAGCAGGCGGTGCGGGCGCTCAAACGCGAGGCGCCCGACCTCGTCGTCATCACCGATGTCTGTCTGTGCGAGTACACCAGCCACGGTCACTGTGGTGTGCTGCGCGGCGACGAGGTCGACAACGATCCCTCGCTTGCGCTGATCGCGCAAACAGCCCTTTCGCATGCGGAGGCCGGGGCGGACATAGTGGCGCCATCAGATATGATGGACGGTCGCGTGGCGGCGATCCGTGCCGCGCTCGATGGCGCCGGGCTGCACCACGTACCGATCATGGCCTACGCCGCTAAGTTCGCCTCCGCCTTCTATGGGCCGTTCCGAGAAGCGGCGGATAGCGCGCCGGCCTTCGGCGATCGCCGCGGCTACCAGATGGATCCGGCGAACGGGCGCGAGGCGCTGCGCGAGATCGCGGCCGATATCGCCGAAGGCGCGGATATCGTGATGGTGAAACCGGCGCTGCCCTACCTGGATGTGCTGGCGCGGGCACGCGATCGCTTCGATGTTCCCCTGGCCGCGTACAACGTTAGTGGTGAATACGCCATGCTCAAGGCCGCGGCGCGGGCGGGTTGGCTCGACGAGCGGCGGGCGACGCTGGAGGCGCTGGCCGGCATCAAACGTGCCGGTGCCGACATCATCATCACCTATCACGCGAAGGAGGCGGCGCGCTGGCTGCGCGAACAGGGCTGACGGTCGCGCTGGCCAGTTCGCACCCCCTCGACGCAGGACAAGGATGCATGACGCTATCGGAGCCCATTGTTCCAGCCCCGCGCACCGCGGTGGCCGATCTCACCCCGCTTGCGCGCGTGCGCGCGATCGCGTTCGACTGCTACGGCACGCTGATCGACTTCGCCGAACAGCACTTCATCGACCTGATGGGCGAGGTTGTGCTGCGCGAGCAGCTCGGTATCGATGCGCAGACGTTGTGGCGCCGCTGGCTACACCATAGCCAGGAACTGTGGCGAGAGCGCGGGCGCGACCCCGAGCGGCCGCACGAAGGTCCAGAACCGGAATTCGCCACGTACGAGGAGCTGTGGACGGCGCAGTTCGCGCGGGCGTTTGCCGAACTGGGGCGCGATGGCGATGCCCGCGCCGCGCACGATCTGCTCGTCGAGCGGGCGCGCACCTCGCCGCCGTATCCCGAGGTGCGCGAGGTGCTGGCAGCTCTGGGGCAGCGTTATCCGCTCTGCGTGCTTTCCAACGCCGATGATGACTGGCTACTGCCGTGTCTGGAGCGGGCTGGTCTGCGCTTTCCCCTCGTGATCTCCTCGGAAGCGGCGCGGACATACAAGCCGCGCGCGGCGATCTTCCACCTCACAGCGGAGCGGATGGGCGTGCAGCCGGAAGAGCTGCTGTACGTGGGCGACAGCCCGATCGCCGATGTGCTGGGCGCGCGCACGGCCGGCCTGCCGGTGGCGTGGGTGAATCGCTTTGGCGCAACGCTGCCAGAGAAGGTGCCCGCGCCCGACCTCGAGATCGTCGACCTGCGCGGCCTGTTGCCCTTGCTCGAGGTGTAAGGCATGACAACGCGCATCACCACGGCCTCGCGTGCGGCCTTCGCGCGGGCGCAGGAGCTCTTTCCTGGCGGCGTCAACAGCCCGGTGCGCGCCTTCCGCGCCGTTGGCGGCGAGCCGCCCGTGATCACCCGCGGCGAGGGCGCCCGCGTCTACGACCTCGACGGCAACGCCTACATCGACTACGTGATGGCGTACGGGCCGCTGCTACTCGGGCACGCGCCAGCGGTGGTGACCGCCGCGATCTGCGAGACGGCCTCGCGTGGCACGAGCTTCGGCATGCCCACCGCTTTGGAGAACGAGCTTGGCGCGCTGATCCGCGAGGCCATGCCCGCGGTGGAGATGATGCGCTTCGTCAGCAGCGGCACCGAGGCGACGATGTCGGCGCTGCGGGTTGCGCGCGGCGCGACGGGTCGCGAGAAGATCGTCAAGTTCGCGGGTTGCTACCATGGTCATGCCGACCTGCTGCTCGCCGAGGCTGGCTCTGGCGTGGCGACGCTGGGGCTGCCGGGCAGCGCAGGCGTGCCCGCCGCCGCGGTACGCGATACGCTCGTGGCACCGTACAACGATCTCGGCGCCGTTGAGGAGCTATTCCGTCGGTACGGCAGCGAGATCGCGGCGGTGATCGTCGAGCCGATCGCGGCCAATATGGGCGTGGTGCCACCCGCGCCGGGCTTTCTCGAAGGGCTGAGGCGTCTGACGCGCGATCACGGCGCGCTGCTCATCTTTGATGAAGTTATCAGCGGCTTTCGCGTCGCGCTCGGCGGCGCGCAGCAGCTATACGGCGTCGTGCCCGATCTGACCTGCCTGGGGAAGATCGTTGGCGGTGGGCTACCGGTTGGCGTGTACGGCGGCAGACGTGAGATCATGACATACGTAGCGCCGCTGGGGAGTGTCTACCAGGCGGGTACGCTCTCGGGCAATCCGCTGGCGATGGCGGCGGGGATCGCGATGCAGCGCGAGCTGCGCCGTCCGGGTATCTACGAGCGCCTGGACGAGCTTGGCGCGGCGCTGGCGGCGGCGTTCGTCGACAGCGCGCGCGAAGCGGGCGTGCCGGCGACGGTCAACCGCGTCGGCTCGATCGTGACGGCGTTTTACACCGCTAGCCCGGTCGTGGATTACGCGACAGCGAAAACGTCCGACACTGCGCGGTACGCGCGCGTGCACGCGCGGCTGCTGGAGCGTGGCGTCTTCCTCGCGCCGAGCCAGTTCGAGGCGGCGTTCGTCTCGCTGGCGCATGGCGAGGCCGAGATCGCGGCCACACGGCAGGCGCTGCGGGAGGCGCTCAGCGCCGAGAGCGAACAGCGCGATCGCTGACATGCAGCGCAGCGTTGTGCTGGCAGCAGGCGTGAAGCGTCCTGGCCACGGGCAGAGCACCGGTTCTGGCAGAAGGCCGGGTGGTCAGAACGGCTGCGTTGGTGGCTCGATGGGCAGCTCGGCGTGGGCAGCGCGCGCCTCGCGCTCGACGAGCGATGCGATCGCACGTGGGTGCGGCACGCCGCGGAAGGTGAAGCGCTGTTGCTCTCCGGCCGTCTGGCAGGAGATATCGCCAAAATCGAGCAGCGTTGCGAAGAGACCGTTGATCTCGACGGTGGTGTCTTCCACATTGCGCAGATCGGCTGAAGCGAGGCGCAGACTCCACGGCCAGGGCCGTACGAGGTCGACGATGCGCTGGTCGGAAACCATCCAGAGATCGTTCTGGTAGCGGAACCAGAGCAGGAGCACACGCGCCAGCCAGAAGAGGCACCAGAGGAGGGCGATGAGCGCGATGAGGGCGAGCACCCTGCCGTGCACGAGACTGGCGCTCGCCAGAGCGAGCAACGCCGCTGGCGCGAGGCAAAACGCGATGGTGAAGGCAAGGAAGCGCGGCACAAAGAAGACCCAGTGACGCCGGGTCAGCAGCACGATCTGCTCGTCGGGTTGCAGCGGGAAGGGTAGACCCATGCGCGGAGCCTCCCGGGCGGACGCGCTTGTCACTATGCTAGCGCATCGCCGAAGCGACTGCTCGTCATAGGCGTGTAGACTGGCGTGCTACGGTGCGCTATACTCCACAAAACTGCAGAAATGGCCAAATTGCATAGGTTGGTGATCAAAAAATGAAGCTGGCGTGCGCGCAAGAGAGCCTGGCAAAGGGATTGAGCGTGGTGCGGCCGGCCGTGGCGACGCGCTCGACGCTGCCGATCACCCAGAACGTGCTGCTCGCGACGGATAGCGGTCGGTTGCGTCTCTCGGCGACCGACCTCGAGATCGCGCTCTCGTGCTGGATCAGCGCCGCGATCGAGGAGGAAGGGATGACGACGGTGCCGGCGCGCCTTTTTCAGGACCTGGTCTCGTCGCTGCCGCCCGAGCGCGTGCAGTTGCTGCTGCCGCCGCGTTCGCGCACGCTGCGGCTCACGTGTGCCCGCAACGAGGCGACGCTAGGCAGCATGGACGCGGAGGATTTTCCGCCGATCCCGGCGGTGCAGAGCGATGCGGCGATCCGCCTCGATCGTGCTGCGCTGAAGACGGCGATCGCGCACGTCGTCTTCGCCGCGGCGACCGATGACTCGCGGCCGGTCTTGACAGGCGTGCACTTCCTGATGGAGGGGAACACGCTGACGCTGGCGGCAGCGGATGGCTTCCGGCTAGCGGTGTACCGCCTGTCGTTGGAAGACACCGTGCCGGAGCGGATCGAGATCATCGTGCCGGCGCGGGCGCTCACCGAGCTGGGGCGGCTGCTGGGCGACGGCGACGGGCCGCTGGAGATGATGGTCAATCCCAACCGCAGCAGCGTCCTCTTCCGGCTGACGGGCAAGGATGCCGAGATCGAGATGGTGGCGCAACTGAAGCAGGGCGCGTTCCCGAATTACGCGCAGTTAATCCCGAAGGATCACACAACGCGAGCCGTGGTCGACGCGAAGGAGTTTCTGCGCGAGACGAAGATCGCGGCGATCTTTGCGCGCGATGGCAGCGGTATCGTGCGACTGCAGATCCAGCCGGGCGAGGAGCTGACGCCGGGGCGACTGGCGATCTCGGCGCGGGCGGAAGAGGTGGGCGATAATCACGGCGAGATCGACGCGCAGGTAGAAGGCGAAGCGAGCAAGATCGCGTTCAACAGCAAATACCTGCAGGATGTGCTCAGCGTACTGAACGAAGGGAAAGTCGCGCTGGAGACGAAGGGGCCATCGCAGCCGGGCGTCATCCGCCCCGTCGGCAGCGATGCCTATGTGCATGTCGTCATGCCGATGTTCGTGCAGTGGTAGCGAACGCGAGGGTGAGACGACAGCAAACTCTGCCAGCGCGCCGTGGTAGCTACGGGTAGCTACAGATAGAGCTCCGTCGCGCGCCAAGGGGTGATGGAGCTGCGCTAATCGCCGGTGCCCCTTCCCCAGCGAAAGCCAAACGCCAGCAGGCGATCGATAAGGCGATCCGTGGGCAGCGGTTCGGGTGCGGCCAGCTCCTCGTTGAGCAAGCGCTCGGCTTGCATGTATGCCTGCGGCCCCGACTCATCGGCCGTGTAGACGTAGAGCCTATCCACGCCCGCGGCCTCGGCTGCCAGCATCTGCAGCAACGTCATCAGCACGCGGTTGCCGCCGAAGGCGCCGCAGCCCCAGAAGCCGGTATGGATGACCACCGGACAGCGTTCGCCGCGCAGCTGCCATGACTCCAGCACCGCGGCGCGCCAGCCCGTGTAAGCCGTCTGAAGATGGTAGACGATCTCCTCGCGCTGATATGCTCCCCATCCATTGCTGAGTGCCGCGATCGCGATGATGTTCGTCACCGTCGGTGGATCGAGGCGTCGTACCGCTTGCCGTAGCGCCTCTGGCTCTGCTTGTTCGAGATTGCGCCCGCCATAAAGGCCCGATGGTAGCCCGATGGCCGGATTGGGGCGGGTGTCGATGGCGCAGCGCCGCTCGGCACCGGCAACCAGGACAGGCGTGGGTTGGCCCTCTTCGACGGTCAGAGTGGGGAGCCCCTCAGCGAGCAGCGCTTCCCGCAGCGCACCCAGAACTGGATGCTCCATGACCTGGATCTCGTCCTGTGCGAAGAGGCAGGTGCGGTAGAACCCGAAAAGCTGAGGATCGGCGAAGTTGACGTGCCAGACAAATGCGCCGGGCAGGTCGTGCTCGGACGCATCACTGTAGAACCCGGGGCGCTGGACGATGCGCCCGGCGGTTGGAGCCGTCGCCATGGTGTCGGGAAGGGGCGGTGCGTGCCAGCGGCTGTAGGCGACGAAGGAGCTCGATATCGTGCCGGGCGGGCAGGCGTGGGCGAAGATCGCCTGCTTCTGCGGGCAATCCCAGCGCGGTGGATGTTCCGCCATCAACGTCTGCGCGGAAAACTCCCGGCGCTCGATCGGTTGCGGCGATGCGCTCACGTCCTGCTCCCGTCGGCGAGGCAATGCTCGGCATGTCTGACTTCTCTGGGGCATTATCTTCAAAACTTGACCCTGGGTGATCGTGTCGCGTGTGTCGCAAAGAGGGGAGTGGCGAGCCATGACGCAAAAAGAAAGACCGCTGTCGCCATGCATCGGTCGACAGCGGTCGCGGAAAGCGGCGATCGCCTGGCGTTTAGCCTAGCCGCTGTTTGACGAAGGCGCCGATCTCGTCGCAGGCGGCGCGTGCCTCTGGCAGGAAGCTGCCGAAGAACTGCCAGACGTGCGGCATGCCGTCGTACTCGCGCAGCGTGACCTCGATGCCAGCGGCGCGGGCGCGCTCGGCGAGGCGGCGGGCATCGTCGAGCAAGGTCTCGGCTGTGCCCACCTGGACCAGCAGCGGTGGCAGGTGGCCGAGGTCAGCATAGAGCGGTGAGGCCAGCGGCGCTTTCGGGTCAGCGCCCGCCAGGTACCAGCCGGCGAGCTGTTCGAGCAGCGGCCGCGAGACGATCGGGTCTTCCGCCGCCTTGCTCTCCAGCGTGCTGCCGGTCATGGCGAGGTCGGTCCAGGGCGAGAGGCAGACGCCGGCTGCGGCGCGCGGCAGGCCATTGTAGCGTGCCGCGACCAGCGTGGAGACGACGAGTCCACCTCCTGCCGAATCGCCGGCGACGATCAAGCCGCGGCGCGCATTGCCGCTCGCGCATAGCCAGCGATAGGCGGCGAGCGCATCTTCGACCGCAGCGGGGAAGGGGTGTTCGGGTGCGAGCCGGTAATCGAGGAGCAACGCGCGCCGTCCGGTCGTTTTCGCTATGCGGGCGACCATCTCGCGATGGATGCTGCCGAAGACGTAGCCTCCACCGTGCAGATAGAGGATGGCCTGATCCTCGGGCGCCCCGGGAGGGGCGATCCATTCCGCGCGCACGCCGCCAGCGTTCGCGGGCGTATAGGTCACATCCGATGGCGGGACAAACTGGTCCCACAGCCGTTCGAAGCCGCTGCGCATCTCCCAGAGCGTCGTCTTCGCGCTGAGAGTGGCGGCTGTTTCGCGCCAGATCGCGTGTGCTCGCTCTGCCTCTGCGCTTGGCATGGTCTGTCCTCGCTTCTCTGTTGTATTTCCTGCTGGCTCGATCTCAGTGCATCCCCCGAGGTGCTGTTGTCAATCGGCTTTTGGTGTGAGCGTCTATCCCCTATCCACTTGCTGCAGGCCGGGAGAGGCGCTATTGAAGCAGCCGTGCGGCGCGAGCCACGCGTAGGGGGAGCGCACGTGGCGGCGGGGCTACACGCAACGGAGCAACCATCCGTATCCTCGGCACTATCTACAAGAGGTCGAGGCGGCGCGCCGCCGCTTCGAGATCGCGGCGGAAGTCGGGATGTGCAACCGAGATGATCGCGCGCGCCCGCTCTCGCAGGCT
>Ga0070737_10004157_pt1 | contig 14806 bp, 15 predicted proteins | sample Coa_R1_10_FD_66438 | JGI IMG/M metagenome (GOLD analysis project Ga0070737, IMG submission 66438) | Surface soil microbial communities from Centralia Pennsylvania, which are recovering from an underground coalmine fire - Coalmine... | ecosystem: Environmental > Terrestrial > Soil > Unclassified...
ACATCACCGCCCCACCCGCCACCGACCCGCCCGGCCACCGCGCCGGCGGCCGCCCGCTACCGTCAGCTCCCGTGAAGGCCACCAATCATGGCCGGCAGCCGCCGAGCCCCGGCCGTAACCGGTGAGCGTCGCCTCGCCTTCGGGGCGAGCCACCCTGCGGGACGTGGCCGCCCGAGCGGGGGTGTCCACGGCCGTGGTGTCCTACGTGCTCAACGGACGGTCCAACCGCACCAACCCGGCCAGTCCGGCCGTCACCGAGCGGGTCCGGCTCGCCGCCGCCGAGCTCGGCTACCTGCCCAACACCAACGCCCGCAGCCTCAAACGGCGGCGCACCGACCGGGTGTGCCTGACCCTCGACGGGCCGTCGACCCCGTGGAGCGACCTCCTGCTCGAGACCATGGAGCGGGCCGCCGAGGCCAAGAAGTACTCGGTCGTCCTGCTCCCCAGCCGGGACCGGACCGGCGTGGTGCGGACGAGGAGCCTCCTGCAGCAGGGCTTCGCCGACGGTGTCCTGATCCCCACCGACCACCAGGGCAACCGGTGGTCCCCCGAGGACATCACCGCCCTCACGGCCAGCGGGACGGCGGTCGTCGTCATTTCGGACGTCATGCCGGCCGCCGCCCCCGCCGTCTACGTCCGCCGCACGGTGCAGGCGGCCACGGAAGAGGCGCTCACCCGCCTGGTGGCCGGCGGTCGACGCCGGATCGGCGTCCTGGCCCACCACTCCGACGTGGAGCCCGTGCCGAGCCCCCGGTACGCGGCCTACCGGGCCGTCCTCCGCCGGCACCGGATCCGCTTCGATCCGGCCCTGGTGATGGTCGGGGCGGCCGAGGACCGGGTGGCGGCCTATCAGGCCACGACGACCCTGCTCGAGCGGGGGGACATCGACGCCATCTTCTCCGCCTCCGACCGCGGAGCGGTGAGCGCCATGTGGGCGCTGCGCGACCACGAGCTGAGCGTCCCGGCGCAGGTCGCCGTCCTCGGGTTCGGCAACATCCCGGAGGGCACGATCACCCGCCCGCCGCTCAGCTCGGTCGGCCAGGACCTCTCCCGCCTCTCGGAGATGGTCGACGCCCTGTTCCAGCAACTCGGCAGCGGCCCGCCCCCCGAGCCGGTCGAGCTGGTGATCCCGTCTGTCATTTCGTGGCGGGGTTCCGCCTGAAATTGCCGGGCCGATCCTCGAGAGGCTCCTCTAACGTCCAGCCGGTGACGACCGCGCTGGCCCGGATCGTGGAGGCCTGGTCGGGAGCCCTCGGCGCCCCGGTCATCTCCGAATTGGCGCCGGGGAGCGTCTGGGAGCTGGCCGCCGCGACCGGGGACCGGTATGTGATCAAAAAGCTCAAGGCCTTCGACGCCCCCGATCCCGCGCGCCGATTCACCGACGAGGCCCGCATCCTCACCTATCTGCTCCAGCGAGGTGTCCCCGTCGCGGTGCCGGTGCTCTCCGACGACGGCCGGGTCTGCGTCACCGACGAGGCCGGCGTGGCCCACGCCGTGTTCCTGATGCTTCCCCGACGCGAGGCCGACGATCCGGCCTCGAATCCGAAGCTCTGGCAAAACGTCGGGGCCGCGGTCGCCCGGATGCACGTCGCCCTGGCCGCCTGCCCCTTCGGGATCGATTCCTGGACGGTCGGCCCGGATACCCTCCCGCCTATCTGGCGGACGGTGGAACAGCGTCTCCCCGCCGACGTGGTCGCCCGGCTCGACGCCCTCGTGCGGCCGCGGTGGGACCGGATGCTCGAGGCGCTCTCCGCCCCGCCGCAGCGCATCCACGGCGACGTGCACGGCGGCAACCTCCTCACCGTCGGGCACGAGGTGACCGGCATCATCGACTGCGACCACCTGCCGATGGGGCCGCGCACCTACGACCTCGGCTATTTCCTCGCCTTCGGCGTGCAGTGGTGGCTGGACCGCGACCAGCCGTCCCGGCCGGTCGACGAGACGATCGCCGTGCTGCGCGGCTATGACACCGTCTCCCCCCTGACCCCGCAGGAGCGCTGCGACCTCCCGGCCCTGGCGTTGGAGGTCACGCTCGGGCTGGTCGACTTCTTCGTGCGCGAGCACGATCTGGTCCCCGACAACTGGCTGGGTGCCGCCTTCCGGATCGGGAAGCAATTCGACGCCCTCGAGCGCCGCCTCACCGCGCCGGAAGCGTCGTTTGCTGCGTGCCGGCCACCTCGTCCGTGAGCAACGCCGGCGCTCCCGGCGGTGCCCTCGCCCTCGATCGGTTTGGCCGAACGTCGATCCGGCTTATCCGGCCGCCTCACCGGTGAGCTGGGGAGAGCTGGACGCACCGCCGGCGACGAGCAGGTGCCGGCGCAAAAACGACAGCTCTGCCTCGGCCGCCTGCTGGTGCCCGGACAAAAACGGCTCGTAATGGCCACCGGGAAGCCGAACCAACTCGGCCCGCGGGGCCGCCTTGGCGGCCCGGACGGCCGGCTCGGCCAGCGCCGACTGGTCCCCGTCGCAAACCAGGACGAGCAGCGGGCAGCGGGACCGGGGGGCGGCCCGGCCCGGCCGGTACAGCCCGGTGCGCAAGGCGGAGCGGGCGGCGACCGTTCGCCGCCAGTCCGGGTAGCGCCCGTCCGGGTCGAGGGCCCGGCCGCCGTCCTGGGAATCGGGGGTGGTGAGCAAAGCGACCGTGCCCGGTCGGGCGAACAGCGGAACCAGTCGCGGCGGGCGGCCCAACCAACCGCCGACGGTGTCGAGGAGGGCAATAGCGGTGAAGCGGAGCATCGCCCCCGCCGTCTGGTGTCTGGCCTGGTTGCGGGCGGCGGCCGGTCCGTCGGCGTTGGGGGTCTGGGCGATGCCGGCCGCGACCCGGCGGTCGCGGGCGGCCAGCTCGAAGATGTGGCCCCCGCTGGCCGAGAACCCCCAGATGGCCAGCTTGTCGGCGTCGACGCCGTCGAGGGTGGCCGCGAACCCAATGGCCGCCTCCCAATCGGCCAGTTGATCGGCGACCGGCAGGACGAGCCGCGGCGTGCCGCCGCTTTCGCCGAGCCGGCGGTAATCAAAGGCCAGGACGGAAAATCCGTCTTCGTGAAACCGTCGGGCAAACAGGTCGGTGGCCGGCTCTTTGGTCACGGCAAACCCGCCCGCCATGATCACGCAGGCCCGGTTGGTGCCTCGGTAGTGCCAGGCCACGCAATCCGTCCCGCCGCTCGTAAATCGTACCTTTTCCCGGCCTGGGTCAGGTGGGTCAGCAGGCATCAGGGTTCCTCCTTGCCGAGCTGCCTCAAGCGAACCACCTGGTTCACATCGTGTCAAGCGCCTTCTTGGTCGGCCCGCTCCTCCCGGTCGAGGGCCCGACCGAGCGCCCGGAAGCCGGCCTCGATGCCCGACTCCTCGCCGCTGGCCAGCCGGTCGACGACGAACCCCCGGAGGGTGGCCATGATCATTTCGGCCACTTCGTGCTTGCGTGCCTCGGTCCAGGGGTCAGGGCACAGCCCGACCAGGACGGGCAGGTACTGCTGGGACGAGCCGCGGCCCAACTCGCCGTACCTGTCGGGGTCGTACATCATGAGCCCGATCGCCTGGTCGTGGATCCACGTGTCGCGGCTGACGAGCACGGGCCAGATCGCCCGCACCCGCTCGGCCAGCGACCCTCCTTGCGCGTTGACCGCCCTGATGGCCGCCTCGATACGACGCTGCCGGATCTCCACCATGGCCTGAGCGAGGAGATCCTCGACGCCGTCGAAGTGGTAGAGGAGGACCTTGTGGGTCGTGCCGGCGGCGCGGGCGGCCCGGCGAAGGGAAAAATCCACCAGGCCGTTTGCCGCGATCTCGTCGGTCACCCGCTCCAGGAGCTCCCGCTTCCTCGCCTCGCCCCGAGGCGACCCAGCCGAGCGGCGGTAGCCGGTCGGGGATCGCAGGTCGGTGGAGGGGGAAGAGCTCACCGTCTCAGTATCCCGCCCGTAGGCTCAGGGCGTGGACGACGTGGTGTTGATGGCCGACCCGCGGGTGGCGGCGATGGGGGTGGTGGACAGCGGCGAGCCGCTCGTCGACGTCCGGGGAAAGCTTCGGGTCACCGATCTCAAGGCCGACGAGGACGGGCTGTTCGCGCTGGTGCGGGAGTCGGTCCTCGAGCGGCTCCTGGTCGCCCGCCGCCGGCTCCCCGCCGGGGTGGACGTGCTGTTCGTCGAGGGCTACCGGCCCCCTGCCCTGCAGCGTCTGTATTTCGAGAGCTATTGCGGCCAGCTCCGGCAACTGCACCCGTCATGGTCCGGGGATGAAGTGCACACCGCGGCCAGCCGGTACGTGTCCCCACCCGAGATCGCGCCCCATTGTGCCGGCGCCGCCGTCGATCTCACCCTTTGCGCCGATGACGGGACGCAATTGGACATGGGCACCCCGGTCAACGCCAGCCCCGAGGACAGCGACGGCGCCTGCTACACCGCAGCCCCGGTGGGGTCCGAGGCCCGGCGCCACCGCGACCTCTTCAGCGAGGCCTTGGGCGCGGCCGGTCTGGTCAACTACCCGACCGAGTGGTGGCACTGGTCGTTCGGGGATCGCTACTGGGCCTTGCTGACGGGGGCGAACACGGCCCGGTACGGCCCGATCGAACGCTGATCAGCGCGCCGGCCACCGGCACCCGTCACGCCCGGGTCCCAAAGGGATACCGTACGGACATGCCTGAAGGGGCAAACGGCAAATGGAGCCTGGCCTGGCTGGCGACGGCCGTCGCCGGGCTCCTGTCCACCTGGTTCGCGCTCGGGATCGCCGGGTCCGGGCCGGCCCAGGCGGCCGGTGCGCCGCCCCCGCCGTGGCACAGCCAGACCCTTCCCGGCACGGCGCCCGGCGACGAATTGAAAGCCGTCTCCTGCTCGTCGGCGACCTTTTGCATGGCCGTGGGCGACCAGCTCATCCAGGGCCCGGACTACCAATACGAGTCGGCGGTGGCCGAGGCGTGGAACGGCACCAAGTGGCGCCCAGTCGCAATGGCCAACCCGAGCGGAGGAGCGTCGGAGAGCGACTTTTACGTCATCGGCGCCGTCTCGTGCGTGTCGCGCACCGCGTGCGTGGCCGTCGGCAACGTCGAGGGGCGGACCCTGCTGCACACCCTGGCCGAGGTCTGGAACGGCACCACGTGGCGGACGACCGCGGCGGTGGCCGCCGGCAACGAGCCGGCGTTGGCGTCCGTGTCCTGCGTGAGCGCCACGGACTGCATGGCCGTCGGCGATTACACCCAAATTGGCACCGCCCGCGGCCGAGCCCTGGCCGAGAAGTGGAATGGCACCAGCTGGACCCGGACCCTGCACTCGTCGACGGTGGCGTCGCTCGGCACCGTGTCCTGCCCGTCCGCCTCGCTCTGCTTCGCCGGCGGGCGGATGCTGTCCGGCATCGAGCGCTGGAACGGCCAGCGCTGGACCCTGACCGCCACAAACGCGGTCACCGCGCCGCTGCTGTCCTGCGCCTCGACCCACCACTGCCTGGCCGTGGGCTGCCCCAACTCCGGCACCTGCCTGCGGTCCGGGCTGCAAAACTCCTACGCCTGGAACGGCTCCACGTGGCGTCAGGTCACGACCAACGGGGCCAAGCGGCAAAACCTCCTCCAGAGCCTCAGCTGCGTCTCGGCCACGTCGTGCACCGCGGTCGGCGGCCTCGAGGGCAGCACCACCGCCGTCGCCGCCCGCTGGAACGGCCATGACTGGACCCTCCAGCGTGATCCGGGCGGGGCGTCGGGCCTGTCCCTCTGGACGGTGAGCTGCGTGGCCACGGCGTGCGAGGCGATCGGCCAGGTACCCGTCCCGCACAACTACGGGCAGCCCACCGCCATCCGGTCGGGCTCGTAAGCCACCCCTGGGGCAACGATGAGGGGACGACTGTCCGTGGCACACCCAGGCGCTGCCGCGCACCGCGCCCGGGATCCAGTTTTACGACGTGTCCTGCTCGTCGGCCACCCTTTGCATGGCCGTCGGCGACCAGTACATCCAGGGAGAGGACTCCAGCCGGCGGCGGCCGCTCCCACTGTGTCAACAGGGCCCGCTGGTGGTGCAAACCGCACAGCCGACCCGCCGGCGCCGGCCCGGCCATGGTCACAACCGCACAGCCACCACCCTGAGCGCGCCTTTCGCCACCCATCGCAGCCAGCCCAATCCGTCGGCAGCCCGATGCGCCGCCCCACCACCCCCCGGCGCCGCCACTGTGTCGACCGGGCCCGCTGGTGGTGCAAACCGCACAGTGAGCCCGTCGGCGCCGTCCCGGCCATGGTTACAACCGCACAGCCACCACGCTGAGAGACCGTTAGGTCCGAACTTCCGCCACGCAGTGCGGCCACCCGACGTGGGATCGTTCGCGGTTGCAGTTCGTGTCCCCTCAAGCCCGTCGCGGTTGCAGTTGTGTCGGACAGGTCTGCATCGCGGTCGGCGGCTGACCGGCGACCCCAATGCCGTCGCCGGGATTCCGGCGGCGCTCCCGGCCTGATCCTCGGACCCGGACCGCTCAGCTCTCGTCGGCGCCGGCCGCGGCGGCCGCCCGGGCCCGGAACACGGCGGGCGGCAGCTCCCCGCCGGCCCGAGCCGCCTCCAGGGTCGCCGACCACCAGGCCAGGTCGTCCAGAGTGATCGACAGCGCGGTGTCGGCCATCGGGTCGGTGGGCTCGCCGGCCTCGTCGAAGGCGGTCTCGACGAAGGGGATCAGCACGCTGCTGCGCAGCGGGTGCATGTCGGCTTCGATGGCGATGTGAGCCAGGTGCTCGATGGCCCGGCTGGCGGCGGCGATCCCGCCGCTGTACCCGACGGCGGCGATCGGCTTGTTGCGCAGGGCGAACGACAGGAACACGTTGTCGATGGCGTTCTTCAGCACGCCGGGGATGCTGTGGTTGTACTCCGGGGTGAGTACCAGGAAGGCGTCCGCTTCCCTGATCTTGTTGTTCCACTGCTTGACGATCGGCTCCGAGTAGGTCGGGTCGTTGAAGTCGCCGATGGTGCCCAGATGCTCGGTAAAGAGCGGCAGCGGCCAGTCCCGCAGGTCGACGACCTCCACGTCGAAGGCGGGATGGGCTTCGGCCCTGGTCTTGAGCCACGGCAGGACTCGATCTGCGTTGCGGGTGGGGCGGGTGCTGCCGACGACGATCTCGAGCTTGCTCATCGGATGGCTCTCCGTTCTCAGGGGAAATGAGGCGACGGTGACTGTAACCTCAGTGATACTGAAAATCTACACCATCTTGCCAGTAAGCCGCCTGGGTACCCTGGAGCCGTGGAGGTGCCCGATCCCTGCGATCCCTGCGAGGAGCAGGACGTGTGCGGGGCCGAGCAGGAGGCGCTGGCCGGGATCGGGCCCGTCGACCTGGAGGGCCTGCCCCTCTCGGACCGGATGGAGACCCTGGCCGCCCTCACCGCCCGGTTCGCCGCCACCTACCTGCGCTGGATGGGCGACCGCGGCCTCATCCTCAGCTACCCTCGCCGCCGGGTCCTGGAGGCACTGGAGAGCGGTGGCCCGCTCATCATGCGGGACCTGGCCGGTGCCCTGGGCATGACCGCCCGCAACATCACCGCCATCGTGGACGCGTTGGAGGCGGCCGGCTTCGTCGCCCGCCGGCGCCACCCGACCGACCGGCGGGCCACCCTCATCGAGCTGACCGACGCCGGGCGGGTGGAGATCGACCAGGCCCGTCTCCAAGCCGTCGACAAGCTCGGGATCCTCTTCGGCCAGCTCTCCCCCTCGGAGCAGCAGATCTACGCCGACCTGCTGGCCCGCCTGTCGGCCAACGTGCCCTGCTGACATTCTGAGAGCGTTTTGATGATGACTGTGCTTGACGTGGAGCGGTGGCAACGGACCAGGAGACGCGGTGGCTGGCCGAAACCCTGACCCTCACGTGGCGCGAAGCAACGTCACGTAGACGGTGAGACCGGGGCCGAAGGCGAGGGCCACCACGTGGTCGCCGGCGGCCAGACCCCGGCTGGTCCGCAGCTCGTCGAGGACCAGGAGCACGGTGGCCGAGGAGCAGTTGCCGTGCTCGGCCAGCACCTGGCGGGAGGCGTCGAGGGCGCTCGGGTCGAGGGCCAGGCGGTCGGCGACCACGTCCAGGACCCGCGGCCCGCCGGGGTGCACGGCCCACCCGGCCACCTCGTCCCGGGCCACCCCGTGCTCGGCCAGGAGGCCGTCGACGAGGGGCTGCACGTGGCGGCCCAGCACGTCGGGCACCCGCCGGGACAGTCCCATCCGAAACCCGAGGTCGGTCACCTCCCACGTCATCAGGTCGGCGGCGGCCGGCTCCGTCACCGCCGCCGTGCCCAACACCTCGAGGCCGCCGGCGCCGGCGGTGGGCTCGACCACCAGGGCGGCGGCGGCGTCGCTGAAGAGGGCGTGGACGAGGAGCTGGGAGCGGTCCCCGGTGACGGGCTGGACGTGGAGGCTCGACAGCTCCACGCAGAGCAGGACGGCCGGCCGGTCCCTCGCCGCGGCGTAGTCGGCCAGCAGGCCGAGGGCCGGGAGGGCGGCGTGGCAGCCCATGTGACCGAGCAGCACCCGCTGCGTCGAGGCGGCCATGCCCACGTCCCGGGCCAGGTGAATGTCCACGCCCGGGGTGGCGTACCCGGTGCAGGAGACCACCGCCAGCAACCCCACGTCACTGGCGGCCAGCCCGGCGCCGGCCAGCGCCCCAGCCACCGCGCTCTTGCCGAGGGGCACGGCCTCGGCCAGGTAGCGGTCCATGCGCGCCCCCGTCGACCACCCGGACACGTCCTCGACGCTGGGGTCGACGGCCAGGTGCCGGCGGGTGACACCGGCGCTGGCGAAGATGCGGTGGGCCCAGCGGTCGCCGGCCAGGCGGGGCTCGAAGTAGGTCCTCCACAGCCGGTCCTGGGTCACGGCCGGCGGCGCCGCGCTGGCCGCGCCGCTCACGTACGCCCGCCCCGTCACCGGCCCTCCTTGGTGCCCACGGCCTGGAAGAGCACGGCCGTCGACCGGGTCGCCACCATCTTTGCCGCCGTCCGGCGCCCGAGCCGCCAGGCGGCCATGGCCGTCACCGACGGGCGCAACCCCCGCAGCTCGAGGCGGACGCCGTGACGGGCGGCCTCCGCGACGAGCTGCCGGCGGTCGACGAACAGGGCTGGGTCGTGGAGGCCGGGTGGTGCCCCGCCGGGGATCCGTTCGGCGACCGTCACGACCAGCAGGCGGGCCAGGGCGGTGTCGGCGATGGTGTCGATGACCAGCGTCCCGCCCGGCCGCAGCACCCGGCACGCCTCGGCGACGGTGCCGGCCACATCGGATACATGCTCCAGGATCTCGCCCGCGCAAACCACGTCGGCCACCGCGTCGCCGAGCGGCAGGGCGGTGACGTCGCCGCCGACCGGCACGACCCCGTGGCCGCCGGCCGCGGCCAGGGCCGAGGCGGTGAAGTCGACGCCGACGTGCCGGTAGCCGAGGCCGGCCACATGAGGGGCGAGCAGGCCGCCGCCGCAGCCCACGTCGACCAGCACCGCCCCCGGCCGCGAGGCCGGTGGGACCAGCGCGGCCCGGGCGGCGGCGATCCAGTGCAGCATGGCGAAGGCGCCGCGAGGGTCCCACCATTGGCCGGCCAGGTCGTCGTAGCGGGCGGGGTCGTTGCGGGCCCGAGCGGGTGCCGGGCGCGCCGGCGGGGCCTCCGTCACGCTCCAAGCCTTCCACGCCGCCCGCTCCTCCGCTGATCCGGCCTACCGTTGCCCGTCGTGAGGAGCTCCGCCGCGCTCGGGCTCGTCCGGGCCTGCCATCCCGACGCCTGTGCCGCGGTGACGGTGATGGCGGCCGCCCTGGCGGCCTCGACCGGCCGGTCGCCGGCCGGGGTGGTGGCGGTGGGGGCGGCGGTGCTGGCCGGGCAGCTTTCGGTGGGCTGGCACAACGACTGGTGGGATGCCGAGCGGGACCGGCAGGCGGGGCGGGCCGACAAGCCGATCGCCGTCGGCCTGGTCGGCCGGGCCGAGGTCGGCCGAGCGGCGGTGGTCGCGGCGGTCGCCACCGTGCCCCTTTCCTTTCTCTCCGGGTGGCGGGCGGCGGTCGCTCACCTGGTGGCGGTGGCGCTGGCCTGGTCCTACAACCTCCGGCTCAAGGGCACAGCACTGTCGTTCGTCCCGTATGCGGCCTCCTTTCCCCTGCTTGTCGCCTTCGTCTCGCTGGGGCGCGCCGGGCACCCCTGGCCCCCGTGGTGGGCGCTGGTCACCGCCGCCCTGCTCGGCTGCGGTGCCCACCTGGTCAACGCCGCCCCCGACCTGGCCGACGACCTGGCCGCCGGTATCACCGGGCTGCCGCAGCGGCTCGGCCGGCGGCGCAGCGTGCTCGGGGCGGTCGGGCTGCTCCTCGCCGGCACCGTCGTCGTCGCCGTCGGTCCCGGCGACCCGGGTTGGTGGGCCCTGGGCGCCGTGGCCGTCGCCGCCGCGGTGGTCACCGGGGGGTCCTGGCTGGGGCGCCGGCCGGGCGCCCGGTGGTCGTTCCGGGCCGCCCTCATCGTGGCCCTGGTCGACGTGGCCGCCCTCGTGGCCCGGGGCAACGCCATATGACCGCCGACGTGGCCATCGTCGGCGCCGGCCCGGTCGGGCTGGTGCTGGCCGTCCTGCTCGGCCGGCGGGGCCGGCGGGTCGAGGTCCTGGAGCGCCGTGGCGAACCCTGGGCCCGGCCCCGGGCCGTCCACTTCGACCATGAGGCGGCCCGGATCCTGCAGTCGGCCGGGGTGATGGACGAGCTGGCCGCCGCCACCGAGCCGATGGATGCCTACGAGTGGCGCAACGCGGCGGGGGAGGTGCTGCTGCGGCTGGACGGCGGTGACGGGCCGGCGCTGTCCGGGTGGCCGGCGTCGCTCATGTTCCACCAGCCGGAGCTCGAACGGCTCCTCGAGGCCGCCGTGGCCGCGCTCCCGTCCGTGAGCCTGCGACGCGGGTGGGAGGTCACCGCGGTCGAGCCGGGCGCCGACTCGCTCACGCTGCGGGGCGAGGATGGGGCGGTCGAGGCCCGGTGGGTCGTGGGGTGCGACGGCGCCGGCAGCCTGGTGCGCTCGAGCATGGGCGTAGGGGTGACCGATCTCGGCGCAGGCTCGGACTGGCTGGTCGTCGACGTGGTGCCCGCCGCGCCCGCGGCGTGGAAGCCGCTCAACATCCAGGTCTGCGACCCGGCCCGGCCGACGACCGCCGTCGCCGGCGGGCCTGGGCGGCGCCGGTGGGAGTTCCTGCGGCTCCCGGGCGAGACGCTCGAGGAGCTGGCCTCGCCGGAGATGGCGTGGAGGCTGCTCGAGCCGTGGGGGGCCACCCCGGCCACCGCCACCATCGAACGGCTGGCCACCTACACCTTCGGCGCCCGGGTGGTCGACCGCTGGGACCGCGGGCGGCTCCTGGTGGCCGGGGACGCCGCCCACCAGATGCCGCCCTTTGCCGGGCAGGGTCTCTGTTCGGGCATCCGGGATGCGGCCAACCTGGCCTGGAAGCTCGACCTGGTGCTCGGCGGGGTGGCCCCGGTCGCCCTCCTCGAGACCTACGGCACCGAACGAGCCCCGCAGGTCCGGACCGAGATCGACTTTTCGATCGACTTGGGCGACATCATCTGCACCCTGGACCCGGCGGAGGCGGCGGCGCGGGACGCCGGCATGGTGCCGGCGGCGGCGGCGTCAGGCCCGGTGGCCCCGCCGCCGGGGCCCCCCCTTGGGCCCGGCGTGGCGCGGCCGGGCGACCTCAACGCCGGCCGCCTGTCCCTGCAGGCCGAGGTGGCCTGCGCCGGCCGGTGGGGACGCTTCGACGACGTCGCCGGCGGCCGGTGGGTGCTGCTCGGCTCCGATCCGGCCGCCCTGGCCCTTCCCGAGGCGCTCTCGGGGTGGTGGTCCGCCGAGCTGGGCGGCCGCGTCTGGTACCTGGCCGCTGGCGGGCGGTACCGGGCGTGGCTGGAGGAGCTGGGGGCGTCGACCGTCCTCGTCCGGCCCGACTTCTACCTCTTCGGGACGGCCTCGGGCCCGGACGCCGGTGCTTCCCTCGTTGGGGCTCTGGCCGACCGGGTCAGCCCCCGGCGTTGCCCGCGGCCATGAAGGCGTGGGTGGACTGCACCGCCACCCGGCAGAAGACCGGCGCCCCGACCTGCGTGTCGACCGTCGCTGTCACCTTCCACTGCTTGGAGGTCCCCATCCGGGACGGATGCTCGCCGGCGAGGGCCAGGTCCTGGTCGCGGGCGCCGTGGCGCGTGGCCGTGAAGGCATAGAGCTCGACGACGTCGCCGTAGCGGACGTAGCTCTCGTAGACGAGACCGGTGTAGCTGCCGGTGGCGGTGACGGTGCCGTCGCTGACCGAGCAGCGCGCCGGCTTCAGGATCGAGCTGTCCTGGCCCGACGACGACAGCGACGCCGACCGGGCGATCGGAAGCGTCTTGGCCGCCGCCGGGGTGGCCTGCGCGGCGACCGTCCACCCGGCCACGGCCAGGCCCGCCCCCGCCACCAGCCCGGCCGCCGACACCGCCATCGACTTCATGATCCGCCTCATGGGTACTCCCCTTATTGCCGTAGGAACGAGACACCTCCTAAAGGCCGGCCGGTGGCCCGCGAGTTGACCTGATCGTCGGCGCTTTCCTACGGGCTACTCGTACTTCTGCTTCTCCTCCTCGGGCACCTCGTCGCGAGCCGCCGGATCCGAGCCGTGACGGGCTGGACCCCGTCCCGGCGGACCGCCCGGCGGGTCATCCGGGCGGAGCGCCTCGCGGGCCGCGGCCCGTCGCTGGCCGATGTTGTCCTCGGGCTCGTCCGGGGTGAGCTGGTCGCGGTCCTTGGGCATGTCTGATCCTCCAGGGCTCAACGGATCGGTCCCGGAGGGATACCCGGTCGGTGGCGAGGGATGCGGCTACCAGCCGGCGGGCCTGCTCTTGGGGCGGTGCTGGACGAGGCTCGGAGTGAGCTCGTCGATCCGGGTGACGCCGAGGAGGGCCATGGCCATCCGCACCTCCCGGGTGAGCAGGTCGATGGCGTGGCTGACCCCGGCTTCGCCGGCGGCGGCCAATCCGTACACATGGGCCCGCCCGATGAGGCAGGCCTTGGCCCCGAGGGCCAGGGCGGTGACGATGTCGGTGCCCCGGCGCAGGCCGCCGTCCATCATCACCTCGACCCGGTCGCCCACGGCGTCCACGATGGGGCCGAGGGAGTCGATCGACGCCGGGACGTGGTCCAGTTGGCGGCCGCCGTGATTGGAGACGACGACGGCCTCCACGCCGATATCCGCCGCCCGCTTGGCGTCGTCCACCGTCTGGATCCCCTTGAGGGCGAGGGGTCCGCCCCAGGTGTCGCGCATCCACTCGAGATCGGACCAGCTGAGCGAGCCGTCGAAGCTCTTGACCATCCGGGCGAAGCCCACCGACGCCGGCGCCCCGTTGGGCGTGAGGTTGGCGAAGCGCACCGCGTCGGTGGTCAGGAAGTGCCACCACCAGTCGGGGTGCAGGGCGCCCTCCAGGAGGGTCGACAGGCGCAGGGCCGGGTTGGGGAGCATGATCCCGGAACGCAGCTCCCGTTCCCGTTTGGACCCGACCGCGGTGTCCACGGTGAGCAGCAAGGCCCGGTAGCCGGCGTCCCGGGCCCGGTTGATCAGATCCTTGACGAGGGGCCGGTCGTTCCAGACGTACAGCTGGTACCAGCGGGGTCCATTAACTTCGTCGGCGATGCGCTCGATGGACCGGGTACCCGAGGAGGACAGCGAGAAGGCGATGCCGGCCCGTTTGGCTGCCCGGGCCGTCGCCAGCTCGCCGTCGTGGTGAAACAGGCGGGGCGAGCCGATGGGGGCGAGGGCAAATGGGAGAGCCAGTGGCGTGCCGAGGACGCTGGTCCGCAGGTCGATCTCGCTGACGTCGCGAAGTACCCGCGGCAGGAGCTCGTAGTCCTCAAAGGCGGCCCGGTTGCGGCGCATGGTGACTTCGTCCTCGCCGCCCCCTTCGATGTAGGCGAAGGCGCCGGACGGGATCCTCCGTCGGGCCAGCCGGCGGAGGTCCTCGATGGAGTAGGCCCGGGCCAGCCGGCGGGTCCCGTAAGGCGGTTGGGGTCGCCGGACGTTGACCAGCTCGCGGAGCTCGCTGACTCGCATTGGTCAAAGCTACCCGACCCTCCCGTCGCGCATCTAGTAGACCGTAAACCGTAACTTGTTGACAAAACTGGCCCCGCTCGGTACCGTGGCCGCATCGCCGACCGGGGGAGGCAGGCAGTGGGAGGGTCAACGTCCAGTAAGGGCGGGACTGACGGACCGTGGCTACAGGGGATCATTCCGCCCGTCTGCACCCCTCTCGACGACGATGGCGAGGTGGACGTGGCGTCACTCGAGCGGCTCCTCGCCTTCCAGCTGGACGCCGGCGTAGACGGGCTCTTTGTGCTCGGGTCGTCGGGGGAGGCGCCGTTCCTTCGCGATGACCAGCGTGACCGGGTGGTCGAGGTGACGGTCAAGGTGGCCTCGGGCCACGTGCCGGTACTGGCCGGAGCCATCGACATGACGACCGCCCGCGTCGTGGATCAGGCCCGGCGCCTGACCGCCCTCGGGGCGGACGCGGCGGTCGCCACCGCCCCCTTTTACACCCGCATTTGCCGACCGGACGAGCTGGTCCGACATTTTCGGGACATCGCCGCGGCCGTCGAGCTGCCCATTGTCGTCTACGAGATCCCGGTTGCGGTGGTCACGTCCGTGCCACCCCCGGTGATCGCCGAGTTGGCCGCCGACAACGTCGTGCGGGCGGTCAAAAACTCGAGTGGTGACCTGTCCGCTCTGCGTCAAACGGTCGTGGCCACCGCCGACACACCTGGATTTTCAGTCCTCACCGGGACCGAGCAATTGGTCGACGCGACGTTGCTGGCCGGCGGGCACGGTGCCGTCCCGGGACTGGCCAACGT
>Ga0070737_10004158_pt1 | contig 14804 bp, 10 predicted proteins | sample Coa_R1_10_FD_66438 | JGI IMG/M metagenome (GOLD analysis project Ga0070737, IMG submission 66438) | Surface soil microbial communities from Centralia Pennsylvania, which are recovering from an underground coalmine fire - Coalmine... | ecosystem: Environmental > Terrestrial > Soil > Unclassified...
TGTTCCACGACGTGGCGGAACGCCTCGAACCCGATTCCCTTGCGCGCCAGCGCATCGACAACGCGCATGCCGCCAATCCGGGCAGAAGACCACAGGAAAACGCTCGAAGTTCCGTGCTCTCCGATAACTTGCGCATCGACGCAGACCGGGCTTACCTTAAAGCGCTCGGCAAGGTGCACACGGAAGCGCATGCTGTCGAGATATGTGCTGGTGCTCAGCACGCGTTCATGGCCGGCCAAGCTGCGCGTCACCTCGACCAGTGGCTCCGGCGGATTGGTCGCAATCAGGATCACCGCATCGGGGGCTGCGGCGATGAGCTTCGGCACGATGTCTTCAAACACCTTCACATTGGTTTCAAGCAGGCGAAGCCGTCCGGCAGGATCGTTTCTATCTGTAGCGCCTCCGGCTTTCTCGTTGATGCCAGCGGTGATGATGACGAGTCCGGAACCGGTGAGGTCGGTGTAGCTCCCCGCCCGCACATCAACCAGCGGCGAAAGCGGCACGCCGTAATGCATGTCGGTCGCGACCGCCTTAGCTTTAGCAGTATCTCTATCAATTAGCACGAGTTCGCGCGCACGCGCCCGCAGACAAATGGCCATGGCCGTCGCCGCGCCAACTGCCCCTGCACCGACGATCCCGACTTTCATGTCTGCCTCCTCTTTGCTGCAAAATAAACTCCGGAGTTGCCTGACTAGAGATGAGTTTTTCGCCGGGACTGCCAAGGGATCATCGCCCTCGTTACGCTGTGAGCGGTTATCACGTCGGCCACGATCAATGCATAGAAAATCTTGGCAAGGGAGAGAGTCGCGGTCACTTCGTTCTGACAATGCGTGGGTTGGTTATGGCGAAAAGCCCATGGCGAGAAGAACGCTGGCCGCGGCTTCTAGTCTAGCGCTGCTCTTTCCTCCGGCGTCTTCCGTCGCTGAGGACAGCGCCATTACTATAATTCGTAATCCTCAATAGGATTTTAGCAATTCTCGGGGCCTAACAGAAGTCTAAGGCTAGTCAGAGATTCCACTCGTCCCGCTACGCGCGATACCCTCTCCCTGAATTGGGGGAGAGGGCGCGAGAATGAGGGATGAATGTCGGCGACGTGGCCTCTCGCCCGGCCGGCCCATGCCGCACAGCCACTTTCTAAAACCAGCGAAGGACCCAGCCCGCGCAATAGCCAATGACGCCGCCATTCAGCAAGAGGGGTTCAAGCCAATCTCGAAGATTGATGAGAGTAGGAGTCGACACCGCGGTCCAGGGTCCATAACCGCCCCAATAGACTTTCATCATCAGGCCGAGCGTTAAAGCGGCAAGAGCCTTTCGGCGTAATTCATCGCCCATATGAGTTCCAACCCAGGAACTTCGTCCAGGCGCATAAATCGCGCCATTCTGCGTGATAAGAGGGTAATGGCACTTCGCGCATTCTAGTGCATGTCCATAGTGAGGAAAGCTACAACGGGCACAGCGAGTCATAAAATTACCTCCCGTATTGGTGGTTGATCAGACGATAGAAAATCATCGATAAACACGATGATTTATTAAAGCTAGTAATGGCTGAAAAGTAAATAGTACGGCGGTACTACTTATCCGGTGGAAACTCATGGGTGTTCTGAGCGCCATGACTAGCCCATCCAATTTTCATACCAAAGCTCGAAGCAGAGCAGCGTCCATAGTGTCTTGCGGTTATCAGCCTTGCCTTGGCGGTGGTCCTCCACCAAGCGCCTCACGAAGTGCGGGTCAAATAACCCCTGTTTTTTGAGCCGGTTTTCGGAGAGCATTTCATTAAGTAGAGGCTTGAGTCCTGAGCGCAGCCAACTCGCCGTGGGAACGGAAAAGCCGCGCTTCTGGCGGTAGACGATCTCGCGCGGCAGCCAGGGTTCGACCGCCTTTTTGACCAAATACTTCAGTTGGAAGCCGCGCACGCGCAATGAAATGGGCAGGCGCGCAGCAAACTCGATCAGGCGATGATCGAGAAAAGGCGTCCGCAATTCGAGCGAGCAAGCCATGCTCGCCCGGTCCACTTTCACGAGCAGGTCGTCTGCCAGGTAGAGGCAAAAATCCAGATAAAGCGCCTGGGCGAGATCGTTTTCAGGGCGGACGCCTTCGACCGCACGCTTCACCAGCTCGAAGACTAGTCGGCTAGCTGGTACGCGGCTGGACTCTGCGGGCGGGGAAATCTGGTCTAGCTCTTCGGGAGAAAACATGCCAAACCAGGTTTGGTGCCGCTCGGCTGCATCTCTTTCCGCATAGCTCAAAAAGCGGCGTAGAAAGAGGCCCACCGGAACAGCGCCAGAAGAGACGGGAAGCAGCGATTCCAACCGGCTGAAGAATTGACGGCGAACAAAGGGCGGCACCCGCAAATAATATCGCGCCAGTTGAGCGCCCAGATAGGTGGGATAGCCTCCGAAAAGCTCATCAGCTCCCTCGCCGCTAAGAGCCACCTTGATGCGAGGCCGGGCAAAGCGCGAAATCAAGTAAGTTGGGATCACGGCAGGGTCCGCAAGGGGTTCATCCAAGTTGCGGGTCATGGTTTCCAGACCCTCGCGCAGGCTGGATTCATCCGCTCGCAACACATGGTGCTGGGTGCGGAAATGCTGGGCGATGAGGTTTGAGTAAGGCTCCTCGCTGAACGACTTTTCAGCAAACGTCACAGAGAACGTCTTGACCTGTCCGGGGGCAAGCTCGCTCATCAGCGCGACAACGGTAGATGAATCCAATCCACCGCTCAAAAAGACGCCGAGAGGCACGTCGCTGACGAGCCGTGAAAGGGCCGCTTCGCGCAGGCGAACGCGAAGCTCCTTGACAAGGTCCGCCTCCTGCGCTTGTGTAGGCTGCAGCTCGCCGGGCGGGCGCAGGTGATCCCGAAGCCGCCAGAAAGGCTCGATGGTGAGCTGGCCGCCCTCGGCCACCATGCGGCAACCCGCCGGGAGCTTTCGGATGCCGGCAAAGATGCTGCGCGGCGCGGGAACGTAGCCGAAGAACAAGTATTCGCGCAGCGACTGATCGTCCAGCGTACGCGGGACTTCCGGGTACTCAAGAACCGATTTGACCTCCGACCCGAAGACCAAAGTCCGGTTGCCAGTCCAATAGTAAAGCGGCTTCTCGCCCGCGCGATCTCGGGCCAGCACCAGGCGCTTGCGCTTCTCGTCCCACAGCGCGATGGCAAACATCCCGTTCAGTTCCTGAACGAAGTCCGTGCCCCGCTCTTCATAGAGGTGCGCAATCACTTCGCCGTCGGAATGCGTTCGGAATCGGTGGCCGCGCTCAGCGAGCTGGCGGCTAAGTTCGCGATAGTTATAGATCTCGCCGTTGAAGACCAGAGTCACGTTTCCTGTTTCGTTTGCAAGCGGCTGATTGCCGGTTTCAAGGTCAATGACGCTCAGGCGGCGGATGGCGAGCGAGAGGTAGGGCAGCTCGAATTTACCATGGCTGTCCGGTCCGCGGTGCGCGATGCGGGCAGACATGGAATCAATGGCGGTGCGAGAGTGCAGCGGTTCGAGGGCGAGATTCAAAATTCCGCAGATGCCACACATAAGAGAAGGAAGCAATTAAAAACGGCGAGCCCAATTGTAGCGGCGTTATCTTCAGCGCCGAAAAACGCCGTTGAGTGCAGCCGTACACCAGATAAAGCTGTGACTATAAGTCTTAATTCTCAATTTGCTCTTCTTAGGGCCTGTTCAGAAATAACTGTCCCATCTTTCAACCCGCAACCCTCACCTGCCACTTCGCGTCACCCTCTCCCCGCTTGCGGGGAGAGGGCAGGGGCGAGGGGGTATATTTGATCCGAAAGGGACCAGTTATTATCTGAACAGAGTATTTTTAAGCGGAGGCTGGTTCAAACGCGCCCGCAAGGTATCGATCACCTCGCCACCTATTCTGGATTCTTTTCCCAGACGGAGTATTCCCAAGTCTGCCACAAAGGTTTCATCGCTCCGGCCGCATTGAGCGCCTGATTTACCTGCGTATTCCGCACCACAAGGAGAAACGGACCCGGCGCAGCGTTGGCAAAATTCTCCAACTGCTTCCCATTGACGAACAACGGTTCTGCCATCCATTGCCTTTCACCCGTGGCGCCACGCATGGCAGGGCCGGCAACCACAAGGGGGCCAAGCGAACCTCGCGTGATACTGCTCAGGGTTTTGAAGCGGGAGACGACGTAATTGCTAGTCATTTCGTCCCCGTCATTTGTCACCAATCCCACCGGACTGTGAAGATAAAAAGGCAGGCTAGTCCGGAAATAATAGTAGCCGTATACGGGAAGATCAAGCTGAGGACTGGCGAGGATTGTCCGGGCAAGGGTGCGGCTGGAGAATACTCTAAAGTAGCTTTCCGTGGGTTTGATCCAGCGCACGACCAGCAGTGGAAGCGTGCAAGCGACCACGGCAAAGGCGAGGGCGCGCTGCCGCGGCCCGCGCTGCCTCATGGCAAAGTTGCGGCCGAGAAAGCCGAGCGCAGTGATAATCATGCCGCTCAAAAGCAGCGAGGGTTCGAGCGCTGCAATCAAAGAAGGCGGGAGTTTTGCGGCCAGCCGTGCGTGGAGAGCGTGGAATGACAGCAACCGGGTGGCGAGGGCTATGAGCAATCCGGCGAGCATCATGGAGGCAAATCCAGCCGTCAGCCAATCTGGCAGTCTGGTTCCACGCGCGGGATCACCCTCCTCCCACCAGACCGCTGCTATGAGGACGCTCAAGGGAATCAGCGCCGGCAAAAAATAGCCGGGAAGCTTCGAGTGCGATACAGAAAAGAAAACGAAAACAACTCCGGCCCAGGCGATAAGGAATGCCGAGGAAGCGTGCGCCGGTTGCCTTAGCTCGCGCCACCTTTTCAGCCGGTTCCAGCCCGCGAAAAGAAGGAAGAAACTCCATGGGAAAAATCCTGCCAGGTAAACGGGAATATAGTAAAAAATACTGCCTGACCGTCTAAGATGAGCGCCCGTCGTAAACCTGAGCACGCTCTCTTCCCAAAGAGCGTATCGCGGGAAATCCGGATTGCGAATCGAGACGGTGATGAACCACGGTAAGACGACGGCGAGCAGCACTAGCCATCCGGTGAGCCAGTGAACCTTTTTCAGTTCCTGCATTTTTCCCGCAAGCGCACCGTAGGCGGGGAGAGCGAGCAAAGGTAAAAGAAAGCCTACCGGCCCTTTGGTGAGCGTCGCCAGCCCCATGGCCGCGAAGGCCAGCACGTCAAGCCAGCGGCTGGCAAATCCACGCTGGCTGTTTAGCCATAGGCAATACATTGCAAGGCTGACCCAAAGTGTGAGAGGCATGTCGAAAATCACAAAGCGAGCGAAACCGAAAAAAAGCGGAGCCGTGGCCAGAATAATTCCGGCGCGAAAGGCCGCGCCTTCGCCGAACATCCGGGCGGCCATCAGCCACACTAAGAGCAGCGTAGCCAGAGCTGCCAAGGCCGAAGGAAACCGCGCCGCCCATTCCGTGGTCCCGAAAGCGCGGAACGATCCGGCAATCGTCCAAAAGAGAAAGGTGGGCTTATCAAGGTAAGCAAGCCCGTTGAAGTGCGGAGTGATCCAGTCGCGCGTCAAAAGCATTTCCCGCGCTACTTCGGCATTGCGGCCCTCATCTGGTTCGAGCAGCGGCAGGCGGCCAAGCCCGATGAAAATGAGGCACGCGCCCACAACGAGCAGCGAAATCCAGGAGCGCTTCGGTGAAAAGAGGGAATTGTAGATGGAAGGTGCGGCCATTAAAGTGAGTTCCGGCCCGCGCCGCTTGCCGGCCCGGACACCGTTTCGCCATCTCCGGAGCGGTTGGCACTTTCGTAAATTATGAGGCCGGGGGTGTAATCCTTGTAGTTCTCCTTCATCCAGCGCACGGCGTAGAGATCGGCGATGCCTTTAACCATTCGCCCCCACGTGCCGTACTTGGTTTGTCCCTTCAGGCGCGGATGGTGGGCGACCGGAACCTGAATCACCCGGCAACCCCTCATCTTGAGCAGAGTGGGAAGAAAGCGGTGCATCCCGTTGTAGAGTTCAAGATTTCTGACGCAGGTGCCGCGGTAAGCCTTAAGCGTGCAGCCCGTGTCGATGATGTCATCTCCAGTCACCCAATTGCGAACGCCGTTGGCAATGCGCGAGGATATCCGCTTCAGCCACGAATCCTGGCGGCGGACGCGGACGCCGCACACCACATCCCAATCCCGCAGTTTTTCGACGAGGGTGGGAACATCCTGCGGATCGTTCTGCAAGTCGCCGTCTAGCGTGACGACTGCCTCGCCACGGGAATTGTGGAACCCCGCGGCCATGGCGGCCGTCTGGCCGAGGTTCTTCGCAAAGTGAAGAATGCGAATTCTCGGATCGTGTTGCTGCGCGGCGCGTAACTCCCGGAGCGTGGCGTCTGTGCTGCCGTCATCTACAAAGATGATTTCGACGCCGTCGGAACCACTCTCGGCCACTCCCGCAAGACGCTCGCATAGAGGGGCGATGTTTTCCGCCTCATTGTAAACGGGAATAACTATGCTGAGCGCAACTGCACCCGCTTCCTTCGAAGTCATAGTTTCATTCTAGCCCGCGCCGCGCCGGCAAGGAGGCGTTGAATAGCGGTTCAATCCCAATACGCTATCGCGCGCATGTCTGCCTGATACGCTCACAAGTCACGCAAACGTAGGATTCTAGCACGGATCGCCGCTGGCGCTGGGTGCAGTTCGTACGCGCCAAAATTGATTTCTGCCGGAAAGGTCCGTTAGAATGCTGACATGGGAAATAGAATGCTGTTAACTGTTCGATTAAATGATGGCTGCGATTTGAAGCGCAAGAAAAGCAGAGCGGCGGCGTGGGTTGGCGTCCTGGTAATTTGCGTTGCGGGACTTTTGATGACTGCGAGACCGGTTAGCCCATTGCCCCGGCCAGCCCTTTCCCTGACTAAGCTGCATCAAATCGTGCTGAAATTCGTGCGGGAACAGTACGGCATACCCGACACCGTTCAACTGACCGCTGGACCGCTCGAAAGCGCCCAGGATTCCGCTTACTACGAATGCATGATTACCGTACAAAACGGCGCAAAGACAACCACCCAGCCTATAAGTATCTCCAAAGATGGGCGCTACCTGGCAATGACGCCTCTTTATTATTTGGGCGCAAATCCTCAAACGGCGATTGCGAGCGCTATGCGCGAAGCCTTTAAGCTGGGATCGGAATGGCGCCTGAGAGTTGGACCTTTCCGAGCCTCGCTTGTCCCCGGCTTTTACAAGACGACGGTCAAGGCGGTAGACAACGGCCAACAGCGAACCGGCGAATTTTACGTAACCGAGGACAAGAAGTTCGTCGTGCTAGGCCCGGTTTACGTGGTTCGCAGCGACAGCGAAAACGAACGCTTGATTAACACCAGGAATCAACCTAGCTCCGGTCCTCCGAATGCGCCCGTGACGATCGTTGAATACGCTGATCTGGAATGTCCCAGTTGCGCGCGGCTGCAACCCTTCCTGGAGAATCAAGTTTTGCCGCGTTATGGAAACAAGGTGCGCATCATCTATAAGGATTATCCTCTACCTATGCACCCGTGGGGCCGCATCGCGGCGGTGGCCAGCCAGTGCGCTTATGAGATTGACCCTTCCGCTGTAGTGCGCTTTCGCAGCTCGATCTTTGCCGAGCAGGACCAAATTAACGTAACCAACGTCCGGGACTCTCTGTTGCGTCTCGGCGAGCAGGCCGGGATTGACCGACTGAAACTCGCTGCCTGCATGGATTCCAACGCCTCGTTGCCGAGAGTGGAAGCGGACGTGCGCGAGGGGGATCTGCTCCAGGTAACCAGCACGCCGACCAGCTTTATCAACGGCAGAATAGTGGTAGGCCTGCAATCGCCGGCCGAATTTTACAAACTCATCGACCGAGCGCTAGCCCAGGATAAATAATCACTGCTGCGGATGCTCATTCCGCAAGAGAATCCATGTGCAAGGAGACACCTACATTGCTTGCTAGAACGAGAAGCGCCATCGTCTTGCTGGTTCTGGCCGGGACGCTGCCAGCCCTCGCGTGCGCCACAAGCGCCCCTGCCGCCAGCCAGACAGCGGATCAGGCGATGCGCGACAAGATTGCAACCTACCTCCGTAAACGCTTCTCGGTAACCGATTCCACCTCCATGACCGTCGGCCCGCTGCTCCCCTCGATATACGCCGGCTTTGAGAAGACGACTGTCACGGTTGAAAACGGCAATCAGAAAGCCTCTCAGAATTTCTACGTTTCCAAAGATGGGCAGTATTTGGTTCAGGGAGATATTTACTCGCTGAACATCGATCCTCGCAAAGAGGTGGAGAGCCTGATTAGCACTCAGGATCAGCCAACAACGGGTCCGTCCGATGCGCCGGTAACGATTGTCGAATACGCTGATCTTGAATGCCCAATGTGCGCGCAGATGCAGCAGGTGATTGAGACGCAATTGCTGCCCAAGTACGGCAACAAAGTGCGCGTCATCTACAAGGAGTTTCCGCTCTTCAGCATTCATCCTTGGGCGGTTGCCGCCGCGGTTGCCAACCAGTGCGCGTATCAGATCAATCCTGCAGATTATGTGGCTTACCGCTCGCTCATTTTCCAAAATCAGAAAACCATCCAGGCGACTACCGCACCCCAGCAGTTGCTGGACCTGGGCGCCAAGGCAGGGCTTGACCGCACGAAACTGGCCGCCTGCATAGACTCCAAGAGCGCCTTGCCGCGCGTGCAGCAGGACTTTTTGGAGGGCCAGGAACTCGGTGTCGCCAGCACTCCCACCTTTTTTGTTAACGGCAAGATGTACGCTGGCCAAATTCCGGTTGCAGATTTATTCAATGCAGTAGATCAGGCGCTCGCCGCCGCTCCGAAGAAGTAGAAGCTCCCGCCTGCCCGCCTTGGCACCAGATCTGACGCCCTCCGTTGCCGTAGCGGTTTCCGAAGCTCTTGCATCTTGCACAAAAGAACAAGCCTGTTTTCCAGCTGGCTTGGCCGCGTTGGGTTTGCACTACAGTTTTTTGAGAAATTGCCGATGTCAAAGAGTGACGCACGCTGTATGGAAGAAGGTGCAGGAAACGCTAAGCATACGGTATAGACCTTGCGGCTGAAGTTAAGAATTGAGTGGTTTCGATGAGTAAACTTCTACGACTTCCGAGGAGCAACAAAGGGATGAACCAGTCCGAAATTAATGCAGCGCCTATGTCCCGGCTGGAGCACATCGCACAGGAGATTCGCGCGGTGGACAACCGTGATCTCCACATGTGGTCGATTGGCCTGTTGGTCATGCTGGTGGTGGCAGGAGGCTTCATGGCCTTGGTTTTCCCCAATGTGATGTGGGGAATCAAGGACCTCCGCGTAGACGACAGATATCTGCCGCAATTATTCTTCGGTTTCGTGGCGCTGATTGTCCTCTTTAATATCTATGCGATGGATAAGAAGCGCGCGCTGCAACACGCGAGGAGCGAGCTTGTCCGCCAACTGATTCGGAGCGAGGCCGCGGAAATGCTATCACTGGTGGACCCGCTCACCAATCTATTCAATCGCCGTTACTTGGACGAGATCATTTCCAAGGAAGCCAGCCGGGCCAGCCGTTATGGCAGCGAGCTTACGCTCATGATGATCGACGTGGACGCTTTCAAGTCGGTCAACACCCGCTTCGGACACCTCTTCGGCGACCAGGTCCTGACAGAAGTGGCGAACCTGCTCAAAAAGAACTTCCGGAATTCCGATATTGTCGTGCGATATGGCGGCGATGAGTTCCTTGTAATTCTCCCTGAAACTTCGGAAACCGAAGGGCAGCGCGCCATTGAGAGGCTTCAGAGCCAAGTCGACGCGTGGAACAGAAACCCGGCCTTTGAGGGCTATAAGATGAGCCTAAGTTGCGGTCTCGCGTCGTTCACCGGCGGCAAAGGAGCCCGCGAAGTTATCGAAATGGCCGACTCCCAGATGTACCTTCACAAGAACCGGAAGTTTGCCGCCGTCTGAGCGGCTTTCCTGGCGCGCAAGCGCCGCTTGTCGCGATGGGCCGCTAACACTTCCCTGCGTTGCCGGCCTCTCCCCAATCGCTACCCCTTGAAAGCGCCCAAGCCGGGTTGACATTAAGTTGGCCGCCCGCTGGCTATGGCCTTCCACGCCATAGCCCAGGGATTGGCGCTGCCGCTCCAACCGTAACTTCTTCTTTTCTGATAGAATGTAACGTTGTTTTCGGAATTAACCCATGGATTACGATCAGCTCTCCAGTTTTCTCGAAGTAGCGAAGCTGCAAAGCTTTTCTCGCGCGGCGGAAAAGATTTACCGCACGCAACCTGCCATCAGCGCGCAAGTGCGAATGCTCGAGCAGGAATGCGGCGAGCGGCTGTTTGACCGCAGCGGCAAGAAGGTGCTGCTCACGCCAGCCGGAGAAATTCTGCAGCGATACGCACAACAGATCATTCAATTGCATAAGGACGCGCTACAGGCCGTGGCGGAGCTGAACCAGACGGCGCGCGGCAAACTGCAAATCGGCGCCAACGAGGCTACGTGCCTCTACGTTCTGCCGAAGACCTTTGCGCGCGTGAAGGAGCTCTATCCGCTGGTGCAGATCAGCATTTACCGCAATTTTAGCCACAAGATTGTTCAAAAAGTGCACGAAGGCGCGGTAGAACTAGGCATTGTTACGCTGCCGCTCGCGGCCAACAACATGGAAATCATTTCCCTTTTTCGTGATGAGATGCAGGTGGTGATGCCCGCCAGCCATCCGCTGGCCAAAAGTCGCAGTATCACGCTGGAAGAGGTGGCGAACTATCCCTTGATTTTGCCCAAGACGGGAAATACGCGAGTGGTTTTGGACCGGCTTCTGCGAGACTATCGCGCTCACCTCCAGGTTTCCATGGAGCTGGCTAGCGTGGAGACGATCAAGAAGTTTGTGGGCGCAGGACTGGGAATTTCCCTCATTAGCAGGACTTACGCCCAACCGGAAGTGGCGGCGGGTTTGTTAAAACTTGTTCCCCTGGAAGGCGAGAAACTCTATCGCGAGCTGGGACTGATTTACCGGCGCGATCGCTATCTTTCACTGCCTGCCAAAGTCTTCATCGAAGTCGTACGCGAGTCCACGAAGACGCTCAGTTCAGGGCCGAATTCCACAACCAAGACGCAGACCATTAAATAGCCCGCTGGCAGGTGCGGTTTTCCTGCGAGCGGGCGCGAGCGGCGGGGAGCCTCGTTTCCCCGAAGTCTGCCAAGAAAAGAGCTAAGGTGACGGTAAAAAGCGACAGGCCACTCATAGTGATGAAGTTCGGCGGCACCTCCGTCGGCAGCGCCGAGCGGATGCAGCGCGTTGCTGAACTGCTCGAAGAGCATTCCCGCCAGGCGGACGTGGTAGCCGTGGTTTCCGCCATGGGCGGCGTGACCGACATGCTGATCCGCGCGGCGACCGAGGCCAGCCATGGCGACCGGGAAGCATGGAAGGGCGTGCGCCAGGAACTGGCGCGCCGCCACCGGGAAGTCGCTGACAAAGCCCTCTCCGCGGGTGAACAAGCCACGGTGCTGCCGCGCCTGGCAGAGCAAATCGGAAATTTTGAAAACCTCTGTTCAGGTTTTTCACTGGTGAGAGAAGTAACTCCGCGCGCCATGGATACGCTGTCGAGTCTGGGCGAGGTAATGTCAGCGATGCTGCTCGCAGCCATCCTGCGCTCGAAGGGTTGCCCCGCCGAAGCCGTTGATGCAACGGAACTGATCGTGACGGATGAAAAATTCGGAAACGCGACGCCGCTTTTTGAAGAAACCAGAGTCAAGGCCCGGGAGCGGCTGGCTCCGCTCCGGGAGCGCGGAGAAATTCCGGTGATCACCGGCTTCCGCGGCGCCACGCGGGATGGCTTGTGCACGACGCTCGGTCGCGGCGGTTCTGACTACAGCGGCACTATCATCGGAGCGTCCCTCGATGCGGATGAAATCTGGATTTGGACTGACGTCGATGGTGTGATGACCGCGGACCCCCGTCTCGTTCCGGGCGCGCGGATTATCCCGGAAATCTCCTATCAGGAGGCGATCGAGTTGTCTTTTTTTGGGGCCAAGGTGCTGCATCCGAAAACGATTCAGCCGGTCATCAAGCGCGGCATCTCGGTTTGGATCAAGAACACGTTCAATTCTTCGTGCCCCGGCACCAAGATTGCTCCTTCTTCAACGGGTAATGGACGTCCTGGATTGAAAGCTGTGACTTCTGTCAGCAAGTCGCACATCATCACGCTGAGCGGCCGTGGAACGCTCACGTTTGCGCATCTGGCCGCCAAGGCCTTCGGCGCGCTCGGCCTTGACGAAGTGGACACGCTGATGGTCACACAGTCCTCGGCGGATAACGTGCTCTGTTTCGCCGTTCGCGACGGCGACCTGAAGCGGGTAACATCTCATCTGGAAAAGGTTTTCGAGCTCGAGATGCTGCACGACCAAAGAGCTTCAATTGAAGTGATGCCTCATGTCGCTATCGTTGTCGCCATCGGGGAGAATATGAAGGGAACGCCCGGCCTGGCCGGACGCGCCTTCAGCGCTCTCGGGCGGAGGGGCATCAATATCATCGCCATTGCGCAGGGCTCTTCGGAGATCAGCATTTCCTTTGCCGTGAAAGCTTCTGAAGTAAAGCATGCGGTGGAAGCGATTCACGAGGAATTTCAATTATAGGTTCCGGGTGCGCGGTGTAGAGGACACAAGGCAGTCCTAATGGTTTGAGGTTCTGAAACTCGCGCCCCGGAATCTGGAATCTGAATTTATGTCTCTCGCATACCTCCAATGTATTGAAGAAGGCTGCCGCACACGTCAAGATCCGAAGAAAGACTCCTACCATTGTTCGGTCTGCGGCGGATTGCTCGACGTCAGATACGAGTTCGATCCGTTCGACGCGGAAGAGTTGCGGAAGAGCTGGCATCAGCGCCGGCTGAGCGGCGAGCCGATTGACCGCAGCGGCGTCTGGCGTTTTCGCGAATTGATTCCGTTTGTTGATTCGGGAGCGCGGATCATCTCATTGTCGGAGGGATCGACGCCGCTCGTGGGAACGCGCCGCGCCGGCTACTGGGCTGGCCCCGTCCACTTGACGATCAAACATCAAGGGAACAATCCCACCGGCTCGTTCAAAGACCTCGGCATGACGGCCTGCATCACGCGGGCAAGCTCGCGGAATGTGCGCATGGTGGCCTGCGCCTCGACCGGAAACACTTCTTCGTCTATGGCTGCCTATGCGGCGCGCGCCGGAATTCGCTCCCTGCTCTTTGTTCCTTATCGCCAGATTTCCGCCGCCAAGCTCGCCCAGGCGCTCGATTTCGGCGCTATCGTTGTTGAGGTCGGGGACACGTTCGACCAGGCTTTCAGTCTGCTCAGAGAGATCGCTCCAGAGCTTGGGTTGTATCTGGTGAACTCGGTCAATCCGTTTCGCATCGAGGGCCAGAAGACGATCGTAGCGGAAATGCTGGAACAACGCGCCTGGCGCCCGCCCGACTACATCGTGGTTCCTGGAGGAAACCTCGGAAACGCCTCTGCCATTGGCAAGGGGATCAAAGAACTCCTCGAGCTTGGATTTATTGAGAAGGTGCCGCGTGTGGTGCTGATTCAGGCAGCGGGTGCAAATCCTTTTTACAGGACTCTTGCCGCGAACTCCCGCGAACTCATCGTGGTTGAAGAACCGGATACCCAGGCCACCGCCATCCGCATCGGCCACCCCGCCAACTGGAAGAAGGCGCGGCGCGTGCTCGAAATGACGGGCGGATTTTGCGAGTCAGTCACTGATGAGGAGATTTTTGAGGCCAAACGGGTGCTGGCCGAAGATGGCGTGGGGTGCGAACCGGCATCCGCAGCCACCGTGGCCGGCGTGCGCAAGCTTTGCCGTTCCGGAAAAATCGAGCGCCACGCGGACGTCGTGGCCGTGCTCACCGGGAATCAGTTGAAGGATACCGATTACATCATGCGCCACCGCTCCGCCGGCGAAGAGAGCAGGCAGCGGCTGTGCGTGGAACCCAACCTTGACGCCCTCCGCCGCGCGCTCGATCAGGCGCTCGCCGTGCCCGTGTGAACAGTGGTGTTGCACCCAGCGGCTTCGATCAACACGACTGCGATTAACGCGCGTTTCACTCCCACCGAAGCCTTAGGCGGCGTTGCAACCGAGAGGTAGCCACGGTTGGTGCTTATCCAACCGTGGGTTTTTCCCATGTTCAAGAACCCACGGTTAATCCACACGACAGCTTAACCGTGGCTACCGCTATCCTCTGTTGACCCTACCGTAATCTGATGGTATACCAAGGGGCAGTTTTCTTATGCTCTCGCTAGAGCAGTAAAGGGGGGATTATGTGCTTTCGGAATTTCCTTCGGTCAGTAGTTTGTGTCTCATTTTTCCTGTCGTTCTTAACGATACCAATCGCACTTGCACAAACGAGCAGCGCTGGCCTGCAGCAAGCACCTGCAACATCATCCGGATTGACCAATAAGGACGTCGTGGGAATGCTAAAAGCTGGTTTGCCGGCGGATATCATCATCGCGAAGATAAGCGGGTCGCCATGCAGCTTTGACACGTCTCCGGGCGCTTTGGAACAACTTAAGACCGCAGGCGTTCCTGACGCAGTCATTATGGCTATGGTCAAGGCGTCAGGCAGCGCTCACAAACCGTCAGCGAGCCCGAACGGCGTATCCCCCCAAGCAAACGGGAGCGCCCCAGCGGTTTCTGTGACGATTCCCGACGGCACTCCGCTGGAGGTAGAGCTAAAAGCTACCGTGTCCTCGGAAGACGTGCATGAAGGCGATGCTATCGACTTTAGCGTGGTCCGGCCCGTGGTTGTGAAAGGCGTTACAGTAATCGAAAAGGGCGCGCCGGCTACGGCGCGGATTATCAAAGTTAAGAAAGCCCGGCATTGGGGCAGGGCTG
>Ga0070737_10004159_pt1 | contig 14803 bp, 14 predicted proteins | sample Coa_R1_10_FD_66438 | JGI IMG/M metagenome (GOLD analysis project Ga0070737, IMG submission 66438) | Surface soil microbial communities from Centralia Pennsylvania, which are recovering from an underground coalmine fire - Coalmine... | ecosystem: Environmental > Terrestrial > Soil > Unclassified...
CTCCGGATTCCGTTACTACATAAGAGGCAAAGTAAATGATCTCCTCCAATGCACGGGGGGACATGTCTAAAACAAGTCCCATCCGGCTTGGAATTCCTTTAAAATACCAAATATGAGATACGGGAGCTGCCAATTCAATATGTCCCATTCGCTCGCGACGAACTTTCGCACGGGTTACTTCTACTCCACAGCGGTCACAAACGACGCCTTTGTAACGAACACGCTTGTATTTCCCGCAATGACACTCCCAATCTTTAGTCGGTCCGAAAATTCTTTCACAGAATAAACCGTCTTTCTCAGGCTTTAACGTACGATAGTTAATGGTTTCAGGTTTCTTTACTTCTCCATAAGACCACGAGCGGATTTTATCCGGGGAAGCAAGACCAATTTTCATATACTCAAAATTATTAACGTCCAGCAAGGGGCGTACCTCCCTTTCGATCTCCAGGTTTTCCCTTTTCTACTCTTTTGATCCTACTTTTTCAGATTCAAGAGCTTGTGCTTCAGGAACAATATTTAATGTGTCGACTTGCTGTAAATCTTCTTCGTCTTCCAAATCGCGCATTTCAATTTCTTCTTCATCGCCAGAAAGAATCTTTACATCCATACCAAGACTTTGAAGTTCTTTGATTAATACCTTGAACGATTCAGGTACACCTGGTTCTGGTACATTTTCGCCTTTCACAATAGCTTCATATGTTTTCACACGGCCTACAACATCATCTGACTTGACTGTAAGAATTTCTTGAAGAGTGTAAGCTGCACCATAGGCTTCAAGCGCCCAAACCTCCATCTCACCAAATCGTTGGCCGCCAAATTGCGCTTTACCGCCAAGTGGCTGCTGCGTAACAAGTGAGTATGGTCCTGTCGAACGGGCATGCAATTTATCATCAACCATGTGGGCCAATTTAATCATATACATAATCCCAACAGATACACGGTTATCAAATGGTTCACCGGTACGGCCATCGTATAGAACCGTTTTGGCATCGCTGTCCATTCCGGCTTCTTCAATCGTTCCCCAAACGTCTTCTTCACGGGCACCGTCAAATACCGGAGTTGCCACGTGAATCCCTAGTTTCCTTGCGGCCATGCCCAGATGAAGCTCCAACACCTGTCCGATATTCATCCTAGAAGGAACCCCAAGTGGGTTTAACATGATGTCCACAGGTGTGCCATCCGGCAGGAATGGCATATCCTCTTCAGGTAAAATCCTTGAGATTACCCCTTTATTTCCGTGACGTCCAGCCATCTTATCCCCTTGGTGGATCTTCCGTTTCTGGACAATATAAACGCGGACTAACTGGTTTACACCCGGAGGCAGTTCGTCACCATCTTCACGGTTAAATACTTTCACATCGTGAACAATTCCTCCTCCACCATGCGGAACCCTTAGTGAAGTGTCACGAACTTCGCGAGCCTTTTCGCCAAATATCGCGTGAAGAAGCCGTTCTTCCGCAGTAAGCTCTGTTACCCCTTTTGGTGTTACTTTCCCAACAAGCAAGTCACCATCTTTTACTTCGGCACCAATACGGACAATTCCGCGTTCATCCAAATTCTTCAATGCGTCTTCACCGACATTCGGAATATCACGGGTAATTTCTTCCGGTCCAAGTTTCGTATCACGTGACTCGGATTCATATTCTTCAATGTGAATAGAAGTATATACATCGTCTTTTACAAGACGTTCACTCATAATAATCGCATCTTCGTAGTTATACCCGTCCCAGGTCATAAATGCTACAAGTACGTTGCGGCCAAGAGCCAATTCCCCTAGTTCCATGGACGGACCATCGGCGAGAATTTCACCTTTTACTACACGATCGCCAACCTTAACAATCGGACGTTGATTATAGCATGTTCCTTGATTGGAACGAACAAATTTTAACATCCGATACTTATCAAGATCGCCTTTTACTTCCTGGCCGTCTATTTCTTTCACACGGCGTACCCAAATTTCTCGAGCTTCAACATGTTCAACAATCCCATCATGTTTGCAAATAACAGCTGCACCGGAGTCTTTACCGGATACGTGCTCCATACCAGTTCCAACGATCGGCGCTTCCGGCTGCATTAACGGAACAGCCTGGCGCTGCATGTTTGCTCCCATCAAGGCACGGTTAGAGTCATCGTTTTCAAGGAACGGAATACAAGCCGTTGCAGCAGAAACAACCTGTTTCGGCGATACGTCCATATAGTCAACCCTATCGCGTTTTACAACAGTGTTCTCACCGCGGAAACGGGCAACAACTTCCTCATCCAGGAACGACCCATCCTCATCGAGCCGTACATTTGCCTGTGCTACAACATAATTATCTTCTTCATCCGCTGTTAAATAGTCAATACGGTTTGTAACCTTTCCGGTATCCGGATCCACCCGGCGGTAAGGTGTTTCAATAAAACCAAAGCGATTGACTTTTGCATAAGTGGATAAAGAGTTAATCAAACCAATGTTTGGACCTTCCGGTGTTTCAATTGGACACATCCGGCCATAGTGTGAGTAGTGAACGTCACGAACCTCAAATCCCGCACGTTCGCGTGTTAAACCACCAGGACCCAGTGCAGAAAGCCGCCGCTTATGCGTTAATTCTGCAAGCGGATTGGTTTGATCCATAAATTGAGATAACTGTGAACTTCCAAAAAATTCTTTAATGGAAGCGATGACTGGACGAATATTAATTAATTGCTGAGGAGTAATAGTTGCCGTATCCTGAATGGACATTCTTTCCCGAACAACACGCTCCATCCGCGATAATCCGATTCGGAACTGGTTCTGCAGCAATTCACCAACAGAACGAAGGCGTCTGTTCCCCAAATGATCAATATCGTCCGTATCTCCAACCCCATGAAGCAAGTTAAAGAAATAGCTAATCGATGCAATAATATCAGCAGGTGTAATATTCTTAATCGGTTCTGCTACATAGGCATTTCCCAATACATTGATAACTTTTTCATTTTCATCGCCAGGAGCATAAATTTTAATGCCTTGGAGAATAATTTCTTCTTCCACTACACCGCCGACTGGGTTATAGCTTTTAAAGTTAATATTCTTCTCAAGGGCAGGTAGAATTTTGTCAAGTGTTCTCCTGTCCAAAATCGTTCCTTTTTCAGCAATGATTTCGCCTGTTTCCGGATCAGCAAGTGATTCTGCCAAGCGCTGATTAAACAAGCGATTTTTAATATGAAGCTTTTTATTTATTTTATAGCGCCCTACGCTTGCAAGGTCATAGCGTTTAGGATCGAAAAACCGGGAAATCAGTAAGCTTCTGGCATTTTCAACAGTTGGAGGTTCACCAGGACGAAGACGCTCGTAAATTTCAAGCAATGCTTTATCTATGCCTTCGGTATTATCCTTTTCAAGCGTATTGCGAAGATACTCATTATCCCCAATCAAATCAATGATTTCTTGATCAGAGCCAAATCCGAGCGCACGCAAAAGAACCGTAACAGGAAGTTTTCGAGTACGATCGATTCTGACATAGACAACGTCCTTGGCATCTGTTTCATATTCCAGCCAAGCGCCGCGGTTTGGGATGACTGTAGCTGTAAATCCCTTTTTCCCATTTTTATCAACTTTTCCATTGAAGTAAACGCTTGGACTACGCACTAATTGCGATACGATGACACGTTCAGCACCATTAATCACAAACGTGCCAGTCTCTGTCATCAACGGGAAATCACCCATGAAAACATCTTGATCTTTTACTTCACCTGTTTCTTTATTTACAAGACGTACTTTTACTCGTAATGGTGCAGAATATGTAACATCCCGTTCTTTTGACTCTTCAACAGAATACTTTGGTTCACCGAGGCTGTAATCAATAAATTCCAATGAAAGGTTGCCAGTAAAGTCTTCAATTGGTGAAATATCCTGAAACATTTCACGTAAACCCTCATCAAGAAACCACTGATATGAAGAGGTTTGGATTTCAATTAGATTTGGTAATTCTAAAACTTCACTGATACGTGCGTAACTTCTCCGCTTACGGTGTCGTCCATACTGAACTAGTTGACCTGTCAACTGATTCACCCCTCAAATCAAGCGTTATTTGTGAAAATTTATCTGAAAGAGCAGCAGCCCTTTCCAAAACACAAAAAGAAAAGGGTTTTTCCAAAAAACCACATTTTCACATTTAGTCTATTATTTTGTCATCATTTCCTTATTATTCCGTTTTTATACAAATGGTAAAGTATTTTTAGGAATAATTCGGTAATTATTATGATGGCATTTTATAATGCTAACACATACATTTTCTTAAGTCAACTACTTTTTTGCCTTGAAAATAAAATAACCTTTTGCCTTGTTCATTGTTTCTGTATATCCGAATAGTTCTTGAAGTTTTTCAAGTGCCGACGGAGCCCCTTGCTTCTTTTGGATAACCACCCATAGCTCCCCATCCGCCGCAAGATGTTGATAACTTTGTTCAAAAATATCATGGACAATTTTTTTACCTGCACGAATCGGCGGGTTTGTCAGAATGGCGGTAAAATTGGTTTCGGATACATTTAACAAGCGGTCACTTTCATAGATTTTTACATTTTCTATACCATTTAAAGTAGCATTCTCTTTGGCCAATTCAAGTGCACGTTCGTTCACATCGATCATATGTACCAAACTTTTCGAATAACATTTCGCAACAGATAAGCCAATTGGACCATAACCACAGCCCACATCAAGAATAAGACCTTCTTCTGCTGGAAGTTCAAATGATTCGATTAATAAACGTGAACCGAAATCCACTTCTCGTTTTGAAAAAACACCATTATCCGTTTTAAACCGAAATGACTGGTTTCTTAAGGTGAAATCCCAATATTTCGGGTCACTTTCAACTTTTTGTGTACGGGAATAGTAATGTTCAGACATTAAAACTCACCTCCGGAGCATTGTCATGTATTGAAGACCGAATCGAGGATATATAGATAGTGGAAAAAAGCTCGCTTATACAGCGAGCTTTTTCTTATTATTACTTAACTTCAACGTTAGCTCCAACTTCTTCAAGTTTGCCTTTGATTTCTTCAGCTTCTTCTTTAGAAACGCCTTCTTTGATTGGTTTTGGAGTGTTGTCAACAAGGTCTTTTGCTTCTTTAAGGCCAAGACCAGTGATTTCACGTACAACTTTGATAACTTTGATTTTTTGGTCGCCAGCGCTAGCTAAGATTACGTCAAATTCTGTTTTCTCTTCAGCAGCAGCACCACCAGCAGCACCGCCAACTACAGCTACAGGAGCAGCAGCAGTTACGCCGAATTCTTCTTCAATTGCTTTTACAAGATCGTTAAGTTCTAAAACAGTCATATTTTTAACTGCTTCAATGATTTGTTCTTTCGTCATGATTGATTTTCCTCCTTAATTTTTCATTTATTAGATTTTAGATGAAGGTCAACTTATGCGCCTTGTTCTTCCTTTTGGTCTGCCACTGCTTTTGCAGCAAGAGCAAAATTGCGGATAGGAGCTTGCAGCACGCTAAGCAACATAGAAAGCAAGCCTTCGCGTGATGGAAGATCAGCAAGAGCTTTAATCTCTTCAACTGATGCAACGTTTCCTTCGATTACACCTGCTTTTAACTCAAGAGCTTCATTCTTCTTCGCAAACTCACTTAAGATTTTAGCTGGTGCAACAACATCTTCTGTACTGAAAGCAATCGCATTCGGGCCTGTTAAGGCATCATTTAATCCTTCAAGGCCGGCAGCTTCAGCAGCACGGCGAGTCATTGTGTTTTTATACACTTTGAAGTCGATTCCAGCTTCACGAAGTTGTTTACGAAGTTCTGTTACTTGAGCAACAGAAAGGCCACGATAATCGACAACGATTGTTGACACACTAGACTTTAACTTATCAGCAATCTCTTCAACAATTTGTTTTTTAGCTTCAATTGCACTGCTCATCTTTTACACCTCCTGCAAATTGTCTACATTCATACCGGAATAGTAAGACTCAGGTGTTAGGCGATTCATGAGGCGTAATCGCATTTCATGCGGTCATCATTTACAGAGTAAATTTTGACTAGCCAAACAAAAACCTCCATATCTAAACCGAGACATGGAGGCAGAATAATAGGATTCCTATTCTATCGCACTACCTCGGCAGGAAATTAAGCGTAAATCGCACCTGCTGTCTACGGTACAAATGTTTATTCACTTAAACAACAAAACATATTATATAAAACATAATAGTAATTGTCAATTAGCAATGTTATCCAGGTGATTCCCACCTATATTATCTAGCTGCAACTGTAGATGGATCTACCTTAATTCCAGGTCCCATTGTAGAAGTAACAGTTACATTCTTCATATAGGTACCTTTTGCAGCTGCAGGTTTTACTTTCAGCATTGTTTCAAATACTGTTGTAAAGTTTTCAACAAGCTTTTCGTTGTCGAAAGAAGTCTTACCGATTGGCACATGGATATTACCAGCTTTGTCTACACGGTACTCAACTTTACCTGCTTTAATTTCATTCACTGCTTTTGTTACATCAAAAGTAACAGTACCTGTTTTAGGGTTTGGCATTAAACCTTTTGGTCCTAAAATACGACCTAATTTACCGACCTCACCCATCATGTCAGGAGTTGCAACGATAACATCAAATTCAAACCATCCTTGTTGAATTTTGTTGATGTATTCAGTATCTCCTACATAATCAGCACCAGCAGCTTCTGCTTCTTTTACTTTTTCGCCTTTTGCAAATACTAGCACGCGCTGAGTTTTACCAGTTCCGTTCGGAAGAACTACAGCACCACGAATTTGCTGGTCAGCCTTCTTAGGATCAACACCTAAGCGGAAAGCAACTTCAAGAGTTGCATCAAATTTTGCATAGTTTGTTTTCTTTGCAAGTTCAATTGCTTCTGCAATTGGGTAAGCTTTTGAGCGATCTACAAGCTTGGCAGCTTCTAAATACTTCTTACCTCTTTTAGCCATGTTAATTTCCTCCTTGAATTGTGGTTTTAGCGGAATGGACCTCCCACGTCGAAAAGCTTAGGCGCCTTTTTATTCCCAAGGGATTTGGCACCGCAGCTAACCATTAAAAAGGTTGCGAATGCTTTTGAACTTCGCAACCCCCCATTTCAAACAGTTTCATGGATTAGTCTTCAATGACAATACCCATACTGCGTGCAGTACCTTCAACCATACGCATTGCCGCTTCAACACTGGCAGCGTTTAGATCAGGCATTTTCTGTTCCGCAATCTCGCGTACTTTGTCACGCTTAACTGTTGCTACTTTATTACGATTAGGCTGGCCTGAACCAGACTCGATTCCAGCTGCTTTCTTCAAAAGGACAGCAGCAGGAGGAGTTTTCGTAATAAATGTAAATGAACGGTCTTCAAATACCGTGATTTCAACAGGAATGATCAATCCAGCTTGATCTGCTGTACGTGCGTTAAATTCCTTACAGAATCCCATGATATTTACACCGGCTTGACCAAGTGCAGGTCCGACTGGCGGTGCTGGATTTGCTTTACCAGCTGGGATTTGTAATTTTACCACTTTAATTACTTTTTTAGCCACGAGACACACCTCCTTAAAGTCCGTGATGTGGTTAATGGGGCCTCATCTTAAGACTTAGTCCCCTCCCACTCATCAACAAAGTCTTTATATATAAATACAAAGAACTTGACGCAAGTCATATCTTAGAACAATTCGCTAAGACATACTGACCTATGAAATAGTAACATTTTTTAAAATTGATTTCAAGTTTTTTTACAATATCAAGATATTTTTCTTTAAACTTTAGATTTTTTCTATTTGCGAAAAGTCCAGTTCAACCGGGGTATCGCGTCCAAACATATTAACAAGTACTTTCAGCTTTGCCTTATCCTTATCCATTTCTTCAATGCTGCCAGTAAAGTTAGCAAATGGGCCTTCTTTTACCCGAACAGTTTCGCCGATTTCATAATTGACATCGACACGTTTTTCTTCAACACCCATTCTTTTCAGCAATACCGATACTTCTTCCGGCAAGAGCGGCGTAGGCTTAGAACCGGAACCTGAAGATCCCACAAACCCCGTGACCCCTGGTGTATTCCGCACTACGTACCAAGAATCATCGGTCATTACTAATTCTACAAGGACATACCCCGGGAATACCTTCCGCTTTACTACCTTTTTCTTGCCATTTTTAATTTCTGTCTCTTCTTCTTCCGGAACAACAACACGAAAGATCTTATCTGTCATTCCCATTGACTCTACCCGTTTTTCTAAATTGGTTTTCACTTTATTTTCGTAACCAGAGTAAGTATGAACAACATACCAATTCTTTTCCATTCAAGCGGACTGACTCGTCCGTCCCTCCTTGCTTTTTAGTTGGAGATTCTATCGTTTGTCAGAAAAGGGGTGAAAGTTTATAAAAAATATGCAGAATCGTTCATATAAGTCTTTTAAATCTCGCTCATACTGCCTTTATTAAGAACAATCACAACCTTTTCCATGATTGGGCTTTGTAAGTTGAAATTGCTTATTTCCCCAATATAAAAAACCCGTATAAACGGGCCTTTTTGATAAAATTTCCTCTATTAATCACATTATACCATGAACTACTCTCGATTATTCAAGAATTAAACGAATCAATTTAGAAATGCCCAAATCTATTACACCAAAAAAGATGGAGAATAATATTACTGTAGTTAAAACTGTTACCGTCGAACGAACAAGTTCACCGCGTTTAGGCCAGCTGACTTTTCTCATCTCACGGGCGATTTCACTGAAGAACTTCTTTATGCGCTGCATCTTTTGCCAACCCCCTAACTATCGTAAATGGAATTGCTAAAATATAGGAAGATTATTTCGTTTCTTTGTGGACGGTGTGTGTTGAACAGGTTTTGCAAAACTTTTTCAATTCCAATCTGTCTGTTTTGGTTTCACGGCTCACCGTTGTATAATTGCGGGAACCGCAATCCGCACAGGCAAGTATCACTTTTTTACTCATAAATCGACACCTTCAATATCCTTAAAAATGTATCATGCCACCTAATTATTGTCAATAAAGATTAAAAATAAATCAAAAAAGCGACAAATTTCTTCGATCAAGCAGGAATTATAACGAAAATTCACGAATTTCTAAATAGCGCTCCAGCTTTCGCTTTACACGCTGCAGGGCATTATCTATCGATTTAACATGACGGTTTAATTCTTCGGAAATTTCTTGATATGATTGCCCGTCTAAATAAAGCGCTAACACTTTGCGTTCTAGGTCGCTTAATAATTCAGCCATTTTATCTTCAATATGATCAAATTCTTCCTGGTTAATAATCAATTCTTCGGGATCGAGAACTTTGGCACCCGATAACACATCCATCAAGGTCCGGTCTGATTCCTCATCATAAATTGGCTTGTCCAATGAAACATAAGAATTTAATGGAATATGCTTCTGCCTTGTAGCGGTTTTAATAGCTGTAATAATTTGGCGGGTAATACATAACTCGGCAAATGCTTTAAACGAGGTAAGCTTGTCCTCACGGAAGTCACGGATTGCTTTATATAACCCGATCATGCCTTCCTGGACAATATCCTCTTTGTCCGCCCCTATTAAAAAATAGGATCTTGCCTTGGCACGGACAAAATTCCGATACTTGTGAATTAAATAATCCAGTGCTTCACTGTCACCTTGGTGCACTAATTCAACAATTTCTTCATCTTCCATTCGAAACAATTCTTCGTTGATCTTTGTTCCAAAGTCCGTACTCAATTTAAGATCCCCCCACCGAACAAGCAAAGATAGTTTTATTATACATCAGGAAATATTTACAGTCGAGGTTATTTCTTCCCTCTGCGCCACATTTCAAAAATTTCCACCAATTCACCGCTTATTGGGATTTTAGAAACGGGTTTTGTTTCTTGAATTTCCTTTACATTCTTTTCAATGACTTTTTCAATCGTATTCATCTCAATCAATAATTCCCGCGCAGACTTCCGCAGTGCCCCTTGTCCGAATATGGACCATTGTTCCGTATAATCAGATGTTGCCACATGTATTTGGGTCTTTCGATTATTTAAACTGATTGCCATTTTTTCGATTCGTTCGTCAGCTGTTTCATTTTCCTTTGTAAAAATCACTTCAATTCCATGATTTTGATAGGTTTTAGCTGTGCCTTGTACATAATGAGCATCAAATACAACGATCACCCGGAAACCGGTGACCGCTTGATATTCAGCCATTCTTTCCACCAGCCTGTCCCTTGCCGCTGCCAAATCTTTATCCTTCAGTGCTTTAAGCTCAGGCCATGCTCCAATCATGTTGTATCCGTCAACAAGCAGGATATCCATATGCTTTTTATCCCTCTAGGACATGTCGTTTCCGAAAAACCTCATACATTAACAGGGCTGCAGCAACAGAAGCATTTAATGATGTAACATGACCTGCCATCGGTAATTGAACAAGAAAATCACATTTATCTTTAATTAGTCTGCCCATGCCTTTACCCTCACTGCCAATAACCAGCCCTAACGGTAAAGTGCCATCCAGTTCCCGGTAATCCTGTTTACCTTTTGCATCCGTACCGGCAATCCAAATGCCGCGCTCCTTTAACTCATCAATTGTTCGAGCCATATTTGTGACACGGACAACCGGAATATATTCAATCGCACCTGTTGATGCCTTGGCGACAGTTGCTGTTAAACCTACAGCTCTACGCTTCGGAATAATGACTCCATGCGCTCCGACTGCATCAGCCGTTCTCATAATGGACCCAAGATTGTGGGGATCTTCAATTTCATCTAATAGGAGAAAGAATGGAGGTTCATTTCTCCTTTCCGCGGCGTTAAATAAATCATCTAATTCCGCATACTTATAGGCAGCCACATAGGCCAGGACACCTTGATGATTTTGATCTGTTATTTGGTCAAGTTTTTTCTTCGGCACGTATTGAACCAGAACATTTCCTTCTTTTGCCAGCTGGGTAATTTGTTGCATTGAAGCGCGCTGTGAGCCTTCTGCAATAAGAATTTTGTTAATATCCCGGTTAGATTTTAGTGCCTCGATTACCGGATTTTTCCCTACGATGTATTCTTGGTTCATGTCCTTCCTCCTTTCTGTTCCTCAACATATAAAAAGACTTTAGAAACAAGTTCGTTCAACCGTTCTTCTTTTTTTGTTAAATATAAATAGCCAATTAATGCTTCAAATGCGGTACTGTAACGGTATGTCTGTACATCTGTGTTTTTTGGGACAGTGCCGGATTTGGCATTTCTACCGCGCATGACAACCGCTAATTCTTCCTCATTTAGAAGCGCCTCATCCATCATCCGGAACAGGATTTGACATTGCGCCTTTGCTGAAACATATTTTGTTGCTTTACGGTGCAATTGATGCGGCCGGGCTTGTCCACTTTGCAACAGGTGACGCCTAACGTACGTTTCGAACACAGCGTCACCCATATAAGCAAGAGCTAAGGCGTTTAATTGGTGTGCATCTACTGAATGATCATATTGCAGCATGGATTAGCCTCTTTTCCACCTAGTGCCTTGAGGTGTATCCTCTAAAATAATGTTCATTTCTTTTAATGTGTCCCTGATTTGGTCAGCAAGTTGAAAGTTCCGTTCCTTGCGAGCCTGGTTGCGCTTTTCAATTAGCGCGTCAATTTCTTCATCGAGCATTTCATCTTGTTTTAATGTCAGCCCAAGGACATGGAATAATTCATTAAATTCTGCCAAAAATGCGTCAATCACTTCAACAGCCGTATTTTTCTCGAGTAAATAATAGTTGGCTAATTTCGCTAAATCAAATAAAACAGATATCGCCAGTGCGGTATTAAAATCATCGTCCATTGCCTCAATGAACTGTTCTCTTAATGCCACTATTTTATCAAGCCATTCCTGATTATCATGAGTCAGATTCGTGCTTGCCTCCCGACGGTGCTTTAAGTTTTGATAGGAGGTCATTAACCGTTCAAATGCGGCTTTTGAACTTTCCAATAATTCCTCGCTGTAATTGATCGGATTGCGGTAATGAACCGACAGCATAAAGAAGCGCACTACTTGCGGATTATGCTGTTTAATAATGTCATGAACTAATACGAAGTTTCCAAGTGATTTAGACATTTTTTCATTATTAATATTAATATACCCATTATGCATCCAATAGTTGGCGAAGGTTTTGCCGGTAAGAGCTTCAGATTGGGCAATTTCATTTTCATGATGCGGGAATGTCAAATCCTGACCGCCGGCATGAATATCAATGGTGTCACCTAAATATTTTTTTGCCATTGCTGAGCATTCTATATGCCAGCCTGGTCTGCCTGGACCCCATGGACTTTCCCAATAGATTTCTCCCGGTTTTGCTGCCTTCCATAAAGCAAAGTCCAGATCATCCTGCTTTTTATTCCCTGGTTCAATCCTCGCTCCAACCCGCAATTCATCAATTGATTGATGTGAAAGCTTGCCATACTCATCAAAACTGCGTGTCCGGAAATAAACATCCCCCTCTGATTCATAGGCATAGCCTTTTTCAACTAACTGACTGATAAAATCAATAATGATATTCATATTTTCCATGACACGCGGGTGCACATCAGCCTTTTTGCACCCAAGTGCTTGAACATCCTCGAAATAGGCGTTAATAAAGCGATCTGCAATCGTCGGGACATCCTCCCCTAATGATTGAGCAGCGCGGATCAATTTATCATCAACATCAGTAAAATTGGAAACATACTTCACATCATAGCCCCTGTATTCAAAATAACGGCGAACCGTATCATATACAATCGCCGGACGGGCGTTGCCGATATGAATATAATTATAAACAGTCGGACCGCAGACATACATTTTTACCTTTCCTTCTTCCAGCGGTACGAAAGTCTCTTTCTTACGTGTTAACGTATTATACAGCTGTATGGCCATTGAATTTATTCCTTTCTTCTTTTAATTCTGCTAATTCTCTTCTTAGTCGTTTCAGTTCTTCCTCAATCTGTTTAAAGCGGTCCGCTTCCGGATCCGGCAGGTCGCAATGATTTAAATCTTTTTCTTTCTTAATACGGACACCGTCTTGAATTACGACCCTTCCTGGAATTCCGACCACTGTAGAGTTTGGCGGGACTTCTTTCAACACAACTGAACCGCCGCCAATTTTCGAATTTTCCCCAACGGTAATCGAACCCAGCACCTTGGCACCAGTCGAAATGAGAACATTATCCTTAATAGTAGGATGTCGTTTTCCTTTTTCTTTACCCGTACCCCCTAATGTGACTCCCTGATAAATGGTAACATTATCTCCAATTTCACAAGTTTCTCCAATAACAACGCCCATCCCATGGTCAATAAAGAATCTCCTGCCTATTTTCGCTCCGGGATGAATTTCGATTCCTGTGAAAAAGCGGCTTACCTGTGAAATCACCCGCGCAATAAAATAAAACTTTCGTTTATAGAATGCATGGGCAATTCGGTGGGCCCAAATCGCATGCAGACCCGAATAAGTTAAGATGACCTCTAAATAACTCCTTGCTGCCGGGTCCTGCTCAAAAACAACCTCGATATCCTCTTTAATCCGTTTAAACATTTCCATCCCCCTTTGTTTTTTATAATAAAAAACGCCCCTGTCTGATCGACAGAGACGCATAAGTGCGTGGTTCCACTCTGATTAGGCTAATAAGATGAAAAGACATCGGGGCTGTTAACTGCATAGTTAGCCTCACTCTTACATGGTAACGGGATCTCCCGCCCATATCTACTTTAAGGCCAATACCTTTTTCGACATGGGGCTCAGAGGGGCATTTCAAAAAATGAGAGGCCTAAACCACTTTCAGCCGGTGATGGTTCTCTCTTTCAAGCATCATTTTTCTACTTGTCCTCTTCGACGCTTTCTTGTATGAAAATTACTTTCTTTTACTATATTACATTTTATCTTGAATGTTAACTAATAATTTGCTGAATTCTTGATTGTATTTTTTCCCTGCCTAACAATTCAATCGTCATAGGCAGATCTGGTCCGTGCGTTTGACCGGTAACCGCAGCGCGAATTGGCATAAATAAATTTTTGCCTTTTTGACCAGTGGACTTTTGTACGGCCTTCATTGCGGCCTTGATCTCATCGGCTTGGAAGCTGTTCAACTGGTCCAGTTCAGCTAAAAAGGCCTTTAATACTTCCGGAACCTGCTCGCCTGAAAGAACTTCTTTCGCTTCTTCCTCAAATTCGATTTCATCTTTAAAGAACATGTCCGAAAGCTCAACAATTTCCGCTCCATAGCTCATTTTCTCTTGAAGAAGTTCGACTAAATGGTGCACCCACTGGTTTTGTTCCTCTGTGAGAGGTTCACTTAACCGGCCTGCCTTGATCAAATGTGGAAGAGCAAGGCGAACCGCGCGGTCAACATCAATTTTCTTCATGTATTGATTGTTCATCCAAGCAAGCTTTTGTTTATCAAATAATGCCGGTGATTTCGACAGACGGCTGGCGTCAAAAATCTTAATAAACTCTTCCTTGGAGTAAATTTCTTCTTCCCCTGCCGGAGACCATCCCAGAAGTGTGATAAAGTTAAATAATGCCTCAGGCAAATAACCTAATTCTTCGTATTGCTCAATAAACTGTATAATCGTCTCATCCCGCTTGCTTAACTTCCTCCGGCTTTCATTGACAATCAATGTCATATGCCCGAAAATTGGCGGAGTCCAGTCAAATGCTTCGTATACCATCAATTGCTTTGGTGTATTGGAAATATGGTCATCACCTCGCAACACATGGGAGATTTCCATCAAATGGTCATCAATTGCCACCGCAAAATTATAAGTCGGTGTACCATCTTTTTTGACGATCACCCAGTCCCCCATTCCCCCGGATTCAAAGGATACCGTGCCTTTCACCATATCTTCAAATGTATAC
>Ga0070737_10004160_pt1 | contig 14795 bp, 15 predicted proteins | sample Coa_R1_10_FD_66438 | JGI IMG/M metagenome (GOLD analysis project Ga0070737, IMG submission 66438) | Surface soil microbial communities from Centralia Pennsylvania, which are recovering from an underground coalmine fire - Coalmine... | ecosystem: Environmental > Terrestrial > Soil > Unclassified...
GACCCGTGCTCGATGCAGTCGATACCGGCCTCCACGGCGGCGCGAATACCCTGGTCGCCGTGGGCGTGCGCGGCGACCTTGATGCCGCGCCGATGCGCCTCATCCACGATCGCCCGCAGTTCATCGTCGGAGAAGTGCTGGGCGCCGGGCGACCCGGTCAGCGACATCACGCCGCCCGAGGCGCAGACCTTGATCACCTGGGCGCCGTACTTGATTTGATAGCGCACCGCGCGGCGCACCTGTTCGACGCCGTCGCAGATGCCCTCTTCGACGGTCAGGGGCATGATGTTGGGCGCCAGCCCCTGAAACATCGTCGGATCCAGATGCCCCCCGGTGGGCGTAATCGCATGACCGGCCGGGACGACCCGCGGCCCGTCGATCCAGCCCGCATCGATCGCCTTCATCAAGGCAACATCGAGCAGGATGCCTCCGGTTTGCACAAACAGTCCCAGGTTGCGAACGGTCGTGAAGCCCGCCAGCAAAGTGGTGCGCGCGTTAACGACCCCGCGCAGAGTTTTGACCGCGGGGTCGTCCTGCACCGCCGCCATGGGTCCCGCCGGCCCGCCCATCAGGAGGTTGAGTTCCATGTCCATCAGGCCCGGCAGCAGCGTGACGTCGCCGAGATCGACCACCTCGGCATCGCGCGGCGCACCGGCGACGCCGACCGCCGCGATGCGCTCGCCCTCGATCAGAACACTGCCGGGGGTGACCAGCCGGCCCGCGTCAACATCCACCAGCCGTGCGCTGCGCAGCATCGTCTTGCTGCCGTTACGCTGTTCGGGTGCCATCGCTTCTCCTCCCTGTGCGCGGAATCACGTTGCGGCCGGTTGCTCAGGATGATCGTCGCTCTCCAAATCCCTCCAGGCCTGGATCCAGCTCCAGTCCAAAGCTGTTGAAGGCCATGGCGAGCAGGTCGTAGGCCCCCACTGTGAACACGAGATCCATCAGTTGATGCTGGGTCAGATGCGCCGCAAGCGCGTCCCAAGTGGCGTCGGTGATGAACGCCTGCGCATGCAGCTCGTCCACCGCTTGCAGCAGCGCCGCATCCGGCGCCGACCACACCTTGGATGGCGGCCCGTGCTTGACGGCCTCGATTTCCTCTTTGCCAAGCCCGGCCCGTTGAGCGAGAAGAACGTGTTGGGCCCATTCATACTCCGCACGGCGCAACCATGCGATGCGCAGGATCAGCAGCTCGCGCGTGCGATCGGACAAAGAGGAGTTGGACAGCAGATGGCGGTTGAAGGTCAGGAACGCCTTGGCCAGGGCCGGGTAGTGCATCAGCACCGCAAGTGCATTGACGACCCGTGGCGCCGCCGGCTCGGCGCCCTGCGCACCGGGCGAGTCTGCGGGACGTATCATCACCGACAGCGCGTCGAGCACCTCCGCATCCCATTCCGAGGCAGGCCGCGGCTGAATTCGTGGCTGGCTCACATGTATCTCCCGCCGTTGACTCCGAGTATCTGGCCGGTGATATAGCCGGCCTCCTCGGAGGCGAGAAAGGCGCAGGCCGCCGCGATGTCCTCGGGCGTCCCGGCGCGTCCCACCGGCATCGCAGCTGCGATCTGTTCGACGCCGGCGCCGCCCAGATGGCCTGCCGCGGCCGCCCGGCGCAGCATCGGCGTGTCGATGCTGCCGGGCGGGATGGTGTTGACGGTGATGCCCGAGCGCCCCAGTTCGAGTGCCAACGCCTTGGTGAAGCTGATCACTGCGCCCTTGGACGCCGCATAGTGGGTCATTCGCGGTGCTCCCGACTGCGCGCTGGACGAGGAGATGTTGATGATCCGGCCCCATCTAGCCGCGATCATGTCGCTGACCATCGCCTGCGCGCAGTTGAAAGTCCCTTTGAGGTTGACGGCCATAATGCGGTCCCAACTGGCCTCGGTGATGGATTGGAAGGGCTCGAAGGCTTCGATCCCGGCGCAGTTGACGAGCACGTGGATCGGCCCCAGTTTGGCGCGCACCTGCGCCACCGCCGCATCGACCTGTCGGCGATCGGAGACATCGACTTGGACGGCCAGCGCCGGGCAACCCTCGGCCTGCAACTGTGTGGCCAGGCGCTCGGCAGCGGCGTAGTCGAGATCGAACACCGCAACCGACGCGCCCTCTTTGGCCAGGCGACGGCTAATCGCCAGACCGATGCCCGATGCTCCTCCGGTTATGACCGCAGTTCGACCGCGCAAAGACATCTTGGGCTCGCCCCTCTATTGAATTGGCTCGTCGCCGACCAGCGTGGTCCGATGCATGAGGCGCGGCGAATCGAAATCGTAGGGAAGGGCCCGGTGCAGCGCGCCCCTGTTGTCCCAGATGACGAGGTCGCCCACGCGCCAATGATGGCGGTAGACAAAGTCGGGGCGCGTGGCCCACTCCAGCAGCCGGTCGAGCAGGGCCCGCCCCTCAGCTTCGCTCATGCCCACCACGTGCGAGGCGGTCACGCCCAGCACCAGCGACTTGCGGCCGCTGCGATGCGTCCAGACCAGTGGATGTTCGCGCGGCGGACGAGCCCGCCATGCCTTGACTTCCTCGGCAGAGGGATTGGGCCGCACCGGTCGCTGCGACGCTTCCAGGCTGTGTACCACGCGGACCCTCTCGAACCGTTGCTTGTCCTCCGCCGACAGCTCCTCGTAGGCGGCGTAGGTGCTGGCAAACTCGGTGTCGCCGCCGTCGTCGGCGATGCGGCGCGCCGTGAGCAGGGTTGCCTTGGTCGGGATTTCGTCGGTGGCACCGTCGATATGCCAGAAGAACGTCCCTTTCAGATATTCGGCGATCCGGTTGTCGTCCTTGTTGAGCGTGACCTTGAAGATTTCCGGATACGGATTGCCAGGCCGCGCGGCGCTGCTGCCCAGGATCACCACCTCGCCCAGTTTGCGGCTGAAGGCGACCTGGGCCGCATCGTCCAGGTGTAGCTCGCGGAACACCAGCACCGTGTGCTCCTCGAGCGCGTCGAGCACTTCGCGGGCGGTCTGTTCATCGTACAGCGCGGCCGTGTTGCGCACCGTCACTTCGGCGCCAATATGCTTGCCCAGTTTCGTCACGGATATATTCATGGGAACTGCCACCTGAATACCTCCAAATTCAGGACTCCAAGCGCGAGCGGCTGCTGTTCATGGGCCCGGCTCCTCGACCAGGTCCAGGTAAGCGGCACCCGCGTCGGGCACGTGCGGCTGCTTCCAGACCTCGACCGGGAATGAGACCATGACCAGCGAAAAGAGCAGATACAACAGGTTGCGGGCCTGCTCGGGTAGGTTGTCCAATTCGAACTGGTTGAGATAATTGACCGCCGCGCGGGCACGCGGGAACGCCGCGTCGTAGAACGCCTGCATCTGCTCCATCGAACTGGCCAGGCGCTTGGCGTAACGCTCGCGTTCGGTCCGCAGCACCCAGTGGGGAGCGAAGGATTCCAGGTCGGCAAACTCATCAGGCAGAAGTTGGTGCGCCATCAGTGTCTCCTTTGCGTCAGCGGGCCTGTGAGGACGGGGCGGTCCGGCTCCACACGCGTCCCGCTGGCAGCCCTTCTCCGCCATAATAGCCACTCACCCAGTCCTGCACGGCTTTGTGCAGATGGCGGCAGAGGATTTCCTGATCGCAGAGCAGGAACTTGTCGACCACTCGCGACTTCAGCATCGTATGCGTCGCCTCCAGGGTGTTGCCGTCCTGCAGGGCGAATTCCTTGAAGGTCACCGCCGCAGTCTCCTGAGCCAGGCGCTCCGCGGCGTTCCTGGGTGGAACGAAATAGAGCGTGCCTTCAAACAGATGGCTGTCCGCCGAAAGCGGCCAGTAGTGATACGTCAGATACCAGTTGGGTTTCCAGATTAGAATCGTAAAGTTGGGGAAGAACTGAAACGAGTCCAGACCCCACATCGGCGACCGGGCGGGATTCAGTCCGCGCGGAAGTTCGGCCATCCCCAGGTCGGGTTCGTCCCAGGGACCGAACAGGCCGCTTCGGGTCAGCCGGTCGATGGGCTTGACCGGCTCCTCGTCGGCCGGTGCACGGTACCGTCCCATCGACGATACCATCCGATGCGGGCCAAAGAGCTGGTACCACAGGCCGTGGTAGCCCATCTCGTAAAGCGCCTGAGCGGCCTCCGGTGTCGCGCTCTGTTTTTTATGCAGCACCGGAGCGTGGTAGAACTCCTGGAAGGCGTCCATGAAGAGCTTCCAATTGGCCTTGACCTCCGCTCGATAGCGAAAGACCTGGGTGAACTTGTGGAACGGGTAACCCTCGATTCCCCACGCCATCTCACCGAGAAACTCGCGCAGCGGCTGGACCGGGGTCTTGCTCAGGTTGACGAAGATGAAGCCCTCCCAGATGTCGCAGTTGACTTCGACCAGCCCATAGTCGGCCTTGTTGACGTCAAAGAACTCCTGCTCCTGTTGGATGAAGTTGAGCTTGCCGTCCAGTCCGTAGCGCCATCCGTGGTACTTGCAGGCGAACTGCTGGCACGTCCCGCGCTCCTCCACGCCGGGATAATCGGTCCACACCAGCTTGTTGCCACGATGGCGGCAGAGGTTATGGAAGGCGCGGATTTTGCGGTCCTGGCCGCGCACCACGATGATCGAAGTGTTGGCCACCGCCAGCTCCCGGGTGAAGTAGCTCCCCACCCTGGGGACCTGCTCGACCCGGCCGAGGTTGAGCCAGCAGCGCCGAAAAATCGCCTCGCGCTCGGCCTCGAAGAACTCCGGCGAGATCGAGTCTTCGTATGAAACCGGCCCGGTGCCAAGCTCGGGGTATGCCTGCGTCCAACTCCCGGCGCCCGGCTTTTGTGCGAGGGTCATGTCCTCACCTCCGCGTGCTGCAATTTCTCAATTGACTTCGATTCCGTACAGTTTTGCGGCGTTGTCGCAGACGATCTTGCGCGTAACCTCCTCAGGCACGCCTGCAAAGTCGCGTCGGATCACTTCCTGCGAATGCGGCCAGGTCGAGTCGGTGTGCGGAAAGTCCGAGGCCCACATGTAACGGTCGGTGCCGAAGAACTGGTAGCTGACGGTGCCGGTGGGGTCGTCCTGAAAGGTGGCCCACAACTGTCGGCGCAGATAATCGCTGGGCTTGAGCTGGAAGCTGCGGATGCCGCTGACCTTGCCATACTTGTCGTAGGCATGATCCAGCCGGTACATGAAATGCGGCAGCCAGCCGGTATCGTTTTCCGCCGATACCAGCTTGAGCCTGGGAAAACGCTCCAACACTCCCGATAGCACGATCACCAACAGGCTCTGCTGCACGTCGGCCGTCATGAACATATAGCCGCCGATCGTCCCGATCCCAGGCGCGTCCTTCTCCGACTGCGAGATATATTTGTGTGCACCCAGACTGGGGCCTGTGCCACCGGCGGTGATCACATGCAATGAAACCGGCAGGCCGAGGTCCTGCGCCGCGGCCCAGAACGGCTCGTACTCTTTGCAACTGTAGGGACGTCCTTCAGGGGCGAAGCCCCAGATCATCGCGCCGCGCAACCCCGCGCGGGCGCATCGCTCGAGCTCGGCGACCGCCAGGCCGACGTCCACCAGCGAAATCAGAGCAATCCCGATCAGGCGTTGAGGATTGTAGGCGCAAAACTCAGCCAGCCAGTCGTTGTAAACCTTAAAGCAGTGATGCTGCAGTTCGCCATCGCTCAGTGCGAACAGTGGCATCCCCAAGCTGGTATAGAGCACTTCGGCGCATACGCCATCGATATCCTGATCCTTGAGCCGTTCGGCCGGATCCCATCCGCTGGGACGGGCAGCTTCGTAGCCGGTGCCGAAATGTTGTTTAAGCGCCTCGCCGCTGCGGCCGGCTGCCGACAACGATGAGATCGGAAATGGGCGGATGCCGGGCGCAACCAACGAGACGCCGCCCTTGCCTACATTGGGTTCTATATGCGGAGCCCGATCCTTGAATCTGGCGTCGACGCGTCCAACCCACAAGTCAGCCGGTTCGAACACATGGGAATCCGCCGAAATCACGCTCAGCGCCATCGTATTTCCCTCCTTGGAACCGACTTTCCTGCCAGCTTTTCCTTCCAAGCCGTCGTTGCCTGCCCCGGCGGCAAACGCGACCTTAGTCGAGGGTTGGGAGGATGTCAATATTTGATATCGAATATATCAGATATCAGGAATGACCTCGCGACGTTTATGCTGTTTCGGCGTTCCTTGATTGCCCACGCCGGATCCGATCGATGTCATTCTTCCGGACCACCAGCTTGCGCATCGCTTGCGTCAGGCCGCGTTGGAGCGGATAGGGCGCGGACACCGAATCGCAGCATTCGGCGCTTGCAGCGGAACAAGAGAAATTTTCAAATCGCAGGCGAGGAGCCGGCCCGCGTTAGTTTCTACACGGTGCCCTTCGTGCTCAGGCGCGGACGCGTGCGCCGCTACCGATTTGGCTCTTCCCTGAGCAGACTCTCCCAATTCTTTGGAAGGTGGATCCGCTTTGCGGTGGGATAGCCGATAAAGCCGTTGTGCGAGAAGGCGTAAGCGTTATCGCGCGACGGATCGCCGCACACCGCGACCATGAAGTCGTCGGGCGAAAGCACAATGGGCACCCTCCGGTTGGGGTCCGGCGATTCGCAAAACAGTTTGGGAATTTCGCCCAGGCGCACGCGCTCCTCCAGCGTGCGCAGCGGATGGTCGGCGCCGTGCAGGTACTGGAACAACTGCCGGTCGAATTCATGGGCCGGCAGGCGCGCGTGATCGAACAGATACTGGCGCACGTCGGCCTTGGACCATCCCGAACGGGCGATTGTGCCGGCGATTAGCGGCGACAGCGCAACCAGTGGACGCAGGGTGCCAACCACCATCCCGCAGGTAAAAGTCAGATGCCATCCCAGGTTGGCGCGCAGCACCGCGTCGGCGATATAGGGCATGATGCGCGCGGCAGATGCGCCCGAGGCGTTGGCGATGGTGTCGCCGCCGGTGTAGCGCGCAATCGTCACCACGTTGTCGCCGCTGGCGAATCCCATGTCCACGCACAGCGGCGCCCATCCGATCTCGGCCAGCACGTCCTCATTCTCCGCCATCACCACCCGCCATGTCCCGCCGAAGGTGCCCTTGTCGGTTTTGTGCGGCAAAAAGCCGGCGACGTTGCGCAGATACAGGCGCAGAAAACGTCCGACGCTGGTGTTGGCGCGAAAGCCGTCGCGCAGCGCGCCCTGCTCATAGTTGAAGCCAAGCTGTTTGATGATGGGGCCGTTGAGGATGATGAGCGTCTCCGGCCCCGGCGTGTTGCCGCTGTGTTCCAGCCCGTATTTCGGATCGGCCAACGCTTCGACGATTGCGATCAGCACCGGCATGTACGCGGGGCGGCATCCCGCCATCACGCCGTTTACCGCGACGTTCCAGATCGTGGCCTCGCGCCGATCGCACAGCAGCACTCCCAGCACCTCTTGCGCAGCGCGGTCGGTAAAGCGCAGGAAGCGTTCGATCTTATCGATGGTGGGCGGCACGATCGGCAGCCCGTCGCTCCATTCGCGCGCATAGAAGAAGTCGTTGACTTCCTCGAAGCTGCCAGTGAAGACAACCTCCCTGGCTTGCGGTTCGGGATCAGGGCCGGTACTTTCGCCCTGCTCCTCGACCAGTCCCTTTACGACCTGTCCGACCGTGACATCGAGGATGTTGTTCTTAAGTTCCTCATAGCTCTGCATGTTGACGTGTCCGGGCATTATCGCGACCGGCAGATGGGTAAAGCCCAGCCCGGCGGCGGTGCTCGACGCCTGCCCGGCAAACCCCTGGCAGACCAGCGATACGCTGGGAATCCCCGCCCGCTCCGCCACCGCTGCCGCCCGCATCACGGCGGGCGTACAGCTCCCTCAACATCCCATTCCGGAGATGACGGCGTCCACACCCAGTTCGTGCAGCCGGTCGGGCAGCGCGGCCAGCACTTCGCGTTCCTCGATGCTGTGCGTGTTGCCGAAGCGCTCGGGGCTTAAGAACCTGACGCCCTCAAAGCGCGCGGACAGTTCGGCCTCGATCAGGGGAAAGATTTCTTCGCCGCGAAAGACGAAGTCCCACAGTTCGGCGATGGTCTTGCCGTTCAAGCTCTCCAGCCGGCGTGCTGGCGCGGTGCGTTCGACCACCTTTTTGCCGCGTGGCCACACCACCTGGTATTTTCCCTGATTCTGTTTGCGTGCCATCGACATCATCCTCTGCGCGTGCTGCTTTGAGTTCTGGGCAGCATGCCCTGTTTTTCCATCACGGTCTGGAACACTTCGTAGTAATGCCAGCCCTTGATCGCGGTGCGGCCCAGGATGTAGGTCGGCGTGCTCCTGATGCCGGCGGCTCTGGATGCCGCCACTGCGTTCATGGCCCGCTCCATGTAGGTCCGCTCGCGCAGCGCGCGGCCCATCTCCTCCGCGTCAAGCCCCGCCCTGGCGGCCGCCTCCTGAAGGGTGGCCATGCGCGCGATGTCCTTGCCCTCGACCCACAACGCGTCATACACGGCGGACGTAAAGGGCAGCGCGCGGCCGCGGTCGTGCGCGAATTCGGCCGCCTCGAACGCGAAGAAGCTGCACTGCATCTTGTTGGGCAACCGCATGCAAGCCGCCTTTTCCGGCGCCATCTCCTTAAGCCATTCGGCGGTCGCGCGGGCCCGCTCGACGTTGTGGGGAAAGGGCGCGCCTTCGGGCGGCGTTTCGGGATGCAGCCAGTGCGGCCGCCAGATCGGCTGCACGTCGTAGTCGCGCGCCAGTTGCTCCATTCGCTCCTGCCCGATGTAGCAGTAGGGGCAGATGAAGTCGGCGAACATTATTACTCGAAAGGGAGGCGCGCTTTGCGGCGTATCGGCCTGGTTTGCCATTGGCATCTCCTCCCTGACGGGCGTCAAATCGCCCGCTCGATCGCCTCGGCGGCGGAGCGCGAGAGTTGATCGTCGCCCAGCCCGCCGGCCATCGCGTCCTCGTCGAAAGACAACAGTATCAAACTCGCCCCGGCCGGGCCGCACCGGATGGGCGTGGGCTCCTCGTCGCCGGCTACGTAGCGCAATCCCGGCGCCTCCACCGGTTTGCCGGAGAAGACAGCGCTGCCCGAGAGCACGACCTCATATCTACCAAAAGTAGGAACGGGCGCGGCAATCACGCAGTTGCAAGGACATTCCAGCATGATTGCCTGCGGACCGCTGCCCGGTGGCAGCAGGAACTTGCAGCGCACGCCTTCAAGCCCCGCCGCCGGCAGCCATTCGCGCTCCCGATCCATCCCCACCAATTGGCGCCCGGCCAGATAGATTTGCCTGCGTGCCGTCCGATCCGCCATCGTCACCAACCCGCCCTGTCTTGGATGGAGCACCAGCATGTCGTGTCCCTCGCCGGTCGAAAACGGGCCGTAGGGCAGGTTGTGGTCAGCGTAATGCACCGCCACCGGCCGCAGCTTCATGGTTGCCTTGGGAAAATCCATCGTGCCGCCCAGCAGCAGCTGGAACTGCGAGGTCAGATGCATGTGGGCGTAAACCCTGGGGCACGGATCGAACCGGAACCGCAACGCCTCCGGACCGCCGTCCGCCCCGCTCAAAAATACCTGGCACTGAAAGGTGATGCCCTCGGTCTGCCCCGATTTCCAGGAAACTTCGCGCGGATCGACTATGTACTGCCTGAGCAACAGCTTTACCGATATTTCACGAGCACACAGCGAAAGGCGGTCGCCGACGGCGCATGTTCGGCCACCAGTAGTCGCGGCCTGGATATCCATCGCGGGCCGGAGGCAGCCGGCGATCACCCGACCATCGTCTGCTAGCGAGCTAACATCAGCTCTGCGGCAAAGTCAAAGCCGCCTAATCTTCGGCGAACTCCTGAATCTTTGGAATGCCTCGTTTGGGCAACAGGACGACCAGCGGCATCGCCGCCACGAACAACAGGCACATCACCAGATAGGCATCGTTGTAGGCCATCATCGTGGCCTGCGAGTTGATGAGGTTGTTGACCATCGACCAGGCGCCGGCGCGCGGAGCGAGGCTGGCGCCGTGATGCAGCAGGTCGGTGCGGAAGCCGAAGATGGCCTGGACGACAGTGGAGTTGAGGTTGTCGATAGGTGCGACAAGCGCCGCGCGATGGGGTTGGATGCGCCGCGCCACCAGCGTTGCCAGCAGCGCGTAGGCGATCTTGCCCGACACGCGCCGGCTGAGCGCGTAGAGGCTGGAGGCCTGGGTCATGTATCGCGGCGGCATCGTGCTGAGCGAGATGGTGCTCATCACCACCATCGAGCAGGACATGCCTGCGCCGGACAGCATCAGCCACGGCACGAAGTTCCAAAAGCCCGCGCCCAGCGCCAGATGCCCCAGGTGCCAGTAAGCGACGGATAACAGCACCAGCGATGTAAAAACCATCAGGCGCGGACTGACATAGTTGTAGATTCGCCCGACCAACGGCATCATCACCATCATGGTGAGCGAGCGGGGAATCATGATCAGGCCGGCTTGAAACGCGGGATATCCGAACAGTCCCTCGACCAGGTTGGGGAAAATAAAGCGCCTTGCACGCCGCATATGGCGCCTCGGCCTTGCCCCCAACTCCATGCCGCCACCGAAGCGACGTTGATGACGGAGCCTGACTTCTGAGCAATCATTACGGGCAGCACTTTATGCATGCAGTAGTAGAACACGCTGAGATCCACGTTGACTACATGATCCCAGTCCTCGGGGCTGAGCTCCGCCACTCCCGCCAGGATGTTGATTGCGGCGTTGTTGACCAGTACGTCGATTCGGCCGCATCGCTCAACAACCTGGGCGAATACGTCATCCACCTGTTTGCGGTCGGCAATATCCATTACATAGTCAAGAATCCTTGAGCCCTGGATCTCTGCCAGCTCACGGGCGACTTCCTTGGTACGCCGGGGATGGATGTCGGTCATTCACGACGACCGAGCCGCCCTCCTGTGCGAAGCGATGCGCCGTGGCCCGGCCGATTCCGGGCTCCCGCCGCGCCCGTAAGCAGTACCACTTTCCCCGCGAGGCCCTTCATCGATTGATACCTCCGAATCGCCGACCGAGACGGGGACGCTGTAGCACCCGCAATCGGGTGCCGCTACTTATGCGGTGATCCTGAGGCCACCCGCATCCATTGGACAATGCCGCGCGCTGCCAATGCAAAAAGGAGCGCGAGCGAGCCGAGGCCGTGGCTCAACTCCCGGCAGTGCCGGCGACGTCGACCATGATTTTGGTCGCCCGCTGTTGGTGCAGCGGGACGATGCCGCGGTCGATGAAACCTTCCATCGGGATGGTCGTGACCCAACCGTCGGGCGAGTAGGCACCGCGAGCCATCAGGTCGATCACCGCCGGGTAATCATTGCAGTAGGTTTTGCTGCCCGTGATGTTAACCTCGCCGGCCAACAGCGACAGGGCGTTGAACTGGAACGGCTCCATGTGCATCGCGACCACCACCAAATGGCCCATCGGGGCGGTGCTGGCGAGCGCGGCCTTGAAAGCCGGCGCCACGCCGGCCGCTTCGATCGACGCGTCCGCACCGCGTCCATCGGTCAGATCGTGAATCGCTTCGACCACGTTGACGCTGCGTGGATCGAGCAGATACTCGGCGCCGAGCCGGCTTAGGATTGCGCGGCGCTCCGCCGACGGTTCGCTGATAATCACCCGGATATCGCCCAGCGCGCGCAACGCCAGAAACGCGCCCACCCCAATCGGACCGCCGCCATGCACGGCAATCGTCTGCCCGGGCTTGGGGTAGGCGCGGGCAATCGCGTGGTACGACACCGCCATCGGCTCGACCAGCGCGCCCTGCTGCGCGGACACGCCTTGGGGCAGTTTGTGCGCCATCGAGCGCAGCACCACGGTGAACTCGGCCAGCCCGCCTCCCTCGCGGCTGTAGCCGTGAATCGCGGGGCGCGGGCAATGGTTATACTGGCCGGCGCGGCACCAATGGCAGACGCCGCAGGTCTGGACCGGTTCTACCGCGATCAGGTCGCCGATTTTCAGATCGTCGACGCCCTTGCCCAGTTCCACCACCTCGCCGCAGAACTCGTGGCCCAGCACGACCGGATTCTGCACCCCGGTCAGCGGGTGGGGCCGCGTCATACTCATCAGCGGACCGTGGTAGTACTCGTGCAGGTCGCTGCCACAGATGCCGTTGTAGAGCACGCGCAACTTGACCTCGCCGGGCTTGGGCGACGGCTCGGGGATGTCTTCGAGCCTTGCATCCTCGCGTCCGTGGTAGCGGATAGCGCGCATCGACGTTTTCCTCCTGCTGGTTGCGGGACGTCATTTTCATAGCACAAAAGCGTTGGCGATCCTCACCGCTGCGGCGTTAATATCCGGCCCGACGCATGCGGCTTTGCGGGAGGCACGCAGATGGCATACGACCTGTTGATCAAGGGCGGCATCGTGGTGGACGGCACGGGCGCGGCGCGTTTTGCCGCCGACGTCGGGATTGTGCAGGGCCGCATCGTGGAGGTCGGCAAATCGCTGGGCGCGGCGCGCCGTGTGCTCGACGCGACCGACCTGGTCGTAGCGCCCGGCTTTGTCGATCCGCATACGCATTACGACGCCCAGATCTGCTGGGACCCGCAAATCACCAGCTCCTCGTGGCATGGCGTGACCAGCGTGGTGTTGGGCAGTTGCGGGGTGGGCGTCGCACCGTGCAAGCCCGCCGACCGCGAAGTGACGGCCGCCGACCTGACCAACCTGGAGGCGATTCCGGCCGACGTCCTGCACGCCGGCGTGACCTGGGATTGGGAGAGTTTCCCCAGCTACATGCAGGCGGCAGCGCAACGCGGCTGTGCGATCAACCTGGGCTTCCTGGCGCCACTCACTCCGTTTCGCCATTGGGCGATGGGCCGCCAGTCGCTGGAGCGCGCCGCCACGCCACAGGAAACGCAGCAGATCGCGCAGGCGTTGCGCGAGGCGCTGGAGGCGGGCGCGCTGGGGATGTCCACCAGCGTGTCCAACATCGATATCGGATATGAGGGCAAACCGCTGGCGTGCCGGATGGCCAGCCGCACGGAACTGGCCGCCTACTGCCGCGTGCTGCGCGACCTGGGCAAGGGCGTGATCCAGTTGAACCTCGCCGACCGGCCTGCCGACATGAGCCCAGGCGAGTACGAAACGCTGGAGTTCCTGCTCAAGGAATCGCAGCGGCCAGTCAGTTGGATATCGCTGTTCGATCGCGACGATATCCCCGAGGGCGCGATGCGCACACTGGATAAGTTCGAACCGCTGATCCGGCGCGGCGGCGTGCCGCAAATCAGTTGCCGTCCGCTGTTCCTGGAGCTCAACCTGCGCTCGCCGCTGCTGTTTATCACGCTACCTTGCGTGCAGGAATCAATCTTCAACCGCCCGCTTGAGGCGCAGAAAAAGCTTTACGCCGACCCCAGCTTTCGACAGCGGCTGCGCGCCGAGATCGAGCGCTCCGGAATGCATGTGCATGCCTTCCGCAACCTGGATCGCATCGCCGTGCAGTTGGTCAACAATCCGGCACTCACGGGCCTACTGGGCAGGGACCTGGCCGACATCGCACGCGAGCGCGGCCGCACCGACGGGCTGGAGCTGATGCTCGATCTATCGCTGGAAGACGACCTGGAGATGCGCTTCGTGGTGGCGCTGCTCAACAACAACCGCCAGCGCGTGGGCCGCCTGGTCAGCGACTCGCGCGCGCTGATCGCGCTGTCCGACGGCGGGGCGCACGTCGATCAGATCTGCGACGCCGGCTACTGCACATACCTGCTCGGCACCTGGGTGCGCGAGCAGGGCGTGATGTCGTTGGAGCACGGCGTCAAGCGTATCACCTCGGAGCCGGCGGACTTCTTCGGCATCAAGGGGCGCGGCCGCATCGCGGCCGGTTATGCCGCCGACCTGGCGATCTTCGACCCCGCCACAGTCGGTTCGGACGAGCGCGGCAAGATGCGCAACGATCTGCCCGGCGGCGCGCGGCGCCTGGTGATGGAAGCGCGCGGTGTCCATCACACGGTCGTGGGCGGCGTGCCGGTCTATGAGCACGGCCAGTACACCGGCGCCCTGCCCGGCCAGGTACTGCGCTCGTAGCGGGTGACGAGTCAAGCGGCGTCAGCGAGGCGAGCCTCTGAACCCCGCGGCGACCGATTCGGCAGTTCGTCGAAGTGCGGAGCGATCCGCACTCGGTCGCCACGTCGCCGACGGTGTCAGCGGCGCGCGTTGTAGTCGTCGAGCAGGTATTTGACGTCGGGGCGGCCCAGCACTTCGATAAAGCAGACCTGGTTGTCGGCGTTGAGGTCGAGCAGCAGGATGCCTTCCATCGCTTGCAGCTCCACGGTGCGATCGACCTTGACCTCGGCGGCGGTGGCGAAGCTGGCGCATTCCTCGTGGCCGCAATCGCACAACGACTCGATGCGCAGGGTGCGCACCTGCGGACCCAGCTCCGCCTCGCCGGTCTGGCTCAGCAGATAGACAACCTCCTCGAGAAAGTCGGGGAGAACTTCGCTGATCAATGGAGATGGCATCGTACCTTGGCTACCCAGACTGCCCCAGCACCGGCAGCTTTTCCAACTCGATGCCCCGACCGGGCTCGAAGCGCACGTGGGCAACCCAGCCCTCGCCCTGGTAAAGCGGGGCGGGCGTGCCGCAATAGGCCGCGCGGGTGGGGCCGCGCGAGCAGTCGGTGAAGACGTGGATGTGCCCCATCGCGATGTAATCGTAGCCGCTGTGCTCGATGTCGGCTGGATTGATCGGCGAGGAGCGGTCGAACTCCCCTTCCTCCATGAAGAAGCCGTGGGCCAGCGCAATGTTCCACATTTCCGCCAACGGCGGTGCGATTCCGGCCAGCGGCCGGTAATCGGGGGTATGTTCGACCAGCGCGCGGCCCCACACCCGCGCGTGCAGATGCGGGAATTCCACGGTCGAGCCCTCGGGCTCCAGC
>Ga0070737_10004163_pt1 | contig 14786 bp, 10 predicted proteins | sample Coa_R1_10_FD_66438 | JGI IMG/M metagenome (GOLD analysis project Ga0070737, IMG submission 66438) | Surface soil microbial communities from Centralia Pennsylvania, which are recovering from an underground coalmine fire - Coalmine... | ecosystem: Environmental > Terrestrial > Soil > Unclassified...
GAACTGGTGGAGCGTTTCCCCACGCCGGAGATGCTGCGCCGATACACCCGTGGCGGTCTGGTTATCCCCGACGACGATACGGAACGGGTGATCTACGCCGATGCCGCCCTGAGCTACGAGGAAAAGAAGGAAGCCGCACAAGCCGCGAGAACCGGGCAAGCTGCCTCCGGGACCCATACTGCGACGGCGCCATCCGGTGAGTCTCCGATGCCGAGTACCGGCGGGAGGAACGACTTAGTGTCTTCCTCCGGCAGTGCTATGCAGGGCAAGCCAGGAGCGCCGATCATCCGCATCCCGGCCGACCCAGCTCCCGATGCTGCGGCGAATGCACCCGCAGACACAATGCGGCCTGCTCTGAAGGACGCTGTTCTGGATCTGAACCCGGCGCTCCGCATGCAGCGCCTGCTTTCCATGACGCCGGAGCAGATGGCGAGCTTTCAGGCCGCGATGAAGGGACCGGATCAGGAGCGGCTGTATGCCGGGTTGTCTCCCGCGCAGGTGGAACAGGTTGCGGCAATGAAAGCTCCAGAGCGCGTGATCGGTGCGGAGGCGCTAAGCGTCCGACTTCTGCGGGATGTGTACTCCGAGCGGCAGGTTCAAGCCGTGATGACGGACTTCTGGCTGAACCACTTCAGCGTGTACCTGCGTAAGAATCAGAACGAGCCCTACCTGCTGCCGGCATATGAGCGGGACGCCGTTCTGCCGAACGCCCTGGGTAAGTTCGAGGACCTTTTGGTCGCGACGGCGAAGAGCCCGGCCATGCTGGTGTATCTGGACAACTGGGAGAGTATCGGGCCGAACTCGCGAGCCGCTGGACGGGCGCAGGCCATACAGGCAAACCGGCCGGGCACGCCGCTTGCCAAGTTCGCCGCCAAGATGCCGAAGGGTATCAACGAGAACTATGCCCGCGAGCTGATGGAGCTGCACACGCTTGGCGTCAAGGGTGGATACACGCAGGCCGATGTGATCGAGGTCGCAAAATGCTTTACGGGGTGGACGATCGACCGTCCTGCCCAGGGTGGCGAGTTCCTGTTCAACCCGAACCGTCACGAGCCGGGTGACAAGACCGTGCTCGGTCACGTCATCCACGAAGGTGGCATGGACGAGGGCTTGCAGGTGCTGCATCTCCTAGCCACGAGCCCCGCCACGGCACACTTCGTTTCGCTGAAACTCGCGCAGCGCTTTGTGAGCGACACACCCCCACCCGCACTCGTGGACCGTATGGCAGCGACTTTCCTGAAGAGCAGCGGCGACATCAAGGCTGTTTTGACAACGATGTTCCGCTCGCCGGAGTTCTGGTCTCCTGAGGTGTACCGGGTCAAGGTAAAGACGCCGGTGGAGTTCGTCGCCTCGGCCCTGCGCGCCACGAATGCGGATGTCTCCAACCCGCTGCCGCTGGTGCAGGCTTTGGACCGGCTGGGCATGCCGGTCTATGGGATGCAGACCCCAAACGGGTACTCCTGGCAGGCGGACGCATGGGTGAGCAGCAATGCTCTTCTCACGCGCATGAACTTCGCCCTGGTCTTGAGTGGCAATCGGTTGCAGGGAACGCGCGTGAATTGGCCGGCGCTGCTTGGCTCAGGGATAGACCCGAACGCCCTGCCGAATACCGCAACTGAAGGGCGGTTGGAGACGGCTCTCCTTGGGCAGCCTGCGGCGGCGCAGACCCGAGATGCCGCACTGTCCGAGGCAAGCTCGCCCGGGGTGCAGCAGATGGCAGAGCAGAGCTTCCGGGCAACACCGGCAAGCTCCGTCAAGCAACCAATGCAAGCAGACGGCGGTCCGGGGATGCTTCGTGTCAAGGCTGGCCGCGGACCCGCGGTCGCACCCGGACCGGAGACCCCGCTGGCCACCACGGCTGGCCTTTTGCTCGGGTCCCCTGATTTTCAGCGCCGTTGAGGCCGAAGAAACAACACTCACCCTCGATTAGGGTCTTCATGAGCAGTGGCTCGCAAGAGCAGACAGGAAAGGCAGCACCATGGCATACAAGCCGATCTATACCGATGGAAGCGACTGGGGATGCGACATGCACGGCCGCGATCTGCCACGCCGCAATGGCGTGACCCGGCGCGGGTTTATGAAGGGCGGTGCGCTGGCCTTGGTGGGCACCTCAGTCATCCCGGCCTTTCTGACCCGCTCGGTGTACGCGCAGATGGACGTAGCAGGGAACGCAGGCAAGAAGCTGGTCGTGATCTTCCAGCGCGGCGCCTGTGACGGCTTGAATGTCGTGGTACCTCATGCAGAGGCGAACTACTATGCCATGCGTCCCACCATCGCTATTGGAAAAGGAGAACTGCTCGACCTGGATGGCTTCTTCGGCTTGCACCCGGCCATGGCTTCCCTCAAGCCGCTCTGGGATGCGAAGCACCTGGCCGCGGTGCATGCCGTTGGCTCTCCCGATCCGACGCGCTCTCACTTCGATGCGCAGGACTATATGGAATCGGGAACGCCCGGACTAAAGGCGACAACAGATGGATGGCTGAATCGGGCACTGGCCGCAGACACCCTGGCAGGCCAGCCCTCTCCGTTCCGCGCGGTCGCCCTGGGATCGCAGGTGCCGCGCACGCTCCAGGGTCGTATCCCTGCGGTTGCCGTAGCCAATCTCCAGGATTTTTCAGTCGGTGGACGCGGACAGCAGGCTACGCCGGTCGCCAATGCCTTTCAGGCGATGTATGACAGGAGCACCGATGCGATCCTGCACGGGACCGGCCAGGAGACCTTCGAAGCCGTACGGATGCTTAAGTCAGCGGATCCGGCCCACTACAAGCCGGCGGCGGGTGTGAACTACCCGAACTCCGCTTTCGGCAACAGCATGAAACAGATCGCGCAACTGCTGAAGGCTAACCTTGGGGTAGAAGCGGCATTTGCCGACGTTGGCGGTTGGGACACTCATCAGAATCAGGGGGGCGCGAGCGGACAGTTGGCAAATCGCTTGCGTGAGTTTTCCGACAGCATCGCCGCTTTCTGGCAGGATATGGGGGATGGTGCGGAAAGCATCACCCTGGTTACGATGTCCGAGTTCGGGCGGACAGCACGCCAGAATGGGACAGGAGGAACCGATCACGGGCACGCCAACGTCATGTTCGTTATTGGCGGAACGGTGAAGGGCGGAAAGGTGTATGGGCGCTGGCCAGGGCTAGCCGATGAGCAGCTGAATGAGGGGCGGGATCTTTCTGTGACTACAGATTTCCGTAATGTTTTGGGGGAGGCAGCCTACAAGACATTGGGGGCACGCCGGCTGGACACCGTCTTTCCAGGAGCAAAGCTGAATCAGAGCAGCTTTCTGCACCTGATCTGAGGCTTTTCCCTACATCACCCAATAGGGTGATTGTGTACCTCCCAAAAATGGGAGACACTAAGTCGAAAGTTGTGGAAAACAGAAGAACCTTTTTCCGCGATGTGCGTCTTTAGAGATGTAGTTCAACTTGCCGGGCTAGCAGTCCCCTCGGTCACCGGCTTCCCCTATCCGCACCACCCCTCCCCATCCTGATTGCAAGGCCCCAGAAGACCGGCGGCCTTCGCGCCACTCCAAGGCTCCCGGAACACAGGGAGCCTTCGTGCCATTCCGTCTCTAGTTGCTGTCACTGCGCCGGTGGGAGAGAGCCTGGCGCGTGTGTCACATACAGATCGAGGAAGCGACGCAGCGTCCGAGTCAACTCAGCGGGATCAGCATGAGGAGGTAGCTCTGCCGTGATCTTCGGGTCAGCGGCTTGCTGTGCTTCTACGGGGGCGCGCCCTTGGGTATAGCTGATCAGGAGCTTGGGCGTGCGCAGCGTGCGTAAGGGATCTGCCAGTGGGAATCGCTCATGGAAGAGAAGCCCAATAGGAACGATGCGAGATCGTTGGTCAGCTTCCACACGGGAAAGCGTGTCGCCATCGGCGGACTCCAGGATCAGGCCCGCCACGTCCCTGTGTCTCGTACAGAGATCTACCGCCAGGGAAGCGCCGAGCCCGTTTCCGTAGATCAGCAGGCTCTGCGGATCAGCGTGTTCGTGATCGAGCACAAAGTGGTAGGCCGATTCCGCATCGGTCTTCATCAGCGACTCGGTGGGATGACGACCGCTGCTTTCCCCATAACCGCGGTAGTCAAAAAGCAGCACATTCAACCGGGCGTCATGCAAGGCGCGGGCGGTGCCCAGGGCGTCGCTCCGGGAACCATTCTCGCTGTGCAACATGACAACGGTGGGATCGGAAGGGGAGTCTCCTGGGATCCACCAGCCGGCGAGCTGCGGTTGGCCAGAAGCGTCATCGCCGAAGCGTACGGGGGAGAACGCCAACTGCAGAGACGCGGGCGTGCTTGGAACGGCACGGGAAGGGTGCAGCACAAATTGCCATTGCCCCTCGTAGAAGAACAGACAGATCGTGAGGTAGGAGCAAAGGAGGCCGACGGCCACAACGGCTCCGGCGGCTTTCAGGATCCACATGGGATCGACAACTTCAGGGGGCTCGGCAACAGGCGGTCTGCGGGAGCGGATCTGGTTCGACGACGGCACGAAGTTTCTGGTCCTCCATCGCATCTTACGACCTGCGAAAGGGAGGGCTGATGAGCGAATGGGTGAGACTTTGCAGCGTCAACGACGTGCCAAAGACCGGCGAGGTGATGGAGCTGGAGGCGGGTGGAACCGCGCTTTGCCTGGCAAACGTGGAGGGAACGCTGCACGTGCTGGATAACGTATGCCCGCACCGCCAGGGTCCCCTGGGCCAGGGATGGGTGGAGGGAAACGCGGTGATTTGCCCATGGCATGCCTGGGCCTTCGACGTGGGCAGTGGCCTTGCAGAGGAGCCAGAGCGGGCACAGGTGCGGGTCTTCCCGGTTCGGAACGAGGCTGGGGAGATCCAGGTGAACCTGTCGTGATCCATAAAGAAAGTTGATCTCCAGACAAACCTTGTAGAAGCAACGGCCTCTTACAGGAGGTCAGCCCCGACGGTACTCAGGCGATCGGTACGACAGGAGAAACACATAGATGACTTTCAAACGCGCGCTTCTCTCGATTTTCGGCCTTGCGGTTCTGTTCGGAACTCTGAACTCAGCGGATGCTCAGTATCACCACCGGCATCATCGTCATCATCATCACTACGGGCGGTAGTAGTTCTCCCGCACAGAAGCAGAGCCCGGAATCTGATTCCGGGCTTTGCCTTGTGCGTGTAATCCCGCTCAGGTAAGCGGCTGTTAAACTTGATTGATCGCCTTGAAAGGGGAGAGGTCATGCAGGCTATGCTCGCCCTGGAGGATGGGCGTGTGTTTCGGGGACGAAGCTTCGGTGCACCGGTGGAGCGGGTAGGTGAGGTTGTCTTCAACACGTCCCTGACGGGGTACCAGGAAATCTTCACCGATCCGTCCTACGCGGGACAGATTGTCGTGCTGACGAATCCGCAGATCGGCAATTATGGCACCTCGCCCTCGGATGCCGAGTCGGCTCGGCCTTACATTGAGGGACTCGTTGTGCGCGAGTTCTCTCCCATCAGCTCCAACTGGCGCTCGACTGAAGTTGCTGATGAATACCTGGAGCGAAATGGCATCCCGGTGGTGGCGGACGTCGATACGCGAGCCATCGTGCGTCATCTCCGGGCGAACGGTGTAATGCGCGGGTGCTTGTCTACTGCCGTCAACGATCCGGAGGCACTGGTGGCGAAGGCGCGTGCCCATCGGAAGATGGATGGAACGGACCTGGCGAGTGCCGTCTCGACGGGTAAGCCGTACCAGTGGAGCTCTTCCGAGGCGCGCAACGCCACCGGTGACAAACTGCTACCGGCGCAGAACCCTGCCGCCGCGCAGGAACTGCATGTGGTCGCGTACGACTACGGCATCAAGCAAAACATCCTCCGCATGCTTGCGCGCGAGAACTGCCGTGTGACCGTGGTGCCAGCAAAGACTCCAGCCGCGGACGTGTTGGCCATGAATCCTGACGGTGTGTTTTTCTCCAACGGACCGGGCGATCCAGAGCCGCTGGACTATGCCCAGGAGACTATCCGCGAGTTGAAGGGCAAGAAGCCCCTGTTCGGGATCTGCCTCGGACACCAGTTATTTGGCCTGGCGTTGGGTGGCAAGACGTACAAGCTAAAGTTCGGGCATCACGGTGGCAATCACCCGATCAAGAATCTCGAGACAGGCAAGGTCGAGATTACCTCGCAGAATCACAATTTCAACGTCGACCCAGAGAGCCTGCCGAGCGATGTCGCCGTGACGCATGTGAACCTGAACGACAATACGCTTGCCGGACTCAAGCACAAGAGCGACCCGATGTTCAGCGTGCAGTACCATCCCGAAGCCAGCCCCGGCCCGCACGACTCGCATTATCTCTTTCGGGACTTTCGCAAAATGATGGAAGAGTGGAAGAAGTAGATGCCGCGCAGGAACGATATAGCAAAGATCCTTGTGATCGGGTCCGGCCCGATTGTGATCGGGCAATCCGCCGAGTTTGACTATTCGGGAACGCAAGCCTGTAAGGCGCTGAAGGCGGAAGGGTACGAGGTGGTGCTGGTCAATTCGAACCCGGCGTCCATCATGACTGACCCGGAGATCGCGGACCGTACCTACATCGAGCCGCTGACGGAAGCGTATGTGGAGGCGATCCTCCGCGAAGAGTTGGAGCGTATGCCGGCGGGCGGTGGCAAGTTCGCTGTTCTGCCTACGGTCGGCGGACAGACCGCGCTGAACCTTGCGGTGGAGTTAGCGGACAAAGGAGTACTGGATCAGCTAGGCATCGAGTTGATCGGAGCGAAGCTGGAGGCGATCAAGAAGGCTGAGGACCGGCTGCTCTTCAAGGACGCGATGAAGAAGATCGGTCTCGATATGCCTCGATCGATGCTGGTCAACAACATCCGCGATGGACTCGAGTTTGCCGGCAAGCTTGGTTTCCCAGTCGTGATCCGGCCTAGCTTCACGTTGGGTGGTTCTGGTGGCGGTATCGCTTTCAATCGCGAAGAGCTCATGGAGATCCTGTCGCGCGGACTCGATCTTTCCCCGGTCCATGAATGCCTGCTGGAAGAGAGCGTCTTGGGCTGGAAGGAGTACGAGCTCGAAGTTGTCCGCGATTTGAAGGACAACGTTGTCATCATCTGTTCTATTGAGAACTTTGATCCGATGGGCGTGCATACGGGCGATTCAATCACCGTTGCGCCTGCACAAACTCTTACCGATCGCGAGTACCAGCGCATGCGCGATGCGGCCATTGCGGTCATCCGTGAGATCGGCGTGGAGACCGGCGGCAGCAACGTGCAGTTTGCTGTCGATCCGCACACCGGCCGCATGACCGTGATCGAGATGAATCCGCGGGTTTCACGTTCCTCGGCGCTGGCCTCGAAAGCGACAGGGTTTCCCATTGCGAAGATCGCCGCGCGGCTGGCTGTGGGTTATACGCTGGACGAGTTGCAAAACGACATCACCAAGGCGACGCCCGCCTGCTTTGAACCGACCATCGACTATGTGGTCGTGAAGATCCCCAAGTGGCAGTTTGAGAAGTTTCCAGGAGCCAACGAGACACTGGGGCCGCAGATGAAGTCTGTGGGCGAAGTGATGGCGATTGGACGCACGTTCAAAGAAGCCATGATGAAGGCGATCCGCTCGCTGGAAACAGGCAAGAAAGCAGGAAGCGAGACTATCGATCCGCGGCGGCAAACGCAGCGTTTGGTGACGCCGCATCCGGAGCGTCTGAGCTATCTGCGCTACGCCTTTGAGCAGGGCATGGCCGTGCGGGAAGCCGCGCGGCTGACGGGCATGGACCCTTGGTTTCTGCACCAAATGAAGCTCATTGCGGACGAACAGAGAAGTCTTGGCGAGCGTGGTCTTGCATCGCTGGAAGGCTTCGACCTGCAGCTTGCCAAACGTATGGGGCTCAGTGACGAACGGCTGGCCGCCATCTTCGGCCTGGAGGGCAAAGAGGGAGCAGCACAGGTACGCGCCACGCGCGAGAAGCTTGGCGTAAGGCCTGTCTTCAAGCTCGTGGATACCTGCGCGGCGGAGTTCGAGAGCTTCACGCCGTACCTCTACTCCTGTTACGACGAGGAAGATGAGGCGGCGCCGACGAAGCGTAAGAAGGTGATCATTCTTGGCTCGGGGCCGAACCGTATCGGGCAGGGCATTGAGTTCGATTACTGCTGCTGCCATGCAGCTTTCGCGCTGCGCGAGGATGGCTTCGAGACCATCATGGTCAACTGCAACCCCGAGACAGTCTCGACCGACTATGACACTTCGGACCGGCTCTACTTTGAGCCATTGACCCTTGAGGATGTACTGGCGGTGTACGAGCACGAAGCTTCCGCCGGCGCGGAGATCGGCATGATCGTGCAGTTTGGCGGGCAGACGCCGCTGAACCTGGCGTTGCCGCTGAAGAACGCGGGCGTTCCCATCATCGGCACCTCGCCGGAGTCGATTGATCTCGCGGAGGATCGCAAGCGCTTCGGCAAGCTGTTGCAAGAGCTTGAGATCCCGCAGCCACCGGCGGCGATGGCGACCTCCGTCGAAGAGGCTCTTGCCGGTGCGCGGGAGGTGACCTATCCGGTGCTGGTGCGACCCTCCTACGTTCTGGGCGGACGAGCGATGGTCATCGCTTACAACGATGATGCGGTGCGACGGTACATGGCGACGGCGATCGAGTACTCCCAGGAGCGCCCGGTCCTGATCGATCACTTCCTTGAAGACGCGCAGGAACTGGATGTAGACGCGCTCTGCGACGGCGAAGACGTGGTGATCGCGGGCATCATGCAGCACATTGAAGAAGCCGGTGTGCATTCGGGCGACTCGTCGTGTGTGCTGCCGGCGGTCGATCTCTCCGCTGAGGTGCTCGACACGGTGCGCGGGTACACGCGCAAGCTCGCGCGGGCGCTGAACGTGATTGGTCTGGTGAATCTGCAGTTTGCGGTGCAGCGCGGCAAGGTGTTTGTGATTGAAGTGAATCCACGAGCTTCGCGCACTGTCCCGTATGTGTCGAAGGCGACGGGAGTTCAGCTTGCCAAGATCGCTTCCAGGTTGATGACGGGACAGAAACTGCGTGATCTGCTTCCGGAGCAGGTCGCAACCGGCAGGGATCTCCAGACGGGAGATCATTTCTTCGTGAAGTCCCCTGTGTTCCCCTGGGGCAAGTTTCAGGGCGTCGATCCGGTTCTGGGACCGGAGATGCGTTCCACCGGCGAGGTCATGGGGGTGGGGCGCAGCTTTGGGGAGGCGTTTGCTAAAGCGCAGACCGCAGCGGGCCTGATCCTGCCAACTCAAGGCACGCTCTTTCTGAGCGTTAACGACCGGGACAAGCCGGCGCTGGTTCCCTTGGCGAAGCGTTTCGCCGATGCCGGGTTCCGGCTTGTCGCCACGCATGGGACCGCGGCCGTGTTGGAGAGCGCTGGTCTCCAGATCGAACGCGTCTACAAAGTTGACGAGGGACGTCCCAACATCGTCGATCTAATCAAGAGCGACCGCATCCACCTGGTGCTGAATACACCCACGGGACAGAACGCGGTATTCGATGAGCAAGCACTGCGACGGGCCGCCGTCGCTGCACGTGTTCCGATGATCACGACCTTAGCAGCGGCCCAAGCCGCCGTGGAGGGGATTGAATCGCTGCAACAGGGAAGGGGCTCCGTGGAATGTCTACAGGAACTCCACGCGGCTCAGCGTGCAGGCGCGGCGCTCAGCAGTAACCCGTAGGTCATTTGCGAGAACAATGCAAGGCGCTGAGATTAACGCCTTGCGGCCGTGGGTACGCCGAGTGCCGAAAGCCGTGCATGCGCCTGCGCAGCTTCAGGTGAATTCGGGAAGCGCTGGATCAAAGCGCGATACTCGCGAATGCCGGCCTCGGTCTGTTTGCTTGCCACCAGGGCCTCCGCCTTATGGAGGTGCGCTGCCGGTACTTTCGCGTTGTCCGGATAGCGTTCGAGCACCTGATCGTAATCCTTGATCGCGACCGAAGGTTTCTCCGCGCGACGCGCGATTTCGCCGGTGTAGAAGAACGCATTGCCGGCGAGGTTATCGTCTGGATGCGCTTTGATCAGGTCCGCGAACTCTGATCCAGCGAGCGCATACTTTCCCGCCATGTAGTCGCTGTAGGCTGCCCGGTACATGTCATTTGCAGAGGGTCCCCCCGCTGCGATGGGAGCGGGTTGGGTTGCAAGGCCGTCGTTGCGGGCCGGGCCAGAATCTGTTGCCGCTGCGCCAGACCCTTGGGGTGTGGAAGGCGCGGGCGGGGCTACAGAGGCTGGGGGCGCCGTCGCTCCTCCGCCGTTCGCTCCGGGCAGGTTTCCGAGAAGCGCGCTGGTGGATTGAGCCTGACTCTGGAGATCACTCAGGGACTTCTCCATGCGCTGCATCCGTGCCTTCAGTTCATCAAGCGAGTCATTCAGCGCCTGCACCTGCCCGGAGATCTGATCGTTCCGCTGACCCTGAGCGTCGCTCTGGGCCTGTAGTTTCAGTTGCAGAGCAGAGACCGTGGTCGACATCTTATTCACGGCATCGACGTCCTGCTGCACAAGATCTTTGAGCACTCCCATTTGCTGGTCGTTGGACTGCTGCAGGCGGGCGAGCGCGTCGATGAGTTGCTGCACCTGAGTTTGCAGTTGCACCATGTCCCGGTTGACGGCATAGGACGGGCGGGACAGCGTGAGGGCGGCACAGAAGACGACGACCGCAGCGGTGCGGCGAATGGTTTTTTTGAGCATGACCAGAGGACTCCTGGGCTTCGGATTGCATTCAACGTGTGCGGCCCGGGCCGCTGGTGCAGCCCGGGTTCAGCAGGCGGCCTAGCGGTCGATCATGAACTGGGCGCGGCGGTTCTGCTGCCAGCAACTTTCTGTCTCCTCGGTGCAGAACTGACGCTCCTTACCGTAGCTGACGACGCGAATGCGTCCTGGAGCCACGCCCGCGCTGACCAGGGCATCCCTTGCGGCATTGGCGCGATTCTCGCCCAGTGTGATGTTGAATTCGGCTGAGCCACGGTCGTCGCAGTAGCCGCCAATCAGCACCTTGATCGCAGGATGGGCATTCAGGTACCGGGCTGCTGTAGCGATGTTGTTTTCTGCGTCTGCTCGAACGTCGTAACTGTCGTAATCGAAGAAGACGTCTTGTACCGCGGCGTGAAACGCGGCGTCCGAGCCCATGTCACCTTCCTTGGAGGACGCGCTTGTGTCTGTGCCGCCCGGCACTGTCGGAACCCGTACCGTGACCCGCACATTCGCTTCCGTGGTTCCACCATCGCCTTTCGCGATCAGGTGGAAGTTCGTGGAATTGGCCGGTGAGACAGTCTGCGTACCGTTTACGGGCACGTCGCCGATGCCGTCGATCGACACGCTTGTGGCATCCTTTGTTCGCCAGTTCAGGACGACGGACTGGCCCAGATCGATGGCAAGCGGATCTGCGGTGAGGGTAGCCGTGGGCGCCGGGCCGGTCGCCGCCGGAGGCAAGGCATTGGTAGGTACCGGGGCGGTCTTCTTGTGGCAGCCCGCCAGGGACAAGACGGCCAGGCTCAGCACACAGGCTGCTTGGCTGAACACCCGAAGTTTGGGTGTGTTCACCAGGGAGGTACGGGGTGAGTTCATTATTCTTCCTCTTTCACGCTTCCAGCAGTGTTGCAGGCTGGCGGTTCTGTACGGGCACACTCTGCGCTACGTCACACCAAACATCGTAGCGCGATAGATCTCCTGTTCCTCAACGAAAGCTCCAATTGGGCATATCGTTCCCACCGGTGGTCAACGGACGTTTCGCTGTCCCGTCGGCGAGCATGGTCATGATGCGGGTATGATCGGCGCGCCCATCGGGCGAGTTCGCGAACACGATGTGTCGGCCGTCTGGGGACCAGGAGGGAAAGTCGCAACGGCCAATGTCGTGCGTGAGCTGGATCCAGCGCTTCGTTGCGACTTCCATAATGTAGATATCCTGCCCGCCCGGCGCGCCAGGACCGTACTTGCGATCCCAGGCGAAGGCTATGAATTGCCCGTTGGGTGACCAGGAGGGCGAGGTGGCATAGCCGCCATCGGTCATATGCTGCACGCCAGAGCCGTCCGCATCCATGATGAAGAGTTGCGGAAGTCCGGTACGGCCACTGATCCAGGCGATCTGAGCGCCGGTCTTCGGATTGAAGGTGGGCGAGACGTCCGGTCCACGGACGCTGGTCAGCTTGCGCGCGGCTGCGCCCTGCGGGTCAGAAATCCAGATTTCAGGGTCCCCCGAGCGCGAGGACGAAAAGGCCAATTGCTGTCCGTTCGGAGCCCAGGCCGGGGATAGGTTCGTGCTCCCGGGAGAATTGAAACTCACCATCCGGTTCAGCAGCAAGGAATACATCTTCAATTGAAACCCATCGCGGCCAAGCGCCGCAAAGGCGATGCGGGAATTGTCCGGCGAGATCCGAGGTGAAAGGGAAATTTCACCGAGATGCGTGATCTGGTGGGCGTTCGCCCCGTCGTAGTCCATCTCCCATATCTCTTTGTTCCCGTTACCCGTGAAATGAACGTAGAAGATCTTGGATTCGGCGATGCCCTGGATGCCGCCGCCAAGCCGGAAGATGATCTCATCGGCAAATTTGTGAGCGATCTGACGCGCACTTTCGTCGCTGGCCGTATCGTCGTACCGTTTGGCGAAGACCTGGGGAAATTGGGTGTTGCGTACGTCGTCGAGGTAGCCGTTTACGGTGATGCGCCCGCTGGCAACGCCGAGGTTGCCAAAGGCCACCATGCCGGCACTGGCCGGGGCAGCCGCCCACTGGCCCAGGTTGATCTCGGCCGGGGTACCCGGCTGGCTCGCCGGCTCCATGGACTTCGAGACCATGTCGAAGATGCCCGCGTTGGACAGGTCAGCGTAGAGCGTAGTGTCGAAGGTGCGGCTGAGATTCGCCGTGCTCGGTTCTGCTGCGCCCGCCTTGAAGTTGGCTGCGGCCAGTCGGAGACGATCGGCGCCGGTGCTGGTTTCCAGGTGGAACGGATCCTGCGCCTCTGCCGATAGGGTGAAGAACGCTGATAGAACCAGCGCAATGAAGCATCCGGAGAGGAGCCGATGGTGGAGCTGCAAACCCTGACGTGCCTTGCTAAATCCTGTCATTCCCATCCACTGTAAGCGCCCGGAGGCGACGATTGTAGGCCCTGTACCGCCGCAGATGCCACCCGGCGGTCAAGGCTGTTTGTAGTCGAAGGCGAACTCGATCGTGATCTTGTCGCCAGCGGGCAAGGGACCGAACCCATCGACACGCTGCACCGCCCGCAGGGCAGACTGGTCCAGCGTTGACGACCCGCTCCGGGTCTCCAACCGGACATTCTGTGGCGTTCCGTCGCGGTCGATATCGAAGAGCAGCGTAACGCGCTTCCCTTGGGAGCTGCGCGGATCGACTTCGCCGGAGAACCAGTTCTGTGAGACGCGCTGGCTTACCCCGCGCAGGTAGTAGGCATACCGGACGCCGAAGGTGCGGTCCTCCACGGTAGCCGTTGCCGTTCCGTTCTTAGCCTGCGAGACGGCCTCGGGCAGTTGTGTCGCCGTGGTTTCTCCTGTGCGAGCCTTGGGGCTGTCCGGCGTTGGTTGCGGATGCTTGACCGCCGGCGCTTCGGTGGGCTGCGCTTGGACGTCCGGCTTCGCCGGTGCAGTGCTGTGGGTTGGCGCAGGCGGCGGCGGTTTTTCGGGCGTCTTGGACTTGATCAGGATGTCCGTGGGCTTCGGCGGCGGTTCTGCCGCAGCCTTTGGCGGGGGTAGAGGCGCCTCATTGACATCTTCGGAGGCGAGCACCTGTTTCTCGACCGGCTTGGCGTGCGAAGGCAGCGGCAGGGCCGAAACCATTGACGCCTGAATGGCGCCGACCGAGGCGGCCTTCTCACCCCAGCGCTCATGCCTGCCAGTGCTGAGGAACGCCGCGCCAATTACCGCGGCGGCGACGAGGACGTGCAAACCCACAGCGCCCAGGGCACCACCGCCAAGGCGATCGAAATCGCGCATTTCGTCGGCGTGCAGATGTTGTGTGCTTTCCATTGCGGTGTGGGCTATCGGTCAAAAGGCTGAGTCACAATGCTGATATTCACGATGCCGGCCTGCTTCACGGCGTCCATCACAGAGGCGAACGCACCGAATGGCACACGCTGGTCCGCGCGGATATAGACCGTCTGCTTGGCTTGGGTCCCCTGGGCGAGAATCGCTGCCAAGTCGTGAACGTTGACCGGCTTGTCATCCAGGAAAACGTTCTGGTTCTTATCGAGCGTGAGCACGCGGTGCTGCTCGACTGCCTGGTTCACGGTTCTCGTCTGCGGAACGGCGACCTCGATGCCGCTCTGAAGCACAGGTGCCGTGACCATGAAGATCAGCAGCAGAACGAGCACCACGTCGACTAACGGCGTGATATTGATATCGGAAAGTGCGGTCTGAGTACGGCCCTTGGAAGTGAACGCCATGGCTAAAAGGTCCTCCGGCGCTCTTCTCCTGTGTAGGCGGGGGTCTGTGCGGGAGGGGAGTGCGGAGCTACGAGCGCGGCGTTCTCGATCGCATTGAGCAACTCACGGCCAAAGTCGTCCATACGGGCAGCAAACTCCCGCAGGCGTGTCGTGAGCTGGTTGTAGCCGACAACCGCCGGCACAGCGACAACCAGGCCGGCGGCGGTGGTGATCAAGGCTTCGCTGATGCCCGGAGCTACCGCGCGCAGGGTGGCTGCGCCTGCGGTGCCGAGGCCGTGGAAGGCGTCGATGATGCCCATCACCGTACCGAACAGACCGATGAAGGGAGCGATCTGCGCAATGGTGGCCAGCCACGTCATGCGACTTTCCATCATCGTCAGGCTTTCGCTGGCGGCGGTCTGTGCGGCGCGCTCCAGGGCTTGCGGGTTGGGTGGCGT
>Ga0070737_10004164_pt1 | contig 14786 bp, 9 predicted proteins | sample Coa_R1_10_FD_66438 | JGI IMG/M metagenome (GOLD analysis project Ga0070737, IMG submission 66438) | Surface soil microbial communities from Centralia Pennsylvania, which are recovering from an underground coalmine fire - Coalmine... | ecosystem: Environmental > Terrestrial > Soil > Unclassified ...
GCCCGCGAGGGACGTCTGGATCCACTGGGTGAAGGAGCCGCTCTGGTTCCGGCCCCGGGTCACGGTGACCGCGCCACCCTGCGAGATGCCGGGCATCTTGCGGACGACGGGCTTGCCGTTGGGAGTGTTCTGGACGTGCTGGATGACGTCCTGCTTGTTCGACAGGCCACTGATCGAGGTCAGGTACTCGACCTGGATGCCGTCGATCTGAATGGCGAAGTTGTGTACGGTGGCGGAATCGCCCGGGCCCAGTGACATGGTCGCTTTCCTTTGGGGTGGTGGTGGGGTCGGTTATTCGTGCAGCTCGCTGCCGCCGCTGGAGTCCTGCGCGAGCCTGAAGATCACGAATTCGGCGGGCTTGACCGGGGCGACCCCGATCTCGCAGATCACCCGGCCGAGGTCGATCGACTCCGGCGGGTTGGTCTCCTCGTCGCACTTGACGTAGAAGGACTCCGCGGCGCTGGCGCCGAACAGCGCGCCGCTGCGCCACTCGTTGGTCAGGAAGGCCGAGATGTTCCGCCGGATGCGGGCCCACAGCATCTGGTCGTTCGGCTCGAACACCACCCACTGGGTGCCGATCAGGATCGACTCCTCCAGGTAGTTGAAGTAGCGCCGGATGTTCAGGTAGCGCCACGCCGGGTCGGAGGCCAGCGTCCGCGCGCCCCACACCCGGATGCCGCGGCCGGGGAAGGACCGGATGCAGTTGACGCCGATCGGGTTCAGCACGTCCTGCTCGCCCCGGGTGATCTGCAGCTCCAGGTCCACCGCGCCCCGGACCACCTCGTTGGCGGGCGCCTTGTGCACGCCGCGCTCGCCGTCGTTGCGGGCCCAGATGCCGGCCACGTGGCCGCTGGGCGGCACCACCCGGGCGCGGCCGATGGACGGGTCGAAGACCTTGACCCACGGGTAGTACATGGCGGCGTAGTTCGAGTCGTAACCGGCGCCGTTCTGCCGCCACTGGCGGATGTCGCGGGCGTTCAGGCCGGGCGGCGGGTCGATGATGGCGACCCGGTCGCCCATCAGCTCGCAGTGTGCGATCTGCGCCAGCTGGATGGCCCGGACGGCCTCCTCGTCGATCGCGCCGCGCTGGTAGGCGGCCATGATGTCGGGGACGGCCACCATGGTGATCTCGTCGATGGCCTCCAGGCCACCGAACCCGGTGCGGTCCGAGGAGTCGCCGATGTACCCGGCCGAACCCGGGTCGGCGGGCGCCGCGTCCGACACGGCCGGGGCCTTGGCCGGGGCGGGCGACCTGAGCGTGACGGTCTGGTTCTCCGGCCGGGCCAGCGCGCCGGTGGGGGCGGCCTCCTTGAGCGTGATCAGCTTCGAGCGCTCGCGCACCTGGGTGACCACGTAGGCGCGGGTGCCGCGCTTGGCGGTGACGTCGAACGTCTCGGCGACGTCGTCACCCTCGCGGATCACCAGCTTGAACCGGTCGGTGCCGGCGTCGCCCTTGGCGTCGGTCTTGCCGTCGGCGTCGGTGTCGGCGACCTCGACCGTGATCGGCCCGCGGCCCGCGGTGACCGCCGCGATCTCGAACGTGCCCAGGGCCGCCGCCTCGCCGGGCGTCAGCTCCTTGGGGGCCGCGGCGCCGTTGCCGTTGCCGTTGACCGCGGTCTCGTCCTCGCCAATGCCGCCCACCCGGACGACGTAGCAGGTGTTCCCGCCGTTGTTGAAGAAGGCGTAGACCGAGTGGGCCAGGTAGTAGCCGTCGGTGAAGTCGCCGAAGGACGCCACGTACTGGGACCAGTTCGTGATCAGCGTCGGGTCGTTGAGCGGGCCCCGGGGGGCCAGTCCGATGAACGCCGCGACCGAGGTCCCTACGCCTTCGATAGGACGAGCGCCGCGCGCTACCTCCTCGACGTACACACCCGGCGACAAGTAGGTCGGCATGCTCGTCACTCCTCGTTTGGGTCGTTACAGGCTTGTGGTTAACTCCATGCTCCGGTCACTGGCCCCGCGGCGGGACGGCCGGCGGGGCAGCCCCCCGGGCCCCTGAACTGCCCCGGCGGCCCGCCGGATGTGCCCTTACGGGCACCCGCCTCCGCAGCGGTATGCGGGCATGGGACGGCCCGCGCACCGGTGACGGAGCGGTGCGCGGGCCGGGTTCGTGCGGGGCTTACTTCTGGTGCAGGCGGGAGTGGACGGAGTGCGTGATGCGGGTCTTGTGCCGCCGGGTGTGCTTGTGCACCAGCTTGCTGGAGGACTTGTGCCGCCGGGACAGGTGGATGCCGGGGTGCTTGGCTTTCAGGTTGGCCTCGGACTTGGCCAGGTCCAGCACCTGCTGGCTGCTGAGCGCCGTACCGAACGTCTCCACGTCCCTGATGGCGCCGGGGAACCAGTCCACCGCCTTGCCGTTGTACTCACTGCGCCCGATGACCAGGCCGTCCTTGGCCGCGAACGGGGTCCGGTCGCTCGCGGTGTGCTGGAGCTTCCCGTTGACGTAGAGCCGGAGCTGGTGGTCGGCGGCGTCGTAGACCCCGGTCAGGTAGGCCCACCGGCCGGAGGCGGCTTCCCGGGAGGAGATGGCCCGGTCGCTCCGGCTCTCCCTGCGGGTGTCGTGCACCATCCGGGTGAACGACCAGCGCTTGTTCCTGCCGTAGTACTGCAGGGCGAACCCGCTGTCGGTGCGGCTGCTCTGGCTGACAGCGGTGACGGTCCCGGTCCTGGTCGTGGCCAGGTAGACCGCGGCGGACACGGTGAAGCTCCGGCCCGGTGCGGTGTTCACCGCCGGGTGCCTGGTGACGAACGCGGTGCTGGTGCCGTTGAAGGTCGCGCACCGGGTGGTGCGGCACCAGGTGACGTGGGCGCCCTTGCCCGGGTTGCGGCCGGCCGAGTCCACGGCGGTCCTGCCCTTCTGGCTGGCCAGCTTCCACAGGCCACCGGGCTTCACGCCGGGAGCGTGCGGGGTGGACTGGCCGCTGCCGGACCCGGAGGACCCGCCGGATCCGGAGGACCCGCCGGACCCGGATGATCCGCCCGGGGAGGACCCGCCGAACCCGTTGCCGCCCGGGTTGCCGCCCACGCCGGAGCCGGGTGCGCCCGCCCCGCCGCCGCCGTCGCTCACCGGGTGGACGTCTGCGGCCGGGGAAAGCCCGCTCTGCGACGTGGCGCTGCTCGACACCCCGGGATGGGCGAGAAACCACAGGGCGATGAAGACCGCGGCCAGCAGGACGAACATCATGGCGAGCCGGCTCACCCAGGTGGGCATGAGCGAGGACTGGAGGTAGGTGCCGTTGACCGGCACCGCCGCCGAGCCCGAGGGCTGGACCGTGGCGGTGTAGGGGTGCGACACCCGGCGGCCCAGCCAGAGCGTCCGGGTGGGCCGCAGCCGCAGCGTGCTGAAGTGCGCGTGCCCGGGCAGCACCTGGAAGGCCGGGATGCGGGTGTCGGCGTCGATGCTGCGGTCGGCGGAGTCCGCCACCACGGACGCGGTGAGCGGGACGTTCCCGTAGTTGTCCACGACCAGGCGGGGTTTGGCGTGCCGCCAGCCACGCACCGTCACGGGCATCAGCTCGGCGCGGATGTCGGTGAACGGCGCCACGGTGAGGTTGCCCTCGTGCACGGTGACCGCGTCCGGCGTTTCGATGGGCCGCACCCGGACCCCGTACGGATGCGGCCCGGCGGTGGCGTCCGGGCTGCGCGGTGGCTGGAACTTCAGGCTCACCGACCCGGTCGTCCCCGGGTAGAGCCGTACGCTGGCCGGCTCGATCGAGCACCACGTGGCGCAGTCGCCGACCACATCGACGTGGTACTCCTCCACGACGTCGCCGGTGTTTCTGATACGCAGCCGGACGTCGGTCTGCTGGCCTGCCTCGACGGCAGCCGAGAGCGGTTCAAGTGCAACCCAGGTACTCACAACGCGACCTTAGAGTTGGGCTCCGCGGGGGAGCAGCGTACGGAGGGGCCGGTGGCAGGGCAGCCGTGGCTGCCCGAACGGGCAGTCATGTTCCGGTGGGGCGGTACCCCGCATCGCCGCCCAGCTGGGCGGCCAGTTCGGTATCCAGGTCGTCATCGTCGACGAGACGTCCCTGCTTGCGGTACTCGCGGCGGGCGCCGACCAGCAGGTCGGCCTGGGTGACCGCCCGCCCGGCCGCGGCGGCCAGGTAGGCCGCGGTGGTGGCGGCGGCCCGGATGGACCCGCCCGCCAGCTCGAACTCCGCGGCCTGGTCCAGATCGATGTCCGCGGCGACCGGGACGGCGCCGGACAGGCAGCCGGCCCACAGCGCGCGGCGCAGCGCCGGGTCCGGCTTCGGGAAGTCCACGACGAGGTCGAACCGCCGGTCGAACGCCTCGTCGATGTTGCCCCGCAGGTTGGTGGTGAGCACGGCCACGCCGTCGAAGGACTCCAGCCGCTGCAGCAGGTAGGAGCTCTCCATGTTGGCGTACCTGTCCCGGGCGTCCTTGGTGTCGGACCGCTGGCCGAACACCGCGTCGGCCTCGTCGAACAGCAGCACCGCGTTGACCCGGTCGGCCTGGGCAAAGATGCGTTCCAGGTTCTTCTCGGTCTCGCCGACGTACTTGTCCACCAGGGCGGGCAGCTCGGCCACGTACAGGTCGAGCCCCAGTTCGCAGGCGAGCACCTCGGCGGCGAGCGTCTTGCCGGTGCCGGACTCCCCGGCGAACAGGGCGGTGACCCCGCGGCCCCGGCCGCCGCCGGACCGCAGCCGCCAGGTGCCGAGTACCCGGTCGCGGTGCCGGACCCGGTCGGCCAGCTCGCGCAGCGTGGTGGCGGCCTCGTCCGGCAGGACCAGGTCCGGCCAGCCGACGGCCGGCTCGATCCGGCGCACCCCGGAGCCCATGGTCCACACGTTCTCCAGGCGGGCGCCGCGGTGGATGTGCTCGGCCGTCACCGGTGTGCCGTCCACGGCGGCCAGTGCCCGGGCGGTGCGGGCCGCACTGCGCACGGCCCGGCTGGTCAGCCGGTAGGAGCCGGTCGCCGCGCTGATGTCCGCGGTCACCGCCTGCGCGCCGAGCTCGGCCCGCCACAGCGCGGCTGGGTCGGCGGGTGGTTCCACGTCGATGATCAGCGGCCGGCAGGTGCTGGCCACGCCGAAGCTGGCCGCACCGGTCAGCAGGACCGGCACGGCGGGGTCGCAGAGCGGCTCGGGGTCCACCGATTCCAGCAGGTTGACCACGAGGCCGGCGTCCCGCAGCCGGGCCTCCCTGACGATGACCGGGGCGAGGCCGGTGATCCGGCTGGCGGTCGCGCTGGTGACCTCGACCACGACGGCGGTCCGGCCCGCAGCGTGCAGCGCGCCCACGGCCAGCGCGTCGGCCGCCCCGGGGCGGCGCTCGCGCAGCCGGGCCAGCAGCGGGCCGGCCACGAGCGAGGCCACCAGTCCCGTGGGCAGCCCGGGCAGGCCGCCGTCCGCGCCGCTGGCCGGCTCGGCCACGGTGATCACACCGGCCAGCTCGCCGTCCGGGTCATCGTCGCCGAGCAGGTAGGCGATCACCCGGTCCGGGACCCGCAGCGCCCGGCTGAGCAGCGGCCGTTCGGGATCCTCCAGGGTGGCCAGGCCGCCGGCGATCAGCGGGGCCGCGGCCCCGAACCGGCCGCGGGCGACGGGGTCGAAGCTGGAGCGGCCGGCCAGGTCCAGCGCCAGGCCGACGGTGGCGCGGCGCCGGGTCACGTCGTCGTTCAGGTAGCCGTAGCAGGCCTCGAAAGCCCGGTCCAGGTCGGGGGCCAGCGCGATCAGCAGGATCTCGGTGTCTGCCGGGGTCAGCCCGAACCGCGCGGCCAGGCCGTCCAGCCGTGCGGCGGGCGGCTCCGGCTCGTCCGGGCCGCCGCCGGGCGGGAGGGCGGCCCGGTCCAGCAGCCGCCGTATCGAGCTGGCGTCGTGCCGCAGGCCACGCCACGGGTCGAGCGGGTCCGGGTCGTCCGCGGACCGCTGGGCCACCAGCAGCCGGACCCGGTCACGCAGGCGGTCGAGCCGGGCGGCCAGCGCCGGGGCGTGCGTGTCCGGGCCTGGCCGCGGCGGCGCGTCCACCGTGGCCGCGGTCATGGCCGCACCGGCCGCTGCTTGCTCACCCGCAGCCGCAGCGGGTCCACAGTGCCGGGCTCGTCGGTCCGGTGCGCGATGACGCCCGGGCCTTCGGTGACCGGTGGCGCGACCGGCTCGTTCGACGGGATCGGGAAGGGGGCCACGATCACCACGTCGAGAGACGGCTTCAGGTTGCCGCCGAGCGCCGACCAGATGTCGGCCAGCGAGCGAGCCTCCTCGGGCGGCTCGGCGACGGTCATCGGCACCGGGCGGCCCAGCGTGGCCAGGACCCCGGTGCCGGTGACCGGCAGCATCTCGTTGGTGAGCAGGCAGCCCAGCACCGAGTTCAGCAGCCGGTGCTCGTCCTCGGTTCGCTTCGTCCAGCAGGTCAGCAGGTAGGACAGCCGGTAGTGGCGGACCGGCCGGTGCCGCCGCACCACCGCGCCGGTCTCGTCGCGCTCGGCGATCATGCCGTACTCGCGGCGTTTGATGTCCTCGCGGACGTCGTACAGGTAGGCGTTGATCGTCGGCACGTTCCGGCTGGCTGACCACTCCCTGGTGGGCGGCTCGAAGGCCACCTCGACCCGCATCCCGGCCCCGACCCGGGCGCGCAGCAGTTCCAGCAGCGCCCGGTCCACCTCGCCGATCATGGTTACTCCTCCGCTCCGCTGGGGTGTGCGTCCGCTGAGCGGTACGTCACCGCAGATATCCCTCGCGGGCCGCGTAGGCCACCGCGTGCGCCCGGTTGCGGAGCTGGAGCCGCAGCATCATGCCCTGCAGCACGTTCTTGATGGTCCGCTCGGAGTAGCAGAGCTTCGTGGCGATCTCCTTGGTGTCCAGCCCCTCGGCCACCAGCCGGATCACGTCGGTCTCCCGGAGGGACAGGCCGGACAGGGTCACCTCGCCCGGGGTGGCGCCGGCCCGGCGGGCCCGGCCGACCTGGCTGAGCAGCCCGCCCAGCAGGTCCGGGGGCAGGTCGCCGCCGCCGCGGTTGGCCATCTGGATGGCGTGCACGATGCGCTCGGGCGAGGCCTCGCGACGGCGGACGATCGCCGCGACGCCACACTCCAGCGCCTCCATGAGCTCGGCCTCACGGATCCGGCCGACCACGAGCACGGTCTGGACCGGCCGGGCCCGGCCGTACTTGCGCAGCAGGCTGAGCGCCTTCTCGTCCACGCTGTCCACACACGCGACCATGACGGTGGCGGTGGACTCGTCGGTGCCGGGCAGCAGGCTGAGTTCGGGCCGGTGCCGCAGCATGCCGGCCACGCCGTCCCGCACGATGGGGTCGTCGGAGTGGATCATGACGCCGATGCGCTGCTGGATGTTCGTGATGGTCCGCATGGTCGGTGCCTCCGTCTCAGGCCGCCGGGTGCTGTAGGTCGCTGTCGTCATGTTCCGAGCATGGGCTCCGGCGGGGGGCCAAGACATCGGTGACCTCACCGATAAATACGGGGCAGCACGGAGGTGTGTGCACCCCGGTGAGGGGCCGGTACCCGTGAGCTGAGGGCCCCAACGCCGGGTTGACGGGCCATTCGCCCAGGTCAACGGCGTGATGCGGACCTCACGGATAAACTTACGTGAGGGCCTGAACCTCACGGATAAAACCGGCGAACAGGTCTCGGTGAGGCCAGGATGCCGGGTACGGCTGTCTCCGGGTAGCAGTCACCCGCGCACCGCCCCGGGCAGCCTGGTTGCCCGAAAGCGCAGTGCCGGACGAAAGCCGTGGGGGTCAGCTGGCGTTGCGGGCGCGGACGGCGGACAGGAACGCGGCGTAGCTCCAGGACAGGTTGGCGACGCTCTTCTCGTAGCCGGTGGTGGCGTCGAACTGCTCGCCGAGTTCCAGGTGGTCGCTGTGGTAGACCACGGCCTGCAGCATCCGGTCGGCGGCGTCGCGCAGGGCGGTGGCCGCGGCGGTCGCCGCCGTCCCGGTGCGCACCCCGACCTGGCTGAAGAATCCGGCGGACAGATCGTCCAGCGGAATGCTGCCGGACGCACTGACCTGCCGGGCCAGCTGGTAGTACAGCTCGGCAAAACAGGCGGTGGACACCACCCACGGATGGTCGCCCACCTGGGCGTTGGTGTCGCCGTCGTAGACGTCACCGGGATAGCGGCCGAGCAGCGGCCCGACCCCGCGCTGGGTGTCGGTGACGTTGATCGGGTAGCAGTACGGCGAGGCCGGGTCGGCCCACTGGCTGCGCAGCAGCCCGGCGGTGGCCAGCAGCTTGGTGTCGGTGACGGCCGTCGCGCCGTAGACGGCGGCCAGCACGATGTCGATGTTCGGGTCGTAGGGGGCACGGTAGTCGCCCGGCACCGGCAGCACCGACTGGTAGTACTGGCCGTTCCAGTGGCCGGCCAGGGCGTTGACCAGCCAGTCGACGGCCTGGCCCAGCCAGTCCGGTACCGCGATCCCGGCCGTGTTGGCCATGACGGCCCGGAAGCAGGCGAGCTGGGCCGAGCGGGCGAAAAACGAGGCGCCGTACTCCTCTTCCCACAGGTTCCAGGTCTGGCCCTGGTAGGCGCCCTGCAGAAAGTTCAGGTTGGCCGCGATGAGTTCCGCGGCCACCGTCTGGGTGGCCGCGTCGAGCTGGCCGTACAGGCGGAGCAGGGCCAGCGTCTGCAGGGCCGGGCCGTCGCTCTGGTCGGTCCACGCCCGCGGTGTGCCGTCGATCAGGTACGAGCCGCGGTCGAAATCGCCGCCGGAGGACTGGCAGAGCTGGGCGAACCGCACGTAGTCGACGAGCGGCTGGTTCGTCGGCAGCGGGCCCTCGGCCAGCTCGATGGCGACGATGGCAGCGTCCCTGGTCCAGTTGTAGACGTAGTCCTGGGTCACGTGCGTGACGCTGTTCTCCCAGGACGGGGAGGCGAGCACGCAACCGGGCCGGGAGAGCACGCCGGGGTTGACCGGATCGGTGAACACCGAACCGTCCGAGGCGACGTTGCGGAACATCAGCCAGAACATGTACTGCGCGACCGTCGTCGGGTCCGCCTGGGCCAGTGCCGGCTTGACCTGGCTGTACTGCATGGTCATGATCGCTACCCCCTTGCCTGCTGGCGCGCAGCCTAACGCACCCCGGGTCTGGGCGCGCCCGGTGCGGATTTGCTCCAATGGGGGCATGTGCACCGCGATCATCAGTGTCGGTCCCGGACCCACCGTGTTGCTGGCCGGTGTCCGCGACGAGTTCCTGGCCCGGCCCTGGGAGCCGCCCGGGCGGCACTGGCCGCAGTACCCGGACCTGGTGGGCGGCCAGGACCTGATCGCGGGCGGCACCTGGCTGGCCGTCGCGCCCGCGGCCCGGCGGTTCGCCTGCGTGCTGAACGGCCGGGGCCCGCTGGCGCCACCGGACGCCCGGCAGTCCCGCGGCGTGCTGCCGCTGGTGGGCGCGGCGAAGGGCAAGCTGGCGCCAGGCCCGCTGGCTGCCTTCGACCCGTTCCACCTGCTCATCGCCGAACCCGGCCGGGTCAGCCTGACCAGCTGGGACGGCGTAGCGCTGACCGAGCGCACGCTGGCGCCCGGAGGTGCCGAATTCGGGCGGCCACCCGGCGGCCTGTACGTGGTGGTGAACAGCGGGCTGGCCGACGACCTGCTGGCGCCCGGCCAGCCTGGGCCAGCCGACGCCGCGCCCGGCCGCGACCGCGAGCTGGCCCGGCTGGACTGGCTTGTCCCCCGGCTGCGCACGGCGTCCCGGCCGCACCCGGAGCCCGGCGGCGGGACCGCGGCGGCCTGGGGGGAGTGGCTGCCACTGCTGGCCGGCGGCGGGCTCGACCCGGGAGACCCGCGGGCGCTGCTCGTCCGGCACGACTTCGGCGACGGCCGGGTGTGGGGAACCACCTCGGTGTCGCTGGTTGCGCTGACCCCCCGCGGCCTGCGCTACGACTTCTCCGCCTGCCCCGGCGACCCAGACGCCTGGGATCCGGTCCCGCTGGTCTGAGTCAGCGCAGAATTTTCCCGAACGCGCGGGCCCCCAGCCCGCCCGGGACCTTACACCCAGCCGCGCCGCCGGGCTTCCATTCCGGCCTGGAACCGGCTGGTCACGTTCAGGTCCAGCATGAGCCGCCGGATGTGCCGCTGCGCGGTCCGCAGGCTGCAGCCCAGCGCCCGGGCGATGCCCTCGTCGGTGAGCCCGGCGGCCAGGCAGGACAGGATGGCCGTCCGGGTCTCGTCCGGCTCGCCCGCGCCCGGGTCGGCCGGCCCGTCGCCGAGGAACGTGCGCAGCGGGATGGCCCGCTCCCATTCGGCCTCGAACAGCGCGATCAGCGAGTCGAGCAGGTCGCACGGCCGCACGATGAACGACGCTTCGATGCCCTGCTGGCGGGACTTGATCGGCAGCAGGGCCATCTTGTCGTCCACGATCCACAGCTTGGTCGGCAGGTCGGGCCGGACCCGGGCCTGCTCGCCGGCTTCCAGCATGTCGCGGATGTCGCCCTCCAGCCGGCCGGGCATCATGACCGCCTGGGCGCTGTAGACGACCCGGTAGGTGATGCCCTCCCGGATGCGCTTGGCCTCGTGCGGCAGGCCTTCTTCCAGGGACATGACGTAGGGCGGCCGGTCGAAGCCGCGGATCTGGTACTGGGCGGCCTCGGGCAGCTGGTCGGTGCGGCTGCGCTGGTTGTTCTCACCGGTGATGATTTCCACCAGCTCGGCCGGGTGCTCCTGCCGGGAAGCCTCCTGGAAGGCCTTCATCAGCTCGCGGCTGACCTGCCGGGCCTGCCGGAGTCCGTCCTCCTGCTTGGCCAGCAGCGGTTCGATAGCGATGTCAGGCGCGACCGCGATGTAGCGGGCCTGCCGGCCGGGCAGCCGGTTGGCCAGGCCGCGGCCCACCAGGCGGTGCAGATCCCGGGTGGCCTGCTGGGACGAAACCGAGCCGTAAGCAGCCAGTTCGGCCACGGTGGAACGCGGGCTGTGGATCAGCACCGTGTAGAGGCTCTCTTCGCTGGCGGAGAGTCCGAGTGCTTCAAACAACTGACGCCTCCGCGCTCGATGGCGGTAATCCGCCAGACGGCGGGGACCCGCCCTAGCGGCACCCTTGCGTCATATTACCGGACAGTTCACCATGAGTGTTGTTCGGCACTGGCGGTGATTGAGTCCCCGGATGTCATGATCCGCGGGGCTGTTGCCAGCGTCGGGCGGACAGGCAATATTCGTTTCCTTACCGGCATTGCGTTCTGCGGCGGCGTAACCGATACCGGGAGGTGCCGCGGGCCCATGATCCTCGAGCCAGCAGGTTATCCTGCGGGAACGTCTCGCCCGGCGGGTGCTGCGGCGGGTTCTCGCGGCTCGGTGAGCCCCCCGCCGCTGGTGGAGCCCCTGACTGCCGGCCAGATCGAGCGTGCCTTTCCCGCCTATCACGTCTGGGTGTCGGACGCAGGCTGGTGGTACGCGACCCGTATCCGTCCCTGGGCACGCGGTCAGGCGGCGACCGTGCACGGACCTGGGCCTGGGGAACTCTCCGGCGCGCTCGCCGAAGAGGAAGCCGCCACGTTGGGCCGGGCGATGACGGGAGCCTGGTAACGCCACTCCTGTCGCTGCCCACACAGCAAGCTGCTGCCGCGGAGGCCACGCCCGCGGCGGCAGCTTGTCTCTTCCCCGGCCGGTCCTCCGGGCGGCCCGCTGGTCCCTTCCGGGCCGGCCGCCGGAGGCGGTCAGCCCACCGTGTACTCGTACGGCAGGACGGCCAGCTCACTGCCGGCCGTCGAGCCGTACGGGGCGAGGTCCGCCGCGACGTCGTCCAGGTACAGCTGCCCGCGGACGACACGGCCCGCCGGGCCCGCCGGGGTGATGGTCACCGTCATGGCCCGGGTCTGGCCGGGCTTGACGGTGAACACGCCGAACGGCGCCCCGGGGTCGGCCGCCCGGGCCCACCAGTCCCCGGCGGTGGAGGTCACCGTGGGGTCGAACTCCTGCGTCCGGGCGGTCATGGCCAGGCTGACCGTCCCGGCCGGCGCGCCGCCCTGGCCCTGCCCCCAGCCACTGGTGGTGGTCTCGGCGGGTACCGCCTGCCAGAGCCCGGTGGTGACGTGCCCGGCCGCCGGGGTGTCGGTTCCAGTGGCCGCGTCCGGGTCCGGGGTGGCCGCGCTGAGCAACTGCGGGTCACCGGTGGCCGGCCCGAAGCCGAAGCCCGCGGGCAGGCTCGCCTGCGACGTCACGGTGACCGAGGCGGTCTCCGGCGGGACGATCCACTCCGGCGGGGTCGCGGTGGGCGCCAGCGGCAGCGTGACCCCGCCGGCCGGGCTGACCGGGGCCAGCGTGACGTCGCCCACCGTGGTCAGCCGCGGGTCGAGGAAGAAGTCCTCCGGTGCGATCCCGGTGTTGTGGATGCGCACCTGGGCGGTGACCGGCTGCCCGGCGGGCAGGGTGTTCGAACGCGCTGCCGGCAGCCCGCTGGCCGTCGCACCCGCCGCCGCGCCGAACGTGACGGTGCCGGTGAACGGGTCGGCGACCTCGTTCCCGGCGACCTGGTTGCCCGCGTCCACGGCGAGCGTCCAGACGCCGGGCTCCGGAGCGAGCGCGGCCGCGCCCAGCGTCAGCCGCGGGCTTGTGCCCGTGCTGCCGCTACCCGCGGCGAGCTGGTTCGAGCCGCAGCCGGCCACGTTGCCCGCCGGGTCGATCAGGTACGCCCCGACCTGGTCCCGCGGATCGTTGCGCAGTCGCAGGCTGACCGCCACGCCGGGCTGCCCGGCCGGCACCCGGAACTGGTAGTACAGCACCTGTCCCTCGGCGCCGGGCCGCCGCTCGCCCGCGGGCCGCCCGTTGCCGCCGGTGATCACCCCGCCGAACGGTCCGCCGTCCGCCACGTCGATCAGGCTGCGCAGCGTGACCGGGATCGAGGTGAGGCCATGGCCGGCGTTCAGGACGACCGAGCCGCTGGTGTCGCCCGGGCTGGCCGGCGTGCTGGCGGTCACCGTGACCGTGCCGCTGGCCCCCGGGGGCAGGGTGAGCGTGGCCGGGGTGACCGAGCCGAAGGGCACGGCGTCGTTGACGTAGTCCTCGAAGTGGACCCGGCCCGCGGTGCCGCCCCGGCTGGCCTCGGCGCTGAAGACGACCGCGGTCCACCGGCCCGCCGCGGGCCGCTCGACGTCCACGCTGCCGAAGTCGCCCACCCCCTGCGGCGCCGAGTGCGCCGCGAACCGGCCGCGCGGGTCGATCAGGATCAGCCGGACCCGGGCCACGTTGCCGCCGGCCGGGTCGCCCGGGTAGCCGATCGCCGCGTACAGCCGGGCGGCGCCGGACGGCACGTCGAAGTGCAGGACACCGTAGTTGGTGGGCACGCCCGCGTAGTTGGTGAAGTGCGGGCTGGCCGTGTCGCTGAGCGTCACCGCCCCGGCGTGCACGTCGTGCGGCGGGCCGAACGTGCGGCCGGACAGGCGCACGGTCTGCGTATCCGCTCCGGTGTTGGTCAGCGTGACCGGCCAGTGCTCCGCCGTGCCCGGGGCGGCAACGGCGTTGAGCTGGCTGGTGCTGGCCAGCACGGTGTCGCCCGCCGGAGCGGGGGTCACCCCGGCGGCCTTGACCGACTCGGCCATCCGGACCGCCTGGTAGGCATTGACCAGGCCGGCCCCCTGCTCGCTGGCCGGGGCGCCCAGGTCGGTGGCCGTGCTGAGCAGGATCCGCTTGATCAGCGCCGGGGCCGGGGTGGCGCCGTGGTGCGCCCGGCGGAAGGCCTGGATGACCAGCGCGGCGGTGCCCGCGACCCACGGCGCGGCCTCGCTCGTCCCGCCGCTCACCTCCAGGTCGGACGGCTGGCCCTTCAGGTTGACGCAGCCGGAGTAGTTCCTGCTGGCGTCGCAGGAGGCGAAGCTCGAGTCGCCCGGGGCGAGGAGGTCCACCGTGCCGCCGGCCTGGGTGTAGCCGCCGGAGCTGAGCGGGCTGACGTTGTCGTCCAGCCAGCCGGTCGTCGCGAACAGGTCGGCGGCGGCGTAGTCGGTCTGCGCGTAGAACCGGTAGTCGGTGCTGGCCCCGACGGAGATGACGGCGGGGTCGCTGGCCGGGCTGTCGATCGTGCCGTACGGGCCGGCGTCGCCGCTGGAGCAGGTCACGGTCACCCCGGCCGCCGTCGCGGCCTGGTCGGCCAGCGCGACGGCGTCCAGGTCCGGCTGGTCAGGGAAGCTGTTGGCGCCGAAGGACTGGTCGATCACGTTGACGTGGTCGGTCTCGACCGCGTAGTTGATGGCCGCGATGAAGCCGGACGTGGTGGAAGCCTCGTCGGCGCCGAAGACCTTGAGACCGACCAGCGAGGCGCCGGGCGCGACGCCCTCGATCCGGATGTTGCACGGGGCGGTGGGCACCTGGGCGCTGAAGTACTGTGTGTCGTAGACCCGCAGGCCCTGGCCGGCGATCGTGTTGGCGTCGATGAACGGCTCGTCGCCGTTGCCCGCCGCGGCGGTGCCCTCGCCGGTGAAGTCCCGGTAGTCCACGAACACGCTCTTGCCGTCCGGCCGCAGCAGGTTCGCGTTGCGGGTGTCGATGCCGTCGGCCATCCAGGCCACCGTGACCCCGGCCCCGGTGATGCCGAGCGAACGGGCGGTGGCAGCCTTCGGGTTGAGTGAGACGGTGCGGGTCAGCCCGAGCCCCTCGGGTTCGAGCTCTACCCGGCCGCCGGACAGGCAGGCACCCGGCAGCGGCTTGAACGGGTGAATGTGATCGCTGCTGGGCGCGGCGCTTCCGGTGCTCCCAGCTCCGTCGGCGGCCGGTGGTTCCGCCTCGTAGATGAGGCCGTCCGGGATGACCCGGGCGACCGCGGGGCTGGCCGCCAGCCGGGCCGCCTCGCCCGCCGACACGGTGGCGGCGACGCCGTTGATGAG
>Ga0070737_10004165_pt1 | contig 14782 bp, 13 predicted proteins | sample Coa_R1_10_FD_66438 | JGI IMG/M metagenome (GOLD analysis project Ga0070737, IMG submission 66438) | Surface soil microbial communities from Centralia Pennsylvania, which are recovering from an underground coalmine fire - Coalmine... | ecosystem: Environmental > Terrestrial > Soil > Unclassified...
CGGCGTCATCACCAGCGCCACCGGTGGTTGCGCGTTTGGCGCGGCCAGCATGTCGTCGATCGCCTCGATCAGGCGATCATTGAAGTAGCCGTTCGGGTAACCGAGCTGCCGGTACGCCTGCTGGAACAGCGGATACCAGTGCACGTACCACGTCACCAGCGTGCGCGGATCCACCGACTCGACGATCTTCATGTACGCGTCGTAGCGCGCGTAGTCCTTCGAATCCAGCGCCGGCTTTCCGCTGGAGGTATCCGCGGTGAACACGCCCTTCGGCGTGCGCAGCGGCAGGATGCTGGCGCCGATGCTGTGGCGCGGCAGCGCGTCGACCGTCGCGACGATGTGCGGGATCAGCGCGCGCTTGACGAGCAGATCGGCCAAGCCGTTCGCCCCGGGGATCGACGACAGTGCCGACGCCGCTGCGCTGTCGCTGTCATCCAGCGGCGGCAACGCGGTGCTGCCGGCGGGCGCGGGATTGGTCTGCGCCTCGCTGATGGGATGCTGGATGGGCGGCGGCGCCGTACTCGCCTTGGCGGGGCCGGAGGGCGCGGGACCGTGCCGCTCGAAATCCACGCCGGGCACGTGCGAGAAGTACCACCACGCCGCCGCCGCGACGATGATGATGACCACGATCGCACCGATGATCTTTCCGGTTGCCGCAGTGTGTCGAGTCACTTCGCCCCTCGAAAGCCGAACTATCCGGTTGGATGCGCGCGAACCTAATTGGTTCCGTCAGATGAACGGGTTCACGCCTATCAATCGCTGATGGAGCAGGAACGCAAAGATCGCCCACGCCGCCACGCCGGCCACCACTGCAATGATGTCACCCGCCAGCGTGCCGGCAGGGTACACCGTGCCGGCCTTGCGATCACGTCGGCGCGATACCGCGAAATCCGCGGCGGCCCACAGCAGGAACGCGCCGAACAACACCACGTCGCGCTCGAAGCCGATCGCCATCAGATGCCCCGCCGCCCACAGCTTCACGCCCGCCAGCATCGGGTGGCCGATCTTCGCCTTCAGGTGATTGCGCGGCACGTACGCCGCCGCGATCAGCACGAACGCGACCAGCGTGAACAGCGCATTCAAGTGGCGCAGCCACGCGGGCGGCACGTACAGGAGATGCGCCTGCGCGCGCGCCATCCCGAAGCCGATCACGATCAGCACGAACCCCGCGATCGACACGACGGAATACAGGCCTTTCCATGGCTTGAGTCCGATCCGCGCCACCATGCGCTCGCGAAAATGCGGCGCCAGCATCTGCACCGAGTGCATGCCGAGGAACAACACGAGGCCGAGGATCAGGAGGGGCATGGCGGCTGCTCCGCGAATGCGCGAGCCGGCATGGTAGCCAAAACGGCGATCCGCGGCAGGGATGGGGCTCGCGTCCGGCGAGAGTTCCTTGCCTCAAAAGGACGCACTCGCGGGTTCGCGTGCTTCAGGGCACCCGATTGATCACGATGTGTGCCAGCACGAGCGCGACGATGATGCCCATGGTCCAGAAATGCAGCTTGCGGCGCGATCGCTGCTGCGTGGGACCCGCGCTGCGCAAGCGCAGTCCCAGCGCCACCTGCCAGACCATCATCAACAAGGCGAACGTGGCAAGCCAGATTCCCGCCAGCCCTTGCCGCGCGACCCCCGCCGCCATCGGCAGCCACGCGTGGACGAACGCCATGATCAGAACGATCGGTCCGATCCAGAAATGCAGCGCCATGCCCTGCCGTTGCGGATTCGGAACGGGCGCGGTGACCCGCGCAATGTACGGAATGCCAACCGTTGCGGCCAGCAGCAAAGCGGCGAGCCAACCCAGCGACGCGGTCCACAGGAACAACATCACGTCCCTCCCTGCGCCACGTGGACGAAGCGGGTCAGCAGCACGATGCGATCTGCGTGCAGGCGACGCGCGGCGTCCAGCATGCCGCGAACCTGTGCCACCGCGCCGGGCTTGAGATCCGAGGCGGCACCCATCGCGAATGTCGCGGTCCGGTCCACCACGAATTCGAGCCGGGTCCCGGTCCCGCGAAAATCTGTTCCGTCGATGGACTGCAAAACCTCCGCGACGTGGACGTTTCCAGCGGTGCTCCCTTCCAGGCGGACCACCGGCTCGATGCGCATGCCGGGCCTGGAATCCGCGACGTCCGCGAACGTGGTGAGGGAAGCACGCATCGCGCGGGCACGCCGCGTGATGTTGGTGGCGAGGAAACCCGCGGCCACGATCAGGATCAAGGCCAGCAGAATCCCGGCGATTCGTGCGCGCGTGAGAAGCTTTCCCGATGGCATGGAAGCGTGTCCGCATTGCCGCGACACGTCCATGTTGCACCTTGCAGCAAGGTGCAAGGTCAAGTCACCCGTTGGCGCGATACCGGGCAGACCGGCTTGCGATCGTTGCGCAGGGTCTCCGCCAAGGTCCGCAGCTCGGACTTCATTCGCCTCAGCAGCCTGAGCTTGCCGTCGACCGCCGCCATGCGCCGGTCCGTGGCCTCGAGGAATTTCCGCTGCGCATCCGGCTTCAGCGCGGACACGCCCTCGCGCGTCGCGAGCACCCGGTGCAGTTCGAACACGTCCCTGATGTCGGCCAGTGTGAAGCCGATCTCCTGGCAGGCGCGGACGAAGCGCACGCGCTCGAGATCGCCTTTCCCGTAATCCCGGTATCCGGAGTGCGTGCGCAATGCTTTCGGCAACAAACCTTCGCGCTCGTAGAAGCGCAGGGTCTGCGGATGAACGCCCGCCGCCTTGGCCAACTGCCCGATGCGCATGACGCACACCTCGCATGACACGCGCGCGCCGCCATGCGCTCGCCGAAAAGCCGGATGCTACCAGCGCCCGGGCGCACGCGACGTTTTCAGATGCCGCCCTCGTCTCGCGCGACTTCCGCACGACGGATCATTTGCTGCACCGCCGGAGTTGCGTGCTTCGGCACCAATTCGACGTCCGGGTGCGCGTTGGCGAACACGCGAAACACCTCGTCCGCGAATGCCTGGCCGATGCTGGCTATGCCTGCGAAGTCGAGCACGACGGTCCTGAAGCGCTCGACACGCTGCATCAAGCGTTTGGCTTGCGAACGCGACACCAGATTTTCGTCGCCGACCTTGGCGAGTCGCACCGGTACCACGGTTTTGGCAAACGCATAGTCATCGGGTCCGCTGGAAAATCTGTCGAACACCTGCTTCGCGGTTCGCTTCGAGTCCGCTGCGATTTCCATCAGCACCGTGGTGCCATGCCGGGCATAACGAGGTTCGATGTCGTCGAGCAGATCGTCGGCCTGTGCGTCGTCGTGATCGAACACCAGTTCCCCCGACACAATCTGGAAGCGGTCGAACATGCGCGAGGTGAAGAACACGCCTTCGCCCGTGTGCCGCCGCGGATCGGTAGTCAGCTTGCCCTTGGACAGCTCCAGCAGCGCCAATCGCTCGTCGGGAAGGTCGAGCGCCGCGGTGATCTTGCGGAAAATGCCCATGCCGTCGTCGGACACCATCAGCGTCACGGTTTCCCGCGTGCGATCCACGAATACGCGCAGGTGCGAGCCGCCGGAATGGTCGATCGCGTTGTTGACCATTTCGGTCAGACCGTGATGGCAAATGTCAACCACGTTTACCGGCAGGCCGCGCAGCACTGGTGCGATGTCGTGCAGCCATACACGGCCTTCATCCAGCCCGCGCAGTACGTGCGTGAACACCGCACGCCGGCTGGACCCCAGTGTGTAGGTGGGACGGGTGGTGCCGGATTTGGCGAGGTAGCCGGCCTTGATCAACGCGCGCGCGCGCGCTGCGACGGTTTGCCGTGTCAGCCCCAGCTCATTGCCGACCACCGCCACCAGATCCCGAGGATGCTTTGCGACGCGGTCCAGCAACGTGGCGTCGATCTCGGCGGAGCGGTCTGGGCGGGGCATGCGCCGACTGTAAGGTTTGCAGGGTCGATTGTAAAGTTATTCCGGCCGATTGTAAGAATAGGGCGGGCGCGGCGCCGGGAGTCGAACCCGAATCATGGTGAAGCGAGGCTCACCAACCGTTCCGGTCGGAAACAACCGCGCCCGGTTGGAAATTATCGCATTCCGCGGATTCAACGCGGCGCGCGCATGGCCTCGACGATCGCTTGGGTTTCCACGCTGACGCGGGTGACGCGCGCGAGCAGGTCGATCACCTTGTCCTTGTAATCGGCGAAGCGATAGGTGTTGAAGCGCTCGCGGATGGTCGGGTCCTTCGGTTTCTTTTCCTTGTACTGATCCAGGATCCATTCCAGCGCCGAGCGGTTGCCGAGTTTGTAATCCCACGCCTCATGCGGAATGCCGGCGAGCGTGGTTTTCGAGTCCAGCACGATGCGGCCGTTGTCCTTGTCGGCCTTCAGCATCGCTTTCGGCGATGCGCCGTTCTTGCGCGCCTTCTCGTCGGGAACGCCGATGCGCGCGAGCGGCCACGGCTCCACCGATTCGTAGCCGATGTGCAGGTCCATCAGCGTTTTGCCCCAGTCGGCCCACTGCCAGAAATCCGGGTAAAACGGAATGCGCGGAAATTCGCGCTTGAGGTTCTGCGCGTACTTCTCGCGGTACACCGGATCGTGCAGCACGGCGTACACGTAGTGGAAGATGTCCTCCTTCTCGATCACGCGGTTTGTTCTTTCCCCCACCCCAACCCTCCCCCGTAGGGGGAGGGAGTCGGCCTCGGGTTTTCTCCCTCCCCCTACGGGGGAGGGTTGGATGCTTTTACCCCCTCCCCCGGAGGGGGAGGGTTGGGGAGGGGGTGCTTCTTGGAGCGCTTGGACGATTGCATCCCACACACCCTCCGAGTTGTCGAACACCTCGTTGTTCCAAAACCGCAACACCCGAATTCCCTTGCCCTGCAGAAACGACGTGCGTTGCGCATCGTGCGCGCGACCGGTTTCCTCATTGTGCTGCCCCCCATCAATCTCGACCGCGAGCTTGTGTTCCAGGCAGTAGAAATCCAGCACGTAGGGATCGACTGGATGCTGGCGCCTGAACTTCACGCCCATCTGCTGCTTGCGCAGCATGTCCCAGACCAGGTTTTCAGCGTTCGTGAGATTGCTCCGAAGCTCGCGGGCTCGTGCTTTCAGGTGTGCCGGGAGCGGTTTGGGGATGAATAGGGGTGGCGTCTGTTGTTCCCCGCTTTCCCCCTCCCCAGCCCTCCCCCGCTGGGGGAGGGGGTCAAAACCCGCGCTCCTCCCCCCGGAGGGGGAAGGCTGGCTGCTGTTGCCCCCTCCCCCAGCGGGGGAGGGTTGGATGCTGTTGCTCCCTCCCCCAGCGGGGGAGGGCTGGGGGCGTTCGCTCCTCCCCCCGGAGGGGGGAGGCTGGCTGCTGTTGCTCCCTCCCCCAGCGGGGGAGGGCTGGATGCTGTTGCTCCCTCCCCCAGCGGGGGATGGTTGGCTGCTGTTGCCCCCTCCCCCAGCGGGGGAGGGTTGGGGGCGTTCGCTCCTCCCGCCGGAGGGGGGAGGTTGGCTGCTGTTGCCCCCTCCCCCAGCGGGGGAGGGTTGGATGCTGTTGCTCCCTCCCCCAGCGGGGGAGGGTTGGGGAGGGGGTGCTTTCCCATAATGATCCCGAAACTGCTTCAGCGCCCAGTCGGTGATGTTGTCAACCATCACGCCGTTTTCATACCGATATTGAGAGAAGCACTGGGCAGGATCGAGTGAATACAACGCATAGTTCGGGAGCACATCGCCTGCCAGTGCTGCAAATTCCAAGCGCGCTCCAGCGACACACGCGATGTATGGATTGACCGTGTCCTTGCTGGGAAATAATCGATCCAACTGATACGTCATTTCGTTGAGGCGCTTACTGAAATACAGTGGCTCTTTGACAAATGGGCGATACAGGCTCGTTGTGAACCAGCCTTGAGAAACCGAATATTCAACGTCTCGCTTAAGATCATTTTTTACAGCGCGCGACCACTTAATTGATGTGTCGAGGCTTTCAACGAAGTTCGGGCCGCTAAGCGACTGAGCCAGACGCTTGCGGTCCCGATTGTATGTGTCGATCAACAGATCAACCTTCCGTTTGACCTGCTCCTCGCTCAAGCCGTAAACCCACTCATCGCGCGCCGTGACGACGCCCAGCGAAAACAGCTTGAAGATCGCCTTCTCCTGCGATGGCTTCTTTGCGGCTTTCGCCGCCTTGCTCGCCACCGGCAGCAACGAATCGAAATCGTTGTCGGTCAGGTTCAGCCAGTTGTGTTTCGCATCGGGGCGAATCTCGCTGCGTTCGAGCTGGTCGAAGCGCGCCTTCGACAGCCACGCCAGCTTTTCCTCGGCGGTTTCGAATTCCGGCCGGCGTAAATAGAAAATCCGGCAGCCTTGCGCCTTGGCGCGCTTCACGAGAAAGCCGATCGCGACGCCGGTCTGGATGCCGAACACGTTGTGCCTGGTGCCCGAGAGCTTCGGGTTGGCGCGCACGTCGCCGCCCAGATCGATGATGTGGATTTCGTTGAACTCGCGCGCCACCACGTCGCGGAAACCGTCGAAGGTGCGCGAATCGATGTAGCTGCGGTTGCTGACGAACGCGACCACGCCATTCTCGGCGGTGCGATCGGACGCCCAGCGGAAGAAACGCGCGTACATGTCGTACAGCTTGGTCTTCTGCGCGGTGGACGCCTTGATGTAGGTGTCCTTGATGCGTTTGTCGATGTCGGGATATTCGCGGTTCTTGTTGTTGTCGTTCTCGTTGGCCTGGTTGGCGTTGTAGGGCGGGTTGCCGATCACCACGCTGATCTTGCGGCGGTTCTGGCGCTTGATGCGCTCGACGTTTTCCTCAGCGAGGCCGAACAGGTCGGCGATCTGCTGTCCGGTGTAGCGGCGCAGGCCCGCCACGTTGTCCAGCGTGTCCACGAAACAGAGGTTCGGATATTCCAGGTACTCGCCGCTGATCGCGGCGTAGGTCGCCTCGATGTTCAGATTGGCGACGTAGTACGGCAGGATCGCGACCTCGTTGGCGTGCAGTTCTTCCAGGTACTTGTGCTTCAGCTTGGCCGGCTGGCCGCGGAAGTGTTCCAGCAGCTCGCTGATGAAGGTGCCGGTGCCGGCGGCGGGATCGAGGATTTCGACGTCCCGATCGATCAGGTTCCGGCCGAAGTGCTTCTCGCAAAGCCAGTCGGCCGATTCGATCATGAAGCGCACGATCTCGTTTGGCGTGTACACCACGCCCAGGCGATCGGCGGCCTTGGGGTTGTAGACCTTGTAGAAGTTTTCGTAGACGACTTTCAGGAAGGTCTGTTTTTCGTGGTGGCTGGCGATCTGGCCGGCCGAACGGCGGATCGCGGCGTAGTAGGGTTCCAGCGCGCGCAGGGTCTGGTGCTTGGTGTTGCCGGTGAAGAAGGTGTGCTCCAGCTTGTACAGCTCGCGCGCGATGTTGTTGTCCTCGTGGTAATTGGAGCCGGGGAACACCAGCGCGAAGATTTCTTCGGTGAGGATGTGCTGGATCAGGATTTCGCGGACGTCCGCCTCGCCCAGCGACGGGTTGATGGTCTCGCGCGCCTGCTTCAGGAACTTGTCGGCGGCGGCGCGGAACGTCGCGTTGTCCTTGTACGCGCGCTCGATCATGTCGCGCAGCGCGTCGCACACCGCCGGCAGGTCGGCCTTGAACTGTTCGACCGCCTTGCGGAATTCGGCGATCTCGGGCCGTTCGTAGCCGAAATAGAGTTCCAGCAGGCGCTGGAGTTTTTCGACGTCGTCGACCGCGCAGCGGATCACTTCGCGCCGGTTCTGGATCAGCACCGCTTCGCGCGAATCCTCGAAGACGATGTTGTCCTGCGGATAGCCGCGCTTGAATTTCAGTTCGATCTCGGCGTCGAGGTCGTCGCGCTCGTCCTTGGCTTCCCAGTAGCCGAATGGCAGGCGCAGGCCGTACACCAGCGCGCCGTCGACGTAGCGACGTTCCTTCGCGGGCGATTCGATTTCGTATTCGGGCACGAAGGTGAGGTCCAGCGCGCGGCCCCAGCCTTTCAACAAATCCTTGAACGCCTCGCGCACCACGCTTTCGCGATGCGTGCCGCCGACCTGGCGCAGCTTCGCGAGTTCCGCGAGGTAGTGCTGGATCAGCACGCTGGACATGCGGGTTCCCCTTTCACAACGGCGCGGTGCCTTCGCTCTGCCCGGCATGGTAACCCGTGCGTGCCCGCAAAAAGGACGCCCCGCTTTCGCAAGCGGGGCGTTTGGGCGGTTTTAAGAAAAACCGGGCGCGAATTTTCCGCAAGAAGGCGATTTGCGGATCTCGTGATCGCAATTGCTGGCGAACCTCACCGGTTGCCCAGGTAATCCATCTTCCCGATCGGGGTGCCCGCCACGCGCAGGATGTCGTAGGCGGTGGTGCAGTGGAAGAAGATGTTGGGAATGACGGTGTGCTGCAGGTATTCCAGCCCGGACATTTCCACTTCGCCTTCGCGCGTCTTCATGCGCACGCGGCGCTCCTCGCTGCCGTCGATCTGTTCGGGCTTGAAGGATTTCGCGTAGGCGATCGCGGCATCGATGCGCTGGTACGCCTCGGCCAGCGTCTTCTCGTTGTCCGGGAACGACTTCGGTTCCGTGCCGGCCAGCCGCGCGGCGCCGCGAGCGGCCATGTCGCAGGCGATCTGGATCTGCTTGATCAGCGGCAGCATGTCGAAGATCAACCGCTGCTGCAGCAGGTTGTCGGGGTCGACGCCTTTCTCCTTCGCGTGCGCCTCGCCCTTCTTCAGCACGTTGGAGAGATTGGTCAGCGCGCGCACGAACACGGGAACGGAAGCCTGGTACATCGAGATCGTCATGGTGTTGCTCCAGTAGTGGATCAGGAAGGGAATCGTTTCAGTCGTTTGTGTTGAGCCTTTCGGCTTCGGTTATTCGGACTTGCGCCCAGAGCTGCCCCGGACTTGATCCGGGGGCGAACGGAATCTTTGTGGGATAGCCGCATCACAGCCTTCGCGGGCCGCCGAGGATACGCCCCGGCAGGCGCAGGATCGCGCGCAGCAGGTCGAACACGCCGTCCACCGCGATGCCGAGCAGGCGGAACGGCAGCAGGATCAGCCAGACCAGCGGCCACAGGATCAGCGCGAGCAACGCCAGCGGCCAGCAGAAAATCAGCAGCAGCAACCACAACAGGAAGGTGATCATTCAAGGCGCCTGCGGGAGATTGCGGTGATGCAAATGGTATTGTGCCGCGGCGATTACAAGGGTTCGCTGACGTCCGGTTCACGCGGAGCCGGCAAGGGCACGGGGCCGGGGATGGCCATTCCGCGCGTGACGCGGGCCGTCAGTACCAAAGCGGCCAACATCAAGATCGCCGCGAGCACGAAAGACACACCGGAAAAGTCCCGCACCGGCGCGTGCTTGCTGATGAACAGTGCGAACAGGTTCGCGAACAGCAGCGGCCCGAAGATGCCGGCGAAGCTGCGCAGACTAGAAAGCGCGCCCTGCAGGCGGCCTTGCTCGGCCGGATCGACCTGTTGGGTCATCACCGATTGCGCGGGCGGTCCGGCGAGGCCGCCCAGGCACAGGAACGGAATGCCGATCCAGAACAGCCACGCGACGGGCGCGAAACCAAAAATGGCGTAGCCCGCCACCGCGAGCGCCAGACCCATCAGCATCAGGCGACGGTCTCCGAGCTTCGGCGCCAGCGGGCGGACCAGTCCGCCTTGCACGATCGCGGTGCAGAGGCCCACCACGCCCAGCGCATAACCTACGGTGTTGGTGCCCCAGCCGAAGCGGTAATCGGTGTACAGCACGAATGTCGCATTGAGCGAATACTGCGCCAGCGAGATAAGGAAGAACACCACGGCCAGCCCGAACACCTGCGGGTAGCGCTTCAGCAACAACAGAGAACCGAGCGGGTTGGCCTGCTTCCATTCCAGTCGCGAACTGCGGCGCTCGCGCGGCAGCGATTCCGGCAGCACGAGCAAGCCGTAACAGAAGTTGGTGAGCGACAGGCACGCCGCCACCCAGAACGGCAGGCGGATCCAGATGTGGCCGAGGAAGCCGCCCACGGCCGGGCCGACGATGAAGCCGAGTCCGAACGCCGCACCCAGCAGCCCGAACGCCGCCGCGCGCTTCTCGCGCGGCGTGATGTCGGCGATGTAGGCGTTGGCGGTGGTGAAGCTGGCGGCGCACATGCCCGACACCGCCCGCCCGACGAAAAGCAGCCACAGCACCGGTGCCAGCGCCATCACCACGAAATCGACGCCCAGCCCGCAGCATGAAATCAGGATCACCGCGCGCCGGCCAAAGCGGTCCGACAGCGCGCCCTGGATCGGCGAGCACACGAACTGCATCAGCATGAACACGGTGCCGAAGCCACTGGCCCACACCGCCGCGTGCGCGATGCTGCCGCCGACCAGTTCGACAATCAGGTGCGGCAGCACCGGGATGATGATGCCGAAGCTGAGGATATCGATCAGCACCGTGACGAAGATGAAGATCACGGCGGCGCGGCGGCGCGGATGTTCCGTGGTTTCTGTTGGATCCATGCGGGTTCGATGCAACCCTCCTCTTCAAGGAGAGGGTTGCGCGGGAATGGTGTGGGTTGCCAGGAACATCGTGAATCGAACTCGCGAGGCGCGGGGCATCGCGACCATATCGCGACCCCCTCACCCGCCAAGCGCTTTGCGCTTGTCTCCCTCTCCCCAGAGGGGAGAGGGCTGGGGTGAGGGGGGTCACGCGCATTCAGCGCTCACTTTCCACCATCGATATCGATGAAGCGCAGGAACTCCGCGCGCGTGCGCGCGTCCTCGCGGAAGCTGCCGAGCATCTGGCTGGTGATCATCGACACGCCGCGCTTGTGCACGCCGCGGGTGGTCATGCACTGGTGCGTCGCGTCGATCACCACGCCGACGCCGCGCGGCTGCAGCACCTCGCTGATGCAGGTCGCAATCTGCGCGGTGAGTTTTTCCTGCACCTGCATGCGGTGCGCGAAGGCGTCCACCACGCGCGCCAGCTTGGAGATGCCGACGACCTTGCCGTCCGGCACGTAGCCGACGTGCGCGCGGCCGATGATCGGCGCGAGGTGGTGCTCGCAGAACGATTCGAACTGGATGCCCCGCAGCACGATCATCTCGTCGTAGCCGGCGACTTCCTCGAAGGTGCGGCGCAGGTATTCCTGCGGATCCTCGTGGTAGCCGGAAAACCACTCGGAATACGCGTCCACCACGCGCTTGGGCGTGTCGCGCAGGCCCTCGCGCGCGGGCTCGTCGCCGGCCCAGCGCAGCAGCGTGCGCACCGCGTCCATCGCCTGCTCGCGCGTTACGGGCGGCGACGTCGGCTTGGCGGCCGCGCACAGCGAAGATTTGCCGGGTTCGCTCATGCTGGGTTTCCGTGGAGGCAATACGCCATTCTAGCGTGTCGCCGCTTGCAGCCGAGCCGTAGCCTCGCGCGTGCTGGTCAGGACTGGTCGGGATCGACCTTGGCCGGCTTCGGCGAGGCATCGTCATCGAAGTCCTGCAGCGCTGCGTCTTCCAACAGCGACTGGACTTCCGCCGCCGGGAGCGATTCGACGTCGCGCAAGGCGCGGGTGATCGTGCGGGTTTTGCGGCCGGCCTCGCCGATGCTCTTGCTGACCGTGTTCAACTGTCTTTCGGCTTTCTCCAAAATGCCGCCGAACTTGCCGAACTCGGTCTTGACCTCGCCGAGCAGCCGCCATACTTCGCTGCTGCGCCGTTCGATGGCGAGCGTGCGGAAACCCATCTGCAGCGCATTGAGGATCGCGGTCAGCGTGGTGGGGCCGGCCACCGTGACCCGGTATTCGCGTTGCAGCACCTCGAACAATCCCGGCCGCCGGATCACTTCCGCGTACAGGCCCTCGGCCGGCAGGAACAGGATCGCGAAATCCGTGGTGTGCGGCGGCGAGATATATTTGTCGTGGATCGTTCGGGCCTCGTCCCGCACGCGCCGCTCCAGCGCCTGCGCGGCGGCGGATGCGGTCTCTGCATCCGCGCGTTCCTGCGCGTCGAGCAGGCGCTGGTAATCCTCGGTCGGAAACTTGCAATCGATGGGCAGCCACACGGGCGCGTCGCCGTCCTGTCCGGGCAGGCGGATCGCGTATTCCACCCGCTCGGCGGAATGCGGGACGACGGCCACGTTCGCTGTGTATTGGTCAGCGGTCAGTATCTGTTCCAGCAACGCGCCCAATTGCACTTCGCCGAAGGTGCCGCGCGTCTTGACATTGCTGAGCACGCGTTTGAGGTCCCCGACGCCCACCGCCAGCGTCTGCATTTCGCCGAGGCCGCGCTGCACGGCTTCCAGTTGCTTGACGATCACGCCGAACGACTGGCCCAGGCGCGCTTCCAGCGTCTTCTGCAGCTTTTCGTCCACGACTTCGCGCATCTTGTCGAGCTGCGCGGCGTTGTCGGTTTGCAGCGCCTTCAATTGCGCGTCGAGCGTGGCCCGCACTTCGGCGAGCCGCTGCTGATTTTCGACAGTCAATGCCTTGAGCGCCGCCTGCAGTTGCTCGCTGAACTGTTGCAGCGCGGCCTGGCTCTCCGCGCGGGTCTTCCGCGCGTCGTCCAGCAACTGGTTGCGCAGCGCCTCGCCGCCGCGGTCGGTGCGCTCGATCAGTTGCGAAAGCCGCGTCGAGAACTCCTCGATGCGCTGGCGTTGCTGGGTGCTGACGGTCTCCAGTTGCGCCTGCACATGGCCGCGGAACTGCTCGAACGATTGCGCGAGTTCCGTGCGTCCGGCGCGCTGCTCGTCGCGCAGCACGCGTTCGACGCGTTCGCTGTCGCCGCGCAAGGCATCGAATTTTCCGCGCAGCGCGGCATCGCCGCGGGGGCGCACCAGCAGGGCTGAGAGCAGGATGACCGTCAGTGCGGCCAGCGCGACGAGCACATAGAGCAGGGTGGCTTCCATGACGCGATTGTAGGAGCGGGATGCAGCTCAGGTTAGGCCAGCGCTGTCGCAGGACGCGAGATCCCGCTACTTCCGCAGCGCAAACGCGCTCCCCGGCACCACCGCCATGGTCAGGCGCGCGATGCAGGTCAGGTCGCCGGCTTCGTTTTCGATCCGGATTTCCCACACCTGCGTGCTGCGGCCGACGTGGATCGGGCGCGCGGTTCCGGTGACGGTGCCCTCGCGCACCGCACGCAGATGGTTGGCATTGATCTCGAGGCCCACCGCTGCAGAGCCTTCCCCGCAACACAGCATCGCCGCGGTCGAGCCCAATGTTTCGGCGAGTGCCACCGACGCGCCGCCATGCAGGATGCCGTAAGGCTGGCGGGTGCGATCGTCGACCGGCATCGTGCCGCGCAGGTAATCCTCGCCGATTTCGGTGATGCGGATGTCCAGCGCCTGCATCAGCGTACCGCGGCTCCACGCATTGGCGGCTTCCAGATCGACGTGCTGCTTCCAAATGGCCATGATCGCTCCACGCGGAGAGGGACTCCCGCCTTTGCGGGAGTGACGAGATCAGGATTGATTCTCTACCGCGCCGCGCCACTCGGCTCGCCCGGCAACCGCGGCATCCCGTGCTCGTCGCGTTCCTCCAGTGTCAGGTGCGCGGTGTCGATGCCGGCTTCCTGCGCGCCGGGCGCAATGGTTTCGCCGTGCGCGCATTTCCACGCGTTGGCGTAACAGCGCGTGGCATCGGCGGCTTCGCCGGTCGCCGATTGCACGTCGCCGAGTGCCGCCCAGCCCATGGCCGTCGGCTTCAGCGCCAGCGCGCGCACCAGGTATTCGCGCGCGTCGCGCGGATCCGATGCACGCAGCGACAGGGTGCCGAGCGTCCGCAGCAGGGCGTCGTCGCCGGGATGGATTTCCTGCCAGCGCGCCGCGGTGTGCAGGCGCTGGGTGGCTTCGGCGGGCGGCGTGATCTCGCCGTAGGTCGCGACGAGTTCGGGATTCCATTCGCGCTTGACCGCGTCTTCGATTGCATCCAGCGCGACGTGCGCGTCGCCGAGCGCCGCCGCGCGGCGGGCGTAAATGTCCAGCAGCGCCGGCATCTGGCGCTGTTGTCGGGTCGCGCCTTTCCAGAGCGCCTGCAGCGTGGCGGTGTCCGGCGCATCGCGCAGCGTTGCGCCGAGCACGTCTGTCACGAGATCCGCGAATGCGGCGGCGCCCAGCGCGTCGGACTTGCGCAAAGGTTCCAGCGCCGCGCGCGCCTTGTCCGGCTGGAACGTCGCGAGCGCCGCCAACGCGTATTCGTGCCAGCCGGCCGGCGGCAGTTTGCCCGCCTCCGCCGCGGGCGACAGCAATTGCAGCGCCTCTTCGGCGCGACCGTTCTCGCGCAGGACCCGGGCACGCAGGATGCGCGCGGCTTCGGGTGCGTGCTGCGCGGCTTCGTCCAGGGTTTCCAGCGCGCGCGCCGTGTCGCCGTGGCGGTGCGCGGCGTCGGCTGCGGCCAGCAGTGAGGGCGAGCGCAACGACGCGTATTGCGCGGCGCGCTGCAACGTGCGATGCGCTTCGACGTTGCGGCCTTCGTTCAACGCGACCAGTCCATCCCGCAAACGCTCGTGGCTGATCCGGCGGCGCCGGCGCGACAGCGCGCCGAACGGCCACAGCAGCAACCACCATGCGATGCCGAGCGCGATCCATGCGGCGATCAGGATCGCCACCGCGCCGACCACGGTCGTCTGGATGCGCCATCCACGGAAACGAATGAGCACGTCGCCGGGATCGGACGACAACCACACGAACAGGACCGCGAGCAGCAGGATGATGATCAGTGCGAGGATGAGCCAGCGCCGCGCTTTCATCACTGCGCCCTCCCGGCGCTGGCGGACGGCGCCGGCGCTGCCGCGGGTTGGCTGGCACGCAGGGCCTGCAGTTGCGCGAGCGCGCCGCCGAGTTTCGGCGGCGGTCCGCCGTGCTGTGACAGCAGGTTGGCGATCCG